>Ga0070731_10000909_pt1 | contig 34102 bp, 30 predicted proteins | sample Coa_R1_2_FD_66448 | JGI IMG/M metagenome (GOLD analysis project Ga0070731, IMG submission 66448) | Surface soil microbial communities from Centralia Pennsylvania, which are recovering from an underground coalmine fire - Coalmine... | ecosystem: Environmental > Terrestrial > Soil > Unclassified ... | reverse complement strand
TGCCTTTGCTCGCGATCTGTGTGACCTGCCCATCCTCAATCGTGATGCGAGCCTCTTCCGGGCTGTGGTAGCTCTCAGGGCCCGGAGTAATCTCGATTCCATCGGGCATCAGGCGAAAGGAGCCCAGTGGCGATAAATCATCTTTTTCGGTGTGCTTCGCGTCGGAGTAACCAGCTTGTCGCAGCTCCGTGGCAATCTCCTTCGCTTCCATCTTCTCGCCATCGCGCACAGTTTCCGGCAAGGCATAAATCTTGGCAGAGTTCGTGAAAATCGGAGTGCGGAAGCGCCGGGTAATAATGCGGTCATATTTGATGTAGAAGTAACAGAACGCCCCGCTCACGCCGACTGCGGCGATAAGGAATACAACCAGACCGGCCCGAACCACGGGATCACCCGGCAGTCCGCGCCATCTCTTTTTGTTCTTGCCGCCCTTTGGGATTTTTACCTTGATCGCCAAGATTTGTACTCAACTGTTTGCGAAAATGCCTTGAAACTCAGACGGTGGGACCCGGTAAAAGGTTTGACCGCCTGTATTTTCAATATGTCTTGCTCTCATTGTACCGCTGGGCCTCCAAACAAAAAGAGACCCGCAATACATGCGGGTCTCAAACAGGTTAATAAGCGCCCTTATTGCGGGTCTGTGACTGCCCAGAAACCCGGGGTCGCAAGGTCCAGACTGCTGAGCGACTGGCTCAAAGCGCCACCGGAGCTCACGGCAAAAGGCGAGATTTGTGTGATCTCCTGATTGGTGTCGTCCGTAAAATTTGCGTAGCTCATCAGGAGAGTTCCGCTTTGATCGAACTGCCCCCAACTGCCGGAGGAGTCGATTGGAAGACCGCTGAAGGGCGATCCGGAATCTGCGGCCAGCGCACCGGAACTCGAGATCGTATAGCCTTCTACTGCATTGAACGCAGTGGCACTGTCATTAAAGCTGAACGAATACACTAAATTTCCGCCAGTCTCAGGCGATACCGCTATGCTAAATGGCGAATACACCGTGGTGAATGGCGACCCCGAAACCGGAGCGATTGATCCCGTACTCGAAATGCTGAAAACATAGAGATGGTTGTCGTCAATTCCGCTATAACCAGGGGCGGCGCTATTGCCGGTAGTGCCAATCAGGAACTTTCCCGTGGGCTCGCCTTGCAACTGCCACATCGGATAAGCAAACGGACTCCCCGAAATAACAGTCAAAGCGCCAGTGCTGCCAATCGAATAAGCGGCGATTTCCGTACCGGTGTGCGTGCTGAAGTTGCCGTTCACTGCATACAGGTACTTGCCTGCACCGTCGATTGCAAGATTCACCGGCCCGAAGGGAACCGCGAACGGAGCGCCGGACACCGGCGTTAGTGCACCGCCGCTGCCAATCTGATAGACGTAAATTTCGTTCCGCAGAGGAAGCGAAATAAACAAAAGTGTGCCGGCAGGATTCGTAGTCATCACTGACTGTCCGACCTGGCCTCCAAAAGCATTGAGGAACGACGCCGTGTACGGACTGCCACTGATCGCTGTCAGACTTCCGCTGGTCGAGTCGATGGTCCACCCGTAGATTTGCTGCGCGGTTGCAAAACCAACATATAGAAACTGCTTTTGCGCTACCACCATGCCAACTCCGCCATCGTTCAACGGAACCGTGGGAGCAGTAAAATTGGTGGTTGGTCCGGAAGTCGATGTGGAGGTGTCGATGGTGTAGCCATTAATAGCGCCAGTGGTCTGAGAACTGGTGCCCGTGTCCACGGCAAAGACAAAGGCCGAGGCCGTTCCGGAACTGCTGTTGCCGCTCGATAAGCTGGTCGATGACGAAGAAGAGCACGTCGAGGAACCAAACTGCAGGCCGCCCGAACAGTTGTAGTGGCCACAGTTGGCCAAGCCCAGGGTCGCCAATGCCGCTATCAATACCAGAACCGCCCGCGCTCGTTTCCTCATGAACTGCCTCCGCTAGCCTTGATTGTTCAAACGCCTGGATTCAAATTCGCTGCCAGCTACTGTGGCGCCATCTCCAATGAGAACGTTCTCACCTGCCGCCGATATTAGGGGGAAGGTAACCCTAAGGCAACGTTACGAATGTCACTGGACCATTCGGCCGGTCAGCCAAGGCGCGAGGGTCAGGTAAAAGTAAGGGGCGGAGACATGCAGGAGTGAACTGGGGTTAAGACGGAAAATTAGCTTTGCGCGTACCTAGAAGCCTTTGTTTCCGCTGTTCGGAGTGAAGTGGATATCGAATGAATACCCCGGCAGGCTCACCGTAACCGAATAGTCCGCAGCAACATATACCGCTGACAAGCCGGGAGTGTTGATCCTCTGTACGGTGATTTGCTTCTCTTGTATGGGCAATTCGTGCTCTTTGGCTTTGCGCAGCACGTCGATCCGGATGTCGTCATCCGTCTTCTGAAAGTTCGCCCCATCCATCAGGGCAACATTCTTGAGATCATCCTGAAAGCTGAAATTTGTCGCCATCGGAGGGACGATCTCAAACAGTCCCAAGATCACAGCCGCAATCGCCAGAAAACCCAAAAATCCTTTTAGTATTCCCATAGGTCTGAAACTGCGCGGCAGCCGCGCAATCTCAGGCCGCGGCTCGCAGCGCTCCGTGAAAATGTTCAACTATCGACGCGATCGTAACATCGCGCACTTCGCGAGTCGAACGTAAAACCACTTCCACAGTACCTTCGGTAACTTTCTTTCCGACCGTGATTCTAAAGGGGATACCGACCAAATCAGCATCCTTGAATTTCACCCCCGGTCGTTCGTCGCGATCGTCTAGAATCACGTCAAATCCTGCGGACTCAAGCTGGCCAGCAATGTCGGTCGCGGCCTTGAACACTGTTTCGTCTTTAACATTCGTTGGAGTAATCACAATCTCGAATGGAGCAATTGAGGGCGGCAGCCAGAATCCGTTCTCGTCGTTCGACTGCTCCACTGCCGCGGTGAGAATGCGCTCGATACCAATGCCGTAACAACCCATGATTGGCATGACTTCTTTGCCGTTTTTATCGAGGACGCGAGCGCCCATTGATTTGGAATAGCGATAGCCCAGTTTGAAGATGTGCCCGACCTCCACCGCAGTATCGATGCGCAAGGGCTTGCCACAATTCGGACATGATTCTCCAGCGGTAACGCTGCGAAGGTCAGCGTACGCAGTCGGATGAAATTCTCTGCCCGGGGTGAGATTTTTCAGGTGATAATCCTTCTTGTTCGCGCCGGCAATCAGGTTCGTGCGCCCTTCCAGCGCTTTATCGACCAGGAGGACGGGGCGCTCTCCATCCTTCTGTGCGTCCTTGGCCCATTCGATGCCCGTAGGGCCCAAGTATCCCGCCGGAGATTTGAACAAAGCCTCAATCTCGGCCTCCTGCATCGGCCGCGTGGCCATGCCCACCGCCCCGTTCAGCTTAGCTTCATTCAGTTGATGATCGCCGCGCATCAGCACCACGATGCCGCGAGACTTCGTCTTGCCACTTTTCTCGTCTTTCTCCTCCGTCATCAACGCCAGAGTTTTGATCTTATTCTTCGGAGAGACTCCCAGGAACTTCGCAACATCCTCAATTGTCTTCTGCCCCGGAGTATGCACTTCCAGGGGCTTGCCATCGCCCTCCGGTTTCAAATCTTCAACCGGCTCTAACTTCGACGTTGCTTTTTCCATGTTCGCCGCATAATCACAGCCGTCGCAGCTCACGATGTGGTCTTCGCCCGCAGGCGTGCGCACCATGAACTCGTGCGATTCCTTCCCGCCCATCGCGCCCGAGTCCGCCTCAACGACCATGTACTTCAATCCGCAGCGATCGAAAATCCTGCAGTATGCGTCGTAGTGCTTGCGATAAGAAACATCGAGCCCCTCTGCATCGATATCGAACGAGTAGGAATCTTTCATCATGAATTGCCGGACCCGCAGCAGTCCCGACCTGGGCCGCGGCTCGTCACGAAACTTCGGAGCGATCTGGTACCAGATCTGCGGCAATTGCTTGTAGCTGCGCAGCTCTTTGCGCGCGATGTCGGTCATAACCTCTTCTTCGGTCATGCCGAGGGCCAGCTCAGCACCCTTGCGGTCCTTCAGGCGAAAGAGGTTGTCGCCCATCAGAGCCCAGCGCCCGCTGGCCTCCCAAATTTCGCGCGGATGTAAGGCTGGCAGAAGAAATTCCTGACCGATCTTGTCCATCTCCGCGCGAACAATGCCCACAATCTTGTTGAACGACCGATTACCCAAGAAAAGGTATGAGTAAGCGCCGGCCATCAATTGGCGGATATACCCTGCCCGCACCAGAAACTTGTGGCTGGCGACCTCGGCGTCCGCCGGGGCTTCGCGCAGCGTGGGAATGAAGAGCTCTGACCAACGATGCATAGAGTGAGTTCTCGATGGAAAGTAGAACTCACGATTGTAAATGATTGCAGCACGCTAACCCTGGGAGCGGACCGTAGCTCGTAGCCGTTGGCGAGCCTTGGCTCAATCGACGGAGATGGCCAAACTTGGTCCGCCGCATAGGTGAGGGTCCACGTGAGCGTCTATACGACGCCACCTGTTCGAAGACTGACCGCCACTCGATACTATCCCGCCAGTTGCCTCAATATCTCTTTTCCCAGCTTCTGGGTCTCACCAAAAAATTTTTGGTACTCGACAAAGAGGCGGTTCAGTTCCAGTGATTTGTCTGCCGACAGTTTCTTGCGCAGCATCATATCTCGCACATGTACGGGATTCGGCAATGTTGCGTCCTCGGTTAATTCTTCCAGCGCCGTATTGGGATCGTAGTGATACATAGAATTCAAGCATTGAGGGATGTACCCCTTGGCTCGTCGCGATAGCGACACCTCACTCAATCTCCTTCTGTTTGTATTATGCCCAGTTGAAAATCGATTTCTCCTCGAACCCGCTCGATCCGCTACATTCGCGTATTATATGGAGTCCTTGAGCTTCACGGGCGGAACGTACCCGCGGACTGCCGAATGCTTCCCTTCAAGCTCGTCTACAGCGACGCGTATTACCTACCGATCGGTGAGCACGTCTTCCCTGCCGAAAAATATCGCCGCGTTCACGATCGGCTGATCTCGAGTGGATTCGCCGAAGCTGACGACTTTATCGTTCCTCCGCTGGCCAGCGATCAGGATATTCTCCTCGTCCATAAACCGGAATATGTTCAGAAATTGAAGAGCGGGACGCTTTCGCCTCGCGAGGAAATGGAAATGGAGATCCCCTACTCTCCCGATCTGGTGCAATCATTCTGGCTGGCAGCGGGAGGGTCGATTTTGGCAGCGCGGCAGGCATTGTCGGACCGCGTAGGCCTTAACATCGGCGGCGGATTTCATCATGCCTTCCCGGACCACGGCGAAGGATTTTGCATGATTCACGATGTGGCGGTTGCGATCCGCCGCCTGCAGCGCGACGACAAAATCCGCACCGCAATGACCGTCGATTGCGATGTACACCAGGGCAACGGGACCGCGGCGATTTTTGCCGGCACTCGCACGGCCAGTGCGCTATTGCCCTCCGCTGGAGCATCCACGGTCGATTCATCGGCTCAAAGTTTGGCCCTTCCCGGCAAAATCCGCGGAACCCATGCCGGGGATGTGTTCACAATCTCTCTGCATCAGCATAATAATTATCCGCTATATAAGCCGCCGTCTTCGATAGATGTCGACTTGCCCGATGGGATCGAGGACGATGATTACCTGGCATGGCTGGACAATGCGCTCAGTTCCGGCTTGCGGCAGTTTGAGCCGGAACTGATCTGCTACATCGCCGGAGCCGACCCCTACAAAGATGATCAGCTAGGCGGTCTTGCATTGACGATCGACGGCCTGAAGCGGCGCGACGAGCTTGTGTTTCGAATCGCTCGTGCGCGAGGCATACCGGTGATGGTCACTTACGCCGGCGGCTACGCGCAGGATGTCGAAGACACAGTGACCATTCACAGCAATACGGTTGTGGCGGCAAAGGAAGTGTTCGCCTTGGGGAATTGAAGCCGATCAATTGAGGCACTCCGAAAGATATACTGAATAGAATGAACGTCAGTCCTTCAGAACTTCCCTACAGTGAGCTTTACAGCATTTTGCTCAATTCAGTGGCCCCGCGACCGATTGCGTGGGTCTCCACTCTCAGCGTCGCGAACGTACGGAATCTTGCGCCGTTTTCCTTTTTCAACGTGGTCTGTATCGATCCCCCATTGCTCGCGTTTGCGCCCGGACGGCGGCGGCCGAAGGACCCGCAAGCGGTGGATGGCGAAGCTAAGGACACATTGCAGAACATTCGTGAAACTGGAGAGTTTGTCGTCAACGTTGTTACGTACGAGCTCAGCGAGGCGATGAACTTGACCAGTGGGGAGTACGATTCGATGGTCGATGAATTCGAGGTGGCGCAGCTTAGACCGCAACCATCGACGATCGTGCGCCCGCCCCGAGTTGCCGAATCTCCGGTCAGTTTTGAGTGCAGGCTTCATCAGATTCTCGACTTTTCTTCCGCGCCTACCAGCAGCAGCCGCGTGATTGGCCAGATCGTTTCGATCGACATAAATGACAAGCATCTCAAAGATGGCCGATTGGATCGGAATTCGCTCGACCTGATCGGGCGCATGGGCGGCATTCAATACACCCGGACAACGCTGCGGTTCGAAATGGTAAGGCCCAAAATCTAGCTGGCGGCGGTAGGGCCATCCTTCACTGCTAAAATAGATAACTCCACTATGTTCGAGAATCTTCAGGAAAAACTACAGCGCGCATTCAAATCTCTCCGCGGACAGGCAAAGCTGTCCGAAGAAAATATTGCGGAGGCGTTGCGCGAAATCCGGCTGGCGCTGCTTGAAGCTGACGTCAACTTCAAAGTGGTCAAGGAACTGATCGACCGCATTCAGGCCAAGGCTGTCGGGCAGGAAGTGATGACCGCGCTCTCACCTGGCGAGCAGGTCATCAAGATCGTGCGTGACGAACTCGTCGAAACCCTCGGCAAAGACACGGCGCGTATGAAGTTCGCGTCGCAGCCGCCTACAGTCGTGCTCATGGCTGGGCTGCAGGGTTCCGGTAAGACAACGACCTCGGGCAAACTGGCGAACTGGTTCAAGACCGGGGGGCATCGTCCGCTGCTGGTCTCGGTGGACGTGTACCGGCCCGCGGCCCGCGAGCAGTTGAAGGTTGTGGCCGACGCCGTGAAGGCTCAGATTTACGTGGGTGAAGTAGGCGAGGCAAATACGGCGACGGTCGAGCGACTCGTAAAAGAAGCGCGGCGCGAGGCTGTAGTTTCAGGATGCGATGTGCTGATCGTGGACACAGCCGGGCGTTTGCACATCGACGACGAACTGATGGACGAGATGCAGTCGCTGAAAAAGCTGCTGAATCCCTCAGAGATTCTGTTCGTCGCCGACGCCATGACGGGCCAGGACGCGGTGCGCTCTGCCGATGAGTTTCACAAGAAACTCTCGCTCACTGGTGTTGTGCTCACTAAAATGGATGGCGATGCTCGCGGTGGCGCCGCCCTTTCCATCCGGCAAGTCACCGGCCAACCCATCAAATTCATCGGCGTGGGCGAGAAGTACGACGCGCTGGAACCGTTCCACCCCGACCGGATCGTTTCGCGCATTCTTGGCATGGGCGACATTCTCTCGCTGATCGAGCGTGCGGAATCGCAGATCGACAAGAAAAAAGCGCAGGAGATGGCCACGAAGGCCCTCACTGGAGACGGGTTCTCGCTCGAGGATTTTCGCGACCAGTTGCGGCAAGTGAGGAAGATGGGTTCGATGAAGAACCTGATCGGAATGCTGCCTTCGATCGGTCCCTTCTCAGGCCTGCAAAAAGCCGCTGACAGCGTCGACGAGAAACAAGTGAACCGCGTCGAAGCCATCATCAATTCGATGACCATGCACGAGCGCAATCATCACGAGGTAATCAACGGCAGCCGCCGGAAGCGCATCGCCCGCGGCTCCGGCACGACGGTTCAGGAAGTGAACAATCTGCTTCGTCAGTACGCACAGATGAGAAAGATGTTCAAGCAGATGGGCAAGCCCAGCTTCGCGCGCAGAATGGCCGGGATGAAACTGCCGGGAATGTAGACAGTGTTTAGTGATCGGCGTTTTTCTGGTCACTGACCACTAGCCACTGAGCACTCCGTTTATGAAATGGCGCTCTCTTGAAGAATCGACTCCTGAGGCTGATGCTCGTCCATTACGCGAAATCTTTGCCGAGCGCAAACAACTGATCGCGAAATACGTTCCGCCTGAGACGAGCGGAATTCACGGCCGCGCTATAGCGGAACTCAAGCGCCGGAGCATCGCAGCGCACATTCTTCCGCTTGGCTCGAAGATTCCATCATTCGAACTTCCTGATCACGAAGTCAGAAATGTGTCTTCTTCAGAGTTGCTAGCCAGTGGAAGGTTAGTGCTCTGTTTCATTCGGGGCCGCTGGTGCCCGTTTTGTGTCGGCCAGCTGGAAGCAATGAATCTCATTTTGTCTGAGATCGAAAAAGCTGGCGCCACGTTAGCCGCGATCTCTCCGCAGACCGCAAAGCAGTCATTCTTCATGCGCGATCAGCACAAGCTGCGATTTCCTTTGCTTTCTGATGCCGGAAACGATGTGGCACGTCAGTTTGGATTGACCTATCGCGTTCTCGATGAACAGAAGTCGCTTTACCAGCGCAGCTTCGTGAACCTGCCTCTCGTGAATGGCGATGGCAGTTGGGAGTTGCCAATTCCAGCGACCTATATTATCGATCGAGATCGGACGGTGATCTACGTTTCGGCAAACGAGGATTACACGGAGAGGCCCGAGCCCAGCGACATCCTGCGCGCACTCATGCTCTAACCGTTTTACTTCCGACAGCAAACATGGGCGACGGCGCCCGCGCCAGACTGCATCTTTCGGTACACTGATACTTCATGAACTATATTTACGGCATCAATGCCGTCACCGAGGCGCTGAAGGCTCGCGGGCGCGCTTTTCAGTGGGTCGGCATGGCCAAGGAGCGGAACGACATCCGCCTGCAGCGCATGATCGAGGACTGTCGCAAGCTCGGGGTGCCTGTGCGGTTTCTCACTCGCATGGAACTGGACCGCATGGCAGGCAACGCGGCACACCAGGGTGTGGTGGCTGTAACTTCGGCAAAGCAGTACAGCGATCTTGATGACGTAGTCGGCGCCAAGCGCGGACGCTATTCGTTTGTCATCGTGCTTGATGGAGTGGAGGATCCGCACAACCTGGGCGCGATATTGCGCACGGCTGATGCTGCGGGTGCAGATGGGATCATTATTCCAGAGCGGCGCTCGGCCAGTGTCACCGGCACGGTCACCAAAGCCTCGGCTGGCGCTAGCGAACACTTGCCGATCGCGAAAGTCACTAACATCGCGCGCACAGTGGAAGAATTGAAAGACCGCAATATCTGGACGGTTGGTCTCGACGAGCGCGGTCAACAAACATATGACGCCATCGATTACAAGATGGATTGCGCTTTGGTTCTCGGCGCCGAGGGCAAAGGCCTGCACGACCTGGTGAAGCGAAAATGCGACTTCCTGGTTTCGATTCCTATGCTCGGCAAAGTGCCTTCGCTTAATGTCTCCGTCGCTGGTGCAGTGGTGATGTACGAGATCGTGCGCCAGCGCCGCGCTAAACAGAGTTCCGCACAACCTGGCCCAGCAACTTCGGGTAATGTGGAATGAAGCTGCGTTTCCGGGCCTTGTGCTTTCTCTGCGTCCTCTGTGTCTTTGTGGTGAATTGCTTTGCTCTCGATCGCGAAGCGTTTACCTTCACCAGCTACAATCTTGCAGTTCGCATCGATCCCGGTCAGCAGCGGCTTGGAGTTCGGGGGAAAATTACGTTGCGGAATGACTCTGCTGCGCCGCAGAGAATTGCAGCTTTGCAAATCTCTTCTTCGCTGAACTGGCTTTCAATTACGGCTCCCGGCAAGCCGCTGCAGTTTGTTTCTCATCCCTACAGTTCCGATATCGATCACACGGGAGTTTTGTCTGAAGCGACCGTGACCTTGCCCAGTGCAGTTCTGCCGAAAGGAACGATCGATCTCGACGTTTCTTACGAAGGCGTGATCCCGCTGGATGCCACCCGCTTCACACGGATGGACACTCCGGATGCGGCCGCCCGTAGCGCCGATTGGGATCAAATCGGCGCGCAATATACGGCAATTCGTGGAGTTGGATATGTGACGTGGTATCCGATCGCCACCGACGCTGCGAGTCTCGCCGAAGGTTCCGACCTGTTTGTGGTATTAAGGCGCTGGAAGCAGCGAGAGAGTTCGTCGACGATGCACCTGCGGTTGGCGGTATCGACCGCAAGCAAGGGCGAACCGCCCGAACTTTTAGTGAATGCATCGATCTGCCCTCTGGCCCATGAAGCCGATGGCCAATTTCTTGCAGATTGCAACTATCGATCTCTCGGATCGCTCGTCCCTACGTTTGTTATTGCCAACTTCGAGTCCATCGAGCGGCCCAATGTCGCAGTTCATTTTCTGCGCGGCCACGATTCTTCTGCAGGAAGCTATGCGGATGCCGCGGAAAAAGTCGTTCCGCTGATCACCGAGTGGTTTGGAGCCCTACGAGCGAAAGCCGAAACCGTTGATTTGCCTGATGCGGATTCCGCCCCGTTTGAAAGCGGCTCGCTTTTGCTAACACCGCTTACAAGCAACGACTCGAAGTTGGCGGGGTTGGCCGCCGCTCACCAACTCACACACGCGGCCTTTTCCTCGTCGCGGCCCTGGATCAACGAAGGTCTGGCTCTCTTCGCGCAGGCTCTCTATCTCGAACGGCAAAAAGGCCGCCAGGCTGCCCTCGATTACATGGAAACGCATCGCTTCGCTTTTAGCGCTGACGTCGGCGAAAAGCAGAAGACGGCTCCCCGCTCTGAGGATGAAGCGAATAATTCGCTAATCAACGCAGCGGATGAACAACTCTATCGCAGCAAAGCAATGTGCGTGTGGTGGATGCTTCGCGAGATGGTCGGCGATCAAGCCATGAAGAAGGCACTGGCTTCGTACCGGGCCGAGCACGATAAAGAGCCCTCTTACATGCAGGGCTTGATCCAGGCGGAGACGCAACACGATCTGGAATGGTTCTTCGATGACTGGGTCTATCGGGACCGGGGCCTGCCGGATTTCAAAGTCGTGTCAGCCTTCACGCGCAAGATGCTGCCAGAGGGTTATATGGTCACCATCACGGTTGCTAATCTTGGCGCGGCTGGCGCTGAGGTGCCGATCATTGTGAAGTCGGGTGCCGACGCTGTCACAAAGCGGCTCGTTGTTCGAGGCAAAAGCAGTGCCGTGATTCGCGTCGAAACATTGAAATCACCCGATGAAGTCGTTGTGAATGACGGCAGTGTTCCCGAAAGCGATGCCTCCAACAACACATTCAAGGTCGATCCCAGCGCCATAGCGAAATAGTCCTGATCCCAATCGGCCAGAGCTCGCCTCGATTATTGCGTCGGGACTTGACCCTCAGCTCCGGACGGCGCGGGATAGCGAGAGATGACGAGTCCGATCTTTAATGGTCCCAGGAGCGACAGCAGTTGATGCGGAAATGCATCCCGCTGGTAAACCACATCACGGTCTTCGATCGAGAAGTCCATATCCATCCGCTCCAGCCCTGGGAAATCACGCAGACGTTTCAGCTCGTGATCGTTCTCAGTGAGAAAAACAACCGCCTCTTCTATCTGACCTCTTAGATCGGAAAACTCCCGCGTGCTCACACTCACCGACATTCCCGAATATTCGCTTTTGCGGGTCACGCTTGAGGTGGGAAATTGCACTTCCCCGCGATGAAAGGCTGTGAGGACATCGAACGAGGAATTCCTCAAGAATTCATCAATATCAAAGGTAGCGCCGCTCGCCCGAAGCACGCAAGACATGGCACTCTACATCCCTTCTGAGGTCGTAAACCTCAGCAGCTCCGCGAGTTTGGAGCTCGCCGCACCTGAATCAATGGATTCTATCGCCAGGGGAATCCCGTGCGCCAAATGATCGACCCGTCCTGCTGCAACCAGCGCCGCCGCCGAGTTTAACAACACAACATCGCGGTGAGGAGATTTTCTTCCGTTTAGTACTTCGCGAACAATAGCTGCATTCTCGTCGGCATCGCCACCCGAGATTTTATCGAGCGTCGCTCGCTCGATACCGAATTCTTCGGGGACAACTTCATAAGTGCGTACCGTTCCGTCGCGAGCCTCCGCCACGCGAGTTGCTCCGGTGATCGTTATCTCGTCCAGACCATCGAGCCCGTGCACCACGAGCGCGCGGTGTACGCCCAACATACTCAGTGCCTCGGCAAGTTTTTCGACCATTTCACGCGCGTAGACGCCCACCACTTGTCCCGAAGCGCGCGCCGGATTAGTGAGCGGACCAAGCAGATTAAAAATGGTTCGAAGACGCAGCTCGCGCCGTACTTTCTGTACCTGCTTCATGGAAGGATGAAGATCGGGAGCATATAAAAAACAGATTCCAACTTTATGCAAGCATTGTGCCGCACGCGCTGGAGATAGCTGAATGTTCACGCCGAGAGCGATCATCACATCGGCAGATCCACACTTGGAGCTGATGCTGCGGTTGCCATGTTTGGCCACCCGGACGCCTGCTCCCGCAGTGACGAAAGCTGTAGCCGTTGAAATGTTGAAGGTTCCGGCGGCATCGCCGCCGGTGCCGCTGGTGTCGACGAGGCTGTTGTGGCTTAGAGAAAATTCGATCAGCGCGTCGCGCCCGGTGCCGCTCAAGTCAAGCGCATCGGATATACCTTGCCCTCTTCCTTCAAGCACCATCGGAAGAGGCGTAGCGGCGGCCCGTATCGCTTCGGCAAAGCCGACAATCTCCTCGACGCTTTCTCCCTTCATGCGCAAAGCCACCAGCAGTGCTGCAATCTGCGCATCAGTGCAATTTCCTGCGAGTACCTCGGCCATCACCTCCCGCGCTGCGGCGCGCGGCAACGACTGGCCATGGTTCGAGACCGAATGGAGAGCGTCGAGGATCATGCGCCTGTCGGAATTGTAACCGCTAGGTGTGGTCGGGGGAACCATTCAGCCTACGCTGGAAATATTCGCGCCAACTTTCCGGCAGTTCGGCCGTGACGATGGCCCGGTGCAGCAGATCGCGGTTGTATCGATCATGAGCGAAAAGACGGTTCATTTGCGCAATGGTGATTCCGGCTTGATTCGCCGAGACGAATTCAATGGAATCTCCCGCACCCACATCGCCTTCCTGCTCGACAGAAAAATAAAATCCGCTGCGGCCGCTATCGAGGAAGCGCTCGATCAGATCGTCCCGCTCAAATTTGGCAGCCAGCTTGTAGCAGGGCATGCGCGGCTGGCGGACCATTAGTATTGCCGAACCAATTTTAAGGCGATCACCGATATGAAGATCGCCCTCCGTCAATCCCTCGGTCGTGAGATTCTCGCCGAACATTCCCCATGGCAAATCCATTCCGGGCAATTCTGTGCGCCAATATTCGTAATGTTCCGAGGGGAACGCATACACCGCTTTGTAGGGACCGCCGTGGACGCTAAGGTCCGCCTGCTGGTCGCCGTCAAGATTGAGCGTCCGTAATGCGACTCGGCCCGATACGGGCTTCTTGAAAATTCCAGTGTTGACTGTCGTACCTTTGTAGATGATGAGGCGCGGCCGTGCGACGTTCAGGGAGAGCAGTTTCATACTTTCGCTCTTTGCTGGTTCCGGTTCAGCTGCTGGGATAGCTTTAGATGCGGGAGGATTCGAAACGACGCGTTTGCCCTAATCCGTTGACCTTCTATAAAATTGAGGGTTTGCTGCCGCAAATTTAAGCCGCAAGCATGTTCCTGCCGATAATCAACTGGAAACGAAATCATTATGAAAATCCATGAGTACCAGGGCAAAGGAATTCTTAAAAAATACGGCGTGACGGTGCCGCGCGGTGCTATGGCCACTTCGCCCGAAGAGGCTGAAGGCATTGCCAAACAACTGTTTGGCTCCGGCGCCAGCGGCGTAGTTGTAAAGGCTCAAATACATGCGGGAGGGCGCGGCAAGGGCGGTGGTGTAAAAATCGCAAAGTCTGTCGCCGAAGCCGGGGAGCTCGCCGGAAGGATGCTGGGCATGAAACTGGTCACGCACCAGACTGGCCCGGAAGGCCGTACGGTGCGCCGCTTGCTGATTGAAGAGACTCTGCCGATCGAGAGCGAACTATATTTGGGGATTCTGGTCGACCGCGCGGAAGGCAAGCCGGTATTTATGGCTTCGGCTGCCGGCGGAATGGAAATCGAGCAGGTAGCTGCCGAAGATCCTGACGCAATTCTGAAGCAGCACATCGATCCAGGTATGGGCGTTGAAGCTTTCCAGGCGCGGAAAATGGCGTTCAAACTGGGGCTCAAGCCGCAGCAGATCAGTCCAGCCGTGCAATTCCTCACGAATCTGTACCAGGCTTTTCTCGACACGGACGCATCCCTGGTAGAAATCAATCCCTTCATCACGACTACTGACGGCCGGCTTTTCGCGCTCGATGCCAAGCTCACCTTCGACGACAATGCACTTTTCCGGCATCCTGATCTACGCGAACTGCGAGACATTACCGAAGAAGATCCGCTCGAAGTGGAAGCTTCGAAGTATAACCTGAACTACATCAAGCTCGATGGCAATGTGGGCTGCATGGTGAATGGCGCAGGCCTGGCGATGGCAACCATGGACATCATCAAGTACGCCGGCGGCATGCCGGCAAACTTCCTCGACGTGGGCGGCGGAGCTAATGCCGAGCAGGTCGCCCATGCGTTCGAGATTTTGCTGAGCGATAAAAATGTGAAAGCGGTGCTCATCAACATCTTTGGCGGAATTCTGCGGGTCGATACACTCGCGACGGGCGTGGTCGAAGCGGCGAAAAAAACCAACATTCAGCTTCCGATCGTACTGCGGCTGGAAGGCACGAATGTGGATGAAGGCAAGAAGATCCTGATGAATTCCGGCTTCAATTTTATGGTCTGCGACACCATGAAAGATGCGGCGGATAAGGTGGTCGCGGCGGCGCGGTAAAAACGTAAGTGGAGTTTGATGAAGTTCGAGCGAAGGAATCATATTTATGGCAATCCTGGTTAATAAGCAAACGCGCTTGATCGTACAGGGCTTGACCGGGCGCGAGGGAACCTTTCACGCCAAAGCCTGCGCGGCGTACGGGACGCAGGTGGTTGGCGGAGTCACGCCCGGCAAAGGCGGCACTACGCATGAAGGTTGGCCGATTTTCAACACGGTGCAGGAAGCCGTGGAAAAAACCGGCGCTGACACGACGATAATTTTTGTTCCGCCTCCCTTCGCGGCCGACGCCATTATGGAAGCCGCCGACGCCGAACTGGATCTCATAGTCTGTATTACGGAAGGCATCCCGACGCTCGACATGGTGAAAGCGTGGGAGTTTCTACAGAACCGGCGCTCGCGACTGATCGGCCCAAATTGTCCCGGCATTATTTCTCCCGGCAAATGCAAGATTGGCATTATGCCGGCATCAATCCACAAGGAAGGTTTCATAGGCATTGTGTCGCGCTCCGGCACGCTTACCTATGAGGCCGTGCATCAACTCACGCAGCGCGGCATTGGGCAATCGACCGCAATTGGCATTGGCGGCGATCCCATTATCGGAACAAATTTCGTCGATGCCCTCGATCTCTTCAATCGCGATCCTGAGACCGAAGCCGTGATCATGATTGGCGAAATCGGCGGTGATGCCGAAGAAACGGCAGCACAATTTGTGAAGAACCAGATGAAAAAGCCGGTAGTCGGATTCATCGCCGGCCAGACAGCGCCTCCGGGGCGGCGCATGGGGCATGCGGGTGCAATTATTTCCGGGGGCAAGGGCACGGCTGCAGAAAAAATCAAAGCCATGGAGGCGGCTGGGATTCGCGTTGCCAAATCGCCCGCTGCGATCGGAGAAACGCTTGTCGCCGCCCTGGGGGTAAAAGTTTAGTTGCGACTTTCTTCGCCTTCGTATCTTTCGCGGTTCAAAGTCAAGCGCCACCACCGGTCAAATGAACACCCAGCAGGAAATTATCAAGGACTAACAAAGAACGACAACCTATGAAAACTTTGCAACGTACTCTTACGATCGTAAAACCTGACGCCGTGGCGAAAAACGCGGTAGGCGACATCATCGAACAATTTGAGAAGCAGGGCTTCCGCATTCTCGCCATGAAGATGCTCGAAATCTCCAAGCATCAGGCAGAGCAGTTTTATGCCGTGCATGCCAGCCGGCCATTCTATAACTCGCTCACCGATTTCATGTCGAGTGGGCCTATTGTCACGTTGGCGCTGGAAAAAGAGAATGCCATTGCCGACCTGCGAAAACTAATGGGAGCCACGAACCCGGCGAACGCTGAGGAAGGCACGATTCGCAAGAAGTGGGCTTCGAGCATCGAGCACAATGCGATTCACGGCTCCGATGCTGAAGACACGGCCCGCTTCGAGCTGAGCTTTTTCTTTGCGGGGTACGAACTGGCGAAATAATCCATTCGAGGCCCTGTGTGACAAAGCCCCGAATCTGTCTCGCGGAAGAGGCCGCGTAGGACCTATCCCAGCGCCTCGTACAAGTGACCTTCCACGCGGTCGGCGATTTTTGGCAGGTCCTTGCGCGCATACTGCAAAAAGTGCGGTGACGTACGATGGGCCTCGAGCGCGGCATCGTCCTTGTACTGCTCGTAGATGAAGAACCGCCGCGGCTCCGTCTTATGACGGTGAACCAGATACATAAGGCATCCCGGTTCCTTGCGGGATTCCTCTGTTAATTTGGCAAACAGCCCAGTTACCTCGGCTTCACGTCCAGCTTTCGTCATCCACGTAACTGCCAGCACCACCATCGTGTGCGCTCCTACCCTTGCCTGAGATTCGGGAGTTGATTCTAAACTTTCCTCGCTGCGGTTGTCTGCATTTCGTCGGCAAATTCGGCGGAGAAAATAATCTGGTCACGGTCCGGACCAGTGGAAATCATGCCGATCCTCGTGCCGGATTCCTTTTCCACGAAGGTCAGATAGTCGCGGGCAGCTTTCGGTAGCCGATCGAATTGCGTGATGCCTTGCGTCGAGGTTCGCCACCCCGGCATCTTTTCGTAAATGCATTCGATCTTTTCGTAGCCGCTTGCCTGCGCGGGAACCTCCGCGGTTTTCTTCCCGTCGATCCGGAAGCCCGTGCAGACGGGAATCTCTGCCAGTTCGTCGAGCACGTCCAGTTTGGTGACAACTAGCCAGGAAATGCCGTTGATCATGGCGGCGTAGCGCAATAAAGGCAGGTCGAGCCAGCCTGTGCGACGGGGCCGGCCCGTGACTGCGCCAAACTCGTTCCCCCGTACGCGCAACTGCTGGCCGGCTTCGCCTTTTTCCTCGCTGGGGAACGGGCCTTCGCCGACACGTGTACAGTACGCCTTGGTCAGACCAATCACCGACTGGATCGCATTCGGCGCCACGCCGGTGCCCGTGGCTGCACCCCCGGAGGTTGCGCTCGAGGAAGTGACAAACGGATACGTTCCGTGGTCAATGTCAAGCATCGTTCCCTGCGCGCCTTCGAACAGAATCGAGTCGCCATCCGCCAGCGCCCGGTTGAGCAAAACAGCTGTGTCACACACGAAAGGCGCGATCTTCTCTACCGCGCGGGCATACTCCATGTACATGGAGTCCGCATCGAGCGGTTCGGAGTTAAACAGTGCATGCGCGATCATATTCTTCTCGCGCACAGCGTTCTCGATATGTTTCTTCATCAGCGGGAGATCGAGCAGATCCGCAACCCGCAGCCCGCGCCGTCCCATCTTGTCTTCGTAGGCCGGGCCGATGCCACGCGAAGTCGTGCCAATCTTCACCCGGCCGGGAGCATTCTCCGCCGCGAGTTCAATCATGCGGTGGTAGGGCAGAATTACCTGCGCGCGATTTGAGACGAAAAGGTTGCCGTCGACCTTGACGCCGGCCTCGCGCAGCGCTCCCACTTCTTTCAAAAACGCGATGGGATCAAGCACCACGCCGTTGCCGATGACACTACGGCAACCAGACCTCAACACACCACAGGGTACAAGCTGAAGCACGAACTTCTTCCCCTGGATAATTACGGTGTGTCCGGCGTTATGGCCACCTGCATAGCGGGCGACGACGGAAAAACTCTCCGATAGAACATCGACGATTTTACCTTTGCCCTCGTCGCCCCACTGCGCGCCGACAATTACCGCGGTCTTGCCTCGTTTCACGCTTACTCCATTACAGGGATTCGCGAACGCATAGCCGCGCCGCGCGTGTTTACGAACACCGGGGTCGCACACGCCTTGCCGCGGCAAAAACTGAATTCTTATGGAATGGAAGCGGAGAAGATGTGTACGGATTATCTTATCGCGGGCGCGCGGTGGATGGCAACGCAATGGCGACTAAGTAGGATTCTTCTGGTAGGCGCGGCAGGGATCGAACCTGCAACCCCGGGATTAGAAATCCCGTGCTCTATCCAATTGAGCTACGCGCCCCATGCAAAATTTATCATAAGCCCGCGGTACGGTATGATGTCGCGTGGCTTCTGCTGCTCCATCCCGTCGGCTCGCTTATATCGATTGGATGCGCGGTCTCGCGTGTGTGCTCATGTTTCAGACGCACTGCTACGATTCCTGGCTCAGCCCCGCAGCCCGGCAGAGCAAGTTCTTCATGTACTCGCAACTGGGCGGGACCTTCCCCGCTCCGTTGTTTCTCTTTCTCGCTGGCATTTCCTTCGCATTAGTGACGTACAAATTGTGGCAGAAGCACCTACCGCTCTCACAGATCGCTCGCATCACGATTCGCCGCGGGGCGGAGATCTTTGCTTTCGGCTTGCTCTTCCGGTTGCAGGAATACATTATCGCGTGGGGGTGGGCGCCGCTAAGCGACCTGCTACGCGTAGACGTACTCAACACAATTGGCCTTTCGATGATGCTGATGGGATTGCTCTGCTGGCTCGTGCTTTCGCTTAGTACCGATAATGCGATGCTGGTTTTGATTCTCGCGCCAGTGGCGGCCGCAGTGCTAATTTCGATTGTGACCCCGCCGCTGTGGACCACGTGGCGTCCGGATTGGTTGCCCTGGTTTTTGGAGTCGTACATCAACGGAGTGCACAATCTGGGAACGCCACAGGCATGGCTATTCCCGATTTTCCCGTGGACAGCTTTCGCGTTTGCCGGGCTCGCTGCCGGATTTATTTTGCAGGCTGATTGGGTACACAAGCACGAAGCATGGACCTTCTTCCTGGCAGGTGCGGCAGGATTGGTATTCGTCGCGGCCTCGCGCTTGCTCGACCACCAGCCGCGTCAACTTTATGCGGTTTACGATTACTGGCACACTAGCCCGAATTTCTTCCTCATTCGTGTGGGCCTGCTTCTGGTCATTCTCGCTGCGGCCTATGCCTGGTGCCGCTGGGGAGCAGGGGACTGGAGTTTCAGTCCGTCGATTAAATTAGGCCAAGCTTCGCTGCTGGTTTATTGGGTGCATCTTGAGTTCGTCTATGGCCGCGCGTCAATCCTGCCGAAACGCAGCGACAGCATCCGCTTCGCATCTGTGGGATTGCTCACAATCTTTCTTGCCATGCTCCTGCTCGCCTATGTTCGCACGCGACTGAAAGGCCGCGGCGCGGAGATGCTGGCCTGGTTCCGTAGTCCGGCTCGCGCCACCAATTAGGGCGGGTGCTCATGCCACAGCTGAAGGCTTATTATCGAAACCGTTTTGCGAACTCGACTACCTCGCGTTCGACCCAGCGTCCGTCGTAACTCGCATTTCCGCCGCGCTCGCCGACGAACGCGCAATGTCCGCCATCCTCAACCTCGAGGTAACTGATATTGCGATTTGCAAGGATCTTCTCGCGCGTCTCCGGCAGGATGCGAATAAACGGGTCATTGACAGCATGAATGATCAGCGCAGGTTTGGCGATGCGATGGATCACGTTTGTAGCGGACGCTCGGTCATAGTAGTCATCAGCGCCGTTGAAGCCGCAGTAGTATGCCGTCACTCGATCGTCGAAATCCCGAAGGGTGCGAACGCCCCGCAGGCGCGAACCGTCAAAGCTGGCGGGAAACAACTTTGCCTTGAGGCGAAAACGCCGAAACAACTGCAGCAGAAAATAATATTCGTAGATCCGGTTCATTCGCTCGTGAAGGGCATCGGCTCCCGCCGCCAGATCGATCGCCGGACAAACCGCTACCACTCCGCGGAACTGCGGAGGACCATCGCTTCCCCACTCTCCCGCAAGTTTCAGAACTAGGTTTCCACCCATGGAAAAGCCGGCGAGCGCAAAACTGGAAATGCCATCCTGATCGATCAAGCGTTGTGCAACCGCGGCTACATCGGCGGAGCGGCTCGAGTTATAAAGCGTAGGAGCGCAGTGGTCCATGCCGCCGCAGTTGCGTTGGTTCATGCGTACGACATTAATGCCGGCAGCCAATCCCTTGCGTGCGATGCCCAACATATATTGCGACTCACTCGAACCTTCAAGCCCGTGAACGACGATGAGCGTCAACGCCTGCCGATCGTCTTGCCAATGACAGTGGCAGAGGATGGGAACGCCAGGTTCTACCTCGATCAGCCTGCGTTCGGCTGGTGGAAGCTCGATTCGACGAGGCAACAAAAATGCCGCCAACGTTTGCAGGTGCCCGCCACGCAGAAAGCGACGCGCCCGAAAAGGCGAGGATGGGGCGCAATTCCTAATGGCATCGGTGAAATTGGCGGGGTCGATCGCTCTGTTGTGCATCGCTCCTACAACTGATTTTAGTCGGAAACGCTTGCGGCAGGGAGTGAACGAGAAAGATGGTTTCAACTTGATGACAGCCGAGGAAAAGCTAGCGCCACAAGGACACTGCTACTTCTGGCGTGAGTGCACGAGCTTCAGCGAATCGGCTTGCAAAATCCGCTGAATCTGATTGCGGGCATGCACTGACCAGGGGCCAGTGGTGTCGAGCTTGACATACGCGTGCCAGTGCTTCAAGGCCTTACGCGGCTCACGGGTCTTTTCAAAAGCGAGCGCGAGGTTGTAATGCGCATCGGCATACGTGGGCGCGAGTTGAATGGCCATCTTGTAGGTCTGGATGGCTTCCTGGACGCGCCCGGTCTCGTCGAGAACGTTGCCCAAGTCGAAATAGGCGAGTGCATAGCGCGGATCGGACGCAAGCGCGGCGCGGTAGTGTTTTTCGGCGAGCGTGAAATCCTGCCGATTGTAGTGGAGCGTGCCCAAGTTGATGTGCGCGGCAGCGTGCGCGGGATCGCACTCCAGAACCTTCTGGTAGGCGGCCATGGCGGCGGTTTGGGTTGCCGGATCTTCTTCGAGCACAACTCCGCGGGCGAACCATACCGCCGCTTCGTTGGTTTGCGGAGTGGAGTCAGGCTCGGGAACGGGCGTACTGGTGACTACTTTCTCGCGCGAGGTGAAATCCATGACGAACTGCCCAGCAATCGGCTCAAGCAACCTGCCCTCGTGTCGGAAGGCCACGCGATGCTTGCTGGTGGAGGAAGCGCCGGCATCGACCAGAGGATTTCCCATGCCTGATGCCTGCCTCTGCATGGCTTCCAGCGACTCGCGAATTACCGCCGGACGGACTTTCATGGCGCAAAGGTCGCGGACCTTTTTGATCTTGAGCAGATCGGCAAAACAGTAGGTAGTCGCGGAGGCAATCAGCCCAGCGCGCTCCCAGCTCGCGAGCTGGCGCGGCGTAAGGTGCAGAATGCGAAGTAAATCAGCTCGGCTGTACACTTCTCTACTCTTGATAAGCGCAGGCTGGGATGCGCAAATTACGTCCCCGCGGACATTATCGGCGGGTTGCGGACGGAAACGCAATAGCAAACGCTTGTGGAAATGTGTGGAGAACCTGGTTGATTTACATGCAGCCGAAATGGTGCAGGTCGGTGCTGATGGCCAGAAAAACCAGGCTTCTCCCTGTTGCTCGGAATGAAAAGAGTCTGATACCACCGAAAATTACACCACGACAGCGGCCTGGTATTCCTCGTAAGTGCCCTTGAAGTCAGTAATCTTGTGGTCGCTTTCGAAGTGCCAGATGCGAGTCGCGACTTCGTCGATCAGGTCGTGATCGTGACTTACGAGAAACACAGTTCCTTGATAGCGCTGCAGAGAAATATTGAGAGCGTTGATGGCTTCAAGGTCGAGATGGTTGGTGGGCTCGTCGAGCACCAGCACATTCGGCTTTTGCAGCATTAGCTTACAGAAGAGCAGGCGAGCGGCTTCGCCTCCAGATAGTACGCTGGTGGATTTTGTCGCTTCGTCGCGCTGAAAAAGCATCTGGCCGAGCAGGCCACGGATTTCTTCGCCGACCGCCGCGGGGTTCCACTGGTGCAGCCAATCGAGCACGGTCATGCCGCCCTCGATTAGACTGCGATGATCCTGCGCGAAATATCCGATGGAGGCCTCGTGTCCCCAGATCACTTTTCCGGAGTCGACAAACGGGCCGTCGTAGCCGCTAGTTTTGCGCAACTCGGCTTCTGGGGTAGTGAGCGAGTTCGTCAACAGCGCATTCACAAGCGTAGTCTTCCCTGCTCCGTTGCGGCCCATGAGAGCGATTCTTTCTCCGCGGGTGATACTGGCTGTAAAGTCGCGAATGACTTTCTTATCGCCGTAGGCTTTGGCGAGATGCTCAACTTCGAGGATGTGTTTGCCTGAAGGACGCTTCTGCTCGAACTTAATATAAGGCCTTTGGATGTTCGACTTGGCCAACTCCGTAACCTGCAGCCGCTCGACTTCCTTGCGCCTCGATTGCACCTGGCTGGATCGCGTACCGGCGGCAAAACGTGCGATGAATTCGTTCAGTTGCGCGATCTTCTTTTCGCGCTGCGCGTTCTGCGATTCGATTTGCGAGCGCACCTGTGTCTTGGCGAGCACCATTTCGTCGTACGTACCGGTGTAGGTAATTATGGTTTCGTAATCGATATCAGCGATGTGAGTACAAATGCTGTTGAGAAAGTGCCGGTCGTGAGAGATAGCAATAACCACGCCGTCGTACGCATTAAGAAATCCCTGGAGCCAGTGGATCGAATCGAGGTCAAGGTTGTTGGTGGGTTCGTCGAGGAGTAAGGCCTGCGGATGTCCGAAGAGAGCCTGCGCCAGCAGCACCCGTACTTTCTGTCCGCCTTGTATCTCGCTCATCTTGCGGCTGTGGAGCTCGTCGGGAATGTCTAAACCTTGAAGCAAGATGGCTGCATCGCTCTCCGCAGTGTAGCCGTCTTCTTCTCCGACAATGCCTTCCAGTTCGCCGAGCTTCATGCCATCCGCGTCAGTCATCTCGGGCTTGGCGTAGATCGCGTCGCGCTCCTGCATCGCCTCCCACAGGCGTTTGTTCCCCATGATGACCGTATCGATCACGCTATAAGCGTCGAAAGCGAATTGATCTTGGCTCAATACGCCGAGCTTACGCGGGCGGACAACATTTCCCTTTTGCGGCTCAAGCTTGCCGCTGAGCAAATTCATGAAAGTGGACTTGCCCGCGCCGTTCGGTCCGGTCAGGCCGTAGCGCTTGCCAGGCGTAAATGCTACCGAGACTTCGTCAAACAGAACTTTTGCGCCGAAGCGCATGGAAACATTACTGACTGAAAGCATGGATTCTGGGTTCTCTTCTCTTAATTAATCTTTTCCGGGCTTCTTCGGGGAAGCTTCGTCGGGAACTGCGGGAATTAACGAGAGGATAACGCGGTTTTACTATGATGACGCGCGAACCACATCTACGTCCCTTCGCGAGATTGATTTTATCGCGTCCGCGGGAGTATTCCAAGCGGTGAGGTGTCCAAATGACTACGCTGACTGCGGTAGGTTGCTACGTTCTCATGTCCTTCCTCACCATCATCGACCTGATTGCCATAACAATTGGGCTCTATTGCCTGAGCTCCCAGTCAGTGTCCGCCGCTCAGCTCCCGCACAATCGAAGTTACAAACTGCTTCGCGTCACCGAACAACATCAGGGTGTTGTCGAGGTAGTAGAGCGGATTGTCAATGCCGGCGAAGCCGGGGTTCATGCTGCGCTTGATGACCATGACAGTATGGGCTTTGTCGACGTCGAGGATGGGCATGCCGAAGATCGGGCTCGATTTGTCGGTGCGGGCGGCAGGGTTGGTGACGTCGTTGGCGCCGATGACAAGCGCCACGTCGGTCTGCGGGAAATCGCCGTTGATCTCGTCCATTTCAATTAAGCGGTCGTATGGAATGTCGGCTTCGGCCAGGAGGACATTCATGTGGCCGGGCATGCGTCCGGCGACGGGATGGATGGCAAAGCGAACATCGATACCCTTTTTCGTGAGAATGTCGTAGAGTTCACGAACTTTGTGCTGCGCCTGGGCGACCGCCATGCCGTACCCAGGGACTATGACTACTTTGTTGGCGGCGTCCAGGATCGAAGCGGCGTCTTCGGGCGTCGCGCTGCGCACGACCCGCTCTTCTTTGCCGGCGACCGCCGATGCTTGCACCTGTCCGAAGGCTCCAAACATCACGTTGGTGAAGGAACGGTTCATCGCCTTGCACATGATGACCGAGAGAACGAATCCGGAAGATCCATCGAGCGCGCCTGCCACTACCAACACCTTACTGTTCAGAACAAAGCCCAGCAGCGCGGCCGAAAAGCCCGCGTAGGAATTGAGCAGCGAGATGACTGTCGGCATGTCGGCGCCACCAATGGGGGTGACCAGCAGCACGCCGAAAATCAGCGCTACAAATACCATGATCGGAAACAGAATGGTGTTGGCGGGATTCACCACCAGCGCAACCGCCAAACCAAGGGCTCCCGCCAGAACGGAAAGGCTGACGATATTCTGCCCGCGATAGACAATGGGCCGCTGCGGCAATATTTCCTGCAGTTTGCCCGCGGCGATCACACTGCCGGTAAACGTGAGGGAGCCGATTATGACTTCCAGTCCGATCTCGCCCATCTGGAAGCGTGTCACCGGGGCCGTGCCCACGTAATACTCGGCGATGCCAATGATCGCTGCCGAAAGCGCGCCGAACGCGTGGCTCAGGGCGGTCCGCTGCGGAACAGCCGTCATGTGCACCAAGCCCAGAGGAACGCCAATTCCGGCGCCGATAATCAGCGGGATAAGAACCCACTTGTAGGCCACAACCTCGGGGTTGAAGAGCGTGACGACGACGGCCAGCGCAGCGCCGATCTCGCCGGCCAGAACGCCCCAGCGCGAGGTCGTGGGCGAACTCAGGAACTTGAGAGAAAGAATGAAGAGTACAACCGCGACAATGTATGCAAAATCAAGATATTGCTGCAGTTCCGATGGGTTCATTGTTGTTTCGACCTGGGGGACTTGAACATACGCAGCATGCGGTCGGTAATCAGGAAACCACCCACCATATTGCTGAATGATGCCGCCACTGCGATCGCACCCAGCGCCGTGGTTAGGCGTGTTTCATGCCGGCCGGCGATGATGATGGCTGCGACGACGACGATAGCGTCGAGAGCGTTGGTGAGCGACATCAGTGGAGTGTGCAGCAGTGGCGAAACCCGCTTGATTAACTCAAACCCGACGAATCCCGCGAGGATGAACACATAAAGATTGGAGATGAAATCCGCTGGCATGATTGCTTCCTTTCCATTTCTGTACTGCTAATTCTGCGATGACAGGCTGGCAAGCTCGATTCACTGGCCACTGGCGGCCAGAACCGGTAACCCCAGGCTCTCCCGCACTCTTGGATTCACGATTTCGCCACCGCGCGTTAGTTGGGTTTCGCGAATGATTTCATCACTTTCGGGAGGACGCACCTTGCCGTCCTTTACCAGGTTGATCAGGAATGACGTAATGTTGCGCGAATACATCTGGCTGGCATGAAATGGCACGGTGCTCGCGAGATTGACCGGACCGATGATCGAAACTCCACTCACGTCGACGATTTTTCCCATCTGCGTAAGTTCGCAGTTACCGCCGCGCTCGGCGGCCAGATCGACGATCACCGAGCCCGGTCCCATCTTTTTCACCATTTCGCCGGTAACCAGAACCGGCGCTTTCTTTCCCGGGATCACCGCAGTGGTAATCACAACATCGGTTTCGGCCACCACGCGACCAAGCAATTCGCGCTGCCGCGCATAGAAACTCTCGTCCTGTGCGGTGCCGTAACCACGGGCATCCTGGGCATTCTGGGCTTCGATGGCAAGCTCTACAAAACGTCCACCGAGACTCTGGACCTGCTCCTTCACTGCAGGGCGCATGTCGTACGCGGAGGCGACCGCGCCGAGTCGGCGAGCGGTTGAGATAGCCTGCAATCCGGCGACGCCCACGCCGATGATAAATACGCGCGCCGGAGTAATTGTGCCCGCGGCAGTGGTCATCATGGGGAAGAGTCGAATGGATTTTTCCGCGGCCTCAAGCACCGCTTTGTAGCCCGAGATTGTGGCCATCGACGAGAGCGCATCCATGCTTTGCGCGCGCGTTGTCCGCGGTATCAGTTCGACCGCAAACGCCGTAACGCCCACCGCCGCGATCTGCCGGACCGAATCGGCGGAGCCGAGCGGACGCAGAAAACCGATGAGAATCTGATCGCGCCGAAGCAGAGGGGTGTCGTCTTTCCCCGTAATATCGTTGGCACCATAGCAAAGCACCTGAACAATGATGTCAGCGCTCCTGAAGACCGAGGCGCGGTCGGGAAGAATCTTTGCGCCCTTTTCCATGTAGAGCGAATCGGGATAGCCGGCTAGCTCACCGGCGCGGGACTCGATCACGACTTCAAGGCCGGCTTTAGCCAACGTCGGGATGACGGCGGGAACGAGCGCGACCCGGCGCTCTCTGGGATAGCTTTCCTTCGGAACTCCTACGATCACGCAGTTGTCCTTTCTCCGAAAAGAAAAACTTGAGACGGGCCGACGCGCCCAGCGATGAATACTACAGAACCACGCGACGGGTTGACCGTGATCACCATCACAATAGTATCCAGATCATTGGCGCAACGGATTCAAAACAGTATCAGAAAGATGAGGCAGGTGAAAAGCGGCGGGAACCAGTTCTGTTTCCGGCTGAAGAAACCGATGTGAGCCAGCGCATGTTATTAACAGTATCTAAGCGGCGCGGGCGGAGGCGAGCGCCTCATACTCCTGTTTCGATTCGCCTGGCAGCAGTATCCACATCGTGTAAACGCCGAGTGCCGTGCCGAAAGGGATGTTCGTAAACAGCACAATGAAACCGAGAATCAGAGCGAGAGTGCGCGCCCAAACCTCATGCTGCATCAGCCCAAATCCTGCAGCCAGGCCAACCCCCGCCTTCAACAGCACAAACCAGCCAATGCCCGTAAATAGCGGATGGAAAAATGGAGGCATATTCGCCCGGTAAAAAAACAGCGCATTCGCCGACAAAATTAGGACTCCGCCGATTGCGTTGAATGCCGAGAAAGCAAGCCAGAGAATACCCAAAAGGTTCAAATGCTCTTCCACGCGGCCGCGACGCTGCGGCATCACTGCCAGAGATCCCGCGATGTGCTTGCCGCAGCTACTGCAGAACGCCTGGCTGGGCTGTATTGGCGCGCCACATCTATCGCAGAACATAGTCGCCCCAAAAGTCGATCCATTCAACTACATCGCGCAAAGAGGAGTACGAACCAGAGGAGCAAAAGTTCCTTTTCTTCGCAGCGTTCTGCGCTTTAGTTGACGCATTTTCCGCCTACAGTCCGTCGGAAAACGAAAAGGCCGCCCGGCAACAGGGCAGCCTCTTCTTTTCAAGGGAGAATAGTTCCAACGGAGGCAAAGAACTCCGCCAAAACTTTTCTGGACAAAATCTTATGAGTCGAAAAAGCGGGGTGTCAAGGACTTTTTCGCAAATAAATGTCTTTATTTTCAATTACTTAACGACGAGGTCAACATTGGGGGAATCTGTTTCATTTTGAGACAGAAAAAGCATCCGGACCCTCAAACCAGTGGTTCTGAAATACTTATCAGCTTTTGGATGGCTTTCGTGCGGCTTCACTCGCGGATGCGGCAGGTTCAGACAGGTCGAGCGAGATGAACTGCGCTTCGTCTTCGACTTTGGAAAAATAGCGTCGGAATAGCACTCGAGCGCCTCCGAAAGCGACTCCCGCAGCAAGAGAAATAGCCCCTACGATTATGCAGAGCAGGATGATATTGACAAGCAAGTTAGCGATGTTGTTCTTCTTGTCGAAATATGTGTTTTCGTTCCACGTCACACTGGCTTCGTAGTTCACCGCCCCGAGCAGAGTCTGCGCGTCGCTTGGCGAAAGAGACCCCGCCGCTATCGCGACAATTGGACCAGTGCGCTTATCGAAGAATGGGCCCACATTCTCGACTCCGCCGACTCCTGGTTGAGGCGCCGGGGCATTATGGGCGGCATCGATCCGGCGCAGATGTTCCGCGGCAAGTGCCGGCGTTGGATATTCGATCAGCATCAGTGTTGCCGCCCCACTCGGAGTCCGGTACTGACCGAGGACGACTTCTGGGCTGGAAGTGAAATCGACTAGTTCAGTCGGAATTGGAGAGGCAATGGCATCCAAACCGAGCGGTCCCTCAGCGTACTTCTCGGTGTTTGTCTGATATCCGTGATGCGGCATAAAGGCCAGAATCGGAGGAAGATTGCCGGCATTGCCCGCGGGACGAGGTAGCAAACCCGCGAGTTCACGCAAACTCGCCGCGGACATGACCGACATCTGGCTGAAGACGGCTTCGACCAGAACGTGGCCGCGATAAAACAGAACCCGCTTACTTAGCGAAGCACCCTGGTCGCCAATCTCTTCACGAGCCATCTCAGGCTGCAAATAGAAGCTATATGCGCCGAAGGCGCCGCTGGCATCGGCAAAGCGGGCAGCGCGGAGCGTCAGAGTGCGGCCATCGTCGTTCTTGTAGGTGGCCGACTCAAAATCGGTGAAGCCGTATTCTTTGAGCAAGGCTGCATTCGCGGCATCAGCCGCCGAGGCATCTTTGCTTTCGTGAGGCGTGCCCTGTAGCTGCCATCCGGCGAATTCCTGGGGAAGAATCGATTGCGGCATCTTCGCGGCCGGACTCGCAGCGAAAGCCCTACTGACCAGCAGAAACAAAATCGTGAAGACACTCACAAGCTTCGCGGCGGGCATGATTGAACGGCTCAAAACGCGGACTGACCCCTGTTTTATTAGACCACAACAGGCAGAAAAAGGTTTCTGGCGGGAACGACATTGCGGGGCCCTGACAGGAGTAAATCCTAACGCTGCGGAGCTTGCCCGGCAGTCTTTTCCAGTTTGCTCGCGACCTTGACTCCGCTCAATCCATTCACATACTTAGCGATACCGCGATAAAGAGACTCGGCGATTCGCTGGCGGTATTCGCCGGTCGAGAGATGCCGCTCGTCCGTTGGATTACTAACGAACGATATTTCAGCGAGAATCGACGGCATATTTGCCCCGATGAGCACAATAAACGGAGCTTTCTTCACCCCGCGATCGCGAATTGCGGGAACTTTTGCGGCAAGTCCGCTGTGCAGGGACTGCTGCACATCCCATGCGAACTCGCGCGATTCTTCAATTTTTTCCTTCAGCGCGATTTTCTTGACGAGGTCCTGCAATTCGTAGATCGACGCCTCGGATACCGCGTTCTCACGCGCCGCGACTTCGAGAGCCTCGCGAGAAGAAGTAAAGTTCAGGTAATAGGTCTCAACTCCCCGCGCATCGCTGTCGCGGCTGGAATTGGCGTGGATTGATACAAACAGATCGGCGCGCGCCTGGTTTGCGATCGCCGTGCGAGTTTCGAGAGGGATAAACGTGTCATCCCTGCGGGTATAGACGACTTCAGCCCCCAGACGGCTTTCGAGCAATTTTCCTAGACGTCGCCCAACCTCGAGGACAAGGTCTTTTTCTTCGAGACCATTGGGACCGATGGTGCCGGTATCGTGGCCTCCATGGCCGGGATCGATTACGATTTTGCCGATCTTTAGCCCCAGGGCCCGAATCAGCGATCGGTCGCCACTCACCGTTGGCCTCGCTTCGCGGGCGGTGAAATCTGAATTCGCCGGTTTGGAAGAAGCAAGCAGTCGAGACGGAGTCGTCGACCGCCCTTGGCCGCCGGCGCCTGATTTGTTCTCTGCAATGCTCGATTTTGACTCGTCGGGCTCCAGTCCCTTGTCTTCGTGCTTCTCTTTCTTCGAAATCGCTTTATTCAAGGCCCGCGTTGTCCGCTTCGCTTCCGGCGGAGGCGCCCCGCGGTCTTCGCCATCGGCATCTACGATTCTCTTTACCACTCCATCCGCGGACGGCCTGCTCGCTGACGAACCTGCTTGCGCGGGTGAGGATGTTTCATCGCCCGATCGTGCGCTTTCCGAATCCTCTTCATCCTGATGCGCGGAAGTTGAGGAGCTCCCAGAAAAAGCCAAGCCTTCATCGTCGGCTGGCGCAGCGGCGACGTCTTCAGAATTAGCTGAACTAGGGCTCTCCTGGCGCAAGTTGTGAGCCGCGTCGTTGGCTATTTTGCTGTGCCTATTCTTGCCGTGAATATCAATGATCAGGCGCGAAGGATTCGACAGGAGAAAGGCGTCATAATGGGAAAAACTATCCAGTTCGAGCACAACCCGAGTACGGCGCGGGGCAAATTGCGCGACGCGCACTTTTTTCAGAAATCCATCATCCACGTCGAAAGTTTTGCCGACGAGGGTCGAGGCCAGCCTCGTGTCGGAAAGATCGAAGTAAAGGCGCGACGGAGTGGCGATGCGCTGAGATGAAAATTTGACATCACTTTCCACATCGATTGCGACCCGCGTGTAATCAGCAGTGGACCAGTGCCGGATGCCAGTTACACGCGCGAGATGAACTAAGCGGGAGCGAGAAGGTGCAGTCGACAACTCACCGTTTTCGGAATCGTTATTTTCTTCCGCTTTTTCCTCTTTGTCTACCCGTGCAGGCGGGCGATTTTCGGCATTAATATTCCCTTCGTCATTTTTTGCGCTTTTTTCCGGCGAATGCTTCTCTATCGTCTTGGTCGTCCTTTGTGTCTCGGAGGGGTTCGTGGCCGGCGCCTGATTCAAAGCGACAATTGCCTGCCGGGCATCATCGGACAGACGGTTATGGGGATAACGCTTGAGGAATTCCTGAAACGCGGCTCGCGCCGCCGCAGGATCTTTGAGATCATCCTGATAAATCTCGCCAACCGTGAATAGCGCTTCAAAACGATATTTACTGCCGGGATATTCACGGCGCAGGAATCGATATTGATCGATGGCCTCGTGGAGGATCTTGTGGTCTTCAAAATGCTGCCCCATTTCGACCAGCGTTTCGGCAACGGCCACGACGCTGGGGTCAGCTTTTGTCGACGTGGGCGCTCCATGAAAGACGTTGCGGTAGGCGTTTAGAACCCGCTGATAGTCGTGGCGAGTGCGCTCGGCGAGAGGCTTTCCGTTCACAGCTTCGCGCAGGCGTTCTGCGGCAAGAAAATGTTCGCGAGCCCAGGCTTCTGAGTGCCGCACACGCGCGTGCGCCGGCAACGGCGCAACTCCGCCGATAGCGGCGACCACGAACAGCGCTGACCACAGACCACGGCGCAATGAGCTTTTCAAATTAAACCAGCCCGTACCTCGCTCCAGGTTGGGAAAACATTCAGATATTCAACTGCCCTGGGTGCCTGAGAGATCAATAAACAGATGCCGCAAAATTACTCAGTGTTGCTGATGTAAAGCACGCCGCGCGCATCCCGTTGAACCGTAATAGGATCCCGCGCTACGCTGGAATTGAAGCCAACCCCGCTGTAATACAAGTTGGTGATGCGCCGGACGTAATTCTGAGTTTCGGCGTAGTGCGGCACTCCTGAACTGCGAGCCACCGCACCGGCGCCGGCATTGTAGGCGGCGAGTGTGAGCTTGATGTCTCCGCCATAACTTTCGAGAAGTTGCTTCAGATGGCGCACCCCGGCGTCGACGTTCTGTTCGGGATCAAACGGGTTGTGGACGTTTAACTGGCGGGCAGTCGAAGGCATCAACTGCATCAGGCCCATCGCGCCTTTGCGCGAAACAGCATTGGGATTGAAGTTCGACTCGACTTTGATTACGGCGCGCACCAGATTCGGATCAACGTTGTGCCGGGCCGCCGCTTGCTCAATAGCTGTGTCGATGTCGCCCGGAGTCGCCGCAGCTCCGCGAGCGTTCGCGGCCACGATTTTGGCGTTCGCCGTCCGAGTAGAGTCGCGTCCCAGGTATTGACTGACTTCTGCAGCCGCCGATCGCGCTGCCTGCATAGCTGCCGCATTGGCCGGAGGCACGGGCTTCCATCGACCCTCTTTTGAACTCCAATACATCAGCTTGCGGGCCGGGGGTGCAGGTTCCGTGCGCTGCGCGGGCTTCGCCTGAACAGAATCGTTCACGTAGATTTTACGGCCGTGTTCGTCGCTGGCGGTAATCGGCGCCGAATTACCGTCGCCATCCGCAGCAGCGGATAATTTTGACGAGAGAAAGAAGGAGGTCGCGGCTAACGTGCTGGCCATCAGGACGATTTGCAGGCGCTTTCGCATAGCCGGGCTTTATCCTCGCAGGCGAGACAACTTCGCCTTCGGTCCTTGCCACCCGGAACCTGACGGAGAATTTCTTAAGCCAGAGTAAATAAAGTATAGGCGGGCGAGGGGGCAGGAGCAATCTATCTGAAGGACGTAGAACCACCAGAGTAATGTTCGCAAGTGATTGAAAATGCTAGGTTACTTTGTTAAGCCTGCTTTAGGCAGTGTTTTCGACAGAGAGCGCAAAGGCATCGAGCGACAATGAGCGCAAAAGGTTGCGCCGCATGCCCCGTTGGACCTCGGCCAGTCGATTGGCCAGCTCGGCAATTCCATCGAAGCTAATGCCTCCGGCCACCTTGGTGAGCTGGCCCTGAATGTCGGTATTGTGAATCAGGTCTGGAGATCCGGAATTAATCAGCAGCAGGTCACGCAGCAGCGAATAGAGAGTTCGTACCAGTTGTTCGGTTCTTTCCCGGCCCTCGGCTCCGGCACGGTAAGTTTCGGTGGTCTTGAAAAGCTCGGAATGTTCGCCGCCGACCAGAGCAGAGTTGAGAATCGCTAGCGCGTTTGATCGCGCGGTAATGTAGCTTTCCAGGTCAAAGCTGCGTGCGCGGCCAAGCGCGCCCTCACACAAGCGGGCTACAAGGGCTCGCTGCGCCGGTTTCCATTCGGGCCGATGTTTCACCAAGTAATCATCGACCTCTTGAACCGACAATGCCTCGAGATTAAAGACCATCGCCCGGGAGCGGATAGTGGGAAGCAATTCGCCGGCGTTTTCCGTGAGTAGCAAGATAGTGGCAAATTCCGGAGGCTCTTCCAGAACTTTGAGGAGCGAATTTGCCGCCTCTTTCATGAAAGCTGAGTCGGTGAAAATGTAGACACGCTCGCGGGCTTCGGCCGGACGGTAATAGATGGTCTCAATAACCCGGCGCACCTGATCGACTTTGATCATCATCTGCGGAGGGTCAGGCGGAACGATAAGCACGTCCGGATGCGTTTGAATGAAAAGCCTGGTTTCCTTCTTGTCGGTCTCGCGCAAAGCTTCGCGAGCTTCAACCGCTTCCGTGCACCGCTCTTTAAGATCGGCAGATTGCGCGATCCTGCGGCAATTGGCGCAGTGGCCACAGAAGTCAGGCAGGCCATCGGTTTGAGGCGAGGTGAGGCAGTTCAAGACCCGCGCCAGCATCAACGCCAGCGTGTATTTGCCTGAACCGCGTGCGCCCGCGAGAATTACCGCATGTGGCATCCGATCGTGAGCCAGCATATCGCGCAGGCGATGGACGGTTTCGGCGTTGCCGTGAAAATCAGAGAATGGCATCAGTCCTTATAATCTCTACGCCAAGTCAGGCGATAATTATCGTTTTAACACGATCTTGCTTCATGTGCGGCAGCGCCCGCGACGCTTGGCAATCACTTCCTCGAAGTGAATGGGTTCAAGGCACCTGTTCACACAAACTGTTGCCCTCACGCGAGATGCAGACGAAGACTAGAGATTCGTAATGCCTTATTTTCAAGGCACAACACCATGGCCGTTTGCTCGATTCGATCGTGTCTCGTTTCCGCTTTCATGTAATTTCGTGGGACACACTGTAGTAGAGCCAATCAGCCACGGTCTCGCATTATGAGCGGAGTGTAATACTCAATTTTCGTTTAACTGTTTCCAGAATTGCCTGATGCGTCTGCACGGGCGTGCCGCTAGCGTCAACCCTGACGACCCGCCGGCGCTCTCTCTTTGCGATCGCCGAATAGCCTTGATGCACACGAGCAAAGAA
>Ga0070731_10000908_pt1 | contig 34167 bp, 15 predicted proteins | sample Coa_R1_2_FD_66448 | JGI IMG/M metagenome (GOLD analysis project Ga0070731, IMG submission 66448) | Surface soil microbial communities from Centralia Pennsylvania, which are recovering from an underground coalmine fire - Coalmine... | ecosystem: Environmental > Terrestrial > Soil > Unclassified ... | reverse complement strand
ATACTCAAGCAACGACAAAACGGCGTCGAAAAATGAGCACAAAATCGAGAAAATCTCAAGGCTCAAAAACGAGCGAAAAATAACACCCGGCACACGCAATTGAAGGGCCGAACAGGATTGGGGATGTCCCTCATTTTTAGAGAACTCGTCGCAAAAATAAGAATATAACAACTAAACGCACCATCATGCTATCGTGATCACTCAAATAAAACCTTAAATGAAAAGTGGCACTATCTGAAAAAATGAGAGAACCATCGAATCATACAATTTAACAAGCGAACGCCACAAATTGTCTAATTTATCGCTTTGAAAACTCCGCTCGTCAGACGATAAAAGAGCAAGGATCGTCGAAGCCACCAAGCCCAAAGCGTCGAACCTCAGGCGGATCGGGGCTTGACAAGCAAAACGAAGCCCCTTAAATGCGTGCGAACGGGCGGAAGTGCGAAGAATCATGACTGTCGTGGTAACATGAACAAGCGTCACTAAATCTGTGAGTCGTGTCGACGTCCCGGTTTCCCGACGAATAATAGACGAACGCACTATTGATAGAAAGGCGATGGAAATGGAAACACTTAAAGACTTAAACCTCATGCAGCGTATGATTGAGATGAATGTTTTGATTGGAGCAATGCAGGGAACGCCTTCGATTTCACGGGAAGTGAAGAGTGTCCTCGAATTGAACCGTCGTATGTTAGAGATGTTTCACGATATCATGTTTCTGTTTGTAGATGTAGAGAAGCTGTTAGAATCCAAAAGAGAGTCACTTTTTGAAAGCCATGACATTGCGAATGAAATAAAGACACGGTGCTTTCAGGTTTTAGAAGAACAAAACCTATACGAAAAAATGTGCGACAGGAGTATTATTGACGCATGGGATAGAATGCAACCAAGCCGAAATAAAGGGACACAAACTCAGGAAGGATCGTAACGGCAACAATTCGCTTAGTTTTTGGATTAAGAAAAGAATAAACATCGCGCTTTCGGACTGAAAACGTAGCGCGCATTAAGTGCGTTGGAAGGGGCAGAAGCTAAAGGTCAGAACGGGAAATATCTTTTGAAAATTGATTTTGAATGTTCACTTTGTCCTGAGAATTCACCGTCAATTGTTGTCTCAGTCAAGGACGATGGTAAATACGATTTGACTTGTGCAAACGGTCACAAGACGCAAAAAGTATTATGCACCACGCCGTACGAGATTCTGTTTCAGATTGCTATTAATGCGATAATCGACGGATATTACCGCGAAGCAGTATCGTCATTTGCATCATCACTTGAACGCTTTTATGAGTATTATGTACGCATTACTTGCTATAAGCATAAGATTGACCATGCGGTTTATGAAGATTGTCGGAAACTGGTTTCTCAGCAATCTGAGCGGCAATTGGGGATGTTTATTATGGCTTTTGTTTTGGAAAGTAAGGAGAGACCTAAATTACTGCCGGATGATATGACTAAATTTCGAAATGACGTCGTTCACAAAGGCAAGATCCCGACAAGAGATGACGCAATCAAATTTGGTAATGCTGTATTGTCTGTCATCGCACCGGTATGGAATAGGGTAGTTAGTGAAAAAAATCATGGGTATTCAGAGGTCATTGATGAGGAATATGAGCTTGCAACTAAAAAGTGCAAGCCCGGTACTGAGCCAATGATGCTTTTGTCTGTTGGCGGGTTGAACCATTTAAGGTTAATTCCCGATCCTTCAAACAAAGAACTTTTCATTCCGTCATTTTGTGTAGAAGAACAGATCAAATCTACTGAACGAATGCGGCAAATTAAAGTGCTATTTGAGGATATTAAGGCGGATTTTCGACAGAATCAATGATACAGCTAGTTTAATGCATTCTCCAAATTTCTGTCGGTAGTATCGACTCACGCGGCTTGCGTTTTCTCTTTCATCGGCGATTCGAAGGATTCCGCGCGCTATTTCTTCTCCCCACCCTCCCCCGCTGGCGGCACGCGGGATTATTGAGCGTGAAGGATTTTTGCGGTTTGAGATTGAAAGGATCAAGGAATATCAGCCGTTGAGCGGCAATGTACTTTTTGCGAAGCATGATCGCGGCAGAATCGTCCAACAGAGTACACTGTGGCGCGCGGAGAGATGGGGATGAACGTTCGCGTTCTCGGCTTAGTGCTGCTGCTGGCGCGCCTGCTGCCGGGCGCCGCGCGCGGCGGCGAGACGGCGGCGGAGGGCGACCCGATGGCGTGGGCGCCGGACGCGAACGCAGCGTTGTTTATCGAGCGCATCGCCATCGCCGACTATCCACGGCGCTTGATGCTCGCGCGCGCTCGCGCCAATCAGCTTATAGAGGAGCGCGCGAATCTGCCGGTGCGCGGGTTGATCGTGCGCAGTGTCGCCTTTGACGGTCAAGCGGACCGCATCGGTGTGGAGGCCGGCGACATACTGCTTAAATTGGACGAGTCTAATCTGCTCAAACCCGAAGACGTTCAAACCTATCGCACGCAGGCGCCGCAGACGCTCACTTTTTTCTCGCGCAAAAACGGCGCGCGCCAGATGCCGGTGCAAGCGGGGAAGATCGGCGTCAAGTTCGACGTGTTCGAGCGCGACAATCCCCTGCTGATCGAGGCGGACCGCGCCGACCCGCGCTGGGCCGACGAACTGCGTGCGGCGGGGCTGGTTTTCGAAGAGGACGGCGATTTCGCCGAGACGGCGCTGGCCCGCGCGCTGGCGTCGGGCCTGCCGCGCAACGAGCAACTGGAACTGGCGGCGGCGCGGCTGGCGCTGGGCGGATGCCATTTCGAGCAGGCCATAAACATCGCGCAGCGGGCGCTGTCGCGCGGCGCGCAAAACGCGCCGGAATTTTACGAGCTATTTTTTCAGGCGGCGATTTCCGATTACAAACTTGACGCGGCCTTGAACTGCGCGCGCGAGTCCTCGAACCCGGAACTCGAGAAACACATCGGCGAATTGAAGCGATTGGTCGCGGAACACGAGGCTCTGCCCGACGAACTCCGGCTTGCGCCGGCGCCGAGCGCGCGCGCGGCGACACTTTTTCCGGACGATTTGACGCTGCGCGCGGAGATGCTCGCGCCGCTGAAATCCGAAGAGCCGGAGCACCGCAACGACGTAATTCCGCTGCGCGAAGTTCGCGAGTCGCATCTGACGGAACTCTGCGCGCTGCGGCCCTGGCGCTACTCGGCCCCGGGCGCGCGCTACGATTACTTCGCGTTTCTGCCGGCGGCGAAGAACGCGCACTTCTCCTGCGTGTTCACCGCCGGGCCGTCGGATAACCTTCACACAAAATACGAGCGAGCGATCGCGTTCTCGTTCTTCGATTACAAACCGGACGCTGAAAAGAGCACGGACGCGCAAATTCGCTCGTCAAGCAAAGTGGCGGGCGTGGAATTCTATCCGAATCGAGCGTCGCCGGTGACGTTCCTGCACTCGAACAAAGTCTTCGCCTTCGAAGGCAAACTCCCTCCTTTCCTGGACGACCCGGAGCAGGAGCACCGCCTCGATCTGTACGCGATGGGCCGCAGGATTGAAATCCTCGTGGACGGCAAGCGCGTCTTGTATGCGCCATTCAATGGCGGAGAAAACGGGGTAGGCATGAAGTTCTGGTATGGCGGCGCGGCGGGCGACTTGCGCAACGTTGCGTTCAGCGATTTGCTCACCGAAGACGAGCGCAAGGCGCGCGTCGATCCCGATGTCAACAAGACGTATCGCTTCGGCTGGACGCGCCTGCATCGCATGGTCCAGCGGGCGCCGCCGGAGGCCGTGGCGGAATTGCTGGCGCACGGGGCGGATCTCAAACTGGCCGACGAAGAGGGGCTGACGGCGTTATTGCTGGCGGTCAAAAGCAAGCGGTTGGACATGGTGAAATTGCTGCTGGAACGCGGCGCCGACGTGGAAAAGTTCGACAAGCGCGGCCGAAACGCCTACGCGTTGGCGAGGGAGTTGGGCTTCAAGGAGATCGCCGATTACCTGCTCAAATTAAATCCCAATCTCGGCAAAGGCGTCCGCCCGCCAAAGCCGCCGCAGGAGGAATTTTAGCGGCGCGATTCATTGATTGAGTCGTTATTCTAAAACTCCTTCTTCGGCGGAGTCTTCGCCTTCGCGGGCGCCGCCCCATCCAGCGTTTTCGCCAAATCTTCGAATCCATTCCAGCGCGCAAGCTCGGCGGCGCTGCGCTTTTTGCTGTCCTGCTTTTTCGGATCGGCGCCACTCTCCAATAGCAGCGCAACCATTTCCTTGTGCCCCAACCGAGCCGCCCACATCAGCGGCGTCTCCTTCGTTCCCGCCGTGGCCGCATTCACATTTTCTTTCGCGTCGAGCAACGTCTTCGCCAGCTTGAGTTGGTTTCCCGCAGCGGCGCCGTGCAGCGCGCTCCAACCGATATCCGTGTTGTAAGCGGGCTTCGCCTTCAGCACCGCCAGCGCCTTTTCATCGCCCAGCGCTCCCGCGATGGCGAAATCGTTGACGCCGCCTCTTTCCAAGAGCAGCCGCAGCATCTCCAACTGTCCCGAACGCGCCGCCAAATGCAGCGCGGTCCGCCCCGCACTATCCTGCAATTTCGGATCGGCGCCCGCGTCCAGCAGCAGGCCCGCTTCCGTCAGCAATCCCCGCTCCGCCGCGCGATGCAGGCGTGTCTCTCCGCCGGCGAAGGTCTGGTTCACGTTGCCTTTGATCGCCTCGCCAAATTCCTTCGGCTCCAGCAGCGCGTCGATGCGCAGGTTGCGCATGTCAACCTTGACCCCCATCACATACAGGCGCGGGATGAGCGGAATGTCGTTCGGCAGCGGCGAGTTGAGAATGGACGCGCCATCGAGCTCGCATTCGACGCGGTTATCGACGACCGCGATCTTCAGCGCGTGAATTCGCCCTCGCTCGGTCACGTGCCAGTGCCAGAAATTGGGGAATCTCGAGAGATCGTGCTCGGCGATGGCGCCCGGTATCTCCTGGCCCAGCGATAGCGCGAAGACCGTGCGACCGCCCTTGCCGTCGTTGTAATCGTTGAAATGAAAGCGCAGGTAGCGCGGAAAGGCCGCGGGTCCTGGCGCAAAGTCGTCCAGCGTGAAGTTGCAGGTCAGCAGCATCTGCTTCGCGCTTGGGCGAAAGGGCAGATTGAAGTAGTGATCGGTTTTGACGTTTTCGTACAGCTCGTTTTGTTCCGCGATCTTCTTGAGCTGGCCATCGGCGCCCTCGCGCAATTTTTCAGCGCGCAGCGTGATGTCGTCCAGCATCAAATCCGCTGCTTTGGCAAGCGGGCTTTTTAACTTGCCCTTGTGTTCGAGTGCAGCCGGAGTCGCCAGGGCGAGATTCTCGATGGATCCGGGGTTCGGCTGGAAGCCCGGATATTGCTTCAACAGGTCGCTCGCCGCCTGAGCGTTGTTCGAGGCAACAGCCGCGCGGACAAAAATCCGGAGCGCAAGTTCGTTCTCGGGTTTGGCGGCCAGCGCGAACCAGGCATAATCCATCGCCTGCGCGAAATGAGCCTGCTGCACGGCCAGATGCGCCATCCACGTGTCGGTCTGCGGGCTCGAAAGCATGCCCGAGGCCAGCGCGCGGCGGAGTTCCAATTCCGCCAGACTTGGATCGAAATCATAAAGGTTTTTGAAGGCCGTCATGTGCGCATCCCAGCGCGGGTCGCTGGCGATTGCGCCCCACTCCGTAAAATGAGGCTTGTGATACGGGCGCCAGGCCATGCCCAGTTTGCCTTCCGGAACCGTGATGTTTTGCTCGGCCTGGCCGTAACGATGTACGGTGAGCTTTCGCGGCTTGTCCGCGTCGCGCGACAAGTCGTCGTTCACTTTTGCATCGTTGTCGCCGACTTTCAAAATGACATCCAGCACCTTCAACCCGGCCTTCTCGCCCGGCCCTCCTAGGTCCAGTATGTTGACGCTCAGTCCGTGAGGCGGAAGCAGCTCGAGCTCTTTGAGCACCGCGGCACGCAGCGCCTCTGCCTTGCGGTAGCGCTCGGCCAATTCGGGCGAATCGGGCGGCGGCGCTTCGAGCGCCGGGCGTTTTGTGGGAATCGCCCATTGACCTGTATCTTCAGCAGCCGAGTTAAGGTGAGCAACCAAAACCAAACTCAGCAAGAGCAGATATCCGCGCATTGGATCCCCCAAATCGAAAATGCGACTTGATAGGCACCGTAATGCGCGGCGAGACGAAATCAATGTGGAAATACTTCGATTGTGGCGCGCATAATCTGCCACGCGCTCAAAACTCTTCCGCAGGTGGCTTTGGCGGCTTCACAGGCTTCGTCTGCTCCGGCTTATTTTTGTTTTTTGCCGCATTGTTTCCGTCTTCAATCGCTTTCTAAAGAAGCCGACGCCGGCACTGTTGGAGCCGGCCGGATCGAGCATTCTTCGCCATTCGGCGGATTCCTGCTCTTGCGCCACCACTCGACCCTCGCGCCCGCGGGCAAACGGCTGCCCACACCGATTCCCGGCGTGGGCGTCAACACTTACGCGCTTACTCATTTCTGAAATTGGAACGCCTTCAAACGGACGTGCGTTGGCCTTCTACTCTTCGCTCAGGAAACGACGTTGGAGTACCGCAATAACCGGTCAGCTCATGCAACCCACCAGGCGCGATTCAAACTGCGGTGCGTGCAACGCTCTTGAAGAATTTGTTGCCGTTGGGCCGCACGACGTACGATCACTGCTTTGTCCGGCGCTCCTGGTTTCGACATCAAGCCGGGCGGCCACTTTGCGTCGATTCTCGGTGCGCGATCCGCGGTGTATCGTTAGAGTCGTGAATGCGAGACTCTTCTTCCTGACCCTCGTACTGACGGTTCCGCCGGCGACGCTGCGCGCCGCCGAAGGCCGCGTAGCGGCTCCGGATTTCAGCCGCGAGATTCTGCCGATTCTGTCGGAGAACTGCTTTTATTGCCACGGCCCCGATCCAAAAAACCGCAAGGCGGACATGCGGCTCGACGTGGAATCCGACGCGAAAAAAGAACGCGACGACCTCGTTGCGATCATGCCGGGCTCGAGCGCGAAGAGCGAAATGGCAGCGCGCATTTCCTCGCACGATCCCGACACAATCATGCCTCCGCCCAAGTCGAACAAATCGCTGAGCAAAGAGCAGATCGCCTTGATCGCGCGCTGGATCGACTCCGGCGCGAAGTGGGGCGTGCACTGGTCGCTGAGCGAATTGAAACGCCCGGACGTTCCACTTATGGACGGGCCGGTTCCGCAAAATCCCATCGATGCTTTTGTGGCGATGCGCTTGAAGCGCGAAGAGCTTTCGTTTGCGCCAGAAGCGGAGAAGACCGCGCTGCTGCGCCGCGCGACACTTGCGCTGACCGGTTTGCCGCCTTCGCGCGAACGATTAGCGAGCTTTCTCGCGGACACTTCAAACGACGCATACGAAAAGGAAGTCGATCGCCTGCTCGCGTCGAGCGCGTACGGCGAGCGCATGGCGTGGGACTGGATGGAGGCGGCGCGCTACGCGGATTCCAACGGTTATCAAGGCGACGGCGAACGGACGATGTGGCCGTGGCGCGATTGGGTCGTAAAGGCGTTCAACGAGAACATGCCGTACGACCGCTTCACCATAATGCAGCTTGCCGGCGACCAGCTTCCGAATGCCACGCCTGAAGAGAAACTCGCCACTGGATTTTTGCGCAATCACGCCATCAACGGCGAGGGTGGGCGCATCGCCGAGGAAAATCGCGTCGAGTACGTGATGGACATGACCGAAACGACGGCGACGGTGTGGATGGCGATGACGTTTACGTGCTGCCGCTGCCACGATCACAAATTCGATCCGTTCACGCGCCGCGATTATTATTCGCTCTTCGCATTCTTCAATCAGACGCCCGTCGATGGTGGCGGCGGCGACCCGCAAACAAAACCGGCACTGGCCGTTTCGACACCGGAGCAGGACGCCGAGTTGGCGCAGCTTGACAAGCATGTTGTGGAGCTTGACGCTCGCGTGCAAGCGCGCGCGAAAGAGATTGCGCCGAATCAGGACGAGTGGGAACGCAAAGCGCTCGACGGCGCGGGCCCCGCTGAAAAGAACGCGTGGATCGTGCTCGCACCCACGGATGTGAAAGCTGAGAAGCAGACGCTGGCGATACTCAACGACAAATCGGTGCTCGCGAGCGGACCGAACCCGGCCAACGATGCGTACACGTTCTTCGCGCCCGCGCCGCTGAAGAAAATCACGGCTGTGCGCCTGGAAGCGTTGCGGCACGAGAGTATGACAAAGGGCGGACTCGCGCGTTCGGATTCGGGCAACTTTGTGTTGACGAATATCGAAGTGCGCGCGCGAAAAGCCGGCGAAACGGAGGCACACGCGCAGAAAATCGCCTCGGCGAAAGCCAGCTTCGAGCAGAGCGGATTTAAAATCGCGAATGCGTTCGACAACGATCCGAAATCGGGCTGGGCGGTGTGGGAGGGGCGCGCCATCGACCGCGACCACGAAGCGGTCTTCATTCTCGAAAAGCCCGTTGAAGCCGGCGCGGATGCCGGCCTGGTGATTTCGCTGCGCTTCGATTCGCCGCATGTCTCGCACAATCTCGGACATTTCCGCTTGTCGGTCAGCGAAGAGAAGGATCCGCAGCTTGTGCGCGGCAAATTGAATTTGCAAACGATCCTGAGAATTCCCGCGAAGCAGCGCAACGCGGAGCAGGCGAAGGCGGTGACGGAAGCGTTTCACAATGCCGATGATGCGCTGACGAAATTGCAGGCGGAATTGAAGGCGGCAAAGGAGCGGGCCGACGCATTTCGCAAAGCGCTGCCGAAGGTGATGGTGATGGAAGACATGCCCAAGCCGCGCAAGACGCTGATGCTGGAGAAAGGCCTTTACAACAAGACCGGCGAGGAAGTGCACGCGGCCACGCCGGCCAGCCTTCCGCCCATGCCAGCCGACGCGCCGCGCACGCGGCTGGGACTGGCGCGCTGGCTTGTGGCGCGCGAGAATCCGCTGACAGCGCGCGTGACCGTGAATCGCGTCTGGCAGATGTTCTTCGGCGTCGGACTGGTGAAGACCGCCGAAGATTTCGGCGTGAAGGCGGAATTTCCAAAGCACCCGGAGCTGCTCGATTTTCTCGCCGCGGAATTTCGCGATTCGGGCTGGGACATGAAGAAGCTGATCCGCCAGATCGTGACCAGCCGCACCTACCGGCAAAGCTCCCGCGTGCCAGCCCAATTAAAGGAGCGCGACCCCGAGAACCGCCTGCTCGCACGCGGTCCGCGCTTCCGCATGAGCTCATGGATGCTGCGCGACCAGGCGCTCGCCGCAAGCGGCCTGCTGGTGAATAAAATCGGCGGCGCGCCGGTCAAGCCGTACCAGCCGTCCGGCGTGTGGGAGGAAGCGACGTTCGGCAACAAGCGCTACACGCAGGACAAGGGCGAAGCGCTGTACCGCCGCAGCCTCTACACATTCTGGCGGCGCATCGTCGGGCCGGTCGAATTCTTCGACACGCAAGCGCGTTCGACGTGCGTGGTGAAACCCACGCGCACGAATTCACCGCTGCACGCGCTAACGACGCTCAACGACACAACGTTCGTGGAGGCCGCACGAAATCTCGCGGAGCGCGCGGTGAAATGGTCGGCGCAGCAGAATAATGAGCGCGTAAAATTTGTCTTTGAATCGGTGCTCGCTCGCGATGCGCGGCCGGAAGAAGTGGCCGTGCTATTGACTGGAATCGAACGCAGCACAAAGCAATTTGCGGCGAATCATGCGGAGGCGAAGAAATTCATCGCAGTTGGCGAATCGAAGCGTGATGAGAAGATTGATGCGATCGAATTGGCGGCTTGGACGGTGCTGTGTTTGACGGTGTTGAATTTGGATGAGGCGTTGACGCTCGAATAAGGTGTTAGATATGTACGCTGAAATTACTCGTCCGATTACCGAAAGGGAGCGCGACGTACTCCGTAAGCGCCTTGATCGTAAGCCGCAGGCATCATTGACATTCTCGCTTTGGTATCTTTCAATATGGATATGCGCCGCTGCATTCGTAATATTGATCTGGGGACGAGCCGATGTTCTACTCGCAACCGTTATCGGTGGATCGGTTTGTCTTTGTATAATGGCGTGGCTCGCATGGTATTACCTTCATAACAGAAAATGCGACAGATATTTCCGAATGGAAATTGTTCCAAACATCGAGGAAACTCTCCATATTGGAATGGTCTCATCAAAGAAAATATCAGCTACGTCGGTTGTTGTCATTCGAGGATGTGAAGATGATGATGCTTATATTTTCGACGTGGGAGATTCCAAGGCCCTTTTGCTTAAGGGAGTGATGTATTGCTCTTGCAAGGAAGATATGGATGTCGAGTACGTCCGAAGCAGTGCCGGCAAGACCGAGTATGGATTCAGGTTCTGCTCGCAAAAGGTCTGGCCAAATTCCGATTTTGAAATTGTTAGGACAATTGACGGAAAAACCGAAATTGGGGCCTTTTGTTCCGGAAAAGAATTGACACCGATTCAAACCATTGATGCTCAAGAGTGTGTTGAAGAGATTTACTGGAGTTTCGAGGATAAATTGGTCTGCGAGCCTCTGGATGCCGTCTTGAAGAAACTCATGAAGCCAAGACCGGAGAAGAAGCTCTGAAAGTGCGCGTATGAATCCCGTCTGCGACCACGCCATCCACTGCACCCGCCGCGAATTCTTCGGCCGCGGCGCCCTCGGTCTCGGCACCGCCGCGCTCGTGTATCTGCTCGGCCGCGACGGCTTCGCCGACGATACCACGCGCAAGCGCTTCGGCGGCTTGCCGGGCGTGCCGCATTTTGCGCCGAAGGCCAAGCGCGTGATCTACCTCTTCATGAACGGCGCGCCGACGCACGTCGATCTCTTCGACTGGAAGCCGAAGCTTAAAGAATTGCACGGCACGCCCTGCCCGCCATCGTATCTTGGCGACAAGCGCTTCAGCACCATGACGGGCGACCCGAAAGGCAAAGTCATCCTCGCGCCGATCGAGCCGTTCAAGCAGCACGGAAAAAGCGGCGCGTGGGTCAGCGCGTTGATGCCGCACACGGCGCAGATCGCCGACGAGCTGTGCTTCATCAAATCGATGCACACCGAACAGGTCAATCACGCGCCGGCGATTTCATTTTTCCTGAGCGGCGCCGAACAGCCCGGCCGCCCGACAATGGGCGCGTGGCTCGGCTACGGACTTGGCAGCGAAAGCGAGCAGCTTCCGGCGTTCGTGTGCATGACCAGCGTCAGCAAGGGCACGACCTGCGGACAGATTTTCTACGAATTCTATTGGGGCAGCGGCTTTCTGCCGTCGCGTTTTCAAGGCGTAAAATTGCGCGGCAGCGGCGACCCCGTGCCGTACCTGTCGAACCCCGACGGCATGAGCGCCGAGGTCAAGCGCGGCATGTTGGACGATCTGGCGAAGCTCAACGACATGAAGCTGCGCGATTTCGGCGATCCTGAAATCGCCACGCGCATCGCTCAATACGAAATGGCGTACCGCATGCAAAGCAGCGTGCCGGAACTGGCCGATCTGTCGAAGGAGCCGAAGGATGTGCTCGACAGCTACGGCCCCGCGGTCAAGGAAGCCGGCACGTTCGCGCACAACTGCCTGATGGCGCGCCGCCTGATCGAGCGCGGCTCGCGATTCGTGCAGCTCATGCACGCCGGCTGGGACCAGCACAACTCGCTCACGACCGAATTGTATACACAATGCAAGGACACCGATCAGCCGAGCGCGGCGTTGGTGAAGGACCTCAAGCGGCTTGGCCTGCTTGACGATACGCTGGTGATTTGGGGCGGCGAATTCGGGCGCACGCCGTTCATTCAAGGCAATTTGAACGAACGTGCGCGCTGGGGGCGCGACCACCATCCGTACGTGTTCACGCTGTGGATGGCCGGCGGCGGCGTCAAGCCCGGCTTGACCTACGGCGAATCCGACGATCTCGGTTTCAATCCGGCGGCGAATCCGGTTCACGTCCACGATTTTCAGGCCACCGTCCTGCACTTGCTGGGCATCGACCACACGCGCCTGACGTACAAGTTTCAGGGCCGCGATTTCCGGCTGACGGATGTGCATGGGGAAGTGGTGAAGGGCGCATTGGCATAAAGCACGCCGCATCCGCGTTCGTGTCGATGCGAAAGTGCTTACACCCGCTCCAGTTTCACCGGCACCGTTTGTTTCGATGCAAATTGCGCGACGTAAATACTGCCCTCGCCGTCGATTGTCAAATCGTGCGGATGGATGAAGATGTCTTCCTGATGGCGCATCGGTTTGAGTTTGCCGTCGTCGCCGTACACGGGCGGCGTGCCGGCCACATTGGACAGGACGCGCATGTCCTTATCGAGAATGGACAGGAATCCGCGGCTCTCTTTATCCTTTGGCCAATTGTCGCCCAAATGCGCCACATAGAAGCGGCCATCGTGCAACCGTATCTGGCGCGGGTTGCCGCCGGGCATGTCGAATTGCGCGAGCTTTTTTCCGTCGAGCGACAGGCGCAGAATGTACTGCTGATCGCTCATCGCAATCAGCAGCGTCGGATTCTTTTCGTCGCGGGTATCGGCCATGCCGCCGTGCGGACCCCAATGGACAATGCCGCCCTCGGCGCCGCCAAAAATCTTGAGGAACTTTCCTGCCGCGTCAAAGTGCTGAATGTAATCGCGGCCATAACCGTCGAGGATAAAGAATTCTCCGGTGGGTAAGTGCAGCGTCCACGAAGGATGGTACTGATCTTCTTTATCGTACTTGCCCGAATCCTTCGGCCAGCCCCATTCGTCGAGCACTTTTCCATCCAACGTGGTCTTTGCAACCTTGTGAGTCTTCAAATCCGTGATGAAGAGCACCTGCCGCTCTCCGTCGGAAACAATGGAAAGGCCGTGCGCGCCGGGAAAAGCCGTGCCCCATTTGTGAACGAGACGTCCTTTCGTGTCATAGACGATGACGTTGTTCTTCACGTGGTCGGTGAGAAGAATGATGTGACCGTCGCGATCTTGAACTAAACCGTGGCAGTTGTTGACAGGCGTCTCAGCATCCAGCGCGCCCCACCCCGGAACCACGCGATAGCGAAAGTCGCCTTGGCCGAGCACAGGCCGATCATCGGCGCGAAGGATGCTAAACGGCGCCGCTCCGGCAACCACAACAGCGGATTTGAGGAAACTGCGGCGCGAGGGTTGCATTCGCGGGGGCTCCTTTGCTGAATGACAAACTCAAAGCAAACTACGGACATTTTGAGATTTGTCCAGTGGGCAACACGCGTCGGTAAGGGATTAGAAAGCGTGGACAATGCTCGATATTGGGTAAACTCGTCGCCTTGTGCCTTTTAATTTTTTTGCCGTCTGTCTTCGCAAATTCGCGTCTATAATGGATGCTCGAATTCGCGATACGCCGTCGGTGTGGCATGCCCGCGCGAGGACTGTCATGCGCGCCGCTTACCGCGGAATTTCCGGGAGTGGACGATCAGCGAAATCTGCGACAAAAAGGTGGAACTTTTAGGGGGGTGGGTATAATCGATGTCGCCTGAAAACTCTCCAGGAAGGCAACTCATGAAACGATCTTTTGGCTGGGCCAATTTGCGCGCCGCTGGCTTCCTTCTGCTACTGACATACGTTTGCTCTGCGCGTGCCGCGGAGGAACCGAACTGCAGCATTGCATATAGAAGTTCCGCGTCTTGTATGATTGGCTTCCTGCTTCAAGCGTGAAGCGCTTTTCCAATTTCTTGACATGTGCGTTTGAACGGGGAACCCAAAATATGAAATGGCTAATAAGTGAATTGCGCATTTCGCTCAGCTTCGTGCTGCTAACCGTTGCCCTAGCTCGAGCAACGGACGCCAGTCTGGTTGCGCATTGGACTTTTGACGAGACCAGTGGCACATCGATCTTGGATTCATCAGGCAACGGACACACTGGCACGCTGATGAACGGAACAGCGCGCGCCGCCGGCATTATCGGAACCGGTGCGCTGTACTTCGATGGAATCGACGACTATGTCACGCTCGGAATGTCGGATCAGCCCGTCCCTTGGACGGCTGCAGTGTGGGTCAAACGCGAACCGGTTTCCGGGCCATCCGCGGGAATTCTATCCAGAAATTCAGTGAGTGAACTGAAACTCGAACAATACTATTATCTGAGAAAGCTCGGCCTTACTAGTGCGGGGGGCAGCACTAACTCAACACTCAATTACGCGGCGCCGGCAGATACCTGGGTTCATGTCGCATTTGTTGCCACTAGCGCGGGCACCTCGTTGTACATAAACGGCAATTTCGTCGACTCGTCGACGCAAACTTTTGCCCTGCCTCTCGATTGGATCGGCCATTCCACTGAGCCAATGAAGGGCTGGCTTGACGATCTTTATGTGTACAATCGAGCGCTGTCACCTGGCGAGATTCAAGGGTTAATTCCGCAACTTCCACCACAGGCACTTGCGGATGGATACGCGGTACAAAAGAATACTACCGCGAGCATAAGCGCGGCGACAGGCGTATTAGCCAACGATATTGAATATAATAGCGGTACTATGACAGCCGTGCGCGATACGGATGTCTCGCATGGTACTGTTACGCTTAGCGCAAACGGCGCATTTACGTACACACCGACGGTGGGCTATACAGGCCCGGATTCGTTTACATATCACGTGGTGGATTCTTTGAATCAAAACTCTGCTCCGGCGAAAGTATCAATTCAAGTTGACACAATAACGAACGGATTGATCGCTTATTATGCGTTAGACGAGGGTTCCGGGAGCATTGCGAACGATTATTCGGGTAATGGAAAGGCTGGGACGCTTGCAAATGGCCCTGCTTGGACAGCAGGTACGCGCGGTGGCGCTCTGAACTTCGATGGGGTTGACGATAGTGTTTTGCTGCCCGATGGCCTGATCCACGACTACACGACCAGTTCGATTGCCCTATGGTTTAAGACTGCCGTACCCGGAATCATTGTGTGGCAGGATACGGGTGCGGGCACACAGGCGGGCTATGTGCCGAATTTCTACGTGGGATCTGACGGTAAGTTAAGGGGCGCATACTGGTGCGGTACGACGAACCCGCTTGCGACTTCAACTGTCGTTACAGACAATCTTTGGCACCATGCCGTGCTCACCGGAGCAGTGAATACACAATCACTCTATCTTGATGGAAAATTGATTGGAACCTTGAGCGGAACAATTGATCACGGAGTGGCCATCAAAAATCGCCTTGGTTCCGGCGTAGTCAATGGTTGGACAGCATCTCCGTCAAATCCATTTTTCACGGGTACTTTGGACGACGTTCGATTCTATAACCGTGCACTGTCACTTAGCGAAGTGCAAACATTGTCGTACCAACCGCCGGTCGCCGCAAACGATACCTATGGCGCAGCCGCCGGGCAACAATTGAGCGTCGCCGCTCCGGGCGTTTTGTCGAATGACACTGCATTTGGCGGTACTACCCTGTCCAGCGCGGTGCCGGATACAAATGTCTCGCATGGTACCCTATCCCTCAATGCGAACGGGTCGTTTGTCTATACAGCCTTCAATGGGTATTCTGGAGCCGACACTTTTACATACCACGCCGTGGATAGCCAAAACGGCGTGTCGTCGAGCGCAACCGTAACGATCAATGTGATCAATCTGACGGTTACTTCCGCAGTTCCGGCAATTGGCGCGCCTGGACAACAAGTGCCTAATGTGACAATAAGTGGATCCGGATTCAACACGGACTCCGTTCAGTTGAAGAAAGGTGCGGCGGTAATTAATGGCGGTAATGTGCGAGTCAATTCCAGTTCGCAAATGCTCGTCGATTTCAATCTGGCCGGCGCGTCGGAGGGAGTTTACGACGTCGTTGTCGTGAATCCCGCCACCGGCGCCACCGCCACTCTGTCCGCCGCATTTACCGTTCAGTATCCCTCCTTTAACATCACCGCCATGACCCCCGCGCCGGCGTCCGTGCAAACGTCGGCAGTGAGTTCGATTCTGCTGACTTGCAACCAAGCGCTCAACCCGCTGACGGTGAACGCCAATTCAGTGAAGGTCACGCGCGCCGGCCCGGATGGGATTCTTGATACGGCGGACGATGTGGCGGTGACGCCCACATCGATTACGGTCGTCAATTCAAATCAAATTCAGATCGGTTTGCCGACGCAGGCGAATGTCACCGAAAAGTACCGCGTCACGCTGCTGTCCGACGGCACCGCGCCGCCGCCTACCACGACACTCCCCACTATTGGGCTGCCGGTTGAAGTGCAGGTCATCGACATGGATGGCGATGGCATTCCGGACCTCGTTGTCGGCAGCAATTCGGGACTTCCGACGGCTGTATTTCACAAAGGACTTGGCAACGGGCAATTTAGTTCTACCTATACTGCCGCGACCGATTGGAATCAGGCTACGTACTGCCTCTTCGTCGCCGATTTCAACAAAGACGGCAAACCGGACATCGTTCAAGGCAGCAATGGCGCCAGCAGCAACGCGCCGGTGGTGCTGAACGCGACCACAACGCCCGGCTCATTTTCATTCGTGGCCAATCAGAATTTTACCATGGGTTCCAACGACAATTGTGTGCGCGGATTCGATTTGAACAACGATGGTTTGCCCGATTTGATTTCGAGCAACCAGGCGAGCGGAAACGTGGGCGTGCGCCTAAACACAACCACGCCTGGCAGCAATACTCTTTCATTCGGGGCGCACACCACGTTCGCGACCGGCAGCACATGCCGCTTCGTCACGGTCGGCGATATTAATGGCGACGGCAAGCCGGATATCGTCAGTTGCAATTATGGCGTGCCGTCGGTGAGCGTGCTGTTGAATACGATGGGCACCGGCGCGACAACGCCCACCTTCCTGAATGCCGTCAATTTTACCACTGACACGCAGCCGAACAGCGTTGAGTTGGCAGATATTAATGGAGACGGGAAGCTGGACATCATCGTACCGTGCTTCAATGTCAATAAAGTCGATGTATTCTTAAATACAACTCCAACAAATTCCACGACGCCGACGTTTTCGCAAAAATATACCTTCGCGGTCGGCACAGGCGCGTCATATGTGTCCGCGTTCGACGTGGATGGCGACGGCAAGCCGGACATTCTTTGCGCCAATGAAACCACCAACGATATCGCCCTGTTGATCAATACAACTCCGGCTTTCAGCAGCACGCCGACGTTTGCACAGGCGGTTAAATACACCGTCGGCAGCCGGCCAGTTGCGGTGAAAGGCGCGGACCTCACCGGAACGGGAAAGCGCGGTTTCGTCTGCTGCAATTACAATTCGAATACGATCACGGTTGTTTATCCATTTTCAGCGTCGATACAAAACACAACCGGCGTCAACCTCGATGGCGAATTTGGGGGCGCTTTTCCGAGCGGCGCGGGATTCCAGGGCGGCAACTTCACGACGACTTTTGAAGTGGACCTGACTCCGACCACGACAGTCGTCACGGCACCGGCGCCGATTGTCTATGGCACGTCCAGCGAGGCGCTGACTGCGTCGGTCAGCGGCGGGCCGATTCAAAACATAAACGTGGGCAGCGTGACGTTTCAACTCACGAACGCCTCCGGAAACGTCGGTTCGGCCGTTACCGCGAATGTGACGCTGAGCCAGGCGAACGCCAATTATGCCATTCCGTCGGGAACGCCGGTTGGAACCTATACAGTTGTCGCGACGTACAACGGCAGCGGTGCGTATGCGGGAAGCAGCGACAATTCGCAGAAACTCTCGATCACTCCGGCGGCGTTGTCGGCGACGCCCAATCCGGCCTCGCGCGCGTATGGCGCGGCAAATCCGGCGTTCAGCGGGGCGATCTCCGGCATCAAGTACAGCGACAACATCACGGCGACTTATTCCACGACCGCAGTGCCGGTCAGCGCCATTGGGCCATATGCGATCGTGCCGGCGCTGGTTGATCCCGGCGGAAGGCTTGGCAATTACACCGTCTCGCTCAACAACGGCACGCTGACCGTGTCGCAGGCGGCGTTGTCCGTGATCGGCGCGCCGGCGACGCGCGCGTACGGCGCGGCCAATCCGGCGTTTACGGGCACGATCACCGGCATCGAGAACAGCGACAACATCACCGCGACGTATTCGACCAGTGCAACGGTGCTGAGCACAGTGGGAACGTATGCCATCGTTCCGGCGCTTGTGGATCCCGGCAACAAACTTACGAATTACAACATTACGTCCACGAACGGGACGCTCACGATCACGAAAGCGGGATTATCCGCGGCGGCGTTGAACGCATCGCGGACGTATGGAGCGGCGAATCCAACGTTCAGCGGAATTCTCTCTGGCGTTTTGAACGGCGACAATATTCTTGCGGTGTATGGCACCACCGCAACGCCGGGCAGCCCCGTCGGTAGTTATTCCATCGTGCCGTCGCTGCTCGATCCCGATTCGAAATTGGGCAACTACACGGTGAATCTTTCCAATGGCACGCTGACTATCGGCAAGGCAAATTTGTCCGTCGTCGCCGACAATTTGTCGCGCACCTACGGCGCAGCGAATCCCACCCTGACCGGCGTCATCACCGGCATTCAAAACAGCGACAACATTTCAGCGACGTATGCGACGAGCGCGACGGCGTTAAGCGTTGTTGGCAACTATACAATTGTGCCGACGCTCGCCGACCCGGGCAACAAGCTGGGCAATTACACGGTGACATCCACGAATGGAATGCTGGCCGTCAAGCCTGCGGCGCTGGTCGTCACACCGTTGGATGTGTCGCGCGTGTACGGGCTGCCCAATCCGGCGCTCAGCGGCGATGTGAGCGGGATTCAGAATGGCGACAATATCACCGCGGACTTTTCGACAACCGCGACGGCGGCGAGTAACGCCGGCGCGTATCCGATTAACGCGACGCTCGACGACCCAGACAGCAAGCTGAGCAATTATGCCGTGACACTCAACATGGGGACGTTGACGGTGAACAAATCGACTCCGGCGATCACATGGCCGGCGCCGGCGGGGATTGTTGCGGGCAACCCGCTTGATTCAACGCAACTGAATGCGAGCGCGCAGGACGCCAACAGCGCCGCGCCGTTGACGGGCACATTCGCGTACCAGCCGGACATTGGCGCATTGCTCGCCCCCGGTTTGCAGGAGACGCTCAGCGCGACGTTCACGCCCGACGATGCAACGAACTACACAACCGCAACCGCGCAGCAAACGATTGACGTGGCGCCCGCAATTCCGCCGGCGATCACCAGCGCGCTCAACGCAACGACGGCGATCAACGCGGCGTTCGCGTACACGATCACCGCGGACGGCAGCGCGCCGCTGGCATTCGGCGCGAGCGGCCTGCCCGCCGGATTGGCGCTCACCGGCGCGGACATCAGTGGCAATCCGACGGCCAGCGGCGTGTTCAACGTGACGCTGACCGCGGCGAATTACGGCGGGAGCGACTCGAAGATTCTGAAGCTCACCGTCATCGGCGGCGGTACGAATCATGCGCCGGCGTTCACTTCGCCGCCGACAGTGTCAGCGAATCCGGCGGTTGTGGGAGATACGCTGTCATTCGCCGCACAAGCGACGGACGCTGACGGCGATGCGCTGGATTACAATTGGGATTTCGGCGACGGAACAGCGGCGGATGGTGCGAGCGTTTCGAAAATCTTTGCTGCGCCGGGCGTGTACGTCGTGACGGTGACGGTGTCCGACGGCCAAGCCAGCGCGACGCAAAGCGTTGATTTGGTCGTCAACGCGCAAGCATCGCAAGACACGTTCGCGGTGACGAAGATCAAACTTGGGTTCAGCTTTACAAAAAGCGGCAACGATAACTTGTCACTGTCAGGACAAATTCCGCTGCCACCGGGATTTTTCCCAGCGGGAAAAGTCGTGCGGATTCTCATTGGCGGATTCGACACGAGCGTGACGCTGAGCGACAAAGGAACGTCGGCCGACAAGTCGTTCTCACTGCGCTCAAAAAATGGTAGTACGACGGCGAGCTTTTCCTTCGCGGCAAAGAACCGGAACCTCTTCGCGCCGCTGCAAGGGCTGGGCTTCAGCAAGACAGCATCGAATCCCGCCTTGAATTTTCCCGTGATCGTGGTGCTGGACGGCACCTCGCACTTTGCAAATCCGACGCTTGTTTACACGGTGAAAGTGAACCGACTGGGACCGCAAAGTGGAAGCGGAAAGCACTGACGCGGCACGGCCCGCGCCATGAGGCCCCACGCGCGGTCGAACTTTTCGGGCGACCGCGGAGCAGGTCCTGAAATCACGCGCTGCCCGTGTTGGCGGGCTTCAAGCCAAGCGTGAGAATTGACGTGGAGTATCGGCGGGTAAATAGAGCAACACCGCTCTTGTAAATGCGCGCTCGGTTAGGAACCTATCCAGCACGGCGTGCAGTTTCACGCCAGATGCGTCTCAACAAACCACAGCTTTTCGTCCACACCACGCGAGATTTCGGTGAAGACATCGGCGGTCGTTTTGTCGCCGAGTTTGTCGGCTTCGTCGATGGCACGGCGAACGCGCGCACCAAACGCTGCCAGCGCCGTCGAGAGCGTCGCGACGTGATCGGCGCCGGATGAAATCGCGCGCGGATATTCCGGAAGCTCCGAACGCTGCGACGCGACACGAATGGTTCCTTCCGCCGCTCCGCCAAGCTGCATGATCCCCTCTGCGATCAGGTCCGCATGTTCCGCGGCGGCAGTGGCGACTTCGTCGAAGAGCCTGTGCAGCGAAATAAAGTTCGGCACTTTGACATTCCAGTGTGCCTGTTTCGCCTGAACCATTAGATCGATCGAATCGGCGAGTCGCTGATTAAGCAGCTCCACGCAGGCGGCCCGCGTCTTTTCGGGGAGATCGTTTTTCGTTTTGTACATGATTTTTTTCCGTGTGTTCAAGCTTTCGCATCGATGCCGTGATTCCCCTTTAGTCAACGAGCGATGCACACTCTCCGACTGGACACGACCAAATTGGAGATTCGAATCCGAATCCGAATTATTTTGAATCCACTGTCCACCCCTCGACCATATTCGCCCAGTCTGGCATCGGGACGAATTTCGAACCCTCAATAATTAGGAGAATCCCATGCCCATCGCGACGAAAGACGCCAAGCAACCCAAATCGCTGCCGCCGCCGAACAGCGATTTCTACGACCTCGCCTCCACGCTCAGCGCCGACGAGCAGGCGTTGGTAAAACAAATCCGCGCGTTTATGGAGGCGAAAGTCGCGCCCCGCGGATGAAATTGAACGAACGTCTTTCAATGGCCGTCCATTACGCGACCAGAGTGCCGATTCTGACTCTTCAAAAGTTGCCTGTCTTTGTGCCTGAAGGCGAGGCGGGCTTGTCGTCCGTCGAAAACACCGGCATCGCCGGATCGCCGAAGATCTGCTCGGTCTTGCTCAGGTCGGCGTAAAATCCGCCGCCCTTCGCATACGCCCACTGCTGCGTCTTCAAGAGCGCGTCGCCCCAACGCATTCCGCTCACATTTGAATTCTTTAGGAGCTGGTTCATGAATTCGACCGACGCACCCGCCGTCAAATATGTAGACGATGCGATAGACGCTGAAATGCCGCCTTGCGGCTGCGTCAGTGCCTGAATCGCGATGCTTTTGTAATCCGTCACGTTCCGGGCCATCCAGTTAGCCGTGCATGTCGCTTGCAGCAATATTGTGTTTCCAATCCACTCTTGAACTTTGTCCGTGTCGAGAATCCTTGGATCGTCTTTGCCGAGGCGCAACGCATTGCCATGGCCGGAGTACATCAGCAAATCCGCCGCGCCGTTCGCCGCAGTCTTCAGCGCGGCGGTAATATCCGCGGGGTTGTTCGATGTCGTTCCCAGATAATTGCGTTGCCATGCCATTTCTGGATGAGCCAAGGCGACCTCATCCAGGAGCGCTCCGAAGTCGCCGGCCGAAGGATCGGTGCGATCCGCAATCGCATGTACTCGAATGCCCGAACTCGCGATTCCCTTGTACGCCAAAACGTGATTGACCGCGACGCTCAGTTCGTTCGCCGAGTTAACCGGCAAGCGCCCTACCGCCACTTCTGGAAAACCGCGGCCCAGATCGCCATACATCGAATCCGATGTCGCTTGCGACCAGAAACTTGTCGAAACGAGGAATGTCGGGCACAGCGGATTGACATTCTGTCCCGTGAAGTTGCGGTAGTCGTAAGTCGTGCGGCCGACCAGCAGAACATACCGTGGACGCACCGAACGTACCGCGCTCTGAATGCCAGCCGGGCCATATCGCCCAAAGGCGTAATAGTCGAATACTTGTTCCTGGTCGGCGAACGACGCGCGCAAACCTTCCTTCGAGTGTTGCTCCAACAACGGCTGCACGGCTCCACCGAATTCAGCCGGACCAACCGCAATATATGAACTGCCGGCTTTGAGCGGCTTGACCGACCGCATGCCCAACGCTTGGGGAACGATTTCCTGACCAACTGGCACGACCCAAAATTGCCCCGTGCCGCCCGCCGCCGCATTGAAACGCAGCGCGTATGTGCCATCGGCCTGCGCCTTAGTCTGATAGGGAACCAGCACCGCCCGGTCCGGGAAGCGTACGTCCACAACCCATGCGTCGGCACTCGGAACGTTTCGCAGTTCATAAAGCGTGCTCGCTGGGCCGGAATGGAAGATCGTCACGGGCCGCGAGCCGTCCAGTGCGCGTGTGTACGCCATCGTCAGGGAATGCAAAAGTGCGATCTGTGTATCGACGCCCACAATCTCCGGTGTCGCCAAATCGACGCGATTGCCGCCGTTCTTTAAAACGCCTGCGGCAATCGCAAAGTTGAATTGCATCATCTTGCCGCCGCCGCTCCACAGGGCTTGTCCCACCGGCTGGCCGTTGACCAGTACCTGTAGAGTGTGATCCGGCGTCACAGTATTGGATTGCGTCAAACTCCACAAATTCACGGTGAGTGTCGCTGCGCCACCGTTAGCAAAGGGAGTGTCAATTGTAAATGGCTGCGTTGTCCCTCCAGTCAGATATTGAGATGAAAACCAAGGCGCAAAGGTATAGGGGCGAAAATCGAAATCGAAGTACACGTCATGATAGTTGGTCATCGCCGCCGCCGTCGCCTCGCCGCTGACCGGCGTCGTGCCGTCAAAGAGGCCCTGACTACGAATCGCCGTGCCAGCCAAGGTCCGCGTGCTGATGTTTCGCACAAACAGCGCATCTTTATCCGTGTACTCGTCCTGATATCCCGCGCCAAAAACTATCAGTCCGTCAGACGCGAGCGCCAAGGGTGTCAGCGTCCGCCCTTCGCGTTCAACGACACAATGTCCAATATCAAATCCTGCCGGCAGTGTCGCCTTTGGAATTTTCAATACTCCCGATTCGCTGTAGACAAACTTCGCGGCCACATACGCGCCTGACGCGCTCGTGCCATTCCCGGAATACCAGCGCTGCGCGACGTTGATCGGAACAGGAGCATCATCCTTTGGCAGCGGTCGCGAGTTTGAAATTTCAATGCCGGATGCGTGGCCCAACGAGCGTCGCCCGACAGCCGACTCGTAGACAGCGCTTAGAGCCCGCGTCCGAATTGCGTCGGCCGCAGCGGCAACGCTGCAACCCGCTGCGCCAACACCTTCTGGCGAGATGCGCGTCGCATTCAAGTCTACGTTTGAATCCACATCGACCGGTCCCGCCAACTTCGCATGTGCTTCCTTAAAGCCGTTGATGCTGACACTCTCCAGTTTGTATTCGTATGCGCCCGGAACAGCCCAGTCGTATACGCTGTAGCGCTTGAACTCGGGGCTGGTGATGCGGCCTGCAATCAAACTTGGGTTGACACGCATCCACGTACCAGGCGCGCCATTCGTTTTTATGCGCCGAAAAAGATTAAAGCCCGCGTTCTGAAATTCCGAGAATGCACTCCACGTAATGAGCACGCCGGCTCCTTCCGCCTGCGCGGAAAAATCCGCGAGAGTGACTGGAGTCACGCCGCTGCTCAAATCAAGTCTCAGCAAGAATCCACCAAAACCTGTTCCGTCGTATGTCCCCAGTCCTCCGACACCGGCGTCGCTGCTGCCCAGCGTTCCGGCCACGTAAACGCCCGCCGTGTTCACTGCGACGCCATAGGCGCTATCAGAACCACTGCCGCCAAATTTCTGAATGCCGCTGGAAGAGAAGCCGAAGCTGTTTATTCCAGTGCCAGTCACCGGGTCCAATGCAACGACGAACGCGTCGGTCCCGCCCGATGTGCCCACGTGAGCCCCGCTGCCACCGATAGCGAAATCAGTGCTGATCAGTTGTCCGACGACATAGAGCGCTGATGCGTTGCCCGCAATCCCGAACGCCGAATCCCCCAAAGACCCACCGAGCTTTTGGATGCCGCTGGCCGAAACACCGAAAGACGTTCGTGGAGCACCTGTCGTCGCATCCAGCGCGATCACGAAACCGCTGTTCACCAGCCCCGGACCGGTAATTGTGGGATTCGCGCCAATTCGCCACGTGGTGCTGTTTGAATTACCAGTCACGAAAACAGTCGAACCGTTTACAACAACTCCCAGTCCCGCATCAGTGCCCGAACCGCCAAACGTCTGTATGCCGCTCCCGGAAATTCCGAAAGTGAGCACCGCGGCGCCGGTCGTCGCATCCAACGCAATGACAAACGTATGGCCGTTTGTAGCGTTGACGGATGTTCCAGTCCCTCCAAGGGTCGCGTTGGTAGAATTATTAGTACCTGTCACATAAACCGTGGTACCGCTGACCGCGATGCCAGCCGCGCTATCGCTGTTTGATCCCCCAAATTTCTGAATTCCGCTTCCGCTCAAGCCAAAGCTCGTTTTTGGCGCACCAGTTACCGGATCCAACGCGATCACACACGCATCGATGCCGGATGTTGTGACGGTAGCCGTGCTGTTTCCCACTCGGACCGTACCGACGATCGAACCACACACGTAAAGCGTGGAATTCGTACAGACGATGCCGGCGCCTCCAGGTTGCACATCCAAGGTCGGATCGCCAAAAATCTGGATCCCCGTGCCGGAGATTCCAAAACTTGTCTTAGGCGCACCGGTCGCCGCGTCCAAAGCCAGGACAAATCCATATTGCGATCCAAATCCTCCAATGAGGGGGCCTGAATTTCCAATCTGCGCTTCCGTGCCGGCGACACCCGTAACGTAAACGGTGCTTCCATCCGGCGAGACTGCTACCGCCTGCGCGGTGTCGCTCGCCCTCCCGCCGAAAACCTGTGTCCAACCGTACGAAGCATCCGCGTTGTAGCGTGTCACAAAAACGTCCGCGCCGTTGTTCGGCGTTTTGATATCCGTCCCCGTGTCTCGATTGAAATCGACTGTGCCCGTAAAACTGCCGGCCACGTATTTGTTGCCCGCCGCGTCCAGCGCTACCGCTTTCACTGAATTGGTTGAATTCAGCGTTCCCGCTTGGACAACGGGCGGTGTCGCCGTGGCGTCGGCGAGTACCACTATCGTCAACGGCGCCTGTATCGCTCCGCCTGAATATCCTGCGCCTAATGTTATGGTATAAGTGCCCACTGCGGGAGGCGTGCCGCTCAGCATTCCATTTCCTGAATTAAATGAAAGCCACGCGGGCAGATTGGATGCTGCTAAAAACGTGGGCATAGCGCCGGTTGTGGTAAGTGCGTAACTGAAAGGCTTGTTCACTGCTGTGCCCACCGTCAACGGGCTGCTAATGGCCGGAATAGCAATAGCGCCCGTTGCGGCGTCCAATGGCATCACGAAGGATGAGGAAACCGTTGCATCGTATGGACCAAATCCGCCCACTCCGACACGGCTGCTGCCAGCAGCACCGGCGACCCAGAGTGACGAGCCATTCAATACCATTCCACAACCAGCTTCGGTTTGACCACCGCCAATAAGCTGAATGCCGCTGGATAAGAGACCGAAGTTGCCGTTGGGCAAGCCTGTCACAGCGTCGAGCGCAACCACGCACGCATCAAGCCCGCCGATTCGGGGGACAGTGGGTCCTGCGCCGCCAATTTGCATGGAGGCACCAGCCGTATAGCCGGACGCGTAAACCGTGGTCGCTGAGAGCGCAATATTCAAAGCGCCGCCGCCGCCGCTGAATGTTTGAATACCGCTGGCGTTGGGTCCGAAGTTCGTCTTCGCGGCACCGCTCGTCGCATCCAGTTCAAGAACGAACCCACCCGAAGCGGTTCCCGGAGCGATTGGCCCAGTCCCGCCAATCTTCGCGTTGCCGGCTGCGTAGTTCCCGGCCACGTAGAGCGTCGAACCGTTTAACGCGAGGGCATACGCAACTTCCGAATTTGTTCCGGCAAATGTTTGAATGCCACTCGACGACAGCCCGAAGCTCGATACCGCCGCGCCTGTCGCGGCGTCCAACGCCATGATGTATGCATCGAGGTTTGCAACTTGGCTTATGGAAGGTCCTGCTCCGCCAATCCGCACGGTGCTGCTGTTAAACGACCCGCACGCGTATATCTTGCCATTGCCAGCGACCAGCGCGTACACAACGTCCGAAGACGTTCCGCCGAAAGTCTGCACGCCGCTTGAGGACAGGCCGAAGGATGTAAGTGGAGCGCCTGTGGTAGGATCAAGCGCCAGGACAAAACCGTCTCTGCCGCCAACGGGACTTACCGCAACGCCTGATCCGCCCACCTGCGCGCCGACGCTCGTAAATGCTCCGCCCAAATACAGGGTAGTGGCCGTCACAGCCAGCGCGTTTGCCATGTCGCTTCCTGTGCCGCCAAAGATCTGAACACCGCTTCCCGCAATTCCGAAACCGCTCTTGGCTGATCCCGTCGCAGCGTCCAACGCAAGCACGAATGCATTCTGTGCCCCGATTGCGGAAATGATTGGTCCGCTCGTGCCGATGCGCGCGTCGATGCTCGATACCGAACCTGCCAGATAAACTGTCATCCCATCCGGCGAAAGAGCCACTGCATTGCCTACTTCGCCGCTGCTGCCGCCAAATGTCTGAGTCCAACCATAACTGCCGTTCGCGTTGATGCGCGTCACAAACGCATTGTTGGCAGAGGGCGGCGCGAGTTTGGGATCAATGCCCAAACCGAGGTTGAAATCGACGGCGCCCTGAAAAAATCCCGTCACGTAGAGGTTGCCAGCAGGGTCGAGCGCCAGTGCCTGTCCGGGCCCGCTTACATCGTTCATATTGCCCTGAATGATCGGTAGAAACGCCCGGATATCGTCCCCCAGCATACTGATGGTCAACACAGCGTTGACTACGCCTGCGGGCGTGGTTGCCGACAACTGAACCAGATAAACGCCGGCCGCTGTAACCGTGCCGGAAATTGCGCCGGTCTGCGAGTTCAAATTCAGGCCCGCGGGAAGATTCGCCGCGCTGAAGTTCGTCGCAGTCGGGACGGCGGTTGCCGAATAATTGTACGGCAAATTTACTCCACCAACTGTAAAGAGCGGACTGGTGATCAGCGGCATTGCAGTGGTGCCGTCGTTTGGATTGAGCGCCAGCATAAAACTGCTCCCGCCGCCTATGTATCCGCCTGTACCCACTCGCGCATTTGTGCTGCCCACCGATCCGCCCACGTACAACGTTGACTGCGTCAATACTACTCCGCTGGCGATTTCGTCCGACGTGCCGCTGATCGTCTGAATGCCGCTGGACGCCACACCAAAGCTGGTCTTCGCCAAGCCTGTTGTGCTATCCAATGCAACAATGAACGCATCGTTTCTACCGCTCGTCCCCACTACTTTTACGCTCGGACCAGCGCCGCCGATTTGAAGCAGGGGTGCCGCAAACTGCCCCACCGCATACACGCCGGAGTCGTTCGCGGCCAATCCGAGCGCAATGTTTCGCCCATTCGCTCCTGCAATCGTCTGAATCCCACCTCCGCCCAACCCGAAGCCGCTCTTAGCCTGGCCGCTGCTGGCATCCAGTGCGATGACAAACGCGTCCGAAAAACCGATGCTTGTTACGCCTACGCCGGGGCCGGTGCCGCCAATTTGAGCATTTGTGCTACTGAACGATCCCGCCGCAAAGAGTGTAGAACCATTCAGCGCCAGCGCATTGAGCGTGTCGGTTGAAGTTCCACCGAATTCCTGTATTCCGCTGGACGAAAGTCCAAACACAGTTTGAGCCGACCCATCGCTGACTTTAAGCGCAACGATAAATCCTTTCTGGCCGCCCGTGGATGTGACCGTTGGACCCGCCCCGCCAATTTGAACACTGCCGACAAAACTGCCGCCGAGATAAACGGTGCTCGCACTGAGCGCGATTGCCAGCCCGGTGTCGCTGTTCGTGCCGCCGAACTTCTGAATTCCAGACGACGCTAATCCAAACGAATTAAGCGCAGCACCGGTTGTCGCATTCAATGCAATGACGAACACGTCGGTGCCGCCAGCCGTCGCTACGCTCGGTCCGGCATTGCCAATTTTCGCGTCGGTGCTCGCAAACGTGCCGGTGACATACAAGACTCCCCCGCCTACTGCCAACGCATTGGCTGTATCGCTGCCGGAGCCGCCAAAAATCTGGACTCCGCTCCCCGCAAGCCCAAAGGTGGACAATGGTGCGCCGCTGGAGGCATCCAGCGCGATGACAAAGGCGTCGTTCGAACCGCTGGTTCCAATGGGCGGTCCAGCACCTCCTATCTTCGCGTCCGCGCTATTGAAAAAACCTGTCACGTACACAGCAGCGCTGGAAACGACCACCGACACGCCAATATCGTCTCCCGAGCCGCCAAATGTCTGAGTCCATGCGTATGACCCGTCCGCGTTGAAACGCGTGACAAATGCGTCCGAACCACCGGCAGAAGTCTTGGCATCGACGCCCACGCCGGGATTGAAATCCAGCGTCCCCGAGAATTTTCCAGTGACAAAGCGGTTGCCAGAAGCGTCCAGAGCGATGCTCTGGCCCGACAACGTCTGAACTGTGCCTTGGACAATCGGCGGAACTGAACTGGCAATTGAGTCGGTGAGCGCGATCGCCTGGCCGCATGCAAGGATGAGCACATGTAAAAAAGCACGGTACGCCAGCGCCCGGCTATGAGAATGTGGCGCCTCGGAGCAAAGGAGTATGGAAAATTTCATGCACACATACTTTCCGATCGAGTCCCGGATGCTTTTTCGTTCAACTAACGATGTTCCCCGTCTGCCATATCTATCTAAACCGAAAATCCAAGCAAGTTCTGGTTTGTTGGACGCAACCGATCAGCGCCCTCTTTTCGGCTTTTCTATTCATGCGCCTTCGATAGTCTTTTTCCTTGCCATCGGCCTTCGCGACCGCTGCAATTCATCCCGTGCGACCGAGAATGAAGTAACGGAGCATTCAGTTTTTCGGAGTCCGTTCATGCGTCATGGTTTGACTTTCTTTTCAATACTGGCCGCGCTGTGCGTTGTTTCATCGCGCGGCGTAGCGGAGATCTACACCGAGGCCAATTGCAGCAAGCTCGCCGCGCCGAACATTGTCGATGGGATTCCGCGCCCCGCGACGTTCCGTCGGACCCCTGACTGCTCTAGCTGAAAATGTTTCGATGCAGCCGACAGAGGTCAATGCAAAGGTGGGCGCCGGCTCGTTGGGCCGAGAAGGATTGTGACTGCCCTATTTTCCCTAAAAGTTTTTGCGAGCATTTGCCAGGCTCGGAACGTCTACTCTTGAGTTGAAACCCACATCTGGGGGGCAGGACATGCAACGATCGACTTTAATCGTGGCACTACTTGTGTTTGGCTTGGCGGTCCGAATCGGAGCGGAAGACGCGGCCGAATGGGAGGCGCACGGGATCGACGCGCTGAAGTTGTCGCAAACGTCCAGCGACGCCGTGATCAGCGCGGCGCTTTTTTTAGGCAAGGCCTATGAAGCGTATGAGGCCGCAGGCGACCAGGCTAAAGCCGTGGAGGTGAATTCGTTCATCTATTATTGCCGAAAAAAGATGACCCTCCAACAGATGGACGCGTTTCTAAAAGAACACGAAACGTCTTCGCCCGCGCTGGTTAAGCGCCTCAAAGAACTTGAAAAGGAAGCGCTTCCCGCAAGCGATGCGCAGGCATTCTACGACCGTGCCGAGGCCTACGCCGCCGCGTATCCCAGTGAACACTATTTAATTGCAGTTCGGTTTTTTGAGGTTGCAGACCGCTTTCGCGGGAGCGATTTGAGCCTGAAAGCGCAGGAGCGAAGCTTGCAAGCGCAGCAACTTGCCCTCGCCGATATTCAGCAGAAAGCCGAGTCGCCGCCAGCGCCGCACGCAGTTCCGCCGTTGACCTCGGCGGTCACACAACCTCCTCCGGAGTCTGGAAAGAAGGCGGCCGTGCCCGCCGTGGCTGATTTGAAGAAATCGGAGAAGCAGATCAAAGATCTGTTCAAGGAGAAATACCAGAAGAACGCGCCCGAGGATCGCGCCGCGCTGGCGCGCGAGCTGTTGTCGAACGCGCGCGGGACGGACAACGATCCCGCCGGAAAATTTGTTTTGCTGCGCGAATCGAAAGACATCGCCGCGCTGGCGGGTGACGCTGCGACGGCTTTGCAAGCCATCGAAGCGATGGACAAGGATTTCAGCGTCGATGCGCTGCAATTGAAAACCGATGCGCTGGCGAAGGCCGCGTCATACGCGACACAACCGGAATCACGCCTGGCGGTGGCAACGGCGTATTTGGCCGAAATCGATACGCTGGAGGCGGCTGACAAATACGATCTCGCCGCGAAGTTTTTTGCCGCGGCCGACACCGCCGCGCGAAGAGTTTCCGATCCGGCTGCCTCTTCGGCTCTCGTGCAGCGCGTCAAGGACGCGCGCGACCAGCAGGCGGAGTTTTCGAAAGTCAAGAAAGCCGTGGAGACGCTCGCGGCAAATCCGGACGAGGGGGCTGCGAATCTAATCGTTGGGCGCTTTTATTGCCTCGTAAAGGACGATTGGACACGCGGGCTGCCGATGTTGCAGAAAAGCAACGATCCGAAAATAAAAGACGCGGCCGATTCGGACTTGAACGTGCAGTCAACCGCCGAAAGCAAGGCGCACGCCGCGGACGCCTGGTGGGCGCTGGCCGAGAAGGAAAAGAGCCGGCCGGCGCAATTGCGCATGCAATTGCGCGCGAAGCGCTATTACGAAGGCGCGATTCTGGCGCCCGCGCAGGGCTTGCTGCTGGCGAAGCTTTGGTCCAAGATGAAGGATATGCCCGCCACATCGGATGCCGACGCGCCCAAGAATGGCGGCAAATTGCTGGACCGAACGTTTGCCGACAAATTTCTGGTTGCATCGCACGGCTACAGAAACGATATGTTTACGAACTCCACAATCGTCGCGGGAAACGGCGGCAAAAAACCAATCGTTCACCAGGAAAATCAGATGGCGTTGGCGGACGATTTGTGGGGCAAGAAGAATGTGCTTTGCATTCATCCGCCCAGTGAGAAGACACCGGATACGCTGGACATGAGCGCCATTACGAACAACACCCAGGGAATCCTCACGCTGTATTTCCACAATGCGCCAACCGGTGGCTGTGAAGTCGAAATCGTCAAAGACGACAAGGTCGAGAAAACGGTAAAGGTCGGCGGCGAAGTTTGGAAATCCGAAAAGATCGTCTTTCAGCGTCAGCCGGTAAAACTAGTGCAGCACGCCACGGGTTGGTGGCGCGAGTGGGCGTTTATCACGTACGAAATTGAATTGCATTGAGCCGGCCGAATACGATGTTTGGATACGAACGTACGCGGAACTTCAAATTGTTTCATGCGCGTCCTGTATTTCTTAGCCAAATCAGCGCGAAAGGCGGACAGGATCGCACTTGGCGAAAATTAATATCGTGAGCTACGGCGTCGATGGTATTCAGGGCAGTCAAGCTATTCCGGAATCGGATTGAGTCAAGAGCTTAGCGAAATTACCTAATGGCCATCACGGGTGCGTGTGTAATAGCTTGCCAGGGCCGGAGAGTTCGATAACCTCAATTGAATGAAAAGTATAGCTGCTTCCCCATGTAGAAATGCCGAGCACCGTTGTGTCCGGGATCTTAAAGTAGGGATCAAGAGTCATGTCGTGAAAATCTGTGTTATGCTCGGCAATTAGTTTCCCATCTAAATACGCCTTCACTCCGCTGCGCCGCACCTCGACGGTCGAGGTGTACTTCTGCCCATTCGTTAGCGCAACCGCGATCCCGTGTCCTTTATTGCCGTCGATCAACTCAAATCGCGCGTATTTGCCCGCATCGCTGGCGACGATCCAGCCAAATTGATGCCCGTTGGCACACAACACCTGTAAAACGGCATCATTGCCCGTATTGCGCGTGAAAACAATTGTATAGTCGTATTCCGCTGGAGGCTGATACGCGATCTGAAGTACATTCGGCGCGGCTTCGTTGGAGATAAGCTCTCCTTGTTTGATTTCCCATTTCGGTTTGAGTGGAGCGAAGTCCCTGTGTACTTTCGAGATATCCCTCCGTACATCGATCAGCCGTATCAGATTAATCACTTTTGAAGAACTCGGCGCACGCGCCGGCTCGGATGACGCGAGTCGTTTCTCAACTTTTGCACGCGCCAACCCGGTCAATGTTCCACGCGCCTTTTCGTACCATGCCGATGCCCGCTGACGAAACAGCGCCTTGTCGTCCTTCTCGCCCGCCTTCTCACCCGCTTTCCACCACGCATCCCCCAACGCCGCCTGCCCCGTCCCATCTGTCGGCGCCGCCTGCTCCTGCTTCATCAACTCAACCAACGCCGCGTTCTTCGACTTCGAAATAAACGCCGCCGCGTGTTCAATATCCCCCGCCTGAAGCTTGTACTTTCCCAATGTCAAATTCGCCGCCGCGTCGTCCGGATTGTCGATCAGCACTTTCAGCGCCGAGGCCACTTTCGCCAGCTTTGCGTCTGTTATCTTCGACATCGCTGCACTCAACTGCGCTTTCTTGAAATCTTTGAAATCGCTTTCAAAGGCCGCCGAGAGCTTGTCGAGAATTCCCGCCAATCGATCTAGCTCGCCCGCCTGCGCCGCCAGCGTCGCGGCCTGAGTCAGCAGGACGTACCGCGCTGGCGGGTCGTTGGCCGATTCGTCCGCCTCCCTCTCCAGTTTTGTCGCCAGCGCAGCTTTGTCCTTCGGCGCGCTCTTGGCGAACTCCTCCTTATAGAGATCCTTGATGGTCTTCTCTGCCTCTTTCTGTTTCGCTGCCGGGGGCAGCGCGATTTTCTTGGCCGGATCGACAGGCGCGGCGACCGGATTTTCCCGTGCGCTCGCGCTAGTGTTCGCCGCGCCGCCCTTCTCCAGCGTCATCTCTTTGAGGCTGCGGTCCTGCGCCTGCAAACTCAAATCGGTGCCTTTGAAACGGTCGGCTACTTCATAAAAACGCATCGCGATCAAAAGATGCTCGTTCGGATGGGCGTTGGCGTACGCGTCCGCGCGGTTGAAATAGGCTTGCGCCTCATCCGGCGGCGGCGCGGCCTCGATTTCCTTCATGCGCTGCGCGATTTTGACGTTGATCGCATCGCCGCCTTTTAAAAACGCGTCCATTTGCTGGAGCGTCATCTTCTTTTTGCACCAATAGAGGAACGAATTCATCTCGGTGGCTTTTTCGTTGTTCTTGGCGGATTGGTAGAGTTCGGTGGCCTGGCCGAAATAGATGGCGGCGGAGACGATTGCGTCGCTTTCGTTCTGCGAAAGCTTGAGTGCGGCAATGCCTTTGGCTTCAAGTTCGGCGGCGTCTTCCGACCGTGCGGCGAAAGCGAGCAGACACAAAAGCACAACCAATGTACGAGCGACGGAGCGCATGGAGTCATCCTCCAAAAAGAGCGAAATCTTATAGCGCATTTTGTCTTTGGAGTCACATAAAAAGCCGCGGCGACTACCAAAGCAGGAGGATTAAACAGATCACCACGAGCAGTGCAGCAACTATGAACACGATGTGATCCTTGATAGCCAGCCGTTTCCTGGTGCGGCGGGCGGCGCGTTTGGCCTCCACAGTCGCGGCATTCTCGCGGGCCAGGGCTAAATCGACTGTCCTGCCACAATAGAAACAGTGAGTCTGGCTTTCTCGCAAGCGGCGGTTGCATTTAGCGCAGCGAAAACGGGAAGATTCTTTGGACACGTGCCACCTCGAAAAATCGCAGCGCGATTTATCCGAGATGGTGGCCCGACCACCCCAATAACCTGTGAAAGCTCCATTGCCGTCACACCCTTGCAATCGACTTATCTTAACGACGCTACTTCTTTCCCTTGCCGTTGACAGGCCCCAATTTGTTGCTCTTCGCCGTGTACTGAATCATCGGCTGGTCCAGGTAAGAATTGCCATCCAGCACCACGACCACCGGAAGAACCAGGCTGGGGTTGCTTTGCGTCTTGCTGAATCCAAGCGGCTGAAGCGGCGCGAACAGCGCCTGATTTTTCAGCGTAAAATTGAAGGCCGCGCTGCTGGCGCCGGATTTGAACTTCAGGCTCAATGCTTTGTCAATCGAGCCGCCCTT
>Ga0070731_10000907_pt1 | contig 34203 bp, 44 predicted proteins | sample Coa_R1_2_FD_66448 | JGI IMG/M metagenome (GOLD analysis project Ga0070731, IMG submission 66448) | Surface soil microbial communities from Centralia Pennsylvania, which are recovering from an underground coalmine fire - Coalmine... | ecosystem: Environmental > Terrestrial > Soil > Unclassified ... | reverse complement strand
TAAGCCGATTGGCAAGAACACAACCGGCGGAACCGGCCCCGACGACGATGTAGTCAAAATTTGCCGAGTGTGGGGTCGCTGTCACGGTACGGTCTCTCCCAGGCAGCCAGGATACCGGGAAAATTTGCGGCCGCCAGCCTTGCTGTGTGAGCTGCAATGCACGAATGCGATGCCGGTCTTTACGGCGCAAAAATTCAGTGGCAGCCTCGTAGCGTGCAACAGGAGGAAAACGCACATGCGTCTTATTATGGCTGCGATCGTTGTCGTTGCGGGAGCGAGCTTTTTCGCGACTCTGGGGGCTTCAGCCGCTCCAGCAAATGGCAAGTCAATCGCACAGATCACCGGCCAATCGGACCACGTGATTCAAGTCAGTGGCGGTTGCGGGCGCTGGCGCCATCGCGATAGGTGGGGACACTGCATCCACGATTGATACGCTTGGAAGTTATCTGATCGAAGCTACGGCCGATCGCTGGCAATCCCGCGGTCGGCCGTAGCATTTCGGAAATGTTGTGTTCGGGGAGGGCGGTTCCCATTTGTGGTCGACTTTTTTATCGCGCCAGCCATTGCGGCACGCGCTTGAGTGCGTCCGCCCGCGCGGCCGGATTGGTGCCACTATGCACCCGTCCGGAAGGGTCCGCCGTGTGCGCGAGCCCAGTGAGTAGGCGCAGGGGCGAATTGGCACGGTCGAACTCATGGTGCGCGCCGGGATAAACAACGATCTCGACCCGCGCGCTTCGGCCGCGGGCCCCGGCAACCATCTGCTGGCAGGTAGAGGCAAGCTTCCAATCGTCGGCGCTACCGATGAGAATGAGGGTGGGGATGCGGGCGCTCCATGCCGTTTCGCGCGAGCGCCGGCAGCCGGGATACAGCGCAACGGCTGAGCGAAAATCAGGCTTGCCGTCAGGTGGCTTCGCATTGGGCCGCACCGCCCATAGGGCCGTCGAGCCGCCGCTCGACCAGCCGAGCAGTGAAACGTGCTCGGGACGTACAAAGGTTTGGGCCTGCAGCCAGGTCCGCGTCGCCTCGGCGTCGGCGACGCGTTCGTTTGACGATGCACGCGGCATTGGGAGCCGGCGCCGCGTGAGCCGAACGAATCGGGAAAAATCACCACAAAGCCGTCCGCGACCAGAAGCTTTGCCCACTCACTGTAGAGTTGGGTGGTAGTGGCAGGCCGGCCATTGATGCCACCACAATCATGCAGTGCAACAACTGCCGGGAAAGGCCCGGCCCCGTCAGGGCGGTACAGCGTTGCGTGCAGCGTTACGGCACCCTCGGAAATATCGACATTTTCCTGCGCAGACGCGGCAAAAGTCCACAGGGTGGCGGCGGTAAGTGCGCAGAGAACTCGCCGAAAAACCATGTTCGCAATGCAAAATTGACGCTCGAACAGCATCTTAACATGATGAAACAGCTCGCACAGCGCATTCGGCAGGCAAAAGCGGGTTTCGCTGCCCTGCTGGAGCGTTTATGTATTGCGCATTCCTTGCGGGCCGCGTCGGGCGCGGTACGGAAGTAAGGGGAGACGTGCTTGCTTAATCGAACTGATCGTTCCGGGCCAACGCCTGGCGAGGCGGAGGTCAGGTATCTCGATGGCGATTTTCGCGTGATACGGCCCGGTGCTTTTGTGCGCTGCGCAATTACGGGTGCGGAGATTCCGCTTGAGGAGCTTCGCTATTGGAGCGTTGATCGGCAGGAGGCTTACGCGTCACCCGAGGCCGTGTTGCAGCGGCAAACCGCGACGCAGACGCGGAAAAAGTAGACGCGCGGCTGCCGCCGCTTTCTATCGTTTCACGACTGTCAACACCATTTGGCGGAAGGCTTCTTCCTCCTCGACGACCAGCCGCACCGGCAGCACAAGCGTGCGGGCCGCGAGCGCGGCAAGTTTCGGATTGCCCGAAAGGCGCGCCTGGTCCTTCTCGGTGGTGATGAGGACAAGGTTTTGGTCGTCGGCATGCGCGATGAGCAGGCGCGCATCGGTTCCCGAATAAGCGTGGTGATCGGCGAAGCTTTGCCGCTCCGCAACGACGATGCCGGCTGCGGTCAGCGTGGCGAAGAATTTTTCCGGATCGGCAATGCCGGCGAAGGCCAGGACCTTGCGTCCATTCAATGCCGCAAGCGTAGAACGGTCGGGCTCGAGGCGGGCATGGAACACCGGAAGGCGCCGACGGTGGGCCGCCTTGACGACTGAGACGGCGCCATCCGGCGGACCTACAACGACCAGCGCGTGCGCCCGCTTGAGTTGGGTCCTTAGCGGCGCCCGCAAGGGACCTGCCGGAACGATCCGCCGGTTGCCGATGCCGCGATGGCCGTCGACAACAATGATTGCAAGGTCTTTCCTCAGCGATGGATTCTGAAATCCGTCATCCATCACGATGACATTGGCGCCACGGGCGCGGGCTGCTGCTGCGCCGGCAACGCGGTCGCGCGCCACAATGGTGGATGCAAGCCGCGCCAGCAGCAGCGGCTCGTCGCCGACCTGTGTTGCGTCATGGTCGGAGGGATTCACCAGGATCGGACCGCTGAGCCGGCCGCCGTAGCCGCGGCTGAGGAAGAACGGCCGCGTGTGCGCGGCGAGAAGGAGCCGCCCCACTGCGAGCGCCGTTGGTGTCTTGCCCCCGCCTCCGACCGTGAGGTTACCGAGGCAAATGACTGGAATGCCGGCATCGCGGCCACGCGAGCGCATGCGCCACCACGCTACCGTGCCGTAGATCGCCGCTAGCGGGCTTAGCAGAAGCCCTCGTCCCGGCTGCCACCAAAAAGCTGGCGCGCGCATCACACCCCTGATCCCCAACCGTAGTAGAGCGCGAATCTATCAATCCCCTGGAGGATTAGCGCTCTCTCACGCTCGCTGCACCCTTGCTCGTCCAATCGAGATCCACGGCGAACTACGCGAAACATCAACCGTTTGCGGCGCTGGCGCGGACGTTAGGCCGAAGCCGCGTCAGATAAGGATCGAGTGCGGCAAGTGTGCGCTCGAGTGCGCCGCCGAGCGTGTCCATGGTCTGCGCTGCGGCATTGGCCACGGCTGTGCGCGCCGTCGGGTTGCCAAGCCATTCACCCAGGCGCGAAGTCAGTGCCTCCTCGTCGACCACCAGTTCGGCGCCATGCGCGTTGTCGAGGGTCGAATAGATCTCGGCAAAGTTCCACACGCACGGGCCATGCAATACCGCGGCGCCCAGCCTGATCGCTTCGATCGGGTTCTGGCCGCCATGGGTTGCGAGCGATCCGCCCATGAAAACGATGGGTGCGATTCGGTAGACGAGCCCGAGTTCGCCTACCGTATCTGCGACGTAGATGTCGACGTCGCGCTTGGGCAATTCGTCACGTGATCGCAGGGCGACTTTGAGGCCCGACACCTTGGCGATCTCGGCAATACTTTCGCCGCGGTCAGGATGACGTGGCGCGATCACCGTCAGCAAAGTGGGAATTTTGGCGCGCAGTCGGCGGTGTGCAGCGATGACGGCGCTTTCCTCGCCCGGGTGCGTCGAGGCCGCGGCAATGACCTCACGCAAACCGATGAGCGCCTTGAATCGGTTCAGTGTCGCAAGGTCGGCCGGTGGAGCGGGAACGTCCAGCTTGAGATTGCCGGTCGTGACGACGCCCGGCGCGCCGAGCTGTGCGAAGCGCTGTGCATTATCGGACGATTGCGCCAAGCAAAGTTCGAAGCGGCCGAGAAGTGCGGCGATCGTTCTCGGCGCAAGGCGCCAGCGGCCGAAGGATCGTTCCGACACCCGGCCGTTGACGATGATCAAAGGAATTTTGCGCTCGGAGCAGGCGAGAATCACGTTCGGCCACAGATCCGACTCGACGAACAGCGTCATACCGGGTCGCCAATGGTCAAGAAAGCGATCGACGAATTTCGGCGCATCGAGCGGCACGAATTGGTGAATCACGCCGGCCGGCAGGCGCCGGTGAGCGAGTGCAGCCGAGGTAACGGTCCCGGACGTAACCAGCACAGACACACCGCCTGCTTGAATGCGCTCGATCATCGGCACCACGGCCAGCATTTCGCCGACGCTGGCGCAGTGCACCCAGACCAACGATCCGGCGGGACGCGGCAGGCCCGCCTCGCCACGGCGCTCGGCCAGGCGTGCCGGGTCTTCCCTGCCGCGGTTGAGCCGCTCCGAAAGCAGCCACGGCGCCAAAGGCGTTGCCGCGCGCGAAGCGAACCGGTAAGCGCGCAGTGAGAGGGGTACACGATCCGGCAATCTCAGCTCTCCCCGGGGCAACTCAGCGGCGCGTGTTTGATTCTACCGCATCCGCGTCTGTTCGCCAGCCTCCGCCGTGGCGAAAGCGTCAACGATGAGGGGCGAACCGGATTCGTTTCAGCGTTGCGGCGCCACGGTTTGCGGATCAAGCAGCCGATGCAGATGCACGATGAAGTAGCGCATCTGCGCGTTATCGACGGTGGCTTGGGCTTTCGCCCTCCAGGCCGCGTAGGCGCTGGCGTAGTTCGGATAGATGCCGACGATGTCGAGCTTTCCAGGGTCCTTGAAATCGCTGGTGCCAACACTTTCCAATTCGCCGCCGAAGACGAGATGCAGCAATTGTTTGGAGCGTTGTTCCGGGGTGGGCTCGGGCATGATGTTCGATCCAGGCACACGCGCCGTGAATTACGAGGACCCGTGCCGTTGGTCCTTGAGGAGTTCCAGAAGCACTGCATGCCGATCGCGCCCGGCGGCAACCAGCATCCCGTGCCGCGGCTCGGGACGATTGTAGATCAGCGGGCCACCACTGAACGGAGTGAGCGCGCCGCCGGCTTCGTGCACCAAAAGATCGGCTGCTGCAAGGTCCCAGTCGTGACTGGCGCCGCCAGCGATCGCCACGTCGATTGTCCCCTCAGCCACGCGCGCAAGCCGCAGCGCCAACGATGGAATACGCGGTACGATCGTGGCGGGTGGGGTGAATGTTGGGAGCTTTTCCAAAAAGTTTTTCGGCCCGGCAAGGCGGACGCCGCCGAGTTCTGCTCCCACGGAGGTCGCAATTGGTGCGCCGTTCCGCGTCCCGCCGCCGCCGGCGGTCGCGGCGAAGAATTCGTCGCTCACGGGAGCAAACAGGCACGCAACGACCGGCCGTCCGTCCTCCACCAGTGCGGCTGATACGGCCCATTCCGCAAGCCCGGCAATGTAAGCGCGTGTACCGTCGATGGGATCGACGATCCATACAAATCGTGTCGCGAGCCGTGCCGGGTCGTCGACGCTTTCCTCTGACAGCCAGCCGATGCTGGAATCCATGCCGCCCAATCGCTCGCGCAGCAGCTTGTCGACGGCAATGTCGGCTTCGCAGACGGGCGACGAGACGCCCTTGGTCCAATTCTTCAAGGGCGTACCGAACATGGAAAGCGCCAGCGCGCCAGCTTCGCGCACGCTCGACGCGAGATGTTGGGCGGCGTGTGCAAGGTCGACCGGTTCAGTGGCCCGCAACAGTCAGGCCCTCCACGCGGACGGTCGGAGCGTTGGTGCCGTAGCGAAAAGCAAGATCGTTCGCCGGTTCGAGGCTCTTGAACATTTCGAGCAACTGTCCCGCGATCGTGACCTCGCTCACCGGATAGGTCAGTTCGCCGTTCTCGATCCAGAACCCGGAAGCGCCGCGGCTGTAATCGCCGGTGACCAAGTTGACGCCCATGCCGATCAGGCTGGTGACAAAAAAGCCGTCCTTGATCTCGGCGATCAACTCCTGCGGCTTTTTGCTGCCCGGCGTCAGATGCAGGTTGGTCGGCCCTGGCGAAGGCGTCGATGACACTCCGCGCTGTGCATGGCCGGTGGTCTGCAAATCGAGCTCGCGCGCGGTGGCGCTGTCGAGCAGCCAGGTCTTGAGCACACCGCCTTCCACGATCTTACGTGTCCGTGCACTCACGCCTTCGGCGTCGAATGGCCGCGAACGCAAACCGCGCTTGCGCAACGGATCGTCAACGATGTCGAGGCCCGGCGCCAAAATTTTCTCGCCAAGTTTATCCTTCAAGAAGCTTGTCTTGCGTGCGATAGCGCCGCCGTTGGCGGCGCTCGTCAGATGGCCGACGAGCGAACCGGAAATTCGCGCATCGAACACAACAGGCACGCGGCGCGTCGCCACCTTGCGCGGGTTGAGCCGCTTGACCGCGCGTTCGCCGGCGCGGCGGCCGATTTGCTCCGCGCTTTCGAGGTCGGCAGCGTGCAGCGTGGACGTGAAATCGTAATCGGTTTCCATGCCGGTGCCGTCGCCGGCGATGGCCGACATGGCGATGGAGTGGCTCGAAGAAATCGTGGCGCCGCGAAAGCCATGGCTCGTCACCAGAACCAGGCCGCCTATACCAGACGATGCCGAGGCGCCGCCGGATTTGGTCACGCCCGTAACCGCAAGCCCCGCTGCCTCTGCCTCGTGGGCACGCCTTTCCAAAACATCGACGGAGGGCATGTTCGGATCGAGCAGATCGAGCGCCGGAAAGTCGCGCGCCAGCAGCGTCGCGTCGGCTAATCCAGCGAAGCGGTCCTCCGGCGCGGCGCGCGCCATGGCGACCGCGCGCTCGGCCAGCGCGTCGAGGCCGTCGCCTTTGATGTCGTTGGTGGAGACAACCGCCTGTTTTTTGCCGACCAGCACGCGCAAGCCCACGTCGTCGCCTTCGGACCGCTGCGATTCTTCCACGGCGCCGTCACGCACCTCGACGGAGAGCGAGACGCCGCGCACGGCAATCGCATCGGCCGCATCCGCGCCCGCGCGGCGCGCCGCAGCGACCAGCCGTTCGGCGAGATCGCTGAGGGCGGATTGATCGAGCAATGACGGCATTTCGCTTGGATCGCTTGATGAGTGGGCGGGACAGGTCGGACAGCGCGAACATGTGCCTGCAGGGAGCGTGTTTCAACGGCATTCGCGGGGTATCCGCGCAGATTTCGGCAATTCCGACGCTTTTCTTCAACGCCAAATCAATCATCCATGTCGGTGAGCCGCGCAAAACGACCTTTTAACCAGTGATTTTAAGGCGAATTCGACTCTGCTCTGGCACCGTTTCGGCAACCGGGCGGGACAGCTCGGGGGGAGACTTTCGAGGCGTCGAATGGAAGCCGGCAGCCTGGCTGGCGGGTCGAGCCGTGTGCAACGGCTCGACCCTTTCTCTCTGCCCGTGCGCTTTTCCGCCGCCGACGAGGCGGCCGACCAGCGCCTGCGCATCGTCGACCTGCATCGCGAGCGCGTGGTGTTTCGCCGCTCCGTGCGCGGAATGCGCATGACGCTGAACCTGCCGCTCACGGCGTTTCGGGGTATCGCCATCCGTCTCCAGCTCGATGAGCCGGACAAAGTTCCAAGTTCGATCGCAGTGGTGCTCGAACACTGCGATCCCGCCCTGTCCTTGCCGCTGTTTGCATCGGCGGCAAGCGACGACGTTCTTGCTGAATGGCAATCCTGGGGACGCGTGCTTGGCTTGCCGCTTTTGGTCGCGGAAGCCGACGGATCCCTGCGCGAACCGTTTGCCCGCCTCGGTGCGCTCCGCGTTGAGCCACCGACGTGGCGCCGCCGCCGGCGCAATGCGATTGCGCGGCGTAGACCGTTCAGAATACTCCGCCGCCGTACAGGCGCCTTGCAGGCGACACCGACCGTGCATCGCGGTGAGCGCGAGATTATCGCGCGCAACTGACGAGAGCAGCTGTGCCGCTGAAAGAGCCTCAGTCGAGTGGCTCAACCTTCACGATGCGATGGTCGTGGTTGCTGCCGACCCAGAAAGTCACCGGCGTCGTCGAGTTGTCGACGAACACGGTGCGCATATTGGTGTCGGCAGGCATCAGATATTGCTCGGTCTTGCCGGTCTTGGGGTCCATCCGCACCACGCGATCGGTGCTCATGGTCGAGGCCCAGATCTCACCGTTCTTGTCGAAATTGGCCCGATACGGGAAGGTGTATTCGGGCAAATTGTACTCGGTGAACTTCTCGGTCTTGGTGTCGAACAGCGCCACCTTGCTGTTGCGATACTCGGTCACCAGGATCCGGTCCTGAGCGTCGATCTCCATGCGGCGATCGCGAGCGTGTGGCGTGGGATTGGCGTACCACGTCACTTCCAATGTCTTGGCGTCGATCTTGCCCAGATGGCCTTCGGTGAATTCCGCCATCCAAAGATTGTTATGGGAGTCCGCCATCACCTGATAGACGCCGGCGTGAGGTACGCCTGGCAGGCTGCTCGTCGGATGGAATTTCTCCCACTGGCCCGTCTTCAGGTCGACGCGGAAGATGTCTTGGGTGCCGACGCTCTTGGTCCACACCTTGCCGTCGACCTCATAGTGTAGGCCGGTGAAATTGAGCTGCACTCGGTCGTCATTCCACTTCGGGTCAACCGGATAGTACACGATCTCGCCGGTCTTCGGATCGAGGCACCCGAGCGAGCCTTGATACATGGTGTCGAACCAGATCTTGCCCGCATGGTCGAACTCGATGCTGAGCAGTCCGGTGGGAGCGTTCGGTTTGAATTTCTTGATTGGATATTCGACGAGCTTAAGCGTCTTCGGGTCGAACTTACCGATGAACATCTCGCCGAAATCCGAATACCAGACTTTGCCCTCCTTATCGACCAGGATGTCGTGCGGCTCGCTGGTGATGCGACCCACGTCGTACTCGGTGACGATGGCGCGCGTGGACTCGCCGGTCGGACGCGGCAAGATCTTGAGCGGATAGGTCCACTTGTCGGTCGCGCTTAGATTGATGGTGGCCAGGTACTCGGCCATTTTGCGGTATTGCTCGGGCGCGCCGGCGCGGGTGCGATCGAGCATCGGCTGCGGCTTGATCGGCTGGCTGACGGCGCCATAGCCCATCATGCGGCTGATCACGTGGGTCCACTCGTCCGCATCGTGAGTCGATTTCACGATGCGCTCGAGGGTGTGGCAGCCGGTGCAGTTAAGCAGCGCCGATTTTTGTTCCTCGGTGCCGGGGATGCTCATCATCCATTCGGCGTTGGTGAGTTGGTCCGGGAGATTTTTGGTTGGCTGAAGCTTGAGATCGACCTTGGATGTACTCTCGCCGGCCACATTGGTCGCGGCTGATCCGGCAAGATCGTAGCCGACGGCGCGGATCGCGAGCGTGTAATGCCCGGGCTCCAGCCGGCTCTCCGGAAATGCGTAATGGCCCTTGGAGTCGGTGGTGACGCTGGTCGAAACGATAGAACCATCCTTCTGGGCGGTGACGACGACGCCCTCCATGGCGCCCTCTGCATCGGAGGAGACCTTGCCGGTGATCGCGTCCTGGTTTTGTGCGCGTAAAGACGACGAGGGCTGGCACAACACGATCGCCAACGCGCTGGCTGCGCTCAATAAAATGTAAGGTCTCATCCATCGCTCCTTGGGCATGAATTTTTTTGTTCTTATGCGGCGGGCGTGGCGCCGAATCGACACTCGGCAAATGACCGCCATGAGCGCTTATCCTGCCCTTGCTCCGCCGTCGCGACAAGTTCGCCCCGACGGCGCTCCCGCCGGGACAGTCATGCAATCGGGCGCAGGGCGGCATCCAGCAGGAGGCCGGCGAATAGGATCAAACCGGCGTCGCGGTCGGATTTGAACACGGCAAGGCAATTGTCCGGATCGGCGATGTCGAGGCGGACAATCTGCCAGCCGAGGTGGGCTGCGAAGGCGATCAGCCCCAGAGCAAAAACGACCCCGCCTCCTGCGGAAAAGCCCGCCGCGCCCAGGAGAACGACGGCAAGCGCATAAAACAGGGCAAGCATGGGCTTGGTGCGTTCGCCGAACAGAAGTGCGGTTGATTTGATGCCGATCAGGGCATCGTCCTCGCGATCCTGATGGGCGTAAATGGTGTCGTAGCCGATCACCCAGGAGATCGAGCCGAGATAGAGCAACAGTGGCGGCAACCCGAGGCGGCCGAAGGCGGCCGCCCAACCCATGAGTGCGCCCCAGGAAAAAGCCAAGCCGAGCACGAGCTGTGGCCAGTAGGTTATCCTCTTCATGAACGGGTACACGACCACGATAACCAGCGAGGCGATGCCCAGCGCGATAGTGAAGCCGTTGAACGTGATCAGGACGGCAAGACCGATCAGCGCCAGCAGAACGAGGAACAGTCCCGCTTGGCCGACGCTGACTTGCCCGGACGGGATCGGCCGCGAGCGCGTGCGTTCGACGCTCGCATCGAGGTCGCGGTCAACGATATCGTTCCAAGTGCAGCCAGCACCGCGCATCGCGAAGGCGCCGACAAAGAAAAGCGCAAGATGCGACAGGCTAGGTGAACGCGCGTGCGCCGCGACTGCAGCCAGCGCGGCAGACCACCAGCAGGGCAAAAGCAGAAGCCAGGAGCCAATGGGGCGGTCGAGCCGCGCAAGCCTCAGGTACGGGCGCAACCAAGCCGGTGCGAGAGTGTCGACCCAATTGCCAATCGCGTCAGCAACCGCACCGGTCGCCCGGTTCATTTGGCCAGCGGATTGCCGGTCAGCGTGTCGAAGGTGCCGGCGCCCGTCTTGGTGTTCTTCGCCGTATCAAGTGCCGGTGCGCCCATCGCGTCGCTCAGAGTGGGTACCTTCGGCTGCGGCGCGGGAGCGCAGACGACCTCGCGAAAATGTTCGGTTTTCGCGTGCGTCTCCTTTGCCGAGGAAATGGCTTGGTCGGGAACGCCGCACCAGGTCTTATTTTTTTCGAGGAACACCGTCGCCTTTGCCTCCGCGGCCGAAAACGCGGTTATCAGCTTGCACATTTCCTGGCGATCGACGTGACGTTTTTGAGCAGCTCCGATGGCGGCTCCCTTTTTCTGCGCGTCATCACGCAAGGGTATGAAGCCGTCGCACGGTGATGGCGCCGGCGCCGGCGCCGCTTGCATCCCCGGCATCCCCGGCATTCCCGGCATTTGCGCTGACACCGTACGAGTTCCAGCTCCAACGACGCCGATGCCGACGGCGACTCCCAAAGCCATGCCGACCGACCACTTCATGGCGTGTCCTTTCACTTTCCCCACGTGCGCTCCGATTCCGGGCCGCCATAAAAGGCACGCCGAATTCGGCGACATGGCGGCAAAACTCGTTAACAGAGAGGGGTGCGACGCGATACCCGCTGTGTAAAGCAGGTTAATACTCGGCTAACTTCGCCCCAGCCGGGCCCACAAGTCCGGCATCGTCGCCATGATAAAGGCGGACAGGGTTGTGGCCAAGTATGATTTTCGAAGGATCCGCTTGCACATCGAAGCGCCGCTCCGCGAAGGCGCGGTGGTCGACCTCAATAAATCTCAGACCCATTACTTGAGCACCGTGCTGAGGCTCAAAACCGATGATCGCGTCCTGGTCTTCAACGGTAGGGACGGAGAGTGGGAGGCGGCGATCGCGCTACAGAGACGGGCCGCGGTTCTGCACGTCGGGACCAAGACCCGGGCCCAGCCTGAGCCCACCGATCTGCATTATCTGTTCGCACCCCTGAAAGCCGCGCGGCTCGACTACATGATACAGAAGGCGGTCGAGATGGGTGTCTCGCGGCTGCAGCCTGTGCTCACGCGCCATAGTCAAGTCGCGCGCGTCAACACATCCCGTATGCGGGCCAACGCGATCGAAGCCGCTGAACAGTGCGGCATTCTCACACTGCCTGAGGTCGACGAGCCGACAACGTTCAGCCACGTCATAGCCGAAGACGACTCCCGCCGGACGCTGATCTTTTGCGATGAAGATGCCGAGGTCGCCAACCCACTCGCGGCCCTTGGTTCGGTGACGCCGCGGTCGCCGATCTCGATTCTCGTCGGCCCCGAGGGTGGATTTGCCGAGGACGAACGCCGGGCGCTGCTCGAGCGGCCGAACGTTGTTCGTCTTGCGCTTGGCCCACGCATTTTGCGCGCCGATACGGCGGCGGTCGCAGCGCTGGCTCTCGTTCAAGCCGTGCTGGGCGATTGGCGTTGAGACTCTTTTGTTCCGCGCGGCGGCGGAGCGGAAGAGTCAATGAATCATCCAAGGTTTGTCGATGCAGACGAAGCTGATGTAATCGCCGTAACGGCGATGCACGCTCGTCACGTGCGACAGGCGCCCCCAACTCCCACAATAGTCCCTTGCGATCTGGGGATAGAAACCTTCGAGGTTTGGCGCGTAGGGGATGATGCCGCCGGTGTCGTTGCCGGCGATGCTGGGCCAGGGGCCGCTGATTTCCGCCATTGCGGTGCTTGCGGCGAACGCTAGCACGCCAACGAGAGCCGCCAAGATCGCACGCTTCCAACGCATCGCAACGCCCTCCACCCAGACTTACGCAATGCAGCGAAGCTTAGAGGTTCGTGTGAAAAATGAAAGCGGGCCGCCGCGGCCAAAGCGGGACGGTGATCGGAGAAGCGCAGTCACTGGATCGCGTAGGCTCCTGCCACCATACCGACCGGGCGCTTGTCGGTGGCGCTCATCACCATGACGCGGCCGAAGCTGGTGTGATTGCTGATGCGCACCACGCGAGCGTCGGCAATGACATCGAAAGTCACCGGGCGCAGAAAGTGCGTGGTCTGGTCGATCGTGCTCATGGGGCGGTAGCCGTTCCAGGCCGCCGAACAAGCGATGACCATGGCGGTATCGGCGAGCGCCATCAGCGCTTGGCTGGAGACCACTTGACCGTCACTGCAGATTTTCTTTGAAAATGGCAGGCGCAGAACAGCTCCTGGTTGCCAGTCGGGAAGCGCACCTGGCGGGCGGGCCGCCTCTACACTCTCCACCAAAAGCGCCAAGTCCTGTACCCAGGGGGCCAGAACCGTCAGCATCAACTGACCCGCCGCGTGCATACTAAAAGCCGGCCCCGCGCTGGCCAGCCGGTGCACCTCACCCATCAGACTTCTCCCTCAACTGCCGCAACAGACGAGGCCAAGTATCGGAGAGGTGTCTGAGGGCGGCCAGCGTGCGCCGTGTGCGACCTGTTTGATAACTGTGGTCAACTAGGGAAATGCCCGTAGATTCCTGTGGATAGGTTCGTCCTGGACAGATCGAGCCTCAAGAATGGCGTGATCGCAGAGGCTGGGGCGACCGAGAGCGGAGCGTGACTGGATTGCAACGATGCGCCGCGGTCGGTCGCCGTGGACGGCGTGCGGCCTTGACCGTTGCGTGTCGGCACGGCACGCTGTCCGTCTCGCGGGGAAGTGTCATGTTGAGTAGGGTAGCTTGTGTCGCGCTGGCCGTATGGCTCAGCGGTTCCTGGTTTTCATCGGCGTCGGCGGCGAGTTGGCTGGAAAAGAACTTCTGGTTGTCAGGGCCGCGCTACGATCGTGACGTCCCCGGCTGCACTTACCAGGCTGCGCTGGATCGCATCGCTTGGAATTTCAGCAGCAAGGAAGGCCGGTTCTGGAACTCAGAGCTGCGCATTGTCGGCTTCGAAAACATTCAGGAGAGTGCAGTACTGCCGTGGGCCGCGCAGTCTATTCCGCGCCGCTTCTGCAACGGCACGGCCCTGATCAATGACGGAGTGCGGCGGCCGATTTATTACTCGATCGGCGAAGACACCGGAACCATCGGCATGGACTGGGGTGTCAATTTCTGCGTGGTCGGCCTCGACCGTGATTGGGCATACAATCCGAATTGCCGCGCGGCAAAACCCTGAAGGGCGCGCTCGCGGCGCCGCTATCAATGTATCCCGTGCCAGGGATCGTACTGCTTGTCCGGTAGGCTTTTGAGCGCGGAGTTGTAGGCTTTGTCATCAGCCTTGGGCCTTGGCGGGTCCTTTGAGCCACTAGCACTGCGCTTATTGAAGGGCTGGCGAGCGCCACCGGGGCTCCCGCCCATTTGGGCTTGAGCACTCGCCGCCATCAGGGCGAGCGCCACCGCCGCGACCAAAACTTTGATTGCACCGATCCTCATTGGCCCACCCCTTACAAATGACCGCACGGACCCCGGGCGCCGGCTGGAAAGGCTTAGGCGGCGCCCAAAACGAGTCTAAAGGTGTCCCTTAAATCGGGCAATCTTGGGTCGTGGGCGGCGCAAATTCCACGCTCGGGCGGCAGACCGTTCCCAGTTCAGCCCTTTTCGCCGGTGCTAGGTCCGCAAAGCCTGCAGCACATGCTCGCGCAGACGTACAGGATCGCGCTCGCCGCGCTGGGCAAATTCGATCACCTTTTGCGCGACTGCGTTGGCCTCTGGGTCATCGTGCTCGCTTACACCAAGCGTTCGGCATACGTCGGCGTGGGCGCGTGTCATGATTGCGATCGCTTCCGGCTCAAAAGCCTTGTTCTTGAAGAGGCGGTACACAGTCATGCAGGACGCCCTCGCGTTCGATGCAGCGCAATGGACCCGCGTCAATCTTCTGGGCCCCCACCTGGCTCGCAGCGTAAGTATTGGCCCGCAGACGCCGGTTCGCAAGGTGCGCGCCGATCCGTCAATTCAACACTGCGTGCAGCGTCGTTTCATTGTCATATTGGGGTCAGCATCCTTCGTCGAGATCGTATGTTCTTGCTTTGTTCGAGTATCCGATATAGTCCGAGAGTTTGACAATCGCCGCCGTAAAGAGAGGGGGGCTGCTATGGTCCGTTTCACGATGCGGGTCGTACTCATCGTTTCCGTTTTGGTGGCTTGGGTAAGCCCAAGTTGGGCGCAGGATCAGCGCCAAAACCAGCCGGGACAATTCGACTTCTATCTGTTGTCGTTGTCGTGGTCGCCCTCCTTTTGCGCAGCGGCCGCAGAGAGAGGGTATGGCCGCGCACCGGCGCAGCAATGCGGCGTGCGGCCTTACTCGTTTGTCGTGCACGGGCTTTGGCCGCAATACGAGCGGGGCTTTCCCGAGAATTGCCAGGTGCCAGCGCCGCGGCTCGACCACCGCATTGTCTCCTCGATGCTTGATCTGATGCCGGCCCCGCACCTGATCTTCAACGAATGGGATAAGCACGGGACTTGCTCAGGACTATCGCCGACGGCTTATTTCGACACCGTGCGCAAGGCGCGCGCCGTGGTAAAAATTCCTCCCGGATATCTGTCACTGCAGGAGCCGTTGAACGTGGCGCCAAGCGCCGTCGAGGAGGCCTTCATCCAGGCGAATGCGGGCCTCGCGCACGGCGATCTGGCGGTTGAGTGCGACAGGCGGCGTCTGACGGAAGTGAGAATCTGCTTCTCAAAGGACTTGCAGTTTCGTCCCTGCCCGCAGGTCGCGCGTCGAAGCTGCAGGCAAGACCAAATTCTTATGCCGCCGGTGCGTGGATCGGCGGCAAGCGCGGGGCCGTCGAACTGACGGCGCCCGGCATCGAGTCCAGTGGTTTGTGCCAACGCAAATAAGTTGCTGCTAGTTTTAGAGGTCGCCGCAGCAACCAAGATGAATTCTCTTTCGCCGTCATGAATTATCAGCACGCGTTCCATGCCGGCAATTTTGCCGACGTCCACAAACACGTCGTGCTGATGCGCATCCTTATGCACCTGCGTACCAAGCCCGCAGCTTTTCGGGTCATAGATACTCACGCCGGCGCCGGACGGTATGATCTTCTGGCCGAGGAACCGAGCCGCGGTGGTGAATGGCACGCGGGGATCGAACGCGTCTGGGAAGCGGCAAAAGGAAAATTGGCCGCTGAGGTGCGCGACTTATTGGGCCCCTATCTGGAAGCGGTCGCAGCCGAAAACCCGGACGGAAGCCTGCGCATCTACCCGGGGTCGCCGCTTATCGCAAAGCATCTGATCCGGGCGCAGGACCGCCTGATCGCTTGCGAACTGGAGCCACGCTCTGCAGCAGCGCTCATGGGCGTCCTTCGCGGCGATCGCCGGGCCAAGGCGCTCGCCATCGACGGGTGGACCGCAATGGCTGCCTATGTGCCGCCCAAGGAGCGCCGGGGTATTGTCTTGACCGACCCGCCATTCGAGGACGCCAGTGATTTCATGCACCTATCCGGGGCTCTCGCGACGGCGCATCGCAAATGGCCAACCGGCATCTACATGCAGTGGTATCCGATCAAGGCGCGCGAGCCCTCCGAAGGATTGGCACGTCGGCTCCAACGGCTTGCAATACCCAAGGTTTTGCGTAGCGAGATCATGCTGGGCCCGGCGCGAGCCGATGCCGGCTTGGTGGGCTCTGGCCTAATGGTGGTCAATCCGCCGTTCACGCTCGAGGCTGACCTGCAGGCAATGCTGCCTGCCCTTGGCCGTATCCTGGCACCCGAGGGCACCCACCGGGTCGACTGGCTAATGTCCGGCCGTTAGTTGCCACTTTTCCACAGGTTAAAATTAGTTTAATTTTCCTCTGGACTGTTGCTGGCTTCGACGTTCCGCCTCCTGTGGGGGGCTTGGCGGAGTGACGTGGCTTTTTGCCGCCGAATGCTCTTTGCCCGTGTGGATGTCTAGCCGCGCTGCCGCGCCGTGGGGAGCGGGGCGAAGCAACCGTGGGTGAAGGGAGTCGCTCGATGGCAATGGGCGGTACAGTTAAGTTTTTCAACGGCGAGCGCGGCTACGGGTTCATTAAGCCCGATGACGGTGGCCGCGATGTGTTTGTGCACATTACCGCCGTCGAGCGCGCCGGACTGAAATCGTTGGCAGAGGGGCAACGCATCAGCTTCGATGTTGAGCCCGACAAGAAGGGTAAGGGTCCGAAGGCCGTCAACCTAGTCGTTACCGGCTAGGTGCGCCGTCCAAGCGCCCGCTTGGACGAGTCATCGATTTGATCTGCTCCACGGGCGTCGACTAGCGGCGCCGTTGAACATCGATATTTCCGCAAAACGTCTGCAACAATGGTGATGCCATGATGATCTTGCGTTCCTCGCCCTCCTCGCCGTTCGTCCGCAAGGTGCGGATCGCGGTTACGCTGTTGGGCTTTGACAAGGACGTCACCGTCGAGCGTGCCGACACGACGGATCCAAACGACACTCTGCGGAAAATAAATCCGCTCGGCAAAATTCCGGTCCTGATCATCGAGGATGGCAGCGCCGTCTATGACTCGCGCGTGATCCTCGACTATCTCGACGATCGTGCCGGCGGCGGCAAGATCGTGCCGCGCCAGCCGAAAGAGCGTCTCGCGGCGCTGCGCCTGCAAGCACTGTGCGACGGCATACTCGATGCCTCTGTCCTGACGATATACGAAGGCCGCTATCGCAAGCCGGATATGCACGAGCCGAAGTGGCTGGAGCTCCAGGCCGCCAAGGTAGCGCGGGCGTTGGGGGTTCTCGAAGCGGCGCCTCCGCCGATCGATGCCATGCCCAACGTAGGGCAGATTGCGCTCGCGTGCGTGCTTGGCTATCGCGATTTCCGTTTCGGCGGAAGCTGGCGCGGCGAGTATCCTCGCCTGGTCGCGTGGCTCGACAATTTCGCCGCGCGCGTGCCGGCCTTCTCTGCGACAAAGCCGTCGTGATGTCTTGTTTCTTTTTGTTGGTTCATTTGGATCTTCGCCATTGCGACGTCAGCCGGCATGGGTTGATCGCCGACGCCGCCGTCTTCCGCCAAGAAAATTTATAACATCAAATTTTAGGTAACTGATCGGGGCAACTGAAATTAATTCGCAGCATCCCGCATTTTGATTCAAGGTACTCGATCGATAGAAGCGAAAATTAAGTGCAGTCCTGAGCATTAACTGGACAGCTCATCTCACCTCGTGAAAATACTTATCGCGGATGATGGTTCGGCGATACGGCAAACGCGTCGCCACTCAAGCACGAGGTAATCATGTTTCGTCCTTCTACCCGAAAGCTCATCTTGGCCGGCGCAACGCTTGCCGCGATGGTCGTGGCAATGCCAGCGTCGAATGCGGATGACAGTTTCGACGGTGCGTGGAGCATCAGCTTCATCACGAAGTCCGGGCCGTGTCTGGGGTCCTACGCCGGCACCGGCCAGATCGTTAATCACGTCATTCACTTCGGCGGATCCGGAGGAAGCTTTTCCGGAAGCGTAGCGCCGAGCGGCTCGGTGAGCATGAGGTTTTCCATGGGTCCCAGCCATGCGGTGGGGACTGGCGCGCTGTCGACCGACTACGGCAGCGGGACTTGGAGCGCTGACGTGATCGAGATCGGCGCTTGTTCCGGCGTTTGGAACGCTCAGCGAAGCTGAGTTTGCCGGGGGGCAATCTCTCAAAAGCTTGAGTCAAACAAAAAACCCCAAGGCGCGAGCCTTGGGGTTTTACGTGTGCGCCGGTGTAAGGCGCGATCAAAACCGATAGTTGATGCCGCCCCGGAACAGGTTGGCGGTGAACGATACGGTCTGCCCGGCAACGCCACATGCGGTGCCGCAGCTAAGATTGCCGAGATCGACGTAGAGATATTCGGCCTTCGCGCTCCAGTGGCCAGGAAGGGCGAATTCGATGCCGCCGCCCGCGGTCCAACCGGCGTTGGTTACGCTCGCGCCGGCGAAGCCGGGTAGCGAGGCTTGGATATCGCCGACGGCGAGACCACCGGTCACGTACGGCATGAAACGGTCAGCCGCATAACCGAGCCGTCCCCGTACCGTCGACAGCCAGTTGTCGTTGGTTTTACAGCTGGCCGCTGGGCAGCCCACCGCGCCGGTCGAACCGTTGATGTCCGCCCAATCGATATCGCCTTCAATGCCGAGTACGGCCTCACCCATTTGGTAATTGTAGCCAATCGTACCGCCGACAAAGCCGCCTGACGTGTTGAAGCTGCCCGCTGTCGTCCACGATGATCGGCCCCAAGCGCCTCCGCCATTGATGCCGAGATAAAGTCCGCTCCAGGTATAGGCGGGCGGTGCGTACACCGCCGGCGACTTGTAGTAGGGCGCCGCGGGCGATGGTGGTAGATCCGCGGCGGCGGCCACACCCCCGAGCGCCGCGATGCTGACGCACGCAAGAACTACCCGTTTCATTAAGATCCTCCGTTGCTCGGTAGCATCTTGATAGTATTCCATCCCAGTTGAACGTCTAGTGTTGAAAAGCCACACGGCTTCTCTCATTGCTGGCCGTATCGTGGCATGGTTATGCTTACGTTGCCGGAATTATAGCTAAGTAGTTCTTAAGTTAACTGTAAAATGGTAGAACAAATACTAACTTTTTTGGTCACGGTAGTTGAAAGCTAGCGTTTGAGGCGCGGCGGGTCCCGCCGCGCCGAAATCGGCCGGCGGTTTAGAAGTGATAGTTGACGCCGACGCGCATCGTGTTCGCGTTTAGCCCGTTAGAGGTGCCGGTCACCGAAAAGGTCGTGTCCGAGAGTTGCAGATAGAGCCACTCGGCCTTCGCTGACCAACGAGGGTTGAACGCCACTTCCGCGCCAGCACCTGCGACCCAGCCGACAGTCGTATGCGTCTCTGTCAGGTTGAACGAGTCCGCGCGCAGTTCGCCGTAGGAGAGGCCGCCGGTGCCGTACAGCAGCACATTGTTCAGTGCCAGGCCGGCGCGGCCACGTACCGTGCCGAACCACGGATTGGAAAACTCAAACGGCGAGATCGTATCGTCGGCACCTGACAGTTGGAGATCGGCCTCGAAGCCGAGGACGAACGAGCCGCGCTGCCAGTTGTAGCCGCCCTCGATACCGCCGACGATCCCTGCCGGGCGGGTCGGACTATTCTCTACGGTGCCCCACTCATAGCCAATGGTCGCGCCCAGATATGGGCCCATCCAGATGGAAGAGGGCGGCAGCGGTTCCGGCGGCGGCGCGTAATAGGGACTGGAAGGCAAGTCGGCGGCGCGCGCCAGACCTGTTGCCGCTAGCATCAACGCCGCGCCAAACAACGCTGCGCCACAAAACATCCGCATGGTGGCCTCCGAAAAATGTCAACGAACCGGCGGACGGTAGCGCCAAGCCAAGCATGGCCGTGATCGCGTGAGATTAGTCTCCGTCCCTTGGTTACGATTTATGGTGACGCTCAAGTTAAACGTTGCTGAATCCGCAAGCTGTTCCGACTCCTTAATGTTAAGAGAGTCTATACGGTGGAAGTCTTGCGTTACGTTTTTCTACTTCGTGCGTGGCGCCGATGCGGAGCTAATTGCGGCGCGCAGGTAAAGCGCAGACTGCGCGGCGAGTCCGTGGCTCTGGCCGTCGGCAGCCGCAAGGCATACCTTCGCTTGGCGTAAACCAAACACTTGGCGTAAACCAAACAGCTTGCGCATTCATACGCATGAACGTTCCAAAGAAAGACATCGAACCGGAGGTTGAACCCGCCGAGCCGGCCGAGAACGCCGAGGAGGACGAGGAACAATCCTTGCCCGAGGCGGATGCGGCCGATCTTCCCGGTGCGGACGACTTGGATGCCGAGGAGGAGAAGAGCTCACTCGCCGACGGCCGCGCCGCCATTATTCATTACGCAAAGCTCGCGCCGTCACGGCCGGGCGTGTACCGCATGATCGACGCACGCGGCGACGTGCTCTACGTCGGCAAAGCCAAGAACATCAAGAAGCGCGTCACAGCCTACACGCGGCCGACGGGCCTCGACACGCGCATCGAACGCATGGTCGCGTCGACGCGGACCCTCGAATTCGTCGTCACCCGCACCGAAACCGAGGCGTTGCTGCTTGAGGCGAACCTGATCAAGCGGCTGCGGCCGCGTTTCAACGTGGTGCTGCGCGACGACAAGTCCTTTCCCTATATCGTGATCACCACCGATCATTGGGCGCCGCAAATCCTTAAGCATCGCGGCGCGCACACGCGGCCCGGCCATTATTACGGGCCATTCGCGTCGGTGTGGGCAGTCAACCGCACCATCAACGCGCTGCAGCGGGCGTTCCTGCTGCGCTCATGCAGCGACCCTTTCTTCGAAAGCCGCACGCGGCCCTGCCTGCTCTATCAGATCAAACGCTGCTCGGCGCCGTGCACCAAGGAGATCGAGTTTCGCGATTATTCGGCGCTGGTGCGCGAAGCCAACGCCTTCCTTTCCGGCCGCAGCAAGACGGTCAAGGATGAACTCGCCGGCGAAATGGAAAAGGCATCGGCGGCGCTCGACTTCGAGCGGGCCGCTGTCTATCGCGACCGCTTGGCGGCGCTGTCGGCGATCCAATCGCACCAGGGCGTCAATCCGCGCGGTGTCGAGGAAGCCGACTTGTTCGCTGTCCATCAGCAGGGCGGTTTCTCGTGCGTTCAGGTTTTTTTCTTTCGCACCGGGCAGAACTGGGGCAACCGCGCCTATTTTCCCAAGGCTGACCGTTCCCTTGGGCCGGGCGAAGTTTTGTCCGCGTTCCTCGCCCAGTTCTATGATGACAAGCCCCCGCCGCGCCTCATTCTGATTTCCCACGCGATCGAGGATGGCGCGCTGCTCGCCGAGGCGCTTTCCACGAAAAGTGGTCGCAAGGTGGAAGTTTCGCTGCCTCAACGAGGCGAAAGGAAAGATCTGGTCGAGCACGCGCTTGCCAATGCGCGCGAGGCGTTGGGCCGCAAGCTTGCCGAGACGTCGTCGCAGCAGAAGCTTCTCGGCCAGCTCGCCGAAACTTTTGGGCTGCCGCAGGCACCGCGCCGCATCGAGGTGTTCGACAACAGCCACATCATGGGAACCAATGCGGTGGGCGCCATGATCGTGGCCGGCCCCGAGGGATTTCGCAAAAGCCAGTACCGCAAATTCAATATCCGCTCCGCCGATCTTTCGCCCGGCGATGACTTCGCCATGATGCGCGAGGTTTTGGGCCGGCGTTTCAAGCGGCTGCTCGCGGAAGCGCCCCGCGAAATTTTACCCTCCCCTGAAAGGGGAGGGGCGGATCGCGGTGCGCAATCCGGGGAGGAGTCAGTGCTGGCGATGCCGGTGACCACCACTGGGCGGCCTTCGGCTGCCAACCTCCCCGTTTCAGGGGAAGGCGACAATGCCGATGTGATGCCACCCGAAGAGACCGACATCTTGCGCGCGGACTCGGAGGAGCGAGATGAATCACCCTGGCCGGATCTTGTTCTCATCGATGGCGGACTGGGACAGCTCAATGCTGCGCAAGAGACGCTTGCGGCGCTTGGCGTTGCCGTGCCGCTTGCGGCCATCGCCAAGGGGCCGGATCGCGATGCAGGGCGTGAGACTTTCTTCCTGCCCGGCCGCGATTCATTCAAACTGCCGCCCCGCGATCCAGTGCTGTATTTTGTCGAGCGGCTGCGCGATGAGGCGCATCGTTTCGCGATTGGCTCGCACCGGGCGCGGCGTAAGCGCGACCTGCGCGAGGCGGGCCTGCAGGAGATCACGGGCATTGGACCGACGCGCAAGCGCGCGCTTTTGCATCATTTCGGAACGCTTAAAGCAATCGAACGCGCCTCTGTCACGGACTTGATGCAGGTGGATGGCATCAGCGCCGAGACCGCACGACGAATTTACTCGTTTTTTCACGATGGGGCGGCCTAGAAGTATGGGCATCGCACGGGCCTGTAAGGTATCCTGCTGCGACACGAAGTAATGGCCATGAATTCGACGACGACCACAAACGTGACGCCGAGGCGGCTGGGCGTGCATCCACTGGCGCTACCCAACATTCTGACTTACGGCCGCATCGTCGCGGTGCCGATCGTCGTCAGCTGCATGTTCTATCAGAACATCCTGCATGGTCCGCTGTGGCTGCGTTGGGTGGCGCTGGCTGTCTTCATCGTCGCCGGCATCTCGGATTTCCTTGACGGTTATTTCGCCCGCATGTGGGGCCAGCAATCCTCGCTCGGCCGCATGCTCGATCCGATCGCCGACAAGCTGCTGGTCGGATCCTGCCTGCTGATGCTCGCGGCGGGGAGTACGATTCACGGCTGGGCCCTGTGCGCGGCGGTTATCATCCTCTGCCGCGAAATTCTCGTGTCCGGCTTGCGCGAATATCTGGCCGAGCTGCGGGTGAGCGTTCCGGTGACGGCGTTAGCCAAATGGAAGACGACGATGCAGCTCGTTGCCGTGGGCTTTCTCATTGCGGGTGAGCCCTACGATGAAGTTGGCTCCGTGATAACCAGGGTCGGCATCGTGCTGCTGTGGCTTTCCGCGTTGCTGACGCTCTACACCGGGTGGGATTACTTGCAGGCGGGGCTCCGCCATCTCACCAAGGAGAACGTGTGACCATCAAGGTCTTGTATTTCGCATCCGTTCGCGAGCGCGTCGGCAAACCTGAGGAAGTGATCGAGCCGCCTGCCGGGATCGCAACTGTGAATCAGCTGATGACGTGGCTCGCCGGGCGAGGCGAGCAATACGCTTACGCATTCGAGAATCCAAAGACGATCCGCGCCGCTATCGACCGTAAACACGTGCGCCCCGAAGCCATGATCGAAGGCGCCCACGAGATCGCGTTCTTCCCGCCGATGACGGGGGGATGAGGCCGTAAGCTCGATGACCACGACCATCCGGTTGCAGCACGAGCCGTTCGACATCGCCGCCGAAGTGGCCAAGCTCTCTGGCGGACGCACCGATGTGGGTGCGGTCGTGACTTTCACCGGCATCTGCCGCGCCGACGAGAGGGGCGCCCCGATCGCGGCGCTGACGCTCGAGCACTATCCCGGCATGGCCGAAGCCGAGATCGCCCGGCACGTCGAGGAGGCGTGCACCCGTTGGCCGCTCCTTGGCGCCACTGTGATCCACCGCCACGGCCGGCTGAAGCCCGGCGAGGACATCGTGCTGGTGGCGACAGCTTCCAGTCACCGCCAGGCAGCGTTCGCGGCGGCCGAGTTCCTGATGGATTACCTGAAGACGCGCGCGCCGTTCTGGAAGCAGGTCGAAATGACCGATGGAAACGTCTGGGTGGAGGCGAAGGTCGCCGACGACGAGGCCGCCGAGCGCTGGTCTGAGCCGCCGCCACGCCGCGACGCCGCCAAATAAGAGCGCGTCATTTCCGCGGAGCAGATGCGCGCCGTTCCGGCGGACGAAATTGGGCCGCCATGAAATCCACGAATGCGCGGACTTTCGGCGTGAGATGCCGGGTCTGCGGGTACACGAGCCAGATCGGCTCCGGCGTCGGCGAGAAACGGTCGAGCACCGAGACGAGCTTGCCGCGGGCGATCTCGTGGTCGAGATAATAATCGTGCAGCTGGGCGAGGCCATAACCGGCGCAGGTCGCCTCGCACACCGCAGCGCCGTCGCTGAACGTCATGTTGCCCCGAGGGCTTAGAGTTCTCTGGCCGTCGGCGGTGGCGAAGCGCCAGAGCCTGGCGAGCCGGGTGTCGCGGTAGGTGAAGGCGAGGCAGTTGTGGTTCGCCAGGTCGTCCGGCGTCTTCGGCCGGCCGTGCTTGGCGAAATACGCCGGTGTGCCGACCACGCGCTGCGGCGATCCGGTCAGGCGCTTGGCAATCAATGACGAGTCGTGCAGCACGCCCACGCGCACGCAGATATCAACACCTTCCTCGATCAGGTCGATGTAGCGATCGTTGAAGGAGACGCCGAGCCTGACATCGGGGTACCGTGCCTGGAACGGCCCGAGCAACGGCACCACTTTGAGGCGGCCGAACGACACCGGCAGGTCCACGCGCAAATTTCCCGACGGCGTGAGCTGCGCTTCCTTGAGGACCTGCTCCGCCTCATCGATCTCGTCGAGTGCCTGACGGCAGCGATCGAAGAATGCCGCTCCGTCGTCAGTGAGGCTGACGCGGCGGGTGGTGCGCGCCAGCAGCCGGGTGCCGGTCTGCTCCTCGAGCCGCTTGATGGCGTTGCTGACGCCCGATTGGGTGATGCCGAGATCGGCGGCGGCACGCACGAAACTCTTGCGCTCCGCCACCTTCACGAAAATCGCCAGAGTCCGCAGATCCGCCATGGCTCAACCTATCACTGCCAGTGATAAATGAGATTACCACGTCGAGGATTATTCGGCGAGGGCCGAAGCAATAATCTCTCGACACGTGTCATCGTCCTGAAGCCATCAAACAGAACTACGGCGAGAAGGCTGGATAGTTGGTCGGTATTTGCAAGGAGAAGAATCATGAGCGCTGCGCAACACATATGCGATAGCCGATACATCGAGCGACATGCTTATGTCCCGCCGCGCCGCCGATGGTTTCAAGGCCTGGCGGCCATACTTAACGAGTGGCGGCGCCGCGTGCGTAGCCGAAACGAGCTTGCGGCCCTTTGTGACCGTTGTCTGCGCGACATCGGTGTGACGCGTTATGAAGCGTACCGCGAGATTAGCAAGCCATTCTGGCGATCGTAACGGTGTGTCTCTCCTCGCGCTGCGCAAGTGCTGCTGCAGCGGGCCGCCTCTTCGTCGCGAGCGTCAGGCTTTTGTTCCGAGGATCCTGTCGATCTGCGCGTTCGTTGGCGTCATGTGATAGAAGCGCTGAAAGAACTCGCGGGTGATCGGCCGCAAATCCTCCGGAAAACGATCCGGATAGAGGACCTTGCCGAGCCACCAAAGCCCGATCAGCCGGTTGACTGACGGCGGAAAGTCCACCCAGCCGAACGGCACGGTGGGCGACAAATACACGCGCCCGCTCTGCACCGCTTTCACCGACGCCCACAGCGGATCGCAGTGCACACTCGCCGCAAAGCCTGGTTCGATGGTGATGATCGCATCAGGATTCCAGGCAAGGATCTGCTCGATCGAGACTGTCGCCATGCCGCCCTTGCGCTCTGCCGCGACATTGCGGGCGCCAAGGAACTCGATGGTTTCGACGTTGATCGAGCCACCCAGCCCGGTTTCCAGTCCACGCGGACCGCGGGCGTAATAAATGCGCGGCTGATCTGCAGGGGCAATCCTATCGAGGCGGCCTTTGACCGTCGCGATCATGCGCTCGGCGTAGCGCGCAAATTCCTCGGCTTCACGCGGGCGCTTCGTCAGTTCGCCGAGTTTTCGATAGACGGCCGCCGCCGCGTCAAAGCGGCCATCAAGCAGCGCGTAAGGGATGCCGGTCTGTTCCTGCACCTTGTCGGCGAGCGAAACGTAAGTGTCGTTGACGGTGCCGAAGTCGAGGACGAGATCGGGTTTGAGCTTGAGCAACACTTCCAGGTTTGTGGTGTTGCCGCGGCCGGTGAGCCGTCCAACTTCGGGCTTGTCACAAGCCCCGGCGCCGAGAAATTCGCACTGCGGCGCGTCCAGGCGGCGAGTCCAGCGGAGCAGCAGCTCGGGCGCGAAAGTGTAGAGCAGGATGGCGGCGGGCGGCCCGGCGGCAAACACGCGCTCGACCTTGTCGGGGATCGCAATGGCGCGGCCGGCGGAGTCGGTCGCGCTTGCGGCGCGCGCTAGACGTGGTGCGAGCAACGTGGCCGAGAGGCCGGTCAGCAGCGAACGGCGTTCAATCGTCATAGCGTGATGAGTGGTTGTCGGCGCACACAGATCAGTCGACGCCCAGGTGAACATATCTACATTTTGCGGAATTGCACAGGTTTGCGCTATTAAGCGCACGATGCAGGATTTTACCGACGCGCTGCGTACAGCAGCAGCTCTGATCGTTCACCTCGATTCCGAGTTGAGTGAAATCGTCATCTTGTCGCTTGGCGTCAGCCTCACAGCCAGCATTTGCGCCTTTGTGATTGGTTCGCCAGTCGGTACGGCATTCGCGATTTATCGGTTTCATGGAAGGGGCGCGCTCATTGTCATCGCTAATGCGCTGCTCGGTCTGCCGCCAGTCGTTGTCGGACTCGTGGTCTATCTGCTCCTGTCACGGTCGGGGCCGCTCGGATCGTTGGGTATTCTGTTTACGCCAACTGCGATGGTTATTGCGCAAACTTCGCTTGGCATTCCAATTGTCGTTGCGCTTGTGCATCGGATGACCGTAGACATTTGGGCCACCTATGGGGACGCTTTATTGGTCGATGGGGCTTCGCGTTTGCGAGCCATGATCCCGATCATGCTCATTGGGCGTGACGGATTGCTGACCAGCTTCCTTGCGGCCTTCGGTCGCGCAATTGCAGAAGTCGGTGCGATTATCATCGTTGGCGGCAATATCCGGGGTTACACGCGTACGATGACAACGGCCATCGCCCTGGAGACGAGCAAAGGCGAATTGAGCTTCGCCCTCGCTTTGGGAATAATCCTCATCATCCTGTCGATGGCTGTAAGTGCGCTTAGCCTCGTATTCGGACGCGCCTTGACGGCTCGTTAAGCGAGCGAAAGTGCGTGAGACTTTGCCAGGGAGGTTGGCTCTATGAACCGATCGCTGCATTTCTTCAAAGCGTCCGCAATCGTAACGCTCATGGCGGTTGCGGCGTTGCCGTGCAGTCATGCTTGGGCGCAGGAAAAGACGATTGTCGTCGCCTCGACAACTTCGACACAGGACTCCGGTCTCTATGGCTATCTGCTGCCCATCGTGACGGAAAAAATCGGCATCATCGCCAAGGTGCTGGCGCAAGGCACGGGACAAGCTCTCGATACGGCCCGACGCTGCGACGCCGACGTGGTGTTTGTTCATGCCAAGTCCGCCGAGGAGAAATTTTTGGCGGAGGGATACGGCGTGAAGCGCTACCCGGTAATGTATAACGACTTCGTCCTGATCGGGCCCAAAGACGATCCCGCTGGCGTCAAGGGCAAAGACATTCTCTCAGCATTGCAGACCGTCAAAGCAAAAGCGGCGCCTTTTATTTCGCGCGGCGACCGTTCCGGTACGAACATCGCTGAGCTTGCGCTTTGGAAGGACGCGGGCATCGACATCGCGAAGGATAAAGGCTCTTGGTACAAGGAAATTGGTCAAGGTATGGGCGCTGCGCTCAATATGGCGTCGGCGTCAAACGCCTACGTGTTGTCGGATCGGGGCACGTGGCTCGCTTTTCAGAACCGAGGCGATCTCGCCATCGTCGTCGAAGGTGACAAGCGCCTCTTTAATCAGTACGGCGTGATGCTGGTGAACCCGGCGAAATGTCCAAGCGTGAAGAAGGATCTTGGCCAGCAATTCATCGACTGGCTGATTTCGCCAGCGGGGCAAAAGGTCATCGCCGGTTACAAGATCAACGGTCAGCAGCTTTTCTATCCGAATGCGAATGACCCAAACGCTTGAGGTTAGCTCTGAGTTTGTTGGAATAGCCAATTCGCCAGTACGGTAGCAGCGGAAGCACCGATGGCCTGAGCCGCGATAAAGGCGAGTACGTCCGCGGGAGCGATGCCAGCGTAGGTATCTGAAAGAGCGCGAGCGATGGTTACGGCGGGATTGGCGAACGACGTTGAAGCGGTGAACCAATAGGCCGCCGTGATGTAGAGGCCAATGGCGTAAGCCGAGCGCGTCCCCAAGATGGTCAAAAGCAACCCGAATGTAGCGACGGCCTCCGCCAGCCATTGGCCGGGACCTGTTCGAACCGTGAGCGACACTTGCCACAACGGAAGCTCAAACATGGCATGAGCGGCGAGCACGCCGACAATGCCGCCAATGATTTGCGCGGCGACGTACAACCCAGCCATGCGCCAGGGCACTTCATGGCGCAACGCCATAGCGATGCTGACGGCGGGATTAAAGTGCGCCCCCGATATGGGACCGAGCGTGAGGATCAGCACTGTGAGAATGGCGCCGGTGGCAAGCGTGTTGCTGAGAAGCGCCAGCGCGCCGTTTCCGCCCGCGAGCTTCGCGGCCATGATGCCGCTGCCGACCACGCCGGCGAGCAAGAACGCAGTCCCTAAGCATTCGGCAGCGATGCGCCTCACGTCGGCTCGACCGCTTTGCCGATTTGGCCGATTTCGCGGAGTTTCTTTTGTAGACTTAGTTGATCGAGCGAGGGCAACGGCAGTGATGTAAAAATGCCGATCCGCTGATTGAGCATCCGGTAGGTATCTTTGAAAGCAAGGGCGATCTCGGCGTCGTTGCCTGTGGCCGCGGCAGGATCGGGCAAACCCCAATGCGCTGTTATCGGTTGACCAGGCCAAACGGGGCAAACCTCGCCCGCCGCATTGTCACAAACCGTAAACGCGAAATCGAGCAAGGGCGCGCCGGGGTCGGCAAACTCCGCCCACGATTTGGAGCGAAAGCCCGACGTGTCGTAGCCGAGACTTTGCAGGAGCTGCAGCGCTTCGGGATGAACGCGTCCTTTGGGGTGGCTACCGGCGCTGTAAGCGCGGAATTTGTCCGCTCCAACCTTGTTCAGAATCGCTTCGGCCATGATCGACCGGGCCGAATTGCCGGTACAGAGAAAGAGTACGTTGAACGGCTCGGCCATAGCTTGCCTTAAGTTGCTGAACAGCCGCACGCGGTAGGCTCCGCGACCTCCGGTGCACAACACGATTTTTCATGAGCCACGCGGGCGAGGCGCTCGCCGCTGCCGTCGCCGTAATCGGTATTTTCGCCGGTAGTATGGAACGTTTCCCATGAGATACCGGCGGGGTCATCAATCCACGACTTTTCCGACTTGGCGTAGCAGCATGATGTTTGTCCCTGCTCGATGATCTTGCCACCAGCTCTGCGCAGGCGGGTGTAAATCTCTTTCAGTTCCTCGCCGGTCTCGGCTTGAATGCCCAGATGATCTAGTCCAGGTAGCCGCCCGCGCGTCGAGATGGCGAAGTTCACGCGCGGATCGTCAAGCATCCACTTTGCGTAGTCGGTCTTGATGACAGCAGGCTCGGCAGCGAACAGTGCTGAATAGAAGCCGATGGACTGCGTTAAATCATCAACGGCGACGTGTACGTGAAACCGCTTCATTGCGCGCTCCCTTAGGTTTGCAGACGGGCACAGGCCCGCATCCCGCGAGAGAGCCTTGGCAACAGTTCTCGGTAAGGAAGGAGACAAGCTCGTTCATCGCGTCATAGCGCGCCGCATAGATCATTGACCGACCATCGCGGCGCACGGTGACCAGGCCGGCAAAGCGCAGCCGGTCGAAATGAAAAGTCAGCGTATTGGGCGCGAGGCCGAGCTTTTCGGCGACGTGACCAGCCGCCATGCCGTCAGGTCCCGCTTCCACGAGCACACGGAAGATTTCCAGGCGGTTGTCCTGGGCAAGCGCGGCCAATGCCGTGACAGCCTTCGAGGTTTCCATATTTCAACGAATATAGAAATATATCGGAAAGTCAACGCCTGCAGCAACGCGCAGCGCCTTTCATTCCGCCATCTGTTCGCCCGATCCGCCGAATTCTGCCGGAAAATCTTTAAACTTCGGCAGGCTGTCGCGCATCGGCAGAACGGTCTCGGCATAGTTGACGTGGACGCCTGGATTGAATTCGAGAGTCGGAAGAGTGGCTGCAAATACGTCGACCAGGCCGAGCGGAGGGTGATTGGTCATCAGGTGACCGCCGCATAATTTGCAGTACTGTCGCTGACTAACCTGCGTCTTCTGATACATGCCAACGTGCTCGGCGCCGGCAGTGATCCGCACCGCATCAGGCTTCCACAGCGTGAACGCATTAACCGGTCCGCCGGACCAGGAACGGCATGATCGACAATGACAATAGCCCATTCCTTCGGGAGCGCCCGAGACTTCGACCTTGACGGTACCGCAAAAGCATTCCCCATTGTGAGTTGCCATGGCCTACTCCTCCCCGCGCTCACGCGGATGATGGCAAGATACGTCCAAGCCGACGAAAGAAGCTGCTTTGATTTTGCGAAACGGCGGCTTGCTTCGCTCGAAGCTCCACAGTGAACCGTACCACTATTCCGCGCTCGCGTGTAGGGAATTGGATAGTGTCTCAGTTTGAATTTTCGGCACTTTGGGCGGTCGCTCAGGTGCCGCAACCTTGCTAAGCTAAGGCATGGCTAAATTTGCCGTATATCACATGGTCGCGCTCTATTCGGTCTGGTACAACGACGTGAAGCAGCACAAGACGTTGAAAGGGCTTTCACCTGCGATGGCGGTGGGAATCAGCAACACGCTTTGGTCAGTGACCGATCTTGCGGAAATGATGGATGTTGCGCAGCCTAAGCCGGGTCCGCGCGGTCCCTGCAAAGAGGCAGAAGCCGCGTGAGCATTATGAGCATCGCGATAAGGCTTTTGATCGTCGTTGCGGTGTTCCTCGCCACCGCTGTGGCGGTCTATTACGCCGATAACAGTTTGGGCATTGATCCGGGAGGCTGGCAACATGCGGTCAGCATCGGCGTTCTCGTTGCGGTCACCGGAATTGCTTGGCGGAACGCGTTCCCGAAGCGGCGAAATTCAAACTGAGACACTACCGGGAATTGTCGGCTGTTGGCGGTCCAGGCTGCACGGCGGAAATTGACAGTTTCGCCTTGCGTTATGCTGTCGAAGGCAAAGCCGGGCATCGCCAGGGATTTCGCACTGGCGCGAAATCTTGCCAAGCGCCCCAACGACGACGGGAGCGATGCGCAAAATGCCCTACGGGCAGAGCCAACGTGTGAGCCGGCGCTTATGACGGCAGCGGCCTTCCCGCCTGCTCGCTGGCAATGTACTCGGCATACCAGTCTGGCCAATCTGTATCTTGCTGGCCGGTCCGTTTCTCGTGCTCACCGTGGGCAACCTCAGCCCGCCGAAGCGCTGCCGCAAGCTCACTCGACGAGGTGAACGTCGTGCCATGCGCATCCGTGCGTCCGGGCAGTCGCGCGGTGACTTCCTGAAGCAGCCAGCTGTTGCCATCCGGATCGCTGAACGAAGGCGATTGACCCGGACTTGACTAGAAATCGGTGACAGCCGATGCCGGGGTGATCGCTCGCAAATGAGCGAGGTAACGAGAAGTGAGAAGGCTTTGGCTAGCCCTACTGGTAGTGTTTTTCGGGATCAATTTCGTTGTGACGGCTGCACATCAACGCCGTTCCGATGGCTGGGTAGTACAGGTAGCAGAAATTCGTTCGGCGTTGGCGGTCGAAGATGTCCAGATAGGTAATGAAGCCGTACATAAAGGCATTTATTTCGTTATTGGCCGCTCTTTTCAATTGTACGGCATCGTCTGGGCAATGGTATCCGTGGCTCCGTATCGGATTCTTGGGCCACACGGTTATAGGCCCGGGCACAATTTTTTGTTTTGGCGGGCCGCCGCCGCATGGAGGTTTCACCAAAAACAAAAAATCGGCAGGCAAGTCTTCGCCGAAGGGCACAAATTCCCAACTGCTCCATATATGGACGTCTTTTGCGGGCGTCTGACCGAAGTTGTCGAGGAACAACATTGTTTCGGTATCGGTAACGCCCACTTTGCTGGCATCGAACGAAACGTAGGCACGCAACGAAGTTATCTCAGTGTCGCGAGAAGTCCACGCGGAATAAATTGCAGCGGCCAAAATAGCGACGGTTATCAGAGTGTAGAGACCGACGCCTATCGTCGCCCGTTTGGCCCATTTGAGGGTTTGCTCATCATGTTCGGGGCGGCCCTTTTGGGAGGCTTCATATTTTTCGCCAAGGGCGTTTATCGCAGCAACGATGTCATGATTTGGAGCGGCTGGCTTGCCGCTGCCATCGGGGTCGTCGGATTGCTGTGGATTGCCTTGGGTCATTACCTATTTTTTACTGAGAACACCGCCGTTTACTCTTGTTCCGATGTCTCAGCAACGTGCTATTGCCGCACCGAAAATGTCGGCGTTGACGCGCAGAGCCAACGTGTGAGCCGGCGCTTATGACGGCAGCGGCTTTCCCGCCTGCTCGCTGGCAATGTACTCGGCATACCAGTCTGGCCAATCCGTATCTCGCTGGCCGGTCCGTTTCTCGTGCTCACCGTGGGCAACCTCAGCCCGCCGAAGCGCTGCCGCAAGCTCACTCGACGAGGTGAACGTCGTGTCGTGCGCATCCGTGCGTCCGGGCAGTCGCGCGGTGACTTCCTGAAGCAGCCAGCTGTTGCCGTCCGGATCGCTGAACGAAGCATACGAGGCGTAACTGTGACGCGCCGGATCGGGGCCGCTCAGGCGGCTATTCGCCAGAGCGCCTTTGTGAAACACCTCGGTTACGTTGACACCACGATTGACAAGCTCGGTGCGCGATACCTCGATGTCGGACACGATGAGATACGTTCCCTGTACCGAACCCGGGGCGGCGGATGTAACTCCTTTGCCGAAGTGGATCGAGCACGACGAGCCTGGAGGCGTATATTGTACGAGCCGAAACTCCTTACCGACGACGATGTCTGCGTCGAGCCGCCAACCCAAACCGTCATAGAAGCGCTTGGCCCGATCAACGTCCGAAACTGGAATGACGACAACTTCGAGCTTCATGTCGACCATCCGCGTTGTCGGGGTCTTCGCGGTTTCGCTCCGCTCTTGTGTGCCACTCATGTCGAGCTCCTTGATTTGGGATTTAGGGCGCAAATACGCGGGACATGCGACAAATCATCGGTAACACTCAGCGTTCCCGCGGACCCCAATTCAGTCACCAGCACTATGAATGTCCGCGTCGCAGATATTCAAGCGTGCTGTGAACCATGGCAAAGTCGGGAAGCTGAGTTTATCACGGAGCCAAAGTACAAGTATGGCGAGACGCGCTGCCGCATTCGCGATCCTGAATGGCTGCACTATAGAAGTTGGGCAAAACAAGCCGGCTTGTGGAGCCTGAGCGTCTTTTCGCGATTGGCGATTGATGCACTGTGTAGGGCTCGCATGGAACGTGCCCGCCTAACAAAATTCACTCGGCCTTGATGCCGGCCGCTCGGATCACCTTGCTCCATTTCTCAGTTTCAGCGACGACGAACTTGTCGAGGTCACCGGGCGAAAACGTCAGTGCCGTGCTGCCCAGGTCAGCGAGCCGTGCGGCGATCTTGGGATCAGCGAGCCCCGCATTGATCTCGCGGTTGAGCTTGTCGACGATCTCGGCGGGGGTATGTCTAGGAGCGCCGACTGCAATCCACGAGTTGGCCTCGAAGCCCGGCAGAAATTCGCCAAGCGTCGGAATGTTGGGTAGCGCAGGCGAGCGCGACACGGTCGTGACGGCTAGGGCACGCAGCTTGCCCGACCGGATGTGTTCGATCGAACCTGAGAGATTGTCGAGCGCAACCTGCAGCTGGCCGCCGAGCAAATCGGTGACCATGGGCGCACCACCACGATAAGGCACGTCCACCATGTTGACGTTGGCCGTCATCTTGAATAATTCGCCGACGACGTGAGAGCTTGAGCCGATCCCAAAATTTCCGAGGCTAATTTTTCCCGGATTGGCCTTCGCGTAGCTGATGAGTTCAGGGACGGAGTTGACTGGGACAGCGGGGTTCACCTCCAAGACCAGAGGTGCGGTGTTGATACCTGCGACCCCTGACATATCGCGGACGAAATTGAAATTGAGTTGCGTAAACAGTGCGGGGTTGATTGTGTTCGTTATACTGAACACCATGAGCGTATAACCATCGGGCGGCGAGTTGATGACAGCTTCTGCGGCGATATTGGTACTGGCACCGGGCCGGTTCTCGACGATGAACGATTGACCGAGCCGCTCGGACAGCCATTGTCCAATCAAGCGAGCCGCGATGTCGGTCGCCCCACCGGGGGCAAACCCGACGACGAGCCGCACTGGCCGTGTCGGGTAGTCGAGCGCGGACGCGATTCGCGGAAAAGCCGGAAGCGTCGCTGCGCCAGCGAGGAGATGCAGGAGCTTGCGGCGGGGAAATGTCACAGCGTTCCTCCCAAATAGAGCGCGAACCCAGGCTGAATGGTAGCGACGTTCTCAACAATGGAACAGGGGGGCCGCGGTGGATTAAACTCGATGACTTTGCT
>Ga0070731_10000906_pt1 | contig 34261 bp, 25 predicted proteins | sample Coa_R1_2_FD_66448 | JGI IMG/M metagenome (GOLD analysis project Ga0070731, IMG submission 66448) | Surface soil microbial communities from Centralia Pennsylvania, which are recovering from an underground coalmine fire - Coalmine... | ecosystem: Environmental > Terrestrial > Soil > Unclassified ... | reverse complement strand
CCGGCGCTCCCGGTGTATTGCATGGTGTAAGTCCTGCCGGAATGAGATTGCCGAAGCCGGCAGCAATAAGTGGTCCCAAGGCGGGATTTCCGTTCTGCTCCTGGAATTGCGCTACCTGGTGATTGCCCACATAGCGCACCTCGGCGACAACTCTGTTGTCGACAAGTGTGCGCTGGAGGCCAAAGTTCCACTCTTCCGTGTATGGGTTACGAAAATTATGCGGGACCTGCGTTTGATTAGCCAATCCCGGATTTATCCTTGGCACCAATGGATTCAGGAAAGGAACAACTTGCGTACCGTAAAAACCGCTGGTGGGCACGCCAGTGCTAGGCTGATTCGCGACAAGACCCAAAGTCGCGAGATTAACGGACGGAGCTGAGGTAGCAACGTTGAGAAACATATTGTAGAACTCGGGATCATACGCGATGCGGAATCCGCCTCGGATCACGGTCTTATCTGCCCCAGTGGCACGCTGCCAAATACGTGGAGTCCACGCGAAACCTATTACCGGAGCAAAGTTATGCAGCGCTTCGGGAACCGAAGGTACGGTGGTCTGGCTTAGGGGAAGTGCGGTGGACCACAGCGGATTTGGTCCGGTCTGGCTGGTCACTGACTTATCATGCAGCAGGTTGATCGCCTGCTGGTACCAATCCCATCGCACCCCGAGATTCAGGGTGAGGTTGTCCTTGATCCTCCAATCGTCCTGGAAGTAAGTCCCCAAATCCCACTCCTTGAATGGCAGGGTTGGGCTACCTAGGGCAATTTGAGTCTCCAGCGGATTGTTTGCCACAACGTCGTTGAACGAAGTGAAAACAAACAAGCCATTATTCTCGGGTAAGAATACGTTGGGCGAGCGCTGTTGATCGACTTCGCCACCAAACTTCAATGTGTGATGTCCAACGAGTTTAGAAAAGTTATCCTGCAGTTGGTACACATTAATGATTCGGCCCTGCGGGAAACCGGCGGAAACGCCGAAGCTTACACTGTCCTGGGGAGCTGAACCTACCAAAAGCATATCGGCCGGACAGTTAAAAGGAGTTGCGGAGTTACAGGTTGAGAAGGATCCTTCCTGGAAAAAAACGTTGGAACGGGAATAACTGAAGCGTACCTGGTTGACTGTCGTGTTGCTGAAGTCGCGCACCCAGTCGAGCCCAATCTGTTGAGTTAACGAAGGAACTGTCTGCCAATCACCTACATCGGTTCCATTTCCGTCATTGACGCCGAGACTGGACTGTTTCTGCACGTCATAGCGGGCAAAAAAGTTGTCTTTTGATGACAGCTTGAAGTCCATGCGTCCATTCGCCTCGTAATCATTGAAGGGGCTGGAGACCAGTCGGGAGATGGTGCCAAATTGAATGGGCACGCAGCCATTCACACCGGGGGTGGTACAGCCGAAAGCCAAGCCAGTTACCGGGTTTATCTGGTTGGTCACTAAAACATTTTGCAGGTTAGTGTAAGTGGGATTTCCTGCCTTAATGGCGTTGGGCCCGATGGTCGACTCCATCAAACCGATAGGGCTGTTGGGAAATGCGGTCTGCAATTGCTGTACGCCTGCTGGCGTCGGAACGATTCCGGGTGCGGAGGAACTAGGCACTCCCGCAGATCGCTGCCGGTCGAAGTTGGCGGAGCCGAAGAACCATACTTTATCTTTCTTAACCGGGCCACCCATGGTTCCTCCGAAGCGATTTTCAACAAACAGAGGAATTACCGGCTTGACGCAACCGGAACTCGTCGCGTTCTGTCCGGGAGCACAGAAGCCAAACAGCGGGTTCTTTTCCGTATTGGTAAAGGAATCAAAGGTTGAACCATCCCAAAACTCGTAGGCGGTTCCGTGAAAGTTATTAGTTCCAGACTTAGTCACATAATTCACTACCGCCCCCGAGTTACGACCGAATTGCGCGTCATAATCGGTTACAACTTGAACTTCCGAGATGGCATCCTGGTTGCCAAAGAAAAGAGATGGTCCAGCGATCGAGTTGTCATTATTGCTTTGACCATCAATTTGGAAGTTGTTAGCGCGCGCACGCAGGCCGTTTGCCGAGAACTCTGCCCCGTTGTTATTGCTGAAGCTCACATCGCCAGCGGTAGCCACACCTGGAAGGAAGAGTGCCAGAGAATCAAACGTGTTGCCCACCGGCAGGTCTGTGACTTTCTTACTATCGAAAGTTTCCGAGAGCTGGTCCGTGGTAGCCTCAATAATTGGGGCAGCTCCCTCTACCGTTACTGTCTCAGTCGACGCCCCAACCGTCATCTGAATCACCCCGAGCGCAGTATCGTCGCCAGCGGCAACCTTTACCCCTTTCGATTCATAGATGCGAAAACTCGGCATCTCCACTCGAACGTCATAGCTGCCAATTGGCAAGCTTCGCAGCGATACGGCGCCCGTCGCATTGCTCACACTCGTGAATTGCCGTTGAGTAGCCAAGTGGGTTGCCGTTATTGTTGCGCCTTGGACCATTGCGCCTTGCGGATCTTCTACAGTGCCGGAGATTGAGCCGGTGACAATTCCTTGCGCTAGCGCCAAGGTTGTCCAACCGGTGCTAGCTAATAGCATAAGAAGTAGGAAGAACCTGAACTCCAGATGTCGCAAACAAACTGATTTAGCCGAAGGTACAACAGTGCTCATAAGCCCTCCACAGCGAAGATGGGGTGAGTGCTCGGTCCAACCTGCCGAACGGCTGCGAATCGCAAATGCGATCCCCGTTACTCAAGCTGGGATGAGCATTCCTCCGACCATCTTGAACGCCGAGATGAGCCTTTGTGACCGAGAGCTAACAACTAATGACCAATGTACAAGAAGATATCTTCGTAACCGGAAAAACTGATCCGAGATTGCTCCGGTTGTTCCGCATTGAAGACGGAATTATTGTCACAGCTTCCGAATATGGAAGGCTTTAAACAGACACATACGAAAAAACAAATTCGGCTCACTCACACTGTGCGCGGGTACGTGTTGCCTGACTAATACGGCTGCCTTAGATCAGCACTTATAAGACTAATGATAACTGGATCGAGTACGAAGAATGGATTCCATAACCTGTAGTGTAAGAGGTAGCTAAGTGAATTGATATATGTGAACCTGCAACAGAAATAATCCTACAAATAGTAGATACGTTCTCACAGTCGCGCAGGATGGTGCGCGTGCGCGAACATCTGAAAAGTTGTATCTCGCAGCAGTTGAGTCGGTGATAAATGAGTGAGTTGGAGACAGACTAAGTTGGTCGCTTACTTGCACACTCTATACCACCGTATGTCAGGGCAGATACTCGAGGAGTCGCGTAAGGCAGCCGCATTGGGCGTAGTCTCGCGCATGAAAAATGAGTTGCATTCGCTCAGGGACCGCGAGGCAGAATTGGCAAACCGGATTTTACTTCTTTGGCGAACTATAGACGGACTCGCCAGCTTGGCCAATTTACGCCAGATTGGCGAGATGTCTATGCAGGTTCGAGAAGAATCTGAGCAGCAAGGGGGATTGATCGAAAGTTGCGCGTCGCTTCTCAGAACATCACCGTACCCCTTAACTATTGGGGAGATTTGTTCGTCGTTGAAGCGCGAGAGGCGGCTCGAGAAGGTACAAACTGAAGATGAGCTTTTTGCTGTGTGGCAAAGCCTCAAGCGGCTTTTGGATGATGGTTTGGTACAGGTGTCACAGACCAGTGGTATTCGTAGATGGCTATGGGCGGAGCCCAGGATTCCGGAGCCAAATCTGAGAGCGCCTGCTGCCGAATTGCTCGCCGACATACACCCAATCGGTACTTTGGGGAACGCCGCACCACATCCCTAATCTGTTAGAAAGGTCAACAACTCTCACATAAGCATATCTCGCAGAAGACGAAGAGTGCGCACTGCGACATATCCCATCGTGCCCATGCTCTGCGGACAGCGCAACCTGAGTCTCGAATCCATCAGCCAGTGAGAACAAGGTAATGGTGCCATGCTCGGATGCATGGCACCGAGAAGACGAGCGTTCAGAACGTCAATTTCAGCGCGAACTCAAGCACACGTGGAGAGCCGAGGCCGAACACACCGGAGCCTAAGCCGATTCGAAGGCTATTGGGTTGTTCCCCGGGTGTTCCATTCGCAGTACCCAGCACCGATGGTGTGCCGGCCGGACTTAGAACACCGCCTAAAGTGTTCTTTGGTGAATCGAAATTAACGAAGTTCATGATGTTGAAGAAACTCACCCCCGGCTGTAGCTGCACCCGCTCTTTGATTTTGTAAGTCCAGTTCAGGCTGAAATCCATGTCTCGCAACCAACCATCGAAAGCTTCGTTGGCTGGTGCCGGGCTGATGGCTGGCATAACAGCGCCAAGCCGTTGTAACTGACCCAGCGAGAATAGACCCTGGCTGATCAGAACTTGACCAGCGGGTGTCGGCTGCCCGGCATAATTACTGTTGTAGGTATTGATTACAGCATTGAGGTTTCCCGAGTTCACCCCGCGACCAAACGATCCCAAGTTCGTTCCTGGGAGCACACCTCCCAATGAGCCTTGAGATCCACTCGGTAATGCGCCGTCACCCTCCCCATCCCCATTGACGGCGGTCTGGAAGATACCACCAGGTTGTCCGGTCGTCCCTAGAGTCAGCGTGACCGGCAGTCCGCTGTAAAAATGACCGATCACACTTGCGGCGAAGTTGCCGGGCAACTGCATGGTACCGCCAAAGGAAATCTGGTTGGTGCGATCGAGCCCATTCGGCCCAAAATATTTTCCCGGATTCGCGTTATCGAACGCGTTGTTGATGAAGTCAGAATCTTGCGCCTGTGCCACGTACCTCGATAGAGCGTACGACACCTGCAGATTTAGGTAAGGAATGCCTTTGAACGGATTGCGAATGTCTTGTCGTAATGACGTTTGCAGCCCGTTATACACTGACCGTCCAGTGGGAAACAGCATCTGATTACTTCCCAGGTTTTGATTAATTCCCGGAAATGCCGCCCCTGGCTTGCCTATTTGTGCGCAAGAGAATCCCGAGCAGAACGAGTAGCCGTCATCCAACCCGTTGCCAGCAAAGTCGACGATCGTAGCCCCACCGCCGCCCGGGTGAAGTCCGGGACACGACGAAATTGCGGCATTGATGGATGCCGTTCCGCATGCGGCGAGTGTTGTAGCAATTGCCTGCTGTGCGTTTGCTAGATTGAAGAATCGCGAATCGCCGACAAGATTGGTATCCACGGCCAGCAACGTGTGAGTCGAAACGTTGCGCAGATAATCGGCGGTGAATACCGTCCCACGATGAATCTCCCGCTGAATACCGAAATTCATCTGAACTGACCGCGGGGACTTATAGTTGGGGTCGAACAAGTTTATGCTGTTTACATTAGTTCCGTCGGCAAAGCCGGCGATTCGCGAACCGATATAAGATGGGTTTGGTCCGGAACCGACAGCTTGCGCCGCCGCCTGATACTGCGATTGCAGACTGGCAATCTCCCCTTGCACCTGTCCGATGGGTTGTCCACAGAAAGCGGGTGTGACCGTCGGGCCGTTGGGAATACTAACTGGGATTGCCCCGCCGCTTGCGCAAGCCGCCACAATAGAAAGGAATGTTCCGTTCGGTAATCGTCCGGGACGGTCGAACAGAACATTGTTGAAGATCGAGTTCTCATAAAATAACCCAATGCCTCCGCGAATCACGGTTTTTCCATTGTTCCACGGGTCCCAGGCCAGTCCGAGCTGAGGCGCAAAATTCGTGTTTGGGTTATTAACGCGATTACCTAATCCCGAATAGAACTGATTGTTAAATTGATTGAGTGCGGGGATCGGACCAAGATCGCTGTCGGTCCTCCCGGTATCGCGGATATATCGCAGCCCATAAGTCGCGGTGAAATTCGGCCTGATCTTCCAGGAATCGCCCACGTACCAGGAAACCCGATTGTCGGGGCCCAGACCACCACCCAAAAAGCCGAAAGCCGGTTGACTGGTAGAGAATCCCTGTCCATTGCCGAGGAGCACGTTCTGCACTGGGTAGTTCAGGGGATTGGCTGCGCCACCGGGCAGAGTCAGGCAGACACCCGTGCACGCGCTTGCCAATGCGTTAACTGCGGGACCATTCGCCAGGAACCCGGCAAATCCTCCGCCGTGAATGTGATTAAACCCTCCTCCGTACCGCAAAATGTGGGCGCCAAAGGTTCGGCTCCCATCGTATTTGACCTGGTGATCAGATTGAGGGGTGGCCTGTGGGGCTAAGAAGGGTTGCCCTGAGCAGAAAACGTCCGGGACTACTCCAGAGGAATTTAGACATGGCGCATCGGGACCGATCGAGAGCTCAATCGGCGACGTTGGGTTGAACGGAGTCGAGGCGGTGACACCAGTTTTTATCTTGTTAAAAAATTTCATGTACCCGAATCGGATGCTGTGAGTGTACCGACCACTGGTAAAGTCCAAACCCACTACATGGTCGCGAGTATGAGTTGTATTATCCATTGGCTGGAATGCCACCGGTTCAAAGGGCGTGACATCGCTGTTTTGATCATAGGAGAAACGGTAGAACATTTTGTAATTCTTGCTGATCTGGTAATCCATGCGGGCGATGCCTTCCCCCTCCCGGAATGGCGCAGAAAAGTTTCCTGAATCAGACTGGAGCGGCGGGCCCGCCACAACGGGCTGCTGAAAATCCTGCTTCGTGCGTTCGGCATCGACGAAGAAAAACAGCTTGTCTTTTATGATTGCGCCGCCAAAATTACCGCCAAATTGGTTTCGCTGAAAGGGAGTGTGGAGTGCGTTCGGAAGATTGGCATCAAGTGACTGATCGCGAAAAAGATAATATCCCTGCCCGTGAAAGTTATTAGTGCCAGATTTGGTGACTACGTTGACAGATCCTGAGGAAGTTAATTCAGTCGATAAATCAAGCATAGATTCGCCGAGCTGAAACTCCTGAATGGCACTTTGCGGAATATCTTGTGTAGTAGTGCCAACCGTCTCGTCACTTACATCTACGCCGTCTACTTCGATACGAGCAGTCCGGCCGAAGCGCCCCCCGAAAGAAATCGATGAGAATCCCTTCTTGGTTGGATCGAAGGTACCGCCGTCCTGGATTTGTACTCCCGGTTCTAGTTGCGCCAAGTCAAGAAAGTTACGACCGTTGATTGGCAGGTTTTCAATCTGTTCTGGGCTGAGCACGCCTTGAACGGTGGCTTGTTCGGTGTTGACCTGAGTTGTATCTGCCTGCACTTCGATTACTTGACCCGTTTCCCCGAGTTGAAGCTTGAAGTTTCCGGGAGTAGTCACCCCAACCTGAATAGGAACGTCCTCACTGATCGTCTTAAAACTTTGCGCCTCCACGCGTACGGTGTAATTGCCCGGAGTCAGCGCGCTTGAGGTGTACGTTCCTGCCGAGGAAGTGGTCGTGGTGAAGACTTGCCCGGTTGCTTTGTTTGTGATGGAAACGTTGGCATGAGGAACCACGGCACCCGAAGGATCAGTTACAATTCCTTGAATGCTGCCAGTAGAAATCGTTGTCTGAGCAAACACCCCACTTGTAACTCCAAGTATGGTCAGGTACAGCGCATACCTAAGTAGAACGTACATCGCGTTCGATTTGACTGGCATTTCCCTTACCCCTTCTCTTAAGTATTTGAAGATCGACTTCGCCACTTTCGAAGCTCCGCCAGAGGCTCGAGGTGAATCGCCTGTCACCAACTGCTCTCTGTCAGGGCTTGTTTAGGTGTTGAACTTTGCCATCTCTCGTGAATGACACAATGCAATGCGAAGTCCACTCGTTAACTTCGCTCTCTATCAGGAGATACGCTGTGAGGGAAATGTGCTGTCTACCAAATCTTGGAGAGGCGTTTCATTCTAATGAGAGCGATTGTCTGCATCTCGTCATAGCTTTCTGTAGTTTTAGAGTTTTCGCTTGTTCGTACATCCCGATTCGTGAGCGATTTCGCTGTAGTTCCGTATTCTTGGAGATTTTACAGTTGTGGCGCACTCAGAGCAGGCATTGGTCGATACGATGGTAATACCCCGACAAACCCGTTACCGAAAATAGGAAGAAGAATCTAAAAGCACAGCAGCGGATGTCGGCAAGTCGTACTTACCCGCCTTCAGAAACTTAGTAAATCGGAGATTGCCCGAGAAGACAGGTTATTGTCAGGTTATGTGGGAAGGTGTTCAGATAAGGTCCGCGCCTAGCCACGATCTCGCAATCATTTTCAAATTATTCTTGTAGGCGCGACCCACGGGATGCTCGCTGCCATCCGTTGTACGGAGCACATACGTTCCCTTGTTATCGCGCCACAATTCTTTGACTAGATTTGTGTTCACTAAAATGGATCGATGAATTCTGACGAATCCGAGTGGTGTGAGTTTTTGTTCAACTGTGGCAATCGTTTCCCGGACCAGGTGAGTTCCGAATTTGTGCACAAGAGCGACATAGTTCCCCTGAGCCTTGGCAACAACCACCGCGATCGGGTCTACAAAAAGAATCCTGCCTTTTGCCTTGATTGCGATTCGTGCAAAGTCGTGGGACGCTTTACGCTGAGTGCGAAGAGGTTCTTTTTCTTCGATGTTGTCGAAAGTGTGCTCAGGCCGCGTTTCGACCGAGACAATCGCGTTTCCCCGGTGTGCCGCCGTAGTGCCCGCGGCACCACGACCGGCCGGTTGAGCAAACATTCCGTGTGCAATGTCCTTCTGGTCGTGGATACTCATTGATCGACTCCCACATCTTCCTGCTTGTGAATCCTGCTAATCCTCGTTTTGAAACTTGAGGTTTTCCCGGTCACATCTATTACATAACTGGAGCGGCCGTTCCGTCTGACCACATTCCCACGGGAACAATAAAGACATCGACCGGCTGCACACCCTTAAACTGCGGATTCAGCATCACAGGGGATTTCGGCAAATCGGCACCCCAAGCCGCGCCGTCCAAGGCAGGCGTATAGAACATCAGATGCGCCAGGTTGTGGTCCCCATGATCGGTGAGATAGGCTTCCTTCGACATCATGTAGCTCATGGCTCCGGGTTCAAGCGCGGGCAGTTCACCCTTGTCGAATGCCGCTTTGTTGCCGGCGATGATGTCCGCCTCCGTTTTCCCCTCTAAGGCCAGCTCTGTTCTTTTGTAAGTGGCTGGCAAGATGGATCGAGCGGCCGGAGGGTTGAAGCAGACCGGGCCCCGAAGTTTCGGGTTCCAAAATTCAGGAGCATCGGCTGGAGACATCCAGCCACGCTCCACCACACATACGAATCCGTTCTTGCCATTGATTGCTGTCTCATAGCCGTGCCGCCCTAAGACCAGCACCGTAGCATTATCCGAGATGGACCCCGGGGCAGCGGATCGCGCCAATGCAATCTCAGTGTTTCTATCCGGCATTAAATACTCTTCAACCGCAGCCATGTGCGGATACTTGGTTGCGGTTTGTTGCGATGCCATTTTTGGCGCTTCAAAGACCATGCTGAAAGCAAATACCAAGAAGGTAAGCGTGACAAATCGAGGTAGTCTCATCGGTTTCACCGTAATGGTTTAGGCCCGCATGCTACTCACGGTCATGCAATTTATGATGCACAAATAATGCGTTGATATCAACTATATTGATGCGATAAAAAATACAATTTATCATATCCGTATATGGCGAGAGTTCGAGCCGCATCGTATGAAACAACAATTCTGGTTCGCGATTCCTGTCTCTGCCTCCATGTGCAACGAACGGCGCGCGCTCTCGCGCGGCATTTCGACGACGCGTTACGCCCGCTCGGACTGACGAGTGGACAATTCTCGCTAATGATGTCGTTAAACCGGCCTGAGCCGCCCACAGTCGGGGCAGTGGCATCATTGCTGGCAATGGATCGCACAACATTGACGGCTGCTTTGAAACCGTTGCGCCGTCGCAGGCTAATTAGGATCATGACAGACCGCAATGACCACCGCGCTCGTCTCCTGGAATTGACCACCCCAGGAAGAGAGTTGCTGGCTCGAGCCGTCCCGGTTTGGACTCGGACCCATGGCGCACTTGAGACCCGTCTCGGTCCAAGCGAGGCCGATCGCTTGCGAAAGAACCTACGCAGACTCTCTTGAGTTTCGGCAGTTTTGACCAACATGACCCTATATTTGGACGGACTCAGCGGCGATGGCGGCTCAGTAACAGAACAATGCGCGCGGATTCGGCAATTGACGGTGGAGAATATTCGTTATATGAAGTGCACAGGAAATATACGACACAAGACTAAACGAAAGAATATCCATGTACATTCCGGAACATTTCCGTGTCCGAAATCACGATGATGCGATTGCTTTCATGCGCGCAAATCCGTTTGCGATTCTTGTCTCCGCTGGCGGCGAGGCCCCATTCGCTACGCACCTCCCGCTCGTCATTCGGGAAGAAGGCGAACAACTCATCTTGCGTGGCCATGTCGCGAAAGCCAATCCACACTGGGAATATCTGGAACGGCAGCCTCACTGCCTGACAATTTTTCACGGGCCACACGCTTATATCTCCCCGACCAATTACACCACCCGCGAGAATGTACCTACGTGGAATTATGGCGCGGTTCACGCGTATGGCAACGCGCGAGTGTTTTTCGCTCCGGAGGAATTGCTGACCGTCCTCCACGAACTCATGCCAATGTTCGAGCCCGCATACCGTGATCAATGGGAGAGTTTGAGCCAGAATTATCGCCAGCGTATGTTAAGTCACATTGTCGGATTCGAAGTCACCGTCACCAAGATTGAGCCGAAATTCAAGCTGAGCCAAAACCGGACCAAGGACGAGCAGTCGAAGGTGATTACATCCCTTGAGCAGAGCAGCGACACAGTTATCTCCGGCGTAGCGCAGCTGATGCGCGATCAAGGGTTGGGACAGTGAAACAATGAATCGTAAGCGGGGCGTTGCTAGCGTCCGCTCCCGAGTCTCACCGTGACACCTATTCCTCTTTGGGAATTATCGGTAACACAACGAGCGATGGATGCTGCGCGTCGTGGTAAATAGATATCCGCGCCTTGCGCATATTTGAGGAAAACATCTCTAATGAGCCGGTTTGAAGGTTGCGCGAGAAGTGCGGGAAGAAGGCGGCCGAGATCTGAACCCGGATGCGATGCCCTTTCAGGAAGACGTTGGCAGTACGCAGTTGGTCGAGTTTGATCTCGTAGATCCGACCGGGAGTGAGTAGTTCCTGGTTAGCCGTATGATCGCGATAGCTTAAACGTTGAACATCGAGACCCGGGCTCATAAGGTTCCAGGCGCTTCCGTTGGGCGACACATCCACTAAGCGAACCCAGAGGTCCATATCCGGAGCATCGGCGGAGACAAAAATGTCAGCCTCGGCCGGACCGGTGACTTCCGTGTCTTCGTTTAGAGGCGCGGAGTCGAAGAAAAGCACATCGGAGCGGCGTTCCAGAACTCGATAATCGTGCCCTCCGAGCGACTCATAGGGATCAGTGAGCGGATCGGCAGGATCGGCAATAAATTCGGTTGCGGGTTGTTCGGCCTGCGGCTTCGTCAGCGTGAGCAAACCATGTCCTGGCAATTTGGCTGTGCCACCGCTGTTCAGAAAATATTGGGTGCTGCGGGCGCGTGCCAGCGGCCACGCATCCTCGTCCCGCCAGACATTCCTGCCCATGATAAACAGGCGCACGGGCTTTTCGCGGTTGACACCGTTATCGATGCCGCGAAGGTAGTGATCCATCCAGCGCAGAACTGTTTCGTCGTAATCGATCACGGCATCAGCGGGAAACTGGCGATCGCCGGCTTTGGGCGTTTGGGTGTTCTCGACGCCATGAACCCACGGACCAATTATGGTGTGCGTGGCGGGATCAGCTTCGCCTCTGCGGGCGGCAAGTAGACCATTGAAGTTGGTCGTAGCACCATCGGGACCATAAGCCTCGTCATACCAGCCTGATAAATTCAGAACCGCTGCGTGCACACGCGCGTATTTGTCGCGGAGTTCTGCCCAGTCCCACCAAGAGTCCCACGCGGGGTGCCTGAGCCATTCGTAATAGAAAGGCGCAACCTCTTTGAGATCCGGCAGATCTTCCATCGGAAGAACTCTTTCCATTCGTTGATGATCCTTCGCCCAGGCGGAAAGCGCTTCATCATACGTGCGCGGGCCAGGAAGATTCTTCTTTACCCGAACGTCAGGGGCAATATTGTCCCAAATCCATTCCAACCAGGAGCCATCAAACACGCCGCCAGAATAAAAAAAGTTCCGCGGAGTTGAGAATGTCATAAACGGTGCCATGGCTTTCAAGTGAGGAGGAGATTCAATCGCAGCTAGCCATTGAACCGCGCCGGGATAGGACAGCCCGAAGGTGCCGATATTTCCATCTGACCAGGGCTGGCGTGCGGCCCATTCGATGGTGTCGTATCCATCCTTACCCTCGTGGAGATAGGCGTAGAAATCTCCGTCTGAAGCGTAACGGCCGCGAACATCCTGCAGAACGAGGGCATATCCGCGCTCCAGCGCTTTGCGGTAAATAGAGAACTCCCCGATCGCATTATGTTTGCCGTAAGGAGTGCGGTAAACCAAGGTTGGGTATGAGCCTGATTGGCGAGGGCGAATGATGTCGGCGCGGAGAATGACCCCATCCCGCATGGGAACCGGCACGTTGCGCTCGACTACAAACTGCTTAGCCAGTTCGTCAAGTGACGGATTTTGCGTGCCCGTCGCGGCGGACGCAATCAGCAGCACGGCCAGCAGGGGAGTGCAGAAGCGGTAAGATCGCATGAGGTACAGAACCATAACAAATGAGATTGCGGCTTGTCAGCGGTTACGTGATGTGGCTCTGGCTGCCCAGGGGAGTGGCCGTACAGGGGCCACCTTTGTTAAGCTTAATGCCCCACCAAAGATTGTTTTGGGGCTCAAGGCGAGCATGTATCCACGAGCATTCCATTACCACCGTGCGGCTTCGCTCAAAGAAGCGGCAGCTTTGCTCTCGCAGCTTGGCGATGAAGCCAGGCCGCTGGCGGGTGGGCAAAGCTTAATCCCTCTGATGAAACTGCGCTTGGCTGCTCCTGCGCACCTCGTCGACCTGAACTTCATTCCCGGAACGTCCTATATAAAAGAAGATGGCGGTACGTTGCGTTTCGGGGCTATGACTCGCCATGCGGACATCGAAAACTCCGACTTGGCGCGCAAAATTCCGATTCTGAACGACTGCGCGGCCGGAATTGCAGACGTACAGGTCCGGAATCGAGGCACGATTGGCGGATCGGTGGCAGAGGCGGATCCCAGCGGGGACTGGGCAGTAGCGCTGGCAACTCTAGGGTGCGAAATCGGTTGCGTGGGAAATAATGGCGAGCGAACTGTTGGCTTAGAAGATTTCATTCAAGATGCGTATACGACTGTGCTCGAGCCAGGTGAACTCGTAAAGGAGATCAAGGTCAAAATTCCGGCGAAAGGCGGCGGTGGAGCGTATCTGGCGTACAAGCGGGCTGCGCCCGTGTACGCATCTGCGAGTGTCGCGGTGCAACTCATGATGGATGGGGACGTCTGCAAGGACGTGGCGATCGCGCTAGGTTGCGTAGGGCTAACGGCCATCCGGGCAAAAGAGGCTGAGGCTGCGCTTCGTGGGCGTCCGGTCACGGAGAAAACCATGGCGACGGCGATGGAGGCAGCCCGGGCTGCTGCTGATCCGCAAGCCGATATGCGTGGTTCCGCAGAGTACAAGCGCGCATTGGTCGCCGCGCTGGTTAAGCGGGCGGTCGAGATCGCCGTGCGGCGTGCGCGAGGAGAGCAGGTCGAAGTGGGTCCGATTTATGCCTGACACAATCGAAACCGTTGCAATTAAGGTCCAGGTCAACGGGAAGCAACGTTCGCTGGAAGTGGAACCCAGAACTTTGCTGGTGGAAATGTTGCGCGAGCAACTCGATTTGACCGGAACTCATGTGGGTTGCGATACGACGTATTGCGGCGCATGTACCGTGTTACTTGATGGCGCGGCAGTGAAGTCCTGCACGGTGCTTGCAGTACAGGCGGATGGAGCAGAGATCACTACGGTCGAGGGTCTGGAAAAGGACGACCAACTGCATCCCATCCAAAAAGCATTCGGCGACTCATTTGGTTTGCAGTGCGGATATTGCACGCCGGGGATCATGTTATCTGCGCTGCAATTGTTGACACAAAACCAGCAGCCCAGCGACAAACAGATGCGCAAGGCAATTGCCGGCAATACGTGCCGCTGCACCGGTTATCAAAATATTTTCAAAGCCATCCGGATGGCCGCAAAGAACATGGGGGAGAAATAGCGTGGCGATCAAGTTGGAAGGGGCCTTCGAGGTTGTGCGTAGTCCGGAACAGGTCTACGAGTTTTTGGTGGATCCCAACAAGTTCGCGCCGCTGCTTCCCGAGTTTCGCGGCATGTCGATGCAAGACCCGAATCATTTCACCGTAAAAGTGAATGTCGGAGTGTCCCACATCAAAGGCGTCGCGGAAGTGAAAATGGAACTTGCCCAAGTTGATCGTCCCAAGCGGGCGCAATATAAAGGACAGGGGACCGTCGCGGGCGGGAATGTTACTTTCACAGCAGGCTTTGATTTGTCGCAGGTGAATGGCGGCGGCACAAAAGTGTCCTGGCAGGGCGAGGCACAAGTTTTTGGCCGCTTGGCATCGATCGCAGGAGGTTTGCTCGAACCGCTTGGCCGCAAGAACGTGAAGAAATTAATTGACGGTTTGCAAGCCGCGTTGACGCAGCCGGAGCCACAGGCTGCGGTTCAACCGGATGCAGCTCAGACCAGCACGCAGCAGAATTGAAAAGAATCCGGGAATGACCGAACACAACGGGAATCGAAACTGGGTGGGAAAGCCGCTACCCCGCAAGGAAGAGGGACGGCTGGTCCGAGGGCGCGGAAAATTTACCGACGACATCAAGCTTCGCGAAATGCTGTACCTGAATTTCGTCCGTTCACCCTACTCGCACGCCAAAATTGTAAACGTCGATACCTCGGCCGCCGAGGCTTTGCCCGGTGTTGTTTGCACCTTGACCGGTGCCGAGATTGCGCCTCAAACCCAGCCCTTCATCGAGATTGGACCTGAGCCATTCGCCAAGATCAAAGATTATCCTCTGGCGATTTCTAAGGTGCGCTACCAAGGCGAGCCGATAGCAGTGGTTGTCGCCGAATCGGCGGCGCTTGCGGAAGATGCCGCCGAACTCGTGCAGGTCGATTACGAGCAACTTGAGCCGGTGGTGGATGCTGAAGACGCGCTTACGGACAAAAGCATTCTCCATGAGGAAGCTGGAACCAATCGCGTATGGAACGGTGTGTTTGAGTATGGAGATGTAGGAAAGGCCTTCGCGGAAGCCGCGTACGTGGTCAACGTTGACCGGATGCATTTTCATCGATTCTCCAGTACGCCGCTGGAGAACAATGTAGTCATCGCGGAGTGGGATCCGAAAGATGAGCGCATCTACTACTCCTGTAACAATTCTTTTCCGTCGTTTGCCATCCAGTTTCTGGCTGCGCATCTGAATGTGCACATCGATCGCATCCGGGTCGAGACCTTCGATATCGGCGGCAGCTTCGGCATAAAAATTACAAGCTATCCGCAGATGGCGGTGTGTGCCCTGGCTTCCAAAAAGGCAGGAGGGCGCCCCGTGAAGTGGGTCGAGACCCGCTCCGAGCACATGGTTTCCAGTGCGCACGGGAATGAACGGACGTTTCGCGACACGCGGGTTGCACTCGATAGGAATGGAGTCGTCACCGCGATCACCTCTCGCCATATTGATGATTGCGGTGCTTATCCACGATATGAGCCGCTGGGCTGCGTCATCTGGTCCCAAGTGTTTTCGGGCGTCTACCAGTTCAAGAACTCGCGGATCGATTTCACGCAGGCGGTGACCAACAAGTGCCCGGTCGGCCCGAATCGCGGCTATTCGCGCATGCAACATCTCTGGTTTCTCGAGCGAGTGATAGACATTTGCGCGCACGAACTGGGCATCGCGGCGGATGAGATGCGGCTCAGGAATTACATTCCGCCGCAGCAGTTTCCGTATACCACGCCAAATGGCTGCGTCTACGACTCGGGAAATTATCCCAAGATGCTGGAGATCGCAAAACAACGTATTGGCTGGGACGATTGGAAGAAGAAGCAGGCGCAGGCACGAAAAGAAGGCCGCCTGATTGGCATCGGCATTGGAACCACGCTCGATTCCGGAACAAATAATTTTGGCCAGTCACAAATTGTGAATCCTGGATTGCCCTATTCCGGGAATTCGCAAGGCGCGAACTGCAAGCTGGATATCTACGGCGAAGTTGTAGTCGCGGTCGGATCTTGCCCGCAAGGGCAGGGGCATGAAACCACTGCCGCACAGGTGGTCGCGGATGTTCTGAATATCCATCCCGATCTGGTGACCGTGCGTACAGGGTTCGACACGGAACGCAACGTACACACGGGATTTTCGGGAACTTACGCGAGTCAATTTGCCGTTTCCGGCCTTTCTGCGGTGCATGGTGCGGCGCAAAAATTGAAAGCAGAGATGAAACGGCTGGGCGCGTTCGCGCTGCAGACGAAAGAAGACGATGTTGAGTTCGGAACCGGTGCGCAGGGACCGGAGCTTCGCGCCGCAAGCAGCGGCAAGTCGATCAACTACTGGGCCCTTGCCAATCTGGTAAACGCGAACAGCGCGGCCCTTCCGCCTGAGCTATATGAAATTACGTTGAATTGCCGCTACATCTGGCGCGCGCCGTTCAAAGTTCCGGACAAAGAGAAGAAATATGGCAATCTCACGCTGACCTATGCCTCGCAGCTTAACATCGCGGTGGTGGAAGTGGAGCGCGATACATTTATCCCGCGCATCCTTGACTACGTCGCCGTGGACGACTGCGGCACGGTCATCAACCCGCCGATTGTCGAAGGACAAGTGTATGGTGCGACCGCACACGGCATCGGCGCGGCATTGCTTGAGAACTGCGTCTACGATGCGGTCGGCAACATGCTGACTAGCACCTTCAGCGATTACATACCGATTACCGCGATGAACATGCCGATGGTCAAGTATGACCACATCGAAACGCCTTCTCCACACAGCTACAGCGGAGCGAAAGGTATGGGTGAGGGCGGCGCGGCTCCAGTGCATACCCTTTCTGCGGCTTTGCAGGATGCGCTGTTTGCGAATGGCGTGATCATCGATGACTCGTACAACAATGCTGATCGCTTGTTCCGTGCATTGGTCTCGAAAGAAGTCGCGCAAGCCAAGCAGTTGGTGAAAGTGGAAAAGCGTTTGTAGCATCCAGCGCCTCACGGGGTCAGGGAAAACACGCTTGAAGAAGATTTGTATCGTGGGATGCGGCGCAATCGGAAGCTTATATGCCGCCCATTTGGCGCAAGTTGCGGAAGTCTGGGCTTTGGTGCGACGGGAAGAGCATGCTCGCGCTCTGAATCGTGACGGACTGACCGTCTCTGGCCGGCATGAATTCCACGTTCAGCTCAAGGCAACTACGGATCCAACGGAGGTTCCTGAATGCGAGCTGGCAATAGTCGCCACCAAAGCAACTCAGGTAGAGAAATCAATCGCGCCTGTCGGGAGCCGTTTCAATCACGGAACGGTAATCTCGGCGCAGAACGGCCTCGGTAGCGAAGAGATTCTTGCTCAGCATACAAAAGGCCAGGTGCTTCGCGGCACGACGTTTATGAGCGGGACCAAGCACAGCGATACTCACGTGCAATATGAATTGGACACCGCGACTTGGCTCGGCCCATTCGAGCCACGCAGCACGCCTTACGAGTTGGTTCAGGAAGCTGCTGATTTGATCAATAAGAGTGGATTGAAGGCCGAGGCTCTCAAAGATGCTCGTCCGGCGCAATGGTCCAAACTGATTTTCAATGCTTCGGTGAATGGCGTTTCGGCGCTGACCGGCCTGCCGCATTCCCCTCATTTTGCCGATGAATCACATTTCTCGGATCTCGGTCATCTGCTGCACGATCTGATCAATGAAGGTAAGCGCGTGGCGGCTGCCGCAGGAGTTCAATTGCACGAGGATCCCTGGGAGATGAACAAAATCGGAGCACAAACCAATCATCCGCCTTCGATGTTGTACGATGTGCGTCATCAACTCGCGACCGAAGTTGACTTCTTAAGCGGCGCGATTGCTCGCGAGGCACAACGTTTGGGCGTTGTGGCGCCGCTGCACACCGCCGTGTATCGCCTGATTAAGGGCAGGGAAGCGGCGTGGGATTACGAAGATGAAAATCGCGCGGTTCAGAGCGCGTTGGCAACAAAGAGTTAGTTCTTAAGAACATGGCGTGGCCGATTGATTCAACAAAATTGAATCGCGTGAGATCGCTGATGAAAGATCAGGATCTGAGTGCAGTGGTGGCTCGCGCGCCAGACAACATCGTTTATCTGAGCAATTATTGGTGTATGAAGGGGTACGATGCCGTAGTTTTTCCGCGCGACGGCGAAGCAACTCTGATTGCCATCGAGCCGCAGCTTTCAGATGCCGAGCGGAATGCGTGGACGAAAGACATTCGGCTGTTCAAGAGCTATCACCCAAGCGACCCCCGTCCGCCGCAATATCGGGCGCTGGACATCGCGCTGCAAGTGTTAAAAGAACGCGGGCTGACCGACAAGGTTGGAATCGAATTGAACATGGGGACGCAGGCGTCGGATCGCATGGTAGGGGAGCCGACGACTCCAACGCAGCTATACTTCGACGCTTTCGGCGAAGTTGCGGGCCAGGTAGTCGACGCAACGCCGCTGCTGAATGAAGCGCGATCGATCAAGACTGCACAGGAAATCGAGCGCATGCGGCTGGCCAATGAACTCGCAGCACTCGCCATGGAACACACGCGCGAACATATGCGACCAGGAATGAAGGAGAGTGAAGTGGGCGGAATGTATGAAAGTTTCGTTCATGGCTTGGGCGTAGGGTACAAGGGCAAAGTGGAGATGGCCCGCGCTTTCACCCTGGTATGGTCGGGGAAGGGTATTGCCACGTTCACAGCAACCGGTGATCGACCGATTCAACAAAACGAGCCGACATTATTTGAAATCTGGGTTTGCGTAGATGGGTACTGGACCGATCTCACTAAGAACGCTTGTCCCGGAAGATTGACGCCCGAGTATCAGAAGCTTCTGGATCTTCTGCTGAAGGTCTTCGGCGCGGCGGTTTCGCACGCACGAGATGGCGCGAGTTTTCCTGAACTCGACCGTTTGATACGCGCCCGTATTGCTGAGGGAGGATATCCCGGGCAGCCGTCGCATCCGATATGCCACGGCGTCGGAGCTCGCGCCCACGAACCGCCCTACGCTCACCAGGCCGCGGGTGGAAACATGAAAAAAGGAATGGTGCTCGCCATTGAGCCCGGCATCTACTGGGAAGGCGGAGGCGGGTTGCGATTGGAAGACGACTTTCTGATCACAGATAACGGCAACGAGAAATTGTGCAGTTATCCAGACGATTTTCGATTAATTAACCATGCCTAAGCCAGCGCTGAAGCTCGAACCGAAACTAGCGGAGAGAGTTGTCGCCGAAGTGCGTGAGGACGAGATCGTCGCTATGGCCTGTGATGTGATTAACATTCCTAGTCCGACCGGAGAAGAACTTCAGATGGGGCAATACATGCAAAATGCGTTGCGCCAACTCGGACTAAATGTCACCTGGCAGGAGGTGGAAGAAGGTCGAGCGAATGTCGTAGCACGGTGGAGCGGATGTGGCGGCGGGAAAAATCTGATGTTCAACGGCCACATGGATACGTCAAACACCGGCCGCGAAGACTTTCTTACAGGCATTGGGTATAAAGCGAACGCAGTCGTGAAGGACGGGTTCATTTACGGGCTCGGCATTTACAACATGAAAGGCGCGCTGGTTTGCTACACACATGCCCTCAAGGCGCTGCAACGTGCGGGGATCAAATTGAAAGGTGATTTCATCATTGCTGCCGTTGTCGGAGAAATTGAAAAAACCCAATGGGGTGAATTCAAAGGCAAAGAGTATCGCGGATACGGAACTGGCACGCATTACCTTGTGAACCACGGCATCCTTCCTGACCTGTGCATTCTGGGCGAGCCCACGGACATGAAAGTGGTGCCGGAACATTTCGGTTCCATGTGGGTGCGGGTTTCCTGCACAGGAATCTATGTGCACACGGCGTTTTGCGAAAACCGCGAAGAGATGAATTCGATCCGGCGCATGTATGAGTTGATGGGCGCGGTCATGGCGTGGATCAGCAAGTGGGAAAAGAATGCCTCTCATGGTGGGAAGAAGGCGATTGTGAATATTGGCGGCATTCGCGGCGGGCATGCATGGCGCGCCAGCCGCACCCCCGAAAAGGCGGAATTATTCCTGGACGTCCGTGTGCCGCCAACCATACCGATGACCGATGCGCGGCGAAATTTCCAGCAGATGTTTTCCGAGTTGCAAAAGAAGTATCCGGATTGGGGTTTGGAATTTGAAACTTATGTTTCCGTCCCTGGAGCCCGAATCAGCGAGGAGCACGAATTGATTAAGGCCATCGACGCATGCCATGAGCAGATCATGGGAAAACGGCCCGAACGTGAGGTGGTGACCTGGTGTTCGGACGCCAGCGTGCTCAGCCGCTACGGCATTGAGACGGTGAACTATGGCCCTTCCAGTGGGCCGCGCGACACCGAAGGCGAAAAAGTTGCAGTCAAAACTCTGGTAGATATAACGAAGATCTACGCGCTGGTCGCGACGGAGTTGTGTGGAGTGCAATCCTAGTCATCTGGAGAAATGTTGCCAAGCCAAAAGGAAATCGAACGCCGTTACCGCAATCTTCGCGCTGCGATGGAAAAAGATGGGCTTGACGCTCTGATCGTATGTGGCAATCAATATGCGGGATTTGAGGGGGCGGTCTTATACACCTCCGGATTTGAAATCGTCCATCGGTATGTCTATCTCGTGTTGCCGCTTGAAGACGAACCAACTTTAGTCTTTCCCCGTGAAGCGCGCTGGATCGGAGACAAAACTAAGCCGTGGGTGAAGGATCAGGTCTGGCCCGACGTTCCGGGCAAGTGGATTCGTGAGCGCGGAGAGGATCGTAAATGGAAGCGGGTGGGCGTTTATGGCCTGGACTTCATCATGGCTGTTCGCGACTATCGGCAATTGGCGGACGCGTCATTTGAGTTGGTGCCGTTTGATTTGCAATTTGACATGGCGAGAGCCGTGAAGAGTGATGAGGAAATGACGGAAATCCGCGACGCGATGGACATTATTGTCGATGGATTTTGGGCAATGGTTGCCGAGTACCGCCCCGGCAAAACCGAAGCCGAGATCATGGCACCGGCTGTCGAAAAGTTCTTCGCTCGCGGCGCAGGACCGCGCATGATGAACATCCTACTCTCCGGTTCGAAGGGCGAGGCTGAAGCCTCGTTCAAAGTGCCGGGTCACCGGAAAGTGGAATCCGATGATCTTCTGCTGTATTCGCTTGAGATCACTGGAACGGGGGGTTACTGGGTCGAGTTTTCACGTCCACTCCTTCGCGGCAAGTTCAGTGCGCGAACTCAGGCGATGGCGGACGCCTATCCGGAGGCGCTCGAAGCGGCGCGAAAGCTGATGCGCGACGGAGAGTTGGCAAGCAATGTTCATCGCGCAGTGGCCGAAACCTTCAGCAAGCACGGATTTGCGCTCGGCCATTTATCGGGTCACAGCATCGGAGCAACGATGATTGAGTATCCGGCGATCGGTGCTAACAGCAATGTAGCTCTGCAGGAGAACATGATTTTTTCCTTGCATCCGCAGGTCGTAGATAAGGACGGCAAGGTTTGCCTTTACACGCAGGACACCTATCGCATTGGCAAGAACGAAGGTGAGTGTTTGGCGGATGTGGAATGGAAGTGTTACACGGGATCGGAGAATGCAGAAGTAAGAATGCAGAAGTAAGTTTAGTCGTTCGGTGAGGACCTGGATTTTACTGCATTCTGATTTCTTCCTTCTGAAATAGGATCATGCGCATCTGCATCGTTGGTTGCGGAGCTGTGGGAAGCCTGTTTGCTGCGCATCTCGCAAAAGCAGGGGAGGCTGAGGTGTGGGCTTACGATGTGTGGAAGGATCACGCCGAAGCGATCCGGCAGCACGGTTTGAAACTGTCCGGCGCTGCCGACTTCACCGCTCGATTGCATGCGAGCAGCAATGCCCAGGAAATTCCGGTTTGCGACTACGGGATTGTCGCGACCAAAGCTATCCACACGAAATCGGCGATCTCCCAAGTCGCTCATGTTTTCAATCAGAACAGCGCAGTTTGCTCGGTGCAAAACGGAGTTGGGAACGAGGAGATCATCGCCGAGCACGTCAAATTTGTGATTCGTGGTACCACCTTTCCGGCTGGACATCCGATCGCGCCAGGTCACATCAATTTTGATATTAAAGGTGACACTTGGATTGGCCCATTCGAGCCCACTCACACACCGGTGCAGAAGGTCGAAGAGTTGGCAGGTTTGCTGACGCGATCAGGGATGAATACGATTGCGCTTCGGGATGCGCGTGGCGCGCAGTGGACGAAGCTCATTTTCAATGCCGCGACCAATCCCGTGGGCGCGTTGACTCTGCTTCATCATGGGGCCGCGACTCGGTTCGAACCGACCGGGGAGTTATTCAATCAGTTGATCGCGGAAGGTGAGGCGGTTGCAAAGAAGATTGGGATCGAACTGCACGGTGATCCGCGAAGTCTCGTGCAGAAAGGAGCGAATGCTCCCGGCAAGCATCGCGCCAGCATGCTGCAGGATGTATTGGCAAAGCGCCAGACCGAAGTCGATTTCATGAATGGCGCAATCGTGGATTGGGGCAAGAAAGTCGGCATCCCGACACCTTTAAATCAGACGCTTTGGGCGTTGATCAAGGGATTGGAGCACTCGTGGCGGGATCCGGAGTAAAGCGAATAACCACACCAGGAAACACAGGAGCAAGGAACCAGCAAATGGCGATTCCCTTTAACGTTGGTGTTCTGCAACTCAGTATGGAACCAGTACGCGAGACCGTTGCCATGGCCAAGGCTTGCGAAGACGCCGGATTCGGCACGTTCTGGATCGCCGAGGCCTATCCATGGTGGCGCAAACATTCGTTTGAAGCGCGTTCCTCGACGGCGATCCTGGCGGTAACTGCGGCGCAGACTCGCCGCATTCAGCTTGGATGGGGAATCATTTCTCCCTACACTCGCCATCCGGTGCAGATCGCCATGGAGGCGCGCGTGATGCAGGATCTCGCGGGTGATCGTTTCTTGCTGGGTCTGGGCGCCTCAAAGATTTTCATGAAAGAGATCGGTGAAGGTGAGGGTGAGAAAGTTGGTCCGGCGACCGTGATGCGGGAAAGCATCGAGATCATTCGCGGCGTGCTGCAGGGCGATGCTTTCGAATACAAAGGGAAGGTTTTTGCGGCGAGCGTGCCCGTGCTGAAAGAAGACGCACATACTCCGCGCGGCGTACCGCCGATTTATGTTGCTGCGACCGGGCCGGTTCTACAAAGAATGTCTGGCGTGGTGGGGGACGGCTTACTTACCGCCAGCATTACGACTCCCAAGTTTGTGCGCTACTCGCGGCAAAACATGGAGGAAGGCGTTCGCAAAGCCGGCAAAGACGTGTCTGGACTGGTACTCGGATCGGTCATCGTCGGCAGCATCGGTCGCGATGCGAAGAGAGGAAAGGAAGGGGCACGCGAGCAAGCAGCCATGTATCTTGCCAACAAAGTTCAGAACATTCGCGGTTCGGCGGATGTGCTGCTGGAATGCGCAGGCCTAACGTTCGACGACCTGCGGCCGATTGCGGATGCGATGGAAAAAGCCGGACGCAAGGCCGCGGCGAAAGCCGTGAGCGACGACGTTTTGCACAAAGTCTGTCCGATTGCGGGCACACCGGAAGAATGCATCGAGCAAATTGAGGAATATCGGGCCGCAGGCTGCACTCACATCATGCTGGAAATCTGGGGTGAAGACCGTGTCGGACAGGCGAAATTGTTTGGCGAGGCCGTACTGCCGCACTTTCGCTAGCAGTCAGGACTTCAAAGGCGCGGCCGCCACTCCGTTCACGATGCTGCGAAACTCGCTATCGGTCAATAAACCGCGTTTCGCGATCGCGCGCTTCTTCACTTCCGCCAGAATTGTTGTCCGCTGCTCAGGCGCAACGTGAAGTCCCAGTTCTTTACATTTCAGGTCGATGTTGTCCACACCACTTTTCTTGCCCAGGACGATTCGTCGGTCAGCTTTCACAAGATCGGCGGAATAGGGCTCGATCGCTTGCGGAATATGGAATTGAGTGGCCACGGCTCCGCTCTCGCGCACAAAAAGATTTTCGCCAACCAGAGGTTTCCAAGCATCGAGCGTGTAGCCCGAAGCTTTGGCGACGGCTGCCGATATGTCGCGGGTCTTGGTAAGATCCAACGCAACCGGCACGTCATATAAGCTGCGCAAGGCTAAGGCGATTTCACAGATGTCGGCATTGCCAGCGCGCTCGCCCATGCCGTTGATCGTTCCCTGAATCCAGGTGGTGCCCGCCCGTACCGCAGCGACAGCGCAAGCCGTTGCCATTCCAAAATCGTCATGCCCGTGCCAATGCACGGGAACAGATTGGCCGACCCAACGACAAACTTCGCTGACAAGAAACTCCGCGGCTTCCGGTCCGCAGGCGCCAATCGTATCCACTACAACAATCTCTTTGGCGCCTGATTCAAGAGCACTCAAATAAATCTTTTTCAGGAAGTCGAGATCGGTACGTGTGCCGTCGACAGCAAAGAAAGCCACCGTGATGTCGTTCTTCGCGGCCAATGAGACTGCATCTACAATCCGCCGCAATACGTCTTCGCGAGAAAGGCCGTAGGCGCCGAGCTTGAGATCGCTCGTAGGCGCTTCGATTACGGTAGCGTGGAGACCTAAGCGGGTCAGTTCCTCAATGTCGCCTTTGACGGCTCTCGAAAAGCCCCACAATTCGGCTTTCAGATTGGCTTTCTGCATCAGCCGAATGGCTTCTGCATCTTCGGGAGAGACACGAGGAAATCCGGCCTCGATGCGACTGACGCCCAGATCGTCCAGCTTGCGGGCGATCTCCAATTTTTGTTGTGGTGAGAAGACCACGCCAACCGTTTGTTCCCCATCGCGCAGCGTGGTGTCGTAGAAGCGGATTTCCTTTTTGGAGAACGCCGAGCGAATTTCTTTCCGCGCGTTCAGCTCACTGACCCAGATTTGGGAATTGTTCATGAATAGTCTCTTCACCAAGGAGGCACCGAGACGCGGAAAAAGAATGCCAAAGAGAATTTCGTTCGCGCCGCGCCTCGATGATGATTTATTTTGTCGTTTCTTGTGTTGCCAGCATTTCGGGCCTGTGACCGTATGCTTCTTCCCACGAAATCACGGGATTGCGCAGCACCCCGATTCGCTCAATCTCGCATTCCATGACATCGCCGGGCTTCAAATACCAGGCTTTCGGATCACCGCTGAATGCGGCCACGCCCGAAACGGTTCCCGTCGAGACCACATCGCCCGCGCTATATCCCATGGGCGAGTAATGGGAAAGAATCTCCGGAATTTTCACCGACATCTTGGCGGAATGCGAACGCTGCCGGGATTCACCATTCACACGAAGTTCCATGGCTAGATTGTGCGGATCACGGATTTCATCCGCAGTTACGATCCAAGGGCCGAGCGGGCAAAAAGTGTCGATGCCTTTACAGAAGCTGAACACCCCGGACTTCATCTCCCGTCGCTGGATATCCCGCGCGGTGATGTCATTGAAGATTACATATCCGCCGACATAATCGGCCGCATCCTCAGGAAGAAAGTGTTTGCCTGATTTTTTTAACACGACTGCCAACTCCAGCTCATAATCCAGTTCCTGGGTTAAATGCTCGGGATAGATCACCGGCTGTTCGTGCCCGATAATCGCGTCTACGTTTTGAAAAAAGATAATCCACGGGAGAACCGGATGGGAGAAACCCGCCTTTGTGGCCTCTTCGTGATGTTCGCGAAAATTTCCGGCCGTATGGAAGAATTTTTTGGGAATAATAGGCGCTTGCAGCGCTACCTCTTCAGGCGAATACCAAATCCGCTCGCCCCCTGGTGCTTGCGCATTCTGTGATTGCTGCGCGTGCAAAAACGCTTTATGCGCGGCTTCGAGGCTGGTGTCGCCTCCTTCAAACAAGGCTCGCATGTTGGAAGGAACAAGGGCATCGGCCAGCCGATAAAAGGCGCTTTCGTTCTCCACATCGCGCAAATGCAAAGCACATGCGTAGTTTAGGTCAGCGAAACGGCCGTCCGCCGCCACGGCCCCGATGCGGGAACGTCGTGAAGGATCTTCGAAAGTGACTAGTCGCATACGCAGCAGTCAGTTTAGTGGTTTGTCCGGCTCAGGAGCAATAGTTCGATCCGGCCGCCCTTGCGGGTTCTGGCTGAAAGATTCGGACTCCTGACGCGCTTTCCAGCGTGATTAACAAGGCCCGCCGCATAAACCCTGAGTCCGGATTGATGTACAGCGGGCCATGAAATATTCGGTTTTTGGCCGGGTGATTGAGGAATGGTGCGCCCGGAGAGGCTCGAACTCCCAACCCCCAGCTTCGTAGGCTGGTGCTCTATCCAGTTGAGCTACAGGCGCGAAAAAAGAGTTGGTTGCGATCTCGATTATAACGAATTTCTAATCAAGTGCGGCGAACCGCAGAACCGGTGCAATTCAGGAAGCGGCCAAGACGGGGGCGGCTTCGGTTTCCGCCAACGGTGTGACGGTTCGCTTACCCCAGTATGCAGAAACGCCCGCCACCGTTCGTGCTGCTCGGGCTTCCTCGGCCAGTCCAGGGGATCCTCGGTGCGGGAAGTCAGACTGCGCCAAGAACCTTGCCTCAAAAGGGCAGATTCGGGAAATTTCAACATCGTTCGGCATTCCGCTTGCGCCCGCCGACCGCACGTAAATCTTGCCTGCATTTCGGCAAATCCTACCAGTGCGGACCGTCCGGTGTGCAAGTCTTTTCAGCGATTTAAGATTGGCAAACAGGGTGCTAAAACAAATGTAGACGAAGTGGCGCGCAACGGGGCGCTCTCGAGAATAAACTTCGGCCAGAGGTTTTCTTGGGCGCCCCTTGCATTTTCCCTTCTGTAATAGGTACCCAAGGCCCCCCCGGGACTTGAATCAGGCCATAACCAGCCTCTCTGTAATATCGATACCCGCTCGGCGAAGCAATCCCGCAACCACCGGCTCCTTAAAGCGAGAGGCATCGAATTCCACCCGGATGATCTGGTCTTTTTCATTCAGTGTAATGCGCCGCATTCCGTAGATTTCACGCATCCCGTCGAGCGCGCGCATTTCGGCTTCTCCTATCGCCCCCGTGTAGCGGTACGCCACTTCAAATTGAGTCATAGAACGGCCTCGATCCAAAGATTAGAATTGTGAGGACTTGCGCCCGAATCGCAGGCACCGGAAACACAATCTTACAGCAATAGGGTTCTCAACTGAGAGGATCCCCAATGTCAACTAATCTACCGCCGATGAGCGAAGCAACGGTGAAAGATCCGGTTTGTGGGATGACCGTAAATCCCTCTGCGGCGAAATACACCCATGAACATAAGGCGAAGAAATTTTATTTCTGTTGCGCACGTTGCGCTGAGCAGTTCCAGGCTGATCCGCAGAAGTATCTCCAACCTGCAGGTAATTCCGGTCTGGTAACGCTTGGAGGCGTTGCACCTACATCGAAGAAATCAGAGAGTATCAAGGATCCCGTTTGCGGAATGGATGTCATTCCCGCAAACGCGAAATATAAATTCGACCGGTCCGGGAAAACTTATTACTTCTGCAGCGCGAGTTGCCTTGAGAAGTTTCGCGCCCAACCGGAAAAATATAAGCAGTCTGCCGTCACCGGGTCGGCCCCGCTTCAGATCGCCCCTGCTCCGTTCAGGAAAGCTTCCGGCCAAGAAACAAACTATGTCTGTCCGATGTGTCCGGAAGTACGAGAGTCGAAGCCGGGGGCGTGCCCGAGTTGCGGAATGGCACTGGAGCTGGAGATGCCGGTCACAGCGACGCGGACGGAATATACCTGCCCGATGCACCCGGAAATCGTGCGGCCGAGCCCAGGATCGTGCCCGATCTGTGGCATGGCTCTAGAGCCGCGAACCGTCACGGCTGGAGTCGAAAACCCCGAACTGCGCGACATGACGCGACGGTTCTGGGCGAGTCTGGTGCTGACCGTGCCGCTACTGGGGATTGCAATGGCGGATATGTTCCCGTCTGCGCGAATAAGTCGCGGGCAGGTCGTTTGGGTACCGTGGCTCGAGCTGATTTTGTCAACTCCGGTTGTGCTTTGGGGTGGTTGGCCGTTTTTCCAGCGTGGGTGGGTATCGATTGTGAACCGGTCAACGAATATGTTCACGTTGATCGCCATGGGAACCGGGGTGGCATATCTGTACAGCGTGGTTGCGACCGTGGTGCCCGGAACATTCCCTCCCTCCTTCCGCAATATGAATGGAAACCCGCCGGTCTATTTCGAAGCCGCAGCGGCGATTGTGACATTGGTGTTGCTCGGCCAAGTGCTGGAGTTAAAAGCTCGGAGTCGAACTGGCGCTGCGATTCGGGCGCTGCTCGATCTCAGCCCAAAAAGCGCGCGTCTCTTGCGAGGCGATCGCGAAGAAGACATCCCTCTCGAGGAAGTGAAGCCGGGAGACCGGTTGCGAGTTCGTCCGGGAGAGAAAATCCCGGTCGACGGCGTCGTGCTTGAAGGCTCGAGTGCAGTTGACGAATCGATGATCACCGGTGAGTCGATGCCGGTGGAGAAATCGGCGGGAATCCGGGTGATCGGCGCGACGGTAAATGGCACCGGCTCGTTCATCATGCGCGCGGAACACGTGGGCAGCGAAACGCTGTTGGCGCAAATCGTGCAAATGGTCAGCCAGGCACAACGGAGCCGTGCGCCCATCCAAGCGCTGGCGGATCGAGTGGCTGCATGGTTCGTGCCTGCCGTGATGGGAACTGCAATTCTCACCTTCATTATCTGGGCCCTGATTGGACCCCAACCCCGACTCGCGCATGCACTGGTAAACGCCGTGGCAGTTTTGATTATTGCCTGTCCCTGCGCTCTTGGTCTCGCCACTCCGATGGCGATCATGGTCGGAACCGGTCGCGGGGCCCACGAGGGGGTGCTCATTCGAAATGCGGAAGCGCTCGAGAGCCTCGAAAAGGTAGACACTCTGATCGTCGATAAAACTGGCACATTGACGGAAGGGAAGCCGAGTGTCGATTCGGTCCTGCCGGTCTCTGGAATCACAGATCGGGAATTGGTTCGGCTGGTGGCTAGTCTGGAGCAGGCAAGTGAACATCCGCTGGGCGCGGCGATTGTTGCTGCTGCCAAGGCCAACAACATCCCCATCGCCGCAGCGAGCGATTTTCAATCTCGCACCGGGCTGGGTGTGACTGGCAGAGTGGACGGCAAAGCGGTTGCTGCGGGAAATGCAAAACTGTTCGAGGTTCTGGGAATTCCCGTGGCCGCACTTGCCCGTTCCGCGGACGACCTGCGACGCAACGGCGCAACCACAATTTTCGTGACTGTCGATGGCCGCCCAGCTGGCGTCATTGGCGTAGCTGACAGTGTCAAGGAGACGACTCCGGCGGCATTGCGGGATCTGAGGGCAGCGGGACTGCGCATTGTGATGCTGACCGGCGACAACAAAGCAGCGGCAGAGATTCTGGCGCGAAAACTGAATATTCAGGAATTTAGGGCGGAAGTTTTACCCGAGAAAAAAGCTGAGATTGTGAAGCGCCTGCAGAGTGAAGGCAGAAAAGTTGCCATGGCCGGGGACGGAATCAACGATGCCCCCGCCTTGGCGCAAGCCGACGTGGGAATTGCCATGGGAACCGGAACCGATGTTGCCATGGAAAGCGGCGGCATTACGCTGGTGAAAGGCGATCTGGATGGGATCATTCGCGCCCGACGACTGAGCCAGGCCACCATGCGCAATATCCGGCAGAACTTGTTCTTTGCGTTCATCTACAACGCGGTTGGAGTACCGATCGCGGCGGGCGTCCTTTATCCTATTTTTGGGGTCTTGCTCAGCCCAATTCTGGCGGCAGCTGCAATGAGCTTCAGTTCGGTATCGGTGATCACAAACTCGCTGCGCCTGCGCAACGCGCAGTTATGATGCAGCAGGAATAAACGGTGAAGATTGACTCAGTGGGAACTGGGGCTGGCAAGGATCAAGCGGCAGTTCGTTCCCGCTCGGTGTCTGCCATCTTTACAATTGGCAGGGGGATTCTGATCCGGCGCGGTATCCGCGATTTCCTCTCGATTGCGTCCACAAAAACCAGATCGTTCCCGACAATGAACGGATCGCTCAGCAGTTCAAATTCCTCTCCATACAATCTCAATCGATTCTCTTGGGCAAAACCTAATTTCTTGAGCCTTTCACATAGGCCAATATGATGACTTGTCATAAAAAGTGCCGTTACTTTCCTTACGGGTTGGCTGGTTAAGAAGTTTGTAGACCAACTTAAGTTGTATTGTAGTTCATCGGTCAAGAATTTTGCCAGGACAGAGCCCAACGTGAATTACCCCGCAGCAATTTTATGGCCATGCCAGTATTGCAAAACTCAGCTCGCAATTCCTGGAGCTGTCTTTCACCCCGTGCATCCCCTTGCAATTGACAGTTTTAGCCAGTGTGCTCAACAATGAAGGCAGTTAGCGAATTGGGGAGGAGATTTTATGGCTGAGGAAGCGGGTCAAGCGGTCGAATATGAGACCGGGTCGAGCAGCGGCGGTGTGGGGAAGTGGATCCTGTTGCTGCTGGCGATTATCTATGTAGCGGGTTCGCTGTTTTTCCTGTTCAGCCTCCGTACCCGTCTTGACGATCTTGCGAAGACGCAAACCTCCAGCAATCAGCAGATTGCGGAACTCGACAAGCGCATGCAATCCGCTGAAGCGGACTCCGAAACCCTAGCCAAGCAGCTCGGCCTGACGAAGAAAGAGCTGGCCCAACGCTCGGCAGACCTGATTCGCCAACAGAAGGCTGCGGAGGAGCGCCTTTCGGCGGAGCAGAAACAGCAGTTTAACCAGGTGAGCGGTGACATCGCCAACGTCAAATCGGATGTCGGTGGCGTCAAAACCGATGTGGCTTCAACCAAAACCGAACTTTCAGCGACCGAAGCCAAACTCCAAAGCACGATCGGTGACTTGGGATTGCAGAGCGGCCTCATTGCCCACACCCGCGACGATCTTGAAGTTCTTAAGCACAAAGGGGATCGCAACTACTATGAGTTTACGCTGGTGAGAGGGGCGAAGCCTCAAGCCATCTCAACTGTCACTTTGCAGCTGAAGAAAGTCGATCCCAAGCGCGGGAAATTCACCCTGAACGTAACCGCTGATGACAAAACCATCGAGAAGAAAGACCGGAACATCAGCGAGCCTATCCAGTTTTATACCGGACGCGACCACATGCTGTATGAATTAGTTGTCTGGTCGGTGACCAAGAAGCAGGCCAGCGGCTATCTCAGCACACCCAAGAACGCGCCAGTGCCGGTCACACCTAGCTAAAATCTAGATTTTTCGCGGTTCCACGTCCTTGCGGAAGTCGCCCTGCGCTGCACTAGGTTGTCATCCTGAGCGAAGTAGCTGGTTCGCGCAGCGAAGCACCTGCACAGTCGAAGGATCCCTATCTCCTCAGCCCATTGTACGGAATCAGAAAGGCATTCTCCTACGCAAGACCGTGATAATCTCCCAAGACTTCTGGTATGAAGGCGCTCATCCTCAAAGCGAAGTGTCACCTAGCGCCGCAATAACTACTTCGTCAGCACGAGCGGCGCGGGCTGGTCATAAGGCTGGATGTTGACCTTCAGGACTTTCCGATTGGCAAACGCATCCGGCGTAACCGGGAAACTGAAAATGAGACTTCCCTGGGTTTGGTCGCCGGGATTGATCTTGGTCTCAATTTGCAGAGGTGCGATTGCATACTGCTTGAGAGGCGGAAACGCCTGGTAGTAGCGATCAAAGTCGACAGGCGAAGCTGCTGTATCGGAGAAAGTTCCACCGGCTGTTTCCAGATCAGCCTTGATGGTGTGAATCCAGAATGATTTGGATCCGTTGTTGCGGAATGAGACATTCAGGGAGACCATAACTGATCCCTGATTCGGAATCTCGACGGATACCATCTGGTCAATGGAACCGGTGGCGGAGGATTTCGGTCGCTGTAACAGCGCGACGATTCCCGCGATGACCGCAAGAATAACGACTCCGATTACAAGAATCTTTGTTGGAGGCAGATTCTTCTTTGCGGTGCCAAATTCCTCGCCAATCTCGAACTTCATGGGCGGTTGAGCGGGGCTCGGCTCGGGGCTGTTGACCGTCGGCGGACCAGAAGTTTCGTCGGGCATAGTCTTTCTTCAATTGTAATCACATTGGATGCAAAATCCGAACCGCTCAATACATTCGGATCGTGTGTTTCTGATCTGCATCGACCAGAAAGCATAACCGGCACGGAATTTGGCCTTGCGACCGGGTGTCCTTTGGAAACCTTCTGCCTGCGTTTTGCCTGACATAACCTGTCCGTAGATCGGCGTTTCCAAGGGAATCATGATCTCGCAAGGTGTACGTTTTGGAATTCTGGTTGACATCACACTGTCGCGGGCTCTGGCGTTCTTCTCTGTGCTATCGGTGAGCGCAATGCTATCGGCGTGTGGCGGCGGCCAGCTAACCAGTTCGTCCGTCGGGCCGACAACTCCGCCTACGACGAAAGGCTATTTCGGGACCGAGGCATCTCACGCTACTTTCCTGCCGCGATCTGATTCCTACTGCGCCTCTGCGGTTACGCCGAATTCCTGGGAGCCAAGACCGGATAACGATCAAGCCAACCACACGGTAATCTCTCCTCCCTATAACTGGTCGGTGGAGAACTATTGGACGCTTTGGCGTGCCAAGCGGGACAAAGTAACTGGAAACTTCACCGGCACCACGACCGAGATCATTCAGTGGGCTGCTTGCAAGTGGGGAATTGACGAAGACACGATTCGCGCGGATGCGGTCCAGGAATCCTATTGGCACACGAGCACAATCGGGGACGTGTGCGGGCCTGCCGGCGAGGGATCTTATGGGCTGATGCAGATTAAGAACGAAGACTGCTCCGGCACGGTCGTTCACGGCGGCTATCCATACACCGCGCAGTCGACAGCATTGAACGTCGATTGGTACGCCGCACACATTCGCTCATGCTATGACGGAGATTTCTACGATGGCAGCAATTGGCTCTACCTGGGACAAACCGTCGATCAGATTGCGGCTCAACACGGATGGAACTATGTTTTCTGGGCTTGCATCGGTGCACATTTCTCGGGAAACTGGCAGCCAGGACAACCCTACCAATTACAGGTTCAGCAGATTCTGGCGAACCGCACCTGGGAGCAACCGAACTTCTAGGCGTCGTTTTAGCCGATCTTAACTAGCTTCTCGACCAGCCCGGAATAATCTTTCTTTTCCAGCCCGTGAACCTGTTTGTTGTACTCATCCACCTTGGACGAATAATTCATCGAACAGAATTTCGGTCCACACATGGAACAGAAAGCGGCTTCTTTGTAGTAGTCATCGGGAAGCGTTTCATCGTGCATCGAACGCGCGGTTTCCGGGTCGAGTGAAAGCGCAAACTGCTTCTCCCAGTCGAACTTATAGCGCGCATAGCTGAGCGCGTCATCGCGATCTTGAGCTCCGGGGCGATGCCGAGCAATATCGGCGGCGTGAGCTGCGATCTTGTAAGCAATAATGCCATCTTTCACATCTTTATCGTTGGGCAGGCCGAGGTGCTCCTTAGGGGTGACGTAGCAAAGCATAGCCGCGCCATACCAGCCGATCATTGCGGCCCCAATCGCGGAAGTGATGTGGTCGTATCCCGGCGCGATATCGGTCACCAGTGGCCCGAGGGTGTAGAAGGGAGCTTCGTAGCACATCTCTTTTTCTTTATCGACCTGCTCCTTGATCTTGTCGAGCGGGATGTGGCCGGGGCCTTCGATCATGACCTGGACATCGTAATTCCAGGCAATCTTTGTCAATTCTCCGAGCGTCTTCAGTTCGGCAAATTGCGCTTCGTCGCTGGCATCGGCAATGGAGCCCGGGCGCAATCCGTCGCCGAGAGAGAATGAAACGTCATGCTTGGCGAAAATCTTGCAGATGTCCTCGAAACACTCGTAGAGAAAATTCTGCTTGTGATGATGAGCCATCCATTGCGCCAGAATTGCGCCCCCGCGGCTCACGATTCCGGTGATTCGCTTAGAGACCATGGGCAGATACTGAATGAGCACACCAGCGTGGATAGTCATGTAATCGACGCCTTGCTCAGCTTGCTCTTCAATGACTTCGAGCATCACGTTGGCATTTAGATCCTCAACCCGCTTCACGCGCGAAATCGCTTCATAGATCGGAACGGTACCGATCGGTACCGGC
>Ga0070731_10000905_pt1 | contig 34337 bp, 29 predicted proteins | sample Coa_R1_2_FD_66448 | JGI IMG/M metagenome (GOLD analysis project Ga0070731, IMG submission 66448) | Surface soil microbial communities from Centralia Pennsylvania, which are recovering from an underground coalmine fire - Coalmine... | ecosystem: Environmental > Terrestrial > Soil > Unclassified ... | reverse complement strand
TTTAAGTCTTTGCATCATTCATTCTAACAACAACAACTGCACATTTTCATGAAGCATTTACGCTTGGGTGGCACTGCCATCGCCATTTTTTTCCTGGTTCGAGGTGCGGGGGCTCAAATCCTGAGCGGGTTTTCCGCAACCTCTGGAGCTACCCAGGTTGCAGCCGAAAAAAAATTCGACGGATATCTCGACACGGCAGACGTCGACCTCTTTATCAAAACCCTCTCGTCGCGTCCGCACCACCTGGGTTCGCCAGGGGACCAGGAAAATACCAACTTTATTGCCAGCCAGTACAAGTCCTGGGGCTTTGACGTCCGGGTCGAGACCTTCTATGCTTTGTTCGCAACGCCAAAAACAAGGGTGCTTGAGATGACCGCACCCACGCAGTTCCGCGCTTCGCTCATGGAGCAGCCATTACGAGAAGACGCCACTTCGGGCCAGGTGCGTGAGCAGCTGCCTCCCTATAATTGCTATTCTGCCGATGGAGACGTCACAGGCGAGCTGGTGTATTTAAACTACGGCATGCCCGATGACTACGATTATTTGCGACGGTTGGGGATAGACGTAAAGGGGAAAATCGTCATTACGCGCTATGGCAAGGGCTGGCGAGGCCTCAAGCCCAAGCTGGCGCAGGAGCATGGAGCCATCGGTTGTATCATCTATTCGGATCCCGCGGATGACGGGTATGTGCAGGGAGATGTTTATCCCAAAGGTGCATTTAAAAATGAATGGGGGGTGCAACGGGGTTCTGTCCTCGATATGCTGATCTATCCCGGGGATCCCCTGACGCCAGGAATCGGCGCGACAAAAGACGCCAAGAGGCTTGACCGCAAAGACGCTGCCACCCTCATTAAAATTCCCGTTTTGCCAATCAGCTACCACGACGCGGCACCGCTGGTGCACGCATTGGAGGGACCTGTCGCGCCGCCGGAGTGGCGCGGTGGGTTGGCTATGACTTATCATGTGGGACCGGGAAAATCAACGGTCCATCTTAAGCTGGAATTCGACTGGCAACTGAAACCCGTGAACGATGTGGTGGCGATGATGCCGGGGAGCCGTTTCCCGGACGAATGGGTGATCCGGGGAAATCACTATGACGCCTGGGTAAATGGCGCAGCTGATCCGATCAGCGGCCAGGCGGCGATGCTTACAGAAGCCAAGGCCGTTGGACAGCTGGCTAAGACTGGCTGGAAGCCTGCAAGAACAATCGTCTACTGCTCGTGGGACGGCGAAGAAGAGGGATTACTCGGTTCTACGGAATGGGCGGAACAACATGCCGCCGAATTGCAGCAAAAAGCCGTCGCTTATATCAATTCTGACGGGAACGGAAGGGGATTCCTGGGCGCCAGCGGCTCTCATGCCCTGGAACCAATGATCAACGAGGTAGCAAGGGATGTCACCGACCCAGAAACCGGGATCAGCGTATTGGAAAGGCGCCGCTCCCGCGAAGAAGTTGCAGCGGTTAACGACAACAAAAAACTGCGAGACCTGCTGGGCAAAGACGCCTTCAAAATCGGAGCGCTTGGCTCAGGCTCCGACTATTCAGCCTTTACCCATCACCTCGGCGTTCCCTCAATCGACATGGGTTATGGCGGAGAGGATCCGGGAGGCGAATACCATTCCATCTACGATTCTTATGACGATTACCGGCGGTTCAAGGATCCAACTTTTCAGTACGGGGTCACGCTCGCCAAAACAGCGGGACGGGTAATGCTTCGCCTTGCTTCCGCCGAAAGGCTTCCCTTTGATTTTACCGCATTCGAGAAAACACTGGGAGAATATATTGCTGACATCAAAACGCAGCTCGAGAAAGCAAGGGAAAATACCGAATTGGAGAACAGATTAATCGCGGGAAAGCAATTTCAACTGGCTGCCGATCCGACCAAAAAACTGTTGCCCCCGGACCAAAAAAGCGAAGTACCATACGTGGATTTTTCACCGCTCGAAAATGCGTTGCACGGCCTCGACACCGCGGCCTCCGCGCTCAAGCATCGCCTCGGAGAAATTCCTATGGGGGCGGGGGGTGATGACAGCATCAACCGCAGGCTGTATCGAGCCGAGCAGTGCCTGCTTTCCGACGCAGGCTTGCCGCGCCGCGGGTGGTATCGCCATACGATTTACGCGCCAGGTTTCTATACGGGGTATGCCGTCAAGACAGTTCCAGGTGTTCGTGAAGCCATGGAGCAGCGTAACTGGTTGGAAATGCAGCGCGAGATTGCCATAACTGCTGTTGCTGTCGAAAAACTGGCTTCCTATTTGAACGGGATTGCCAGGTAGGCCTCGATGATGGATGCGGAAGTAGGCTGCCAGGGATCAGACATTATTCGCTAATTTTGATCATACCCGCCTCCGACTCGCTAATCGTTTTCAGCTAATCTCCCGACGTGAAATCCTTTTTACGATACGCCAAACGCGCGATCGCGCTGGTGGCCGCACTCTTCGCGCTGGCCTGGCTGATTCTTTGGGGGTACCTGGCCTTTAGCAAAAGCGGGCTTGAAGACAAGATACGAGCCGTGCTGCGCCAGAGAACCACGGCGACGATGTCGGTTCGCGAGATCAGAGTTTCCTTCTTTCACACCTTCCCTTTTATTTCCCTCGAATTATCCGGCCTCGTTCTGAGGGACAGCCTTTGGTCAATGCACGGCCATGATTTGTTAAAGGCGGAGAAAGTTTACGCAGAGATCAACCCTTTTAAAATATTTCTTGGAAAAACGCTTTTCAGGAACATTTCGGCGGAAGGCGGTATGCTCTACCTTTACACGGACTCCTCAGGATATTCCAATTTTAGAATCTTTCGCACGCAGAAGAGACCGGACGAAAAAGCCGACGAAGACTATCCCGACCTGTCCGGCCGCGATATGGAATTCATCGTGGACAAGCAGGCGCGCCATAAAATTTTCGATTTTAAAATCAGCCAATTTAGCTCCACAGTCAGAAAGATCAATCATATCCTCTTTTTTGGAACCTATATGAACTTATTTGTGCGCGATTTGGTCTTCAATCCGAATAATGGCAGTTTCCTGCGTGAAAAGCGGGTCTCGGGACACTACCGTGCGCAGTTTGGCCTCGACACAAAAATCCTTTCTTTCGACGATATTGACCTCGATATCGACGGGCATCCGTTTGTTTTATCGGGCAAATTTTTTACGGGTCTTAACCCCGCTCCCTACGAGCTGGCCTTTCGCACGAAGAAAATGGATTATAAAAAAGCCGTCAGCCTGTTTAGCCCGAACATTGCAAGAAAGCTCAGCCAGTACAATATCGATCAGCCATTCAGCATGGATGCCACGCTGGATGGCAGCAACCCGCTTCTCAGCAACCCGGTCATCCACCTGAAACTGCACTGCGACAATTCTACGGTTACCACGCCCTACGAAGTTTTTGCCAATTGCGCATTTGAAGGCAGTTTTTTCAACCGGATGGATTCACTGCGACCACCCGCGGATGAAAATTCCATGCTCAGCTTCCAATCCTTTAGCGGAAACATAGAAAATATCCCTCTTCAGGCCGACAGCATCGTTTTCAGGAATCTCATTGCGCCGCAGCTCAGTTGTAACCTGCGTTCTACCTTCCCACTGGAATCGCTAAAAAACATCTTTGACAGCAAAGTCATTGATTTCAGGAATGGAACGGCAAATCTCGACATCCGTTACCGGGGACCGGTGGAGCACGGGGATTCCATTGACGCGGATATCAATGGCAATGTGGCTTTTGACGGTGCTACGGTGAAATATATACCCAGGAATTTCCAATTGACGAACTGCAACGGCAGGCTGCTGTTTCAAAATAAGGACCTGCTGATCGAGCAGCTGACTGCGAGGGCCGGCACGACCGAACTGAGAATGAGCGGAGGTATCAAGCGCCTGCTCGCATTGATCGATAAAAGCCCGGAAAAACTCTTCCTGGACTGGACCATTTCTTCGCCGAGAATTAACTTGCATGACTTTAGCGAATTCGCGCGCAAAAGTGCCGGTCAGACAACTGCTTCCAAGAAGAAGACCCTGTTTTCCCGTCAGGTATCCAGGATCGACAGCCTCCTGCGCGGCTGTGACGTCCATATCAAACTCAGGGCGAACGCCCTGGTTTATAAAAAATTCCAGTCTACCGGGATTCGGGCCAGCGTATTAATGAAAAACGGGAGCATTTTGCTGGACAGCGTCGCGCTGAATGGGTCGGGTGGCTCGATACTGCTGGCAGGCCTCGTCAAGAACAACGGCCAGGATAACGAACTCACTATTCACGCGGCCATCCGCGATGTCGACGCAGACGCGCTGCTTGCCTCATTTGGCGATTTCGGACAGGATGCCCTGCAGTCGAAAAATATCCGGGGCAAGCTGACCGCGGACGTCAACTTCCAGGGGATCCTTGGTCAGAACGAACAGATCGCGCCGGGGAGCTTGTCGGGCAACATCGAATTCAGTTTACGCAACGGGGAGCTCCTGGATTATTCGCCTGTCGAGAACGTTGGCCGAAAAGTATTCAAAGACCGCAACTTCGCCGATATTCGTTTCAACGAACTTAGGGACCGGTTCGACATTAGGGGCTCAGCGATCAGGATGAACCGCATGGAAATTGAATCGACCGCGATCAAGCTTTTCGTGGAAGGAGTCTACGATACAAAAAAAGGAACGGACCTCAGCATCCAGGTGCCTCTTAGCAACCTTAAGGAGAGAACGGATGACACTGTCCCTGTAAACAGGGGAACAGACAGTAAAACGGGGATCAGCGTGCGGTTGCGCGCAAAAACCGGGAGCGATGGAAAGATTAGGCTTTCCTGGGATCCTTTTAAAAAAGCGCTGAAAGAGATCAGGAAGAACGCGCAACCAGCTACATAGTGACCTCAACCAAATAACTACAAGCTTGTTATTTTCGTGTTAGCGATCGTTATCAAAATCGCCAGGACGACATGCCTTTCACCATTAATTCTCCATACCAGCCGGCCGGTGACCAGCCGGACGCCATACGCCAACTCGCCGAAGGCATCGAGCAGGGCGAGAAATACCAGACGCTGCTCGGCGTGACGGGATCGGGCAAAACGTTTACGATTGCCAATGTCATCCAGCGCGTGCAACGACCCACGCTGGTGCTAACGCATAACAAGACGCTGGTAGCACAGCTATATGGCGAATTCAAACAGTTTTTCCCGGATAACGCCGTCGGCTATTTTGTGTCCTATTACGACTATTATCAGCCAGAGGCTTATATGCCGGTCAGTGACGTGTATATTGAAAAAGACCTTTCCATCAACGAGGAACTCGATAAGCTGCGGCTGCAGGCGACATCACAGCTGCTGAGCGGGCGACGGGATATTATCGTCGTGGCTTCAGTCAGCTGCATCTACGGTATGGGAAACCCGACCGACTACGAAAACGGTATCATTCGCATCAGCCAGCACCAGATGATTTCACGTCAGGGTTTTCTCCATTCGTTGGTGAATTCGCTCTACAACAGGACACAAACCGACTTCACTAGGGGCACTTTTCGCGTCAAGGGCGACACAGTAGATATCAACCTGCCCTACGTCGATTTTGGTTATCGCATCACCTTTTTTGGTGACGAGATCGAAGAGATCGAAAGTTTTGACGTCAAAACGGGGCGTCGCATCGGCAAGATGGACAACGCGGCCATTTTCCCCGCGAACCTTTACGTGGCGCCCAAGAACATGATGCAGCAAATACTCTATGAGATCCAGGATGAGCTGGCAGCGCAGGTGAGTTATTTCAAAAGCACAGGGAAATTTATCGAAGCGCAGCGCTTAGGTGAACGCGTCAACTATGACCTTGAAATGATCCGAGAGCTCGGCTACTGTAACGGCGTTGAAAACTATTCACGTTTTTTTGACCGGAGACACCCCGGCACAAGGCCGTTTTGCCTGCTGGATTATTTTCCCAAGGATTTTTTGTGCGTAGTCGACGAAAGCCATCAGACGATCCCGCAGGTCAGCGGCATGTACGGTGGCGACCGCAGCAGAAAGCTCGTACTCGTAGATTATGGGTTCCGGCTGCCATCCGCGCTCGACAACAGGCCGCTCAACTTTCACGAGTTCGAGTCGCTGGTTAACCAGAATATTTTTCTCTCTGCGACGCCTGGCGATTACGAACTCGAGAAAACAGGAGGCGTCGTGGTCGAACAGGTTGTGCGCCCAACGGGACTGCTTGAGCCGCCGATCGAAATAAGGCCGAGCATCAACCAGATCGATGACCTTCTCGACGAGATCGACCGCACTGTTAAGAAGGGCGACCGTGTCCTTGTGACGACTTTGACCAAGCGCATGGCCGAGGAAATGGACCGCTATCTTCACCGCATCAACATCCGGTCAAAATATATCCACAGTGAAGTGCACACGCTCGAAAGGGTGGAAATCCTGAGGCAGCTCAGGCTCGGCGAAATTGACGTGCTTGTGGGAGTTAACCTGCTTCGCGAAGGTCTCGATCTGCCGGAAGTGTCGCTCGTCGCCATACTCGACGCCGACAAGGAAGGTTTTTTACGAAATGAAAAATCGCTCACGCAAACAGCCGGGCGTGCCGCAAGAAATGTAGACGGTTTCGTCATATTTTATGCAGACATCATGACGGAAAGTATGCAAAGGACCATCGATGAGACAAACCGCCGGAGAGAAAAGCAAATTGCGTACAACGAAGAACACGGAATCATACCGGCAACCGTGAAAAAAACAAAAGAGCAAGTATTCGCGCAGGGTTCTGTGCTGGATATCAGAAATTACGATCCGCATAACCCTCATGCCCTTGCGCCCGATGAAGAACTGGTTCCAATAGCCGAAGATGAGCAGCCGACTTACCAGACGATTCCGCAGGTTGAAAAAGCCATTGCGAAAGTGAAAAAAGAAATGGAAAGGGCTGCGCGTGACCTCGATTTCATGGAGGCGGCAAAACTTCGCGACGAAATGTTTGCGCTCCAGAAGAACCTCGAAGCCATGAAATAATTCAGTGGCCGGCTCAAACGTTTCTCTTTCGATTTTATTGTATCGAAGGCACAATTCTTCTCCTAATTTCCCATTTTTTTTCGCGTCCGTGCGGCAATAATGCCTCCTGTTTTTCGTTTTATTGGAGAACCACCTAAATCCAATACTCATGGGAAACCCTTACCGTAAACTATTCAACCTGTTTGCCCTGTCCCTGCTTGCCTTTGCGGTATATATTAATTTCTTCCGCAGCGAACATGACCTGCTTCCGGAAAGAAATCTCCCGGGAAACGACGCTTCGATTTCGGCTCACAACAGCAGGCAGCCTGCCACTGATATCGCCAAAGTTCCTCTGGCCAGAGTGGACAAGAAGAACTAGGTGCTTACCTCTGAAACCATTCATCCTGGCCATCCAAACCTTTTCAACCGCGGGTAAGAGAATTTCCTAACTTAGCCCCATGGGCAAAAAGTTATTTCTTCTCGACGCATTGGCGCTGATATTCCGTGCTTATTATGCACTCATCCGCAATCCCCGCATCACATCGAAAGGAAGAAATACCAATGCGCAGTTTGGTTTCACCAATACGCTGATCGACCTGATTAATAACCAGCGCCCGACGCATATGGCGGTTTGTTTTGATACGCATGCGCCCACGGAGCGACATACAGATTTTGCCGATTATAAAGCAAACAGGCAGGAGGCGCCGGAAGACTTACTCAGCGCTATTCCTGATATAAAAGCCATCATCGCCGGATTCAATATACCGGTCGTGGAACTTGACGGGTATGAAGCAGATGATGTGATCGGCACGCTCAGCCAGCAGGCGGCCCAGGCGGGGTATGAGGTATTTATGGTGACGCCGGACAAAGATTATGGCCAGCTTGTTTCCGAACAGGTAAAAATCTACAAGCCGCCTTACCAGGGCGGCACAGTCGAGATCCTCGGGCCAAAGGAAGTCTGCGAAAAATGGAATATAAGCAATGTATCCCAGGTCATCGACATCCTTGGCCTGATGGGCGACAGCGTTGATAACATTCCAGGTATCCCGGGAATCGGCGAGAAGACCGCCGCCAAGCTTCTCGGCGAATACGAAACGCTGGAGAAGGTGCTGGAAAATTCAGACAATATCAAGGGGGCGTTGGGTCAAAAGGTGAAGGCCGGTCATGACCTCGCCGTGATGAGCAAGAAACTCGCCACCATCATTACCAATGTCCCCGTTTCATTTCATGAAGAAAATTTCCGTCTAAAAGATTGGAACAGGGATAAACTCAAAGAGGCTTTTGCAATGCTCGAATTTAAAACGCTGGGCAAACGCATCCTGGGCGACGACTTCAACGCCTTTGCCGGACCCCCGGTCGGCGTGCAGACTGATCTTTTTAGCAACGCAACTCCCGTTGAGGAAAAACCAAAAGCTGCTGTTCCCCGAGCGGAGGAAGCGCCTGCTGTTGAACAGACCATTGCTGCAAAAAATATCAGCAATACGCCCCATCAATACGAAACGGTCGCCGGTGAAGCGGCGATCGACGAGCTTGTAAAAGAACTTTCCTTGCACAGGGAAATCTGTTTCGATACCGAAACCACCGGCATCGACCCCAACGACGCCGAGCTGGTGGGACTCAGTTTTTCGGTTACTCACGGCAAGGCTTATTATATTCCTTGTCCGCCCGACCAGTCAGAGACCCACCGAATCCTTGACCGGTTGGAGTCACTGTTCCGTGAGCCCGGCATCACCTGGATCGGGCAAAACGTCAAGTACGACATGCTGATGCTAAAATGGTATAAACGTTCGTGGAGGGGCGGAATATTTGACACCATGCTTGCCCACTACGTGATCGACCCTGACGGCAAGCGGAGCATGGACATGCTGAGCGCACAATACCTCGGCTATGAGCCCGTGCATATCGACGAATTGATTGGCAAAAAGGGGAAGAACCAGGGCAACATGCGAGACGTCGAAATCGAGAAGATAAAAGAGTATGCGGCAGAGGATGCTGATATCACTTTGCAGCTCAAGCATGTTTTTAAACCGCTGTTGGCCGAAAAATCGGTAGAGAAAGTGTTTGCCGAGGTGGAAAATCCGCTTGTCGAAGTCCTGGCCGATATGGAATTTGAGGGCGTGCGAGTCGATGAAGGATTTCTGAAGGAATACTCGAAAGAACTGGAGCGCGAGGCGAAAATAGCGGAGGAGAGCGTCTATCTTCAGGCGGGGGTCCGGTTTAACCTTTCGTCGCCGCGGCAGCTTGGCGAAGTTCTTTTTGAAAAGCTGCAGCTGGACCCCAAGGCAAAAAAGACCAAAACAGGACAGTACGCGACAGGCGAGGACGTGCTGACGAAATTGTCGCACCAGAGCAAAATTGTTGAAGACATCCTTGCCTACCGCGAACTCACCAAGCTCAAATCGACCTACGTCGACGCGCTACCGGAAATGGTTAACCGAAAAACGGGACGCGTACATACTTCGTATGCGCAGGCCGTGGCGGTTACGGGCCGGCTGGCGAGCAATAACCCCAACCTCCAGAATATCCCTGTGCGCACCGAACGTGGCCGGGAAATCAGGAAAGCCTTTATAGCGCGCGATAAGGATCATGTTCTCCTCTCGGCCGATTACTCGCAAATCGAACTGCGGATCGTGGCCGCAATCAGCGGTGATCCCGCCATGTGTGAATCGTTCAGGAGACAAAAGGATATTCATACAGCCACAGCGGCAAGAGTGTACAATGTCGAGGAAGGCGCAGTCACCAAGGAAATGCGTTATAAGGCCAAAAGCGTGAATTTCGGCATTATCTACGGCCAGGGCGCCTTTGGCCTTGCAGACAACCTCGGGATCAGCCGGACGGAGGCCAAGGAAATCATCGACAATTACAAAAAACAGTTCGCTAACATCCAGCGTTATATGGATGATACGATCAATTTTGCCCGTGACCACGGCTACGTCCAGACGCTGATGGGAAGGAAACGGTGGTTACGAGATATCAATAGCGCCAATTTTACTGTTAGGGGATTTGCCGAAAGAAACGCGATCAATTCACCCATTCAGGGAACGGCGGCAGACATGATCAAGTTGGCCATGATAAAAATTCATCATACGTTCAAAAGGGAAGGATTTGCCTCTAAAATGATCCTTCAGGTCCACGATGAACTGGTTTTTGACGCTCGCGCAGACGAAGCCGAAGCAATCAAGCCACTCATTTTAGATTGCATGCGTACGGCCCTGCCGCTGCCAAACGGGGTGCCGGTGGAGGCGGAGATCGGCGGGGGAATCAATTGGTTAGAAGCCCATTAATTTTCCACATTAACATATTCTTTGTATTTGGGAAACAAACTTTCCTGTTAATATAAGGTCTAACCACCGCGATGACATTTTTGAATTTGTTTATTCACCAAAGCCTCTTTTATCAATTAAATTTTGACATATGAAAATCCTCCGCCCGGTCATGGCATTCCTGTTTAGCACGGCTTTTCTGGCCGCTGCGAGGGCAGATCAGTGGCCACAAACCATTACTGCTTCAGACGGGACCCTGATCAAGATCTATGAACCTCAGCCTGAGTCCTTCCAGGGCGATGTCCTGAAAGCCAGGTCAGCCATTTCAATCCAGGAAACTGGCCAAGCTGATCCGACATTCGGCACTTTTTGGGAAATTGCCACCGTCCAGACCGACCGTGACAACCGACAGGTGAACGTCGAATCGGTGCGCGTGCCCAATCTTAAACTTCCGGGCGACGTCGATCCCAACAAGGTCAGCTACCTGAAGACAACCCTCGAAACCGAAATCCCGAAACTTGGAATCAGTCTTTCACTCGATAATGTGCTGGCATCGCTGGATAACAACGCGGAGGAGAAAAAGCTGTCGAAAGATTTGAACAATAATCCACCGCAGATCTTTTATACCAACAAGCCCTCCATCCTGGTTACCATTGACGGTGAGCCCAAGATCCAGCGAAATACCAACTGGAATCTTGACGTGGTCGTTAATACGCCTTTCACGATAATAAAATATAATGACGGGAACTATTACCTGTATGGGGGCAAACACTGGTATATGGCGCCGTCGGCAACGGGACCTTATTCCTATTCGGACAATGTACCGCCCACATTCGGCCAGGTTGAAAATGCCGTTAACAACGCTAATTCCGATCCCGGTTTTACGGATTCGGCGACCGCTCAAAACAATGCGATTGCGGATGTGGTCGTGAGTACCAGGCCCGCGGAGATGATTCAGACGAACGGGCAACCGACCTGGGAGCAAATCCAGGGTACTGGCCTGCTTTACGTCAGCAATTCACAAAACGATATTTTTATGGACCAGGCATCCAACAGCTACTACGTCCTGCTTTCGGGCAGATGGTACAAGTCGGCTTCGATGCAAGGTCCCTGGCAATTTACGCCGGCCACCAATCTGCCGGCTGACTTCGCAAGGATACCGGAAGGATCACCCAAGGACAACGTCCTGGCCAGCGTAGCAGGAACCGATGCAGCACGCGAAGCCGTTATGGACGCCCAGATCCCGCAGACGGCCAAGGTGGACAGGCACACCGCTAACACGAATGTAACCTATGACGGCAGCCCGGAATTTAAGAACATCCAGGGTACTGATATGCAGTACGGCGTCAATACGCCGAACTCTGTCATCCGTTTTCACGGCCGCTATTATTGCGTGGACAACGGTGTGTGGTTTGTGTCCGACAACCCCACCGGACCGTGGCAGGTGTGCACGGAAAGACCGGATGAAGTAGACATGATCCCGCCCAGCAATCCCGACTACAACATGAAATATGTAGACATCTATGATGCAAACCCGGACTATGTTTATATGGGCTACACGCCAGGCTATCTCAATGAATATGTTTACGGTCCTACTGTCGTATACGGCACCGGTTTTTATTATTCGCCATGGTGGGGCGACTTTTATTACCCCCGGCCATATACCTGGGGATTCGGGATGTGTTATAATCCCTGGTGGGGATGGACCTTCGGCCTGGGCTTTGGCTACGGATGGTTTAACGTCGGCTTTGGCGGAGGCATCTGGGGTGGCTGGCACGGAGGCTGGTGGGGACCGGCCGTATATCACCCGGCCTATCGTTGGTATGGAGGAGGCAGGTTTGGCTACGCAGCCGGCTATTATGGTAACCGTGTAAGGGTAAACCGCACTTTTCTCCGAAACAATGGCCGCTACACGAACAATATTTATAACTATAACCGCAATGTCGTCACGGCCAACCGCAGCCGGTTCGGCAATAATGTCAACCGTCCTGGCGCTACGGGCAATGCAGGGCGTGCGGGATTTGGCACCAATGGATTTGCCAACCGTGCCGCAACGCAGAATGCAAGATCGACGAACAGTGTGACGACCGACAGGTCGGGGAATGTATTCCAACGCGGCCCGCAGGGCCAGTGGCAACAACGCCAGCAACACCAATGGCAGCCTGTCAACAATGGGCAGCAGGTGCAGACCCTCAATCGTCAACAGCAAATGCGCGACCGCGGTCAAATGCGCACGCAAAACTACCAGGCGACACGCCAGAGTTTTAGCCGACCGAGTAGCAGTGGGGGAGGGGCGAGGTCGAGCGGCGGCGGAGGGAGTCGCTCAGGCGGCAGAAGAAATTAAATGAATTCAATGAGCGCCACGCGGCGCTCATTGTTGTTTTATACAATGGATGCGGAGCGGCGGTTCATTCGTAATTTTGAACAGGCGCCGCCTGGGGGCCCAAGAACAAATCAATCCATGCATATTACGGATTATTTCAACTCTTTTCGTCATATCGGCTCGCGTTATTTCATGGTCGCTGGCGTAGCGTTCCTGGTTTTTTATGTCCTGCTGAGAAAGGCTTTGTCTTACAGAAAGATCCAGCTCCGCTTTCCTCGCGGGAAAGACTACCTGCGCGAAATCAGCTACTCCTTATTTACCATGTGTCTTTTCGCTTTGGTTCCCCTCATTTTCATCAAGAACAAGTCAGTCGTTATTCACACGCACTGGTATACGAACATCGCGCAGCATGGCTGGTTTTATTTCTACATGGCGTTCCCGCTGATGTTCATCATTCATGATACTTATTTCTACTGGATGCACCGGCTCATGCACCATAAAAGACTATTTCGGATTTTTCATCTCGTGCATCACCAGTCTACGAATCCCTCGCCATGGGCAGCATACGCCTTTCATCCATTCGAGGCGGTTGTGGAAGTAGGAATTTACCCGCTTCTTCTTTTCACCATACCGATCCACTTCCTGCATTTTTATATTTTTTTCCTGCTTTCTATTATTTATAACGTCTATGGCCACTTGGGATTTGAACTCTATCCCGGTGGTTTCAGCAGGCACTGGTTCGGCCGATGGATCAATACATCTGTGAACCACAACCTGCATCATCAATATTTTAAGGGCAACTACGGCCTTTACTTTCTTTTTTGGGACAGGATCATGGGCACTCTGAGAAAAGACTATGACGAAAAGTTTGAAGAAGTGCGCTTGAGGGAGCCCCTGGCGATCAGTAGTTAGCCGTATTCCCCTGCTGTTTACCGACCATGCGCACAAATCCTTCGGCTGCCTTAACACCCATTTCGGCGCCCCTGAATTTTTCCATCAGTTCATGACCACAGGCGTAGATCCCGGGAGGATCCTGGCTGAGATGGCAGTAAACTGACCGTCGTTTCTGGTCTTGTGTTCCAGAAATGTCGACATAATCGGTCGGTTTGAAAATAAGCGTTTGCTCACCGGTGCAAACTTCAAAAAAATACAGTTCAAATTTCTGCTTTGCCCGTATCCAGCATTGGATCGCCAGCAACGACGCAGATTGGTGGTCTTTATGCGAATCCACGGGCCAATGCGTAAAAACGATGTCTGGCTTTTCGGCTGCGAGAATTCCCTCCATTTTTTTAACCCATTCATTATTGACGACCGTGTCGCCATCGATCTGGCCTGCAAATACCGCTTTCGCCTTTAGTATCTTGCAGGCTTCCGTCGCTTCTGCGCTCCGGATCGACGCCGCTTGGTCGTGGGTTTTGCCGTCGATACCTGCTTCGCCGCGCGTCAGATAGACGATGGTCACCTCGTGGCCCGCCGCTGTAAATTTCGCAAGCGTCCCGCCGCAACCGCTCTCAGGATCATCGGGATGGCCTCCAACGCAAACCGCCCTGATCAGCTTGGCACCAGGCAGGAATGAGGTCGCCAACATCGATGGAGCCGACATCATGCCGAGCGAAGCCAGCGACTTTTTTACGAATCCACGGCGTGTAAAATCTTCCATGGCATCTCTTGTTTTTAGTAAGATAGAAATTCATCTTCCAACACCCAGAGATTTTTCAACTTTATTTGAAACAACGTTTGCCATTTTCGTTTTAACTTGCACGACTTTCAATGAGATCACAATGGAATACAGTAAAATAGTAGCAATAACCGGCCTCCCTTCCCTTTATGAACTCATCAACAGCAAAGCCGATGGCGCCATCGTGCGCTCGCTGGACGATAAAAGCACCAAATTTATTTCGAGCCGCGTCCACAAAATGACCCAGCTTGAAACCATCGAAGTCTTCACGGTAAAAGATAACGTCAACCTGGTCGATGTTTTTAAGGCTATGCGTGACTCAGAGGAAAAGCTTCCCGACGACAAGGACAGTGCGGCGCTTGGCAAATATTTTAAAAAGGCGTACCCCGAATTGGATTTTGGTAAGGTTTACGCGAGCGACATGAAAAAAATGGTCAAATGGTTCTCCATCCTGAAAAATAACGACATCGAATTAAAACTCTCCGAACCTCCCGCCGAAGAACCGGTCCCGGAAGCACCCCCTGAAGTAGAAGTCGTCGAAATCGAGGAAGCCGAAGAAGAAACACCGCGGCCAAAAGCGAAAAAAACCGCGACCGCAAAAAAGCCGGACGCCAAAAAGAAAAAGGCCGAGCCTGAGAAAAAGGAGAAAGCCGCCAAGAGCGCTTCCAAAACGAAATCAAAAAAATAAAGTATTCTTTCATGGAGTATAGCGCCGATATCAAGAGACCGGTCAGGCATTTCCTGCCCGAGAGTTTTGCAGTGACCGATTGGGACCATCTGGAGCCTTTTTTCAAGGACCTGGCCACGCGCGAGATCAGCTCGGTCGAACAATTGGAGAAATGGCTGCACGACTCCAGCGAACTGGATGCTGTTATCAGCGAAGACGTTTGCTGGAGACAGGTCCACATGACCTGCGACACCGAAAACAAGGCACTCGAAGAAGCTTTTGTCTATTTTATGAGGGAGATCCAGCCCAAGATGCAACCCTTTGCCGACCAGATGAACCGGAAACTGCTCGACAACCAATTTACAGCTCAGCTCGACCAGGATAAATATTTTACTTACCTCCGCAATGTAAAAAAAAGCATCCGCCTTTTTCGTCCAGAAAATATACCGCTGTTGTCAGAGCTCGCCATCCTTGGTCAGCAGTACGGAGTCATTCTTGGCAAGATGACCGTCACGGTTAACGGCAATGAATATACGCTGCAACAGGCGGCCAAATTTCTCAAGGAACCGGATCGCGATCTCCGGGAAGAGGTTTTCCGGAAGATCCAGGAGCGGCGTCTTGCCAACAAGGACCAGCTCAATGAACTTTATTCGACCCTAATCGCAAAAAGAGACCAACTTGCGCGCAATGCCGGCTTTGACAACTACCGCGATTATAAATTTGTTGAACTCGGACGTTTTGATTATTCCAAAGAAGACTGTTTTCATTTCCATGATGCAGTCAGAATCCACGTCATGCCATTGGTAAACCGGATCGCGGAGCATCAACGCAAAAAACTCGGGCTCGAGACGCTGCGTCCCTGGGACGGCGAAGCCGAACCTCCGGGTGCCGAACCGCTGCACCCCTTCCGGACCGGAAGCGAACTACTGGATAAGTCTATCGCCTGTTTTCGGAAACTCGAACCCTTCTTTGCCGATTGCCTGGTCGCCATGCGAAAAATGAACCGCCTAGACCTGGAAAGCAGAAAGGGGAAAGCACCGGGCGGTTATAGCTGCCCGATGGCAGAAACCGGTGCGCCATTCATCTTCATGAACGCGGCAGGCCAAATGGGCGACCTGACAACAATGGTCCATGAGGGGGGTCACGCCATCCAGTCCTTCCTGACCCATCCACTTGAGCTCAACGCCTTCAAGGATTACCCGATGGAAATCGCAGAAGTGGCGAGCATGGCAATGGAACTATTCAGCATGGACTATTGGGACGTGTTTTTTGATGATCCCCGCGAACTGCTGCGCGCGCGTGAATACCAGCTTGAGCGCGTCATTACCGTGTTTCCCTGGATCGCCACCATCGACAAATTCCAGCACTGGGTTTACGAAAATCCCGCGCACACCGCCGACCAGCGGAAAGATCGCTGGATGGAAATTACTACCGAGTTCTCATCGCCACTGGTTGACTGGAGCGGCCTGGAGGGATACCGTCATTACAGTTGGCAGAGGCAACTCCATCTATTTGAAGTGCCTTTTTACTACATCGAATATGGAATCGCCCAGTTGGGCGCAATCGGTCTATGGATGCAGTTCAGGCGCGAACCGAAAAAAGCGCTTGAAAACTATGTTCGAGCGCTCAGTCTTGGAGGCACAAGAACGCTGCCCGATCTTTACCGCGCCGCAGGCTTGCGCTTCGATTTTTCCACTGAGCATATTCGCGAACTGATGGATTTTGTCGGCGAGGAGATGGAAAAAATCTATCTACGCGTTGCGTAAGATTTATGCTGGAAAATGAATTCCGGATATTATATTTGCACGCTGAATTATTTTTCGCAAGCAAATTGCGATCAACATAAAAGTCTAATCAGAGCCTTAACCAAAAGTCCCGGTGTGTCTACATCGGGGCTTTCTTTTTCTGGCAGTCGCTGCAAATGCCGTGCACGACAACTTCTACCTTGCTTGCGACAAAATTTTCAGGCAGGTTGATTAGCGGTGTCGGGGTATTTTCCAGGCAGAACGTGTTGCCGCACCGGTTGCACACAAAATGCAGATGGTTATCACGGTGATGACCCTCGCTACAGTTATCCTTGCAGAGGGCATAAAGAATGGAGTTGTCCGCGGTGGGAATACTGTGAATGATGCCTTTGTCGACAAAAGACTGGAGGGTGCGGTATACGGTGACGCGGTCAAATTTTTCGCCAGCCCTTTTTTCGATGTCGCCATGCGAAAGCGCCGCGGCGTTTTCCAGGAATAGTTCAAGAATCCTTTTGCGTCCACTGGTTACGCTCAGGTTATTTCTTTTGAGGATTGAGTCGATTTGTGCTTCCATGCTTATAAGTTGGCGCTTACTGGAAATTGTTCCCGCTCAACGGGTTCGAAAAATGCCTTGCACCTGCTTTTTCCTTAAGCAACACCCTGATATCCGCCGCAAGTTCCGTGATCTCATCGTTTTTTAAGCCGTCAATGATTTTTCGCACCTGCCCGCTCCTATCTATCAATGCAAAAAACTGCGTATGAATAAACTGGTGCCTGATGTCCCCTTCGTTATTTTTCGGGTCGTCAAGAAGGTAACTGAGCCTCGCCGCACGGTAGAGGCTGTCTTTTCGTCCGGTCAGGAACAGCCAGGTCTTGGGATCGGCCTGCATAGAATCAGCATAATGTTTCATTTGCGATACGCTGTCCGTCTCCGGATCCACGGTATGCGAGATAATTCGAAAATCCGGTTCATCCTTGAACTCGCCGTAGATTTTTTTAAGATTTGTATTCAGTTTTGGACAAATTCCCTTGCAGGTCGTAAAAAAGAAATCCGCCACATAAACTTTTCCCTCCACGTCTTTTTGGCTGATCATTTTGCCTTCCTGGTCCGTAAAAAGGAATGGCTGCACGTCATTCAGCACGGGCAGTCTTACTTCTCCGTACCCGGGTATGATTTTGGTCAGTGCCAGGTAAAACAGGACGAAGAGGAGGATAAAAAAACCGATGTAAAAAAAGAGTTTGTTCCACATAAAGCGCCAGGTGCGAAGTTAAGCTTCCCGGATGGATAACATTTTGCTTTAAGAATGGTTTAACGACCAGGGATAGCGCAACCCATTGTCCACCCGAATTTTGTGCGGCATTTTTAAGAGCGGCTTGTTTTGTTTTCCGCATTTAAGAAACTTTGGGGCTTCCGAATTGTTACCTTTGCATACTAAATTGAGTCCGCAATGATCAAGACAGGTAATCCCACGATCAGCATCTATACGGAGATGACGCCAAACCCTGAAACGATGAAGTTTGTGGCCAACAAGCTGCTTTATCCCGGCAAGAGCATTGATTTTGCCGATGTGGAAAGCGCGAAGCCGTCACCGCTTGCGACAGAGTTTTTCGGATTTCCCTTTATCAAGAGCGTTTTTATCGCGAGCAATTTTGTCACATTGACCAAAACAGCCGAGACCGACTGGGATGATATCATTTCCTCTATCCGCCAGTTTTTGAAAGAATACCTCGAAGAAGGAAAGACTGTGATTAATGAAGAGGAGATCGTCGTAACGAAGAAAGAAGGAAACAACATCGACGCGGACGACGACGATGTGGTCAAAAGGATTAAGGAACTGCTGGAGAGCTACGTAAAGCCGGCCGTGGAAATGGACGGCGGCGCCATTCAGTTCAAAAGCTATCACGAAGGCGTAGTCAACCTGATGCTTCAGGGCTCGTGCTCGGGTTGTCCTTCATCCATGATCACCCTCAAGGCCGGCATCGAAGGAATGATGAAAAGGATGATCCCCGAAGTGCGGGAGGTGGTAGCGGAATCAGAATAGCCGCGCAGCCACCGGCGGAGGCCTTCTTATTTTTTTCTACTTTTGAGCGCATACAGCAACCAACTTGCAGGAGATTTTCACGCAGTTTATCCAGGAAATTAAAACAACGGGCTGGCTCGAAGCCATCGCGGTCGTTTCGGGAATTGCCAGCGTCTGGTATTCACGCCAGGAAAATATCCTCGTTTATCCCATCGGCCTGATCAACACCATTATTTACGTCTTTATCAGCGTCGAAGGGCACCTGTACGGCGAGGCGAGCGTCAATTTCTATTATACGGTGATGAGCGTCTATGGCTGGATTCTCTGGGCAAAAAAGAATGAAAGAAAAGAGCATGTCGTGCGAATCGAGTTTTCGAACACCAGAGAGTGGATCTATCAACTTCTCTTCTTCGCGGTATTTTATGTCGTTATTTTTTTCGCACTTTCGTATCTGAAAAAAAACTTTACCCCTGGCGCGATTCCCTGGGCTGATGCTTTTGCTTCTGCGACCGCTTATACGGGGATGTGGCTGATGGCGAAAAAAAAGGTGGAGAGCTGGTATTGGTGGATCGCGACCAATATCGCTTCCATCCCGCTTTATTTTGTAAAGCAGTACGCCTTCACGAGCGTATATTATCTTATCCTGCTGATCATCGCCTTCTGGGGCTTGTTCAGCTGGATCAAAAAAGCACGGCATGTGCCTCGTTAAAAAAATCGTAGTCATCGGTCCCGAGTCGACGGGAAAAAGCACGTTATGCGAGTCGCTCGCTCTCCATTACCGGACACGCTGGGTTCCGGAATATGCCAGAGAATACCTTCTCGCGCATGGCACGAATTACAGTTTTGAAGACCTTCTTGTTATCGCGAGGGAACAGGTAGCGGCGGAAGACCGGATCGCGACGGAGACTGAAAACCATCCGAAGGGCGTCATGCCGCTCTTCATTGACACCGATCTCTATGTCATGAAAGTTTGGTGCGAATATGTTTTTGGAAAATGCCATTCCTGGATCATCGACCAAATCGCGCTCAGGCGTTATGATCTCTACCTCCTTTGCCGAACGGACCTGCCCTGGACAAAAGACGAACTTCGCGAATATCCCGACCTCGCAACGCGCGAAAAGCTCTTCCACATGTACCGCGACATCCTCGTCAATCAATCGACCCCCTGGCAGGAGATCGGAGGCATTGAAAAGGCAAGGCTCGACAGCGCCATTACCGCGACTGATTCACTCCTCGGATAAACTCATTGAATCAGCTGCTGGATTTCGTCATCTTCCTGCATGCGCGTCATCTGGTTCAGGACCCATGGATAGCGCGCCGCCACATGTTTTGAAAGCGGGTTTATCGTATACGCTTTTGGGTTAGGCATGCATGAGGCGATCAGCGAAGCTTCCGTCCTTGTCAGCGACCGCGCATGTTTGTCAAAATAATATCGGGAGGCTGCCTCGATGCCGAAAACGCCCTTTCCCATCTCGGTGACATTAAGGTAAACTTCCAGGATACGCTTTTTGCCCCAGATCATCTCGATCATAAATGTAAAATACACTTCGAGGCTTTTCCGAAACCACCCGCGCCCCTGCCAGAGAAAAACATTTTTTGCGACCTGCTGGCTGATCGTACTGGCGCCATGAAGAGACTTGCTTTGCTGGTTATGTTTCACCGCTTTTTCGATCGACTTGAAATCAAAACCGTCGTGATCAGGGAAAAGCTGGTCTTCGGAAGCCATGACAGCAAGCTTCGCATAAGGCGAGATCTCCTTCATCCGCACATAGTCTCTTTTCAATCCGTCGCCGCCCAACAGGCTGCCGATCTGGGTTATCGTGACGGGCGGGTTTACCCATTTCAACAGCAAAATATAAATCAGCTGCAGGCAAAACAAGACGATGAATAAGCGCTTGGCGATTCTCCAGCACCTCGAGAAGAATTTTTTTGCTTTGGAGGCCATCAATCCACTTGATTATTTTTTGTCGAGATCCAACGCGAGATACTCAAGCGTAAATTTTTTTCCGAGGTGATAATTCCTAAACCTGCTCCTGGTCAGCAGGAATCCCCCCACAATGAGTGCGCCCGCCGTGATAAAGCTTCCGGATGTGTACCATGTGCTGGCCTTGTCTCCCCGGTATGCACCGTTGACCGCATTCAGCAGGAGGACGCCGCCGCCGGCAACCATGAGCAGCACGCCGTCTTCGGTATAATTGAGGCCTTTACGCTCCGTCTTGATCGTAGCAATCTCGCGATAGTGGAACGGATAGTCGTTCACAAAAACGCTGTCGTGCCGTATGGCAGTTATGGTCCCGTCAAACCATTGATGGTAAATGGATTCAAAAGTGATGTTCATGCCTGTCGCATACGTCTTGACGTTGGCGCCGTCTTTTTCCAGGATAATGACATTTGTCTGCCCCACAGCGGGGAAGGCCAACAGCACGCATGCAATGATCTGGAAGTATCTCATTCGCAAACTATTGATCAAACTTACTTCAATGATGCGGAATTATTTTGTTAATCCGCATGCAGGTTATTTATGAGCGATAAAAAAAGCACCCCATGCCAGCACAATGCCAAAGCCAATCAGGATCAATCCGGAGATTTTGTTGATGATCGAAAGATTGTGGAGCGTTAGACGTTTTCCCAGCTTGTCGGCCATCGTCACTTTGCCTACGTCAGCGGTCATATTGACCAGCAGGCAGGATGCAAAAATAATCACGCGTTGTTCCAGCGTGTGTGTGAGCGAAAGCACCGTCGCGTTTCCCAGCCAGAAAATGATCACCGCAGGGTTAAACGAATTGATGATGAACCCGGAAACAAAAATCCTGAGCATATCGCGTTTCCTGAACCTGGAAATTTCCCCGCTCATTGCCGGAGCAAGTTTTACTTTTTTGAAAAAAACAAAATAGGCGCCCATCGCCATCAAAAATATGCTGCCTCCCATGCCGATCTCGCGCTTGTGTTCCAGCAGTTGGCCTACGAGCGCCGTGGCCACGTTGCTGATCGTCACCAGGATAATATCACTTAGCCAGACGCCCGCGACAAAGCTGAGACCCCCGCGGTAACCGTTGTTCAGGCTTTGTTTGATGATGGTGAAGATGATTGGGCCAACCCCCAGGGCAAGAACAAATCCAAGAACAAGTCCTTTCAATATGGCCTGAAGCATATTTTGCGAGGGCGGTTTTTTAATCGTTTCCCGGTCCGGTTTACAATTTCTGAAAAAAAACTGACCAAAAATGCTCGGCGTCAGTAATCCCCAGCGGCCAAAAAATCCTGCCAGTCCTGGAGGAATTGCCCCTTCAGGACTCGTGGGAATTTATGCTGGCCCCCCAGCTTTCCCTTTTGCTGCAGAAACTTCATAAAGGCGGACTCAGGCAAAACCTTGAGGTAAACGTCCTTTAAGGCCGTGGTCCTTTCAACAGCGTAATCATCATTAAGCTTTTTAAGCTTTTCATCGATGCTTGCGCGCAATGCCTGTTCATCGACAGTATTGTTCGTAGCCACATACCATTGATGAGCAAAGTACCGCCCGTGCGGAAGACCGGCGACGGTGTACTCGGGTATGGAAATGTCAAATTCTTCGGCGCTGGCCTGGATCGCCTTGTTCATATTGTCGATGCTCAGGTGCTCTCCGACGAGACTCAGGTAATGTTTGATCCGCCCGGTGATAATAATTTCACATCGATTTTTGTCCGTGAACCGCACCGTATCGCCGATCAGGTAACGCCACGCACCTGCGCTCGTACTCAGCAGGATCGCATAGTCAACGAGCTCTTCCACTTCATGGATCATCAGGGTCTCCGGCGCTTCGCGTAGATTGCCTTCGCGGTCAAAATTTTTTTCGTTGAATGGAATGAACTCGAGAAAAAGATGCTCGGCGGTCACCAGCCGCATCCCACTGGCGTACTGGTGATCCTGGTAAGCAATAAATCCCTCAGAGGCCAGGTATGTCTCGATATAAGTGACCGGCTTTCCTAAGAGCCTTTCAAATCCCTTCTTATAGGGTTCAAAGGAAACGCCTCCGTGGACATAAAAGCCCAGGTTTGGCCAGATTTCGTGGATATTAGAGAGGCTGTAACGCTCGATGATTTTTTCGATGCAAAGTTGTATCCAGGCGGGCACACCAACAATGAACCCGATATCCCAGTTCGGCGCCTGTCTGACTACCTCTTCAATTTTTTTGTCCCAGTCGCGGGTTTTTGCAATTTTTTTGCCGGGCTTGTAAAAAGGCGCAAACCAGAAGGGAACCTTTTTAGCCGATATTCCGCTCAGGTCGCCCGCATAATAGCCCGAACCCTTTTGCAAATCCGTGCTACCCCCGATCATCAGCCAGCCCTTGCCGATACTTTTTACCGGTATATCATGATAGGTTCTCAGCGAAAGCAATTGTTTGATCATAACCATCCGGTTGCCCCGGAGAAGATCGTTTGTAATCGGGATGTATTTACTGGCTGCCTCAGAAGTGCCTGAACTGAGCGCGTAATATTTTATTTTTCCCGGCCAGCAGACATCCGGCCTCCCTTTTAGTGTCTTGTACCACCATTCCTTGTAAATTCTATTATAGTCAAAGATGGGCACCAGTTCCCTGAATTTCTTTTCGGGATGCTTTGCGATGACGATCTTGTCGAATTCATATTGCTGGCCAAACTGTGTGAAGCGTGCTTTTTTCAAAAGACGCTTTAAAATTTTTATCTGCTGGCGCTGAGGAGATTTCTGGCGCAGCCGCAACGCTCTGGAGACTTTGGAGGGCAATTGAATTTCAATTAATGCCATCAGGGCGTAATTAGATTAGTTCAAAATTAAGGGAATAGGTTCGAAGATGACCTGCGGCAGATAGATGATAATGGGAAATTATTTGGCTGGTTCGCGGTTAGGTAACGATCTTCGTTGTCGCAGATCAAAGCTAAATATTCGCATCATGAAACGTAGAAATTTTGTCAGGAATTCCCTGCTGGCGGCCGCTGCCGCTTCCGCATCGCCCGTGGCATACGCCGGGGGCAGAAGAGCGCCCAATGCAAAATCGGTATATGAGCTTCGTGAGTACGAAATGCATTTCGGGACCAGCGAAAATGATTTACACAATCACTTTCAGCAAGCGCTGATTCCCGCGCTAAATCGCGCTGGCGTCAAATCAGTGGGCGTATTCAAAGAAACCAGCAAGTCGGAGCCCACAAAAATTTACATGCTTATTCCCTACTCCTCCTGGGAAGACTTTCCTATCGTAGCCCAACAACTGAAAAATGATCAGGTCTTCCGGAAGGCATCTGAGAATTACGACCAGCTTACCGCCGATAAATTTCCCTACGCCAGGTTCAAAACCAAATTAATGATCGCTTTTGATGGTCAGCCTTCAATCATTCTTCCATCCAAGGGCCAGCGGATTTTTGAGCTTCGCACATACGAGGGGTATAACGAAGATGCCTTGAGAAGAAAATTGAAAATGTTCAACCAGGAAGAATTTGCCATTTTCGACCGCACGGGGCTTCACCGGGTATTTTTTGGTGAGGTGATCGCAGGTGACGATATGCCCTGTCTCACTTACATGATCAGCTTTAGCGGCATGGAGGAACATGACAAAAACTGGGCTGCCTTTGGGGCAGATCCGGACTGGCAACGAATTTCGAAATTGCCGGAATATGCCAATTCTGTTTCGCGCATCACCAAGATATTCCTTGAACCCGTCACCTATTCACAAATCTAGCTGCCGGTTCTGACTGAATTCAAAATGAAATTACCTCGCCTGAAATTTTACTTGAGCGGCTTCCGACTGCGCTGCCGCTGCCGCTTGCGCTGATCATGCGCGAAAAGCCTGGCTGCGAGCGCTGTTCCCATTCCCCTACGATCTGACGGAAAGAATACGCGGGGCCTTCCGCAAATATGACGGTAGTTGCATCTTCCAGGCGAGTTGCGAGTTCCTCTTTTTCTCCGGCAAGCATCCTGTCCAGCTGTTCTGCCCATTGTGTGTCGCCCCGGACTAATATTCGCTTTGCATTTGCGGGCTTTTCCTGTGACGGGGGAAATAAACCGCGTAGGAATGCGGGAAGCGATCGAACATCGATGGCGATCCTGATCAGAAAAGCATAAAGCCAGGAGCTGCCTGCGTGTTTACGAACAAACTGGTACATCGCCCGGTAAAAAAGACGGACATGTTGCAGGTCTTTTCGCGTGCTTTCACCCTTGAAATGAATGATGGTCGTTCCGGCAAAAAAATAATTGAGATAACCGGACTGTTGGATGCGATAGCTCAGGTCGATATCTTCAGCGTACATGAAAAATTGTTCGTCATAGCTCCCGGTTTGCCCCAGTACTTTTTTTTCCACGAGGAAAAATGCGCCGGATACCACGTCGATCTCCTGGCTTGCTGCGGGAGAGAGATGACCGAGGTAATAGTTGGCAAAAAGCCGGGAAGACGGAAAAAGTGCAGTCATTCCGCTGAGTTTGCAAAAGGCAGTCCACAGCGACGGAAAACCACGTTTTGATTCGGGGAGATAATGTCCGGCCCCGTCGATCATTCGCACGCCGACGGCGCCGGCTGTTTTGGCCGCAGCCAAAAATGCAATGGATTTTTCCAACGTGTCGTCCGCGACGATCGTGTCGGGATTTAGAAATAAAATATACTGCCCCGTTGCCAGCGCCAGCGCCTGGTTATTTGCGCGCGCGAACCCTTTGTTTTCGGAATTGGCGATAAAGCGCACGCCCGGAAAGCGGGGCCGGAGATAAGCAATACTATCATCGAAGGAAGCATTGTCAACAACGAAGATTTCTGCATCTATTGCTGAAACAGCCTGCATAACGGAATAAAGACACTGTTCGAGGAAGTATTTGACATTATAACTGACAATGATGATGGATATAGTCAAGGGAAAATGCCTCCCGCTAGCGAAGTACGCCCTTTTTGGCATACGAAGCAAAGGCCAATGAAGGATTTGGTCGTTTCAAAAAGAATCGATCAATGGGTATTGACCAGTTACTTCTTCGTGACGCTTAACTTCAAGCCTATAGAGAAAATTGCGAAACCCCTAAGCTTCCATATCCTGCTGTTTCACTCGCTCTTGAGCCCGGACTGTGCTACCGGCTACCAGTTTTCCAATTGTTGTGACGCAGACCTGCACACCGCGGAGCGACCGCGAATCCTACTCGGGATTATTTTTTCAAGGCCAAGTGTCTAAAACCTATTCTCCTTTTTGTTGTTATTTTCTCCCCGGGGAGTTATATTTACTGCCCTTTTTTTAAAGCTTTCCGCATGAAATCAAAAGCATTGGGTTCACAGGGCCTGCAGGCGTCCGAAATCGGCCTTGGCTGCATGGGCATGAGTGATTTTTACGGCATCCACAATGACGCTGAGTCGACCCGGACGATCCACCGGGCCATCGACCTGGGCATTACTTTTTTTGACACGGCCGACATGTATGGCCCATATACGAATGAGGAATTGTTGGGGAAGGCGATCGTGGGCAAAAGAGACCGACTTACCATCGCCACAAAATTTGGTATTGTGCGGGATCCGAACGACCCCCTGAAGCGCGGCGTCAACGGGAAGCCTGCCTATGTCAAATCATCAGTGGAGGGAAGCCTGAAGAGATTGGGCATTGACGTGATCGACCTGTATTATCAGCATCGGGTCGACCCGAATACGCCGATTGAAGATACCATGGGAGCCCTGGCGGACCTGGTCCGGGAAGGAAAGATCCGCGCAATCGGTCTTTCCGAAGCGTCGGCCGACACGCTCCGGCGCGCACATTCGGTTCACCCAGTAAGCGCGCTGCAGACGGAGTATTCGTTATGGACCCGGGACCCCGAATCGCAAATCCTGCAAGCCTGCGAAGAACTCGGGGTGGCCTTTGTTGCCTACAGCCCCCTCGGACGAGGGTTCCTGACAGGTCACATCAAAAAAATCGATGACCTGGACAAGGCTGACTACCGCCGGTCCTCTCCACGTTTCCAGGGAGAAAATTTTGAAAAGAATCGTGGCCTGGCCAAAAAGATCGAGGAAATTGCGGCAAGAAAACGATGTACCTCGTCCCAGCTGGCTCTTGCATGGGTCATGGCTCAAGGGGATTATATTTTCCCCATCCCCGGCACCAAACGCATCCAGTTTCTTGAAGAGAATGTCGGCGCTTGCGACGTCCACCTGGGCGTTGAAGAACTGGGAGAGATTGACGAGGCGTTCCCACACAATGCAGCGTCAGGGTTTCGATACCCTGAAAATTTTATGGGCAGTGTCAACCGGTGAGCGACGACCATGAAATCAGGGTCAGCCCTTATCTTTGCGCCATGCTAAAATCTACCCTGATCAAGGCGACCGAAGCAGGTGCCAAGGTGATGAAGGAATATTTTGGGGGAACCTTCAAAATCTCCAACAAGGAAGGCATTAACAACCTGGTCACTGAGGCCGACCATGCTTCTGAAAAGGCAATCTTTGAAACGATTAAAAATGAATTCCCGGACCACTTTATCCTGAGCGAGGAATCCGGGGCGCTCGTCACCAATTCCAATATCAAATGGATCGTGGACCCCATTGACGGGACCGTGAATTTTGCGCATGGTATCCCGCTTTGCTGCGTATCCATCGGCGTCGAAGAATCCGGCGAGATGTTGATGGGCGCCGTTTACAACCCACTCATCGACGAGTTTTACTTTGCGCAGCGCGGATTTGGCGCCACCCTTAACGACCGCCGCATCTTTGTCAGCGGGGAAACGAAAGTGTCCAGAGCCTGCCTGGTGACCGGCTTTCCCTATACTTATCTTGACCAGCCAAACGGGCCGCTGGAGGTATTTTCGAGGCTTATACGCCATGGCATACCGGTGAGGCGGCTGGGATCTGCAGCGATGGATCTTTGCTGGGTCGCAGCCGGCCGCTTCGATGGCTTTTATGAGCACAAGCTACAGGCATGGGACAGCGCTGCGGGTTTTCTGATCGTCGAGGAGGCAGGTGGCCGCGTCTCCAATTTCCGAGGAAGCCGCTATTCGCCTTACCAGCCCCATATTTTGGCCACCAACGGCAAGATTCATGAAGAGCTGCTTCGTTGGGTAAATGATGAAATTTAAAATAAATAGAATACAAAGCATGGCGGAGCGTACGGAAATTTCAACCCTTGGGGAATTCGGACTGATCGAGCACCTGACGCGTAATATCGAATTGCAAAATGCTTCTTCGATCCTTGGCGTAGGCGACGATGCAGCAATCATTGATCATTTTGGCAAGCAAACGGTGATCACGACCGATCTCCTTCTGGAAGGCGTTCATTTTGACCTGGCCTATACACCGCTCAAGCACCTGGGGTACAAAGCAGTCGTGGTAAACATCAGCGACATTTACGCCATGAATGCCATCCCAACGCAGATAACGGTCAGCATGGGTATGAGCAACCGCTTCAGCGTCGAAGCGCTGGAAGAGCTTTACGAGGGCATATTCGCAGCCTGCCGAAAATACGAAGTCGATTTGGTCGGAGGCGATACTTCGTCCTCGCAAAAAGGCCTGATCATTTCGGTGACGGCGATCGGTGAAGTATCCCCCGACAAATATGTACGGCGGAGTACGGCAAAAAAAGGAGACCTGATTTGTTGCAGCGGTGATTTGGGCGCAGCCTACCTCGGCCTGGTTTTCCTGGAGAGGGAGAAACGGATATTTCTGGAGAGTCCACAGGTCAAACCGGACCTTGAGGGAGAAAAATATGTCATCGGGAGGCTTTTGAAGCCGGAAGCCAGGAAAGATATCATCGAATTTTTCGGCGACGCCGAATTGGTACCGACTGCCATGATGGACATTAGCGACGGGTTAAGCTCCGAAATTCTCCATATTTGCAAACAAAGCGGGCTGGGATGCGTTCTTTATGAAGAAAAAATTCCGATCGCCGAAGATACCCGGAGTGCAGCTTTCAAGTTCGAGCTCGATCCCACTGCCTGCGCCCTGAGCGGCGGCGAGGATTATGAACTCCTTTTTACAGTTGCCCAGCCTGATCATGAAAAGCTGGTTCTCAACGAACAAATTAGCATCTTGGGCTACCTGGGAGAGGCGGAAAAGGGCAAAAAGATAATAACGAAAGGCGGCAATACGTTTGATATTACGGCGCAGGGGTGGAATGCGTTTGAGCAAACATGAAGCGACTTACCGACATATTGAGGCGGCGGCCAGACCTTGTTTTATTCATCGCAGCGATCTCCCTTTTGTGCGCAGCCTGCAGCGGGCCCAGGACGGCCTTCGATCCAGCCCAAAAGTATGCGCTCCCACAGCTCCAGGAAGATTATTCGATTTTCCGGAATATCCTGGAAGAGTCCCATCCTGGCTTATACTGGTATACCTCCAAGGACAGCATGAATTACTATTTTTCGCAAGGCTTTGCGGCGCTAAAGGATTCCATGACCGAGCCGCAGTTCAGAAATATCCTTTCCTATGTGATTACCAAGGTTGATTGCGGGCATACAACCGTCCGCTATTCGAAGCGTTATACAGACTATCTTGACACTGCCAACATTTTACTGTTCCCGCTGGGTCTAAAGTTCTGGCAGGACACCATGGTTGTCACGGCCAATATTGACCGGCACGATTCGATTCTCCGCCGGGGAACGGTGATCACTTCCATTAACGGAATGACGCAACGCCAGCTGACCGACACGCTCTTCGATTATATGGTCACCGACGGCCACAGCATGACGGGGAAATACCAGGGTTTAAGCAACGGCTTCAATTTCGGAAGCTGGTATCGGAATATTTTTGGGCTGCCCAATGATATCAGCGTGCGTTACCTCGATGTCCTGGGAAAGGAAAATATGACGACGATCCATCCTTATAATTTCAGGGCTGATACGACGCGAAAAATGGCCGATATCATCATCCCGCACTATCATCCGAGCCGGCGCGAGAGGAAAGCGCAACGGCAATTTGCGATGCGTAACCTGCAGGTAGACACGACAGGAAAAACCGCATTCATGACGGTCAATACCTTCGCTCACGGAAACCACCTCAAAAAATTCTTTCGCAGCTCGTTCCGTCTCCTGAAAGAACAGGGCATACAAAACCTGATCATCGACGTCCGTTCTAACGGCGGCGGCGATGCCTCCAACTCCACTTTGCTAACGCGTTTTATCATCGACAAGAAGTTCAAACTTGCCGACTCGCTGTACGCCGTGACGCGGGGCAGCAAATACAACAAATACATCGATGACAGTTTTCTTTATGGTGTTTTGATGGATTTTATCACGAAAAAGCGCGATGACGACAAGTATCATTTTGGTTACTTCGAACGACACTACTTTAAGCCGAAAGAGAACAATCATTTTGACGGCCAGGTCTACGTCCTCATCGGCGGCAATTCATTTTCTGCGACAACGCTTTTTGCAGGCTCTCTCAAAGGACAAAAAAATGTTACGCTCGTAGGGGAGGAGACCGGGGGTGCCTTTTATGGCAACAATGCCTGGATGATCCCCGACGTTACGCTCCCGAATACTGGCATCCGCTTCAGGCTGCCGAAATTCCGCCTGATCGTCGACCGTAGCCGCGCCAAGGACGGGCATGGAGTCCTGCCCGATGTTTACGCGTTGCCTTCTTCGGACGCAATCCGGAATGGAATTGACTTTAAGGAACAAAAGGTGAAGGAATTAATTCAACTACGCAGTATCCAGAACAAATAATGTTTCGGACCTTCGCACCAACCGCCTCCATGCTTTCAAATCGCTTACTTTTTATTTCATCACTCTTTTTATTGTGCTGCTCTTTTGCGCGGTCTCAATCGCCAATTTCCTCAGCGATCTTAAAACCTATGCACGGGCAACCGGCATCGTTTGCAAGTCTTACCCTGAAGGATTCCCTCGTGCTCGTCGTCTTCTGGTCGCTGACCTCGGATGAGTCGATTAATGAACTCAATGCCGTCAATGCCAACTTCGAAGGCTGGAAAGAAAAAATCCATTTCAAAATGATGGCGGTCTCCATCGACGAGGGCAAAGCGGCCAATCGCGTGCGACCAACAGCCATCGGCAACGGCTGGACATTTGATATTTTTGTAGACCTGGACGGAAATCTGCGCAAAGCACTTTCTTCCAGTAACCTTCCGCAGGCCTTCATTATTAAAAACGGGAGATCGATGTACCAGCAGTCAGGATATGACGCCGGAACAGAAAAGTACCTCTTCGAAAAACTGGCTGAATTCTCGGAGAAATAAAACCCGCAACTATTCACCTTCGACAATCACCTGGAGGAGCCCGAGCTGCTCATCCATGACAACAAAATCCGCGAGCGCCCCTGTACGGATGCGACCCATCGTTTCCTGCATGCCCAGGACCCGCGCGGGATACAGTGAGGCCATCCTGAGTGCTTCGGGCAGGGGGATGCCTATTTTTTCAACGGCGTTACGCACGCAGGCAATCATCGTCAGGCTGGATCCCGAAAGCGTTCCGTTTGGAAGGGTGTACCTGTCTTCGTGGAAGACGTGCTGATATTCGCCATGGAGCACTTCGGTTACGGCATCCGTGATAAAAAACAACCGGTTCTCCATGATTTTTTTGCTGACGCGGACAGATGCAAAATCAACGTGGATGCCATCGCAGACTACGCTGCACATGACGTCGTTGTTATCGTAGATCGCGCCGACCATTCCTGGTTGTCTTCCCTGCAGCGGAGACATGGCATTAAAAAGGTGGGTCGCCGCTGGTATGCCCTGGTAAAATCCGTCGATTGCCTGTTCGTATGTGGCGTTGCTGTGGCCCGCCGACACAATGACTTTTTCTGCAAGAAGCATAGAAATGAGCTGTTCTTCGCACTGCTCAGGTGCGAGCGTCATCATCCGGAGGACTCCTTTGCCTTTCTCAAGAAGTAAGCTAAGCTCCTCCGCGGTTGGCTTTTTTATATATTGTTCGAGATGTGCGCCTTTCTTGGCGGGGTTAATATATGGTCCTTCGAGGTGCAGGCCCAGAAGTCCCTTGCCACCGCCCGACCAGTATTCCCTCACCACTTCAAATCCTCGCAAAAACTTCCCGATGGAGTTGGTTGCCATCGTGATCATGTACTGTGTGCAGCCGCCGCCCAGGCAATATTCGTAGGTGGCCTCGAGGGATTCCACGGTTAGTTCGGTCGAGAATAACTTGCCGTTACCCCCGTAAAGCTGCAGGTCAGTAAATGCCGGCGCAAGCAGTTGCCCATTCACGTGCTGTATCCGGTAGCTTGCAGGAATCCCCCCCTCTTCGACGAGATCTGTGACACGGCCATCGCGAACAAGTATGGCTTTACCGGTGTGCAGTTCCTCACCGTCAAAAATTTCCTTCGCGATAAAAGCAGTTGACATATCACGTTTCAATTAAAAAATGGTCGGCGTCCCGCAGGAACGGAAATCTTTCGCGCACTTCCGTAAGCTTTTGTTTATGCAGTGTGAAAGTATACACTTCCTCGCGCTCTGACTGGTACAATACCTGCCCCAAAGGATCGACGATCATAGAATCACCGTTGTATTCAATTTGATTTCCATCGCTGCCAACACGGTTCAGACCGGCAACAAAACACTGGTTCTCGATCGCTCTCGCGACGAGCAGTGTCTTCCAGGCATGGATACGCCGCTCGGGCCAGTTCGCCACGCAAATGAGCAGGTCGTATTCGTCCCCGCTGCCTGACTGCCTCGCCCAGACCGGAAAACGAAGGTCATAACATACCAGCACATTGATCTTCCACCCGTTGACAGAAGCGATAAAGCGCTTTTTCCCCGCTTTATAGCATTTATCTTCCCCGGCAAATGCGAACAGGTGTCGCTTGTCATACCACCCGGTTTCGCCGGTGGGAAGCGCCCACACCAGCCGGTTAAAATATTTCCCTTCCTCCTCGGCAATGATGCTCCCGGCAAGGACTGCTTTCTTTTCAGCAGCCATTTTTTTCATCCAGGACACCGTGGGCCCATTCATATTTTCCCCCAGGCGCGCCGGCTCCATGCTGAAACCGGTACTGAACATCTCGGGCAATAGAATGATCTCCGTTTTTTCGGCGATCGACCTGATCTTTTCCTCGAACATGGACAGGTTGGCTGTTTTATCCTCCCAATGGAGGCTGCTTTGAATAAGACTAATGGTAAGTGATGACATAAAATTCAAACGACCCCTTTGTCAATTGATTGTGTGAACCGTCTTTATGCTGCCGACAGGACGGGGTTTATAAGTGCCGGCTCAAATCCTTTTTGCAGCAGGTAGTCGCGTAATTTTGTTTTCCTGACCAATTCATTTTTTTCTGCGCTCAGGGAATCCGCTTTTTCTCCTGCGAGCTTTTCCAGCGTAGCGATATATTCATGCTCCTCGATGGCATCAAGCGCGCGTGCGATGCAATACTCGCTAACTTTCTTGAGCCTGAGTTCGTGCCGGATTTTTATTTTCCCCCACTGCTTCATACGAAACTTCCCCCTGGCAAATGCTGTCGCAAAGTCTTCCTCGTTCAGTGACCGCTCTTCAATCAGTTTGGATAGCAGTTCCTCGACTTCTTCCTTTTTTATCGCAAAGGAATACAGTTTTTCCCTTACTTCCTGGTGACAACGATGCTGATAGCGGCAATAATGCCTGACTTTTTGCAGCAATTCCTCGCGGGTAAAATTTTTTTTCCTGAACACTTTCTGCATCAAAATTAGGTCGATTAATCACAAGAAATTCACAATCGGCGAATAAGGCCGGATCCTGCAAATCTGTCGTTGGCCATTAACCAAAAATCAGTAGTTTCGCCAGAAAGACAAGTACATGAAGTTCATTGTTTCCTCTTCGGCTTTGCTCAAGCAACTGCAGCAGATCAGCGGCGTCATCAACACAAATACGGTGTTGCCGATCCTGGAGGACTTCCTGTTCGACATCGAAAAAACCAGACTAACCGTTGTAGCAACCGATTTGGAAACTGTCATGAAGGTAAGTGTGGAGGCCGAATCAAAAGAAACGGGTAAAGTATGTATCCCGGCCAAGATCCTGATCGATTCTCTAAAAAATATTCCGGAACAACCGCTCGCCTTCAATATCGACAAACACTTTGGCATTGAAATCACCAGCGATAATGGGAAGTATAAGGTGATGGGCGAGAACCCTGACAATTTTCCGAAAGAACCGGTGGCCGATGATACGTCATCGTTCAAAACCGCTTCCGGTGTGCTTGTCACAGCCATCAACAAGACACTCTTTGCCGTGAGCAATGACGACTTGCGTCCGGCGATGACGGGTGTTTTTTTTGAGATGGATAATAAGGGCCTCCAGTTTGTTGCTACCGACGCCCATCGCCTTGTACGCTACCGGAGAAATGACGTCAGCTGCCCGAAAACCGACTCGCTGATCGTTCCAAAAAAACCGCTAACCCTGTTGAAAACCGCGCTGCCTAACAACGAAGACGAAATTACAATCAGCTACAATAACAACCACCTGTTTGTATCCCACGGAACGACCCAGATGAGCTGCCGTCTCATCGACGCCCGCTTCCCGGATTACAAGGTGGTCATTCCCGTCGACAACCCGTACAAGCTTATTGTCAACAAAAGCGATTTCCAGGGCGCACTGCGCCGCGTCAGCATATTCAGCAACAAGAGCACTAACCAGGTGGTTCTGAATATCCAGGGCTCCGAACTCCAGCTCACTGCCCAGGACGTTGACTTTTCTTTCGAGGGAACCGAGCGCATGAAATGCCAGTATGATGGCGAAGACATTTCGATTGCATTCAATGCCAAATTTCTCATCGAGGTTTTGGGCGCCTCGGATTCCCCCGAGGTTCGCATGGAACTATCCACGCCAACCA
>Ga0070731_10000904_pt1 | contig 34371 bp, 27 predicted proteins | sample Coa_R1_2_FD_66448 | JGI IMG/M metagenome (GOLD analysis project Ga0070731, IMG submission 66448) | Surface soil microbial communities from Centralia Pennsylvania, which are recovering from an underground coalmine fire - Coalmine... | ecosystem: Environmental > Terrestrial > Soil > Unclassified ... | reverse complement strand
GCTTGCGCCCCCTTTTTGCCGCCGCCACCGCTCAATCTAAGGCGGGCGGCAGAGGACGGGGCGCAAGCACGCGCTCGTCTGTCCTGCTTCTAAATCTCCAGGAACTATGAATGCAACTCACTCGCCTACTTCCTAAACATCCCATTCCCGCTGTCCCCCCGCGAAATCAAATACGCCAACAAATCCATGATCTCTTCTTCCTTCAAGCGGCCGAGCAATCCTTCGGGCATCGGCGAAATTTTCGAGGGCGTGATCGACTTGATTTGCGTCGCGTTGATGTTGGTCAGCTTGCCTGGATCGTACATGTTTTCGCACACGCTGTATGAATCGCCGTGCAGATTGATGATGCGGCCGAGCACGCGCTTTCCGTCGGCCGTGACGATCAGCACTTGCTGGTATTGGTCGCTGACTTCCTTGCTCGGCAGAATAATCGATTCAAGCAGGTCGCGCGGGTTGAAGCGCCCGCCGGCGCCGGTGAGATCGGGCCCGAACGCGCCGCCTTCGTTGTTGAAGCGGTGGCACGCCACGCAGCCGGCCGCGCCGAACATCTGCCGCCCGCGTTCAAAATCGCGCCCGCTTGCGAGCGCCTTCTCGGTCTTTGGCACAAGTTCATCGACGGTCCATTCCTTTATCGTCGTGCGCCCCGCGAGCACCGCGCCGAAAATCTCCTGCGGCGATTTCACGGGCGGGACCGTGTTCACGATTTCCATCAGCGACTTGTCGGCCTTCGCGTCGGCGGGCAGCGCTTCCACCGCTTCCTTCTTGATATTGGAAACAAATTTCGCGAAGCTCGCGCCGCCTTTGTAATTCGCGGCTTTGATGAACCAAGCCATATATTGCTTGCGCTGCTCCATCGTCCACCCGGCTTTCAACATGCGCAGCGATTTCGCGTACTCAAGCTGCTCTTCCTGCGACGGCGCTTTGTCGAGCAGCGCGAGCGTCTTCGTCGCGGCGTCGGGCGATTGCAGGTAGATCAGCATCTCGCACAGCATCGCGTTGAGTTCGAGAGTTCTTGTAGAACGGAGATCCTGCTCCGTTCCGTCCTTCGATGCTGTACGGAGCGGAAGCTCCGTTCTATTTGCTGGGTAATGCGACTCGAATTTCTCGATCGCCGTTTTCACCTCGGGCATGGCGGGCTCGCCAAGCCGGATGAACGCCAGCCCATACGCGCGCAGCAACTCAAGCCGCTGATCGTCGCTGAGTTTGTCCCAGTCGATGCGCTCCAGCGCCGCCATGATTCGCCCGCGCCGCTCCGGTTCCGGCGCCGGCCCGCCGGGCCGCGTGTGGAATTGGTCGAGCGCCGTTTCGCGGATCAACGCAATCAGCGCTTCCATCGCCGCTTGCGGTTCGGTCTCGTTCAGCGCAAGTTCCTTCCATTCAGCGAGCGGCTGATGTTCCAGCGCCACGCGCGCGGCATAGCGAATGAGGCGGTCTTTGTGCGAAAGATTCGGCCAGATGAATTTCACCGCGCCAGCGTCCGTTTTTTCGTGATAGATTTCCAATTGATGCCGCAGATCGCGTTCGGTTGCGAACGCGTCGTTGGCCTTCGCGGGTTCAGTCGATTCCGCGCCGGCGTACGTCACCCGGTAAAGCGCGCTCTGCGTTTTGCGTCCGCCGATGGTGAAGTACATCGCCTGATCTTTCGGATTGATCACGATGTCCGTCAGCGGCAGCGGCGACGCGGAGAGGAAATCTTCCTTCTCGGCTTTGTATCCGGCGCCATCGGGCGTGATGTGAATCGCGTAAAGTTTTCCGTAGCTCCAATCGCAGCCGTAAAGCGCTTCCTGATATTTCGCCGGGAATTTCGCGCCATAACCGAAGCACACGCCCGTCGGCGAACCGGGACCGATGTTCAGCACCGGCGGAACGGAATCCATGTAGTGCACCGGCCATTTTCCCGTGCCGTTGCGCCAGCCGAATTCCGCGCCGCTCACCGCAACGCAGATGCGCGTGGGCCGGTACCACGGCGTGTTGAAATCCCATTCCATGTCGGCGTCGTACGTGAACAGGTCGCCGAAGTGGTTGAATGCCGCGTCGTATTCGTTGCGGAAACCAGTCGCGTGCAGCTTCCAATTTTTGCCGTCGGGATCGACCTGATAAATGCTGCCGCCCGGCCCGAGCACGCCGGCCATGAAGCCCTGCCCGTCGGACATGCGCGGCAGCAGATGATCTTCGCTCCAGCGCGGCGGCACGCGCGTCGAATCAAGCGCGGGCATGTGCGTCTGATCGCCGCAAACCACATAGATCGATTTGCCATCGGCCGAAAGCAGCAGCGCGTGCGGCCCGTGCTCGCCGCCGCCGCCGTCGAGGTTGCGCAGGCATTCGACTTTGTCGAGCGTGTCGTCGTGCTTCGACGACGTGACGCGGTAGAGGCCGCTGTACGAATTGCCGGTGGTTTTGTCTTTGCCCCCTTTATTGACGCAAACGTACAGACTATCGAACGCCCAAAGCAAACCCTGCGCTTCGCCGATAGGCGCGGGGATTTTTTCGACGCGCGTGTCGTCGGATTTTCCATTGAGTTCCGGCGGCGTGATGCGGTAGAGGCTGCCGTACTGGTCGCTCGCGATCAGGCGGCCTTTCGCATCGACGCACAGGCAAACCCACGAGCCTTGCGTGTCCTTCGGCACACTGTAAAGGAGTTCGATTTTGAAATCCTTCGCGATTTTGATGCGCTCAACGGGCGTCGCGACGACGGGCACTTTCGGCGCCTTCGGTTCGGCGGCGGCGCTCGACAAAAATGCGGAAAGGGGGATAAGTAAAGCGGCGATGCGGAGCATGGGATGATCTCGAAGTAACAAGGGCTTTCAGCTACGGGTCCGTGAAAGCTTGGTTGCAGTTGTCTTCAGCGCCAACGGCGCGAACTTTTAAAGCCAAGGGCGCAGCGTACCTGCGAAGCCCTGGGTACGTTTCCGAGGAAATTACCTTAGCCCCAATGGGGCGAACTAACGCGCTTGAAACCAGACCTTTGTTCAACCTGGCCGGCTAAAAGCCCATGTTACTTATCATAAGCGAGACAAAGATGCGATTGAGAAAATGGGTCGTGTGCGCGGCGTTGATGCTCAGCGCCGCAGCATTCGCGGCCAGCGACAAAGAGATCGCGGACAAGCTGACAAAAGAAGGCATCAAGGTCAAGCTCGACAACGGCGTGGCCATGTCGGTGTTGTTCTCGGACATAGAGATGGTGAACTTCACGCCGACGCTCGCGCAGTTCAAACTTGTGGGGCAGTTCAAGCAGCTTAAGAGTTTCACGGTCTATAATTCGTGCGGCGCGACGGACGAGAATTTTGGATTCATCGACGGCCTCGAGAATTTAGAGACTGCGGCAATCAACGGATTGAAAATCAGCGACGAAGGTTTCAAGCATTTTGCGAACTTGAAGAACTTAAAGAAGCTGACGCTCTGGCATGTGTTCAACAACAAATTCAACGGCAGCGGTTCGGCGCATCTGGCCGATTTGCCGAAGCTCGACTTCTATGCCTGCGACGGGTCGACCTTCAACGACGAGGGCCTGAAGGCGTGTTCGAAATTGAGGCAACTTTCGACGCTCCATTTTCATCACACGATGGCGACCGACGCGGGCGTGGCGTATCTGCGCGGGATGGAGAATTTAAAGAGCCTGATGCTGAGCGCGCAGTATTCGATGCGCCTCGGCGACGCGGCGCTGGAGTCGACCGCCGAGATTCCGAATCTTGAGGCGCTTGAGTTCAACGAAACGACACTGACATACGACGGCGGGTTGAAGCATTTGAAGAAGCTGCGGAACCTCAAGGATTTGATCTTGAAGGACGACGACATTTCGGAAGCGGATCTCGCGAAACTGCGCGAGGATTTGCCGAAAGTGAATTTCGCGTTCACGCGCGCGAAGGCGGAGGATGTGGCAAAGATGAAGGGGGAACTCGCCAAGCGCGGAAAGAAATGATAAGCCATGTTTTGTCGAATGTTGAATGTGGATCTGGAATTGCGGCGCGAAGTCAAAGAAACATTCAACCTTCAACGTTACACATTTAACAAATCCATCGGCTCACGGTTTCACCTTGCTCTGAGAAATGTATTCGAGAATTCCTTTCAAATCGTCTTCCGAAAGCTGTTTGCCCAAGCCCTCGGGCATGATCGACTGGTTGTTCGTCGAGAGGATTTTGATGTCCTTGCGTTCGATGATGTGCTTCACGCCCGTCGTATCCAGGATTTCGACGCTGGTCTGCGATTCGGATTCGAGCCGGCCGCTCACGATCAATCCGTCGTTGGTTTTGCAATTCCACAGGCGGTAATTGGCTTCGACCGACTGGTTGGGATCGACAATGGCGACGAGGATTTCCTCTTTCGGGTGCGCGCCGAAACCGGTAAGCAGCGGACCGACCTGGCCGCCTTTGCCGTTGAGCGTGTGGCAGACCATGCATGTTTTTTCGAACGCGGCTTTGCCTTTTTCGATGTCGCCGGTTTGAAGAGTCAGCGGTTTGAGCTTCTCGACGAGTTCCTTCAATTCCGCGCTGCTGGCGGCGCCGCCGGCTTTTTCGAACTTCTTCGCTTTGGCGGAAACTTCCGGTTCGGGATTGTTTTTAAGCTGCGTCCAAAATTCAGCGGCGATGTCAGTGCTCTTGAGATCTTTTTTCTCGACGGCATCCAGCAGCGCCAGGGTCCATTCGCTGCGGCGCATCAGCGTCACGACGGCGGCGCGCTGGCCGGCGGGCGTAAGCTTTTTCCAATTGGCGATCAGCGCCGCGCCGGTTTCTGGCAATTTGCTTTCACCGAGCGCCGCGAGCAAGCCGGCGTTGAGCGCGGGCGCGGCGATGGGTTTGATCTGCGCGAGCACGGCTTGAACGTGCTCGGACGAATCGGCGAGCAGGATCATGCGCTTGGCCGCGTCGGCGCGTTCTTCGGGCGATTTTGCGGCGTCGTTGAGAATCGTTTCGAGCTTCCCAGCAATCGCGCCGGATTCGGCCGCGAAAATATCTCTGCGCCCCCAGCGCTCGGCAAGCGCGAGGAGCGAACCACGCGCGGATTCCGGCAGCGCTTTCATCAACGCCGTCATCAGCGCCACGCCGTCGTCCTTAAGTTCGGGCGCTTTGCCCGCAGGCCAGCCGGAGGCGAGACCGTCTAGAATGGGCAGCGCCAGATTGGGGTCGGCGTCTTTGAGCGCAGAGAGCGTTTGCAGGATCGTGTCGGACGGACCGCGCCGCGCGTAATTGCCGGTGACGATCTGCAAGGCGCGGCCCAGTTCGCCCGGCAGCGACGGGCCTTTCGTGCCCACCGCGATCAGTTCCACATCGTCGTACCACGCCGTGCCGGTCGATTGGCCCCAGCCGCCGAAGAGGCAATTAATAGTGAGGCGCTGATTGCCGCCTGAGTTGAATGTCGTTTCGATTTTGGTCCAATCATGCGTGCCTTGCAGCGCTTTGGAGACGGCGCCGGGCGTGGCCTGCTGCAATTCGTGGACGTTGAACAGCGCGCCCCGCGCGCCTTTCACGTTTTCGGTTTTGATCCAGCCGCTCAGTTTGTAATCCGTATTCGGCCGCACATTCACCGCCGCGGACCAACTGATGTCGCCGCCGGCCGTGGATGAAATCTGAATGCTGCGCGCGCCGGTGTGCGCGACGTTCGACAGCGTCTGCTCGCCGCTGCCGTTGTGCGTGACTTTGCGCCAGCCGAACGGCGCGCCGTTGGCTTCGTTTTCAAACGACGCATTCGGAAGCGCGTTGCGCGGCGTGGCAGGCGTCTCCTGCGTTTTTCCGATCTGCGCCGGATCGACTTTCACGCCGGCCAGCGCCGTCTTCAAGAACGACGCGTCGTGACGCGCGGCGGCGGCAATGGCCGCGTGCGGAATCCATTTGTCGGTGTTGTTGCGAGTTTCCTTAAGCATCTCGAAGATGGCTTTGCCCGCCGCCTCAGACGGTGGCATTTCAGAGAGCGCCAGCAGCGCGGCCATGCGCACTTGCGCGTCGGAATCGTCGAGAAGTTTCGCGTCGAGGAGAGCGGTGAGACCTTCGTTGGTTCGTGGGATGGTTTGCGCGGCGGCGCGGCGTGTTCCAGCTGACGGATGTTTGAGTGCTTTGTATGCTGCAACGCAGGCCATCTTCCCGAATTCGGTGGTGCCGCTGCCGGACAGAAAGTTCGTATCGTTCAAAACCCAAAGCGCGTGAATCGACGCGGGATTTAAGCCCAATTCGTCAACGCTTTGATCGTCGATTAAGCGGCAGAGATGCGGAATTACATTTGGTAGGAATTTTTCGATGAGCAGGCGTTGTGCGGTCATGCGCCAAAAAAGATTGTCATTTTTAAGCGTATCAGCGAGTACGGTTTGCTGCGCATCGGCAAGATTGATCGGCGTGTAAGGCTTCGCGCCCTTGTACACAATCCGATAAATGCGCCCATGCCGCTTGTCGCGCAGCGGCGTTTCGTACGCGCCGCGCCGGCCGGTTTTGAAACCCTGCGGCGTCGGATTGTGCTGAACAATATAGTTGTACCAGTCGATCACCCACAGCGCGCCGTCCGGCCCGACTTCCGCCATGATCGGCGCGGTCCATTCGTCATCGCTGGCGGCAAAAGATTTGATGTTGAGCGCCGTGAAATCCGCGCCGTGCGGCTGGAGCAGGAATTGGCCGACGAGATGCCCGGTCGGTTCGCACACAAACGCGACGCGATTCCAATATTCTTTCGGAAACGAACGCGCGGTGTAAAGCGCGTGACCGGCAGCGGCGGTGTAGCCGCCGAAGTAATCGACCTGCCGGACCTTCTCGGTGATCGGCGCGAATTTGTTTGACGTCGCGATCGTTTCCAAGCGCGCTGGAGAAAATCCCGCCACGGATTCGTAATAGCGATTCGGAATTGGCATGTATACGCTCGGACAACCGTTCGCGGTCGAGCCGAAGACGATTCCATCTTCACTCCAGCCAAAGCCCCACGTGTTGTTGTTGGTCGAGCGCAAGAATTCGTATTCGGTTTCGGCACCGAGAACATTAAAGCGATAGAAGCCCTGCGAATGCTGGAAGTGTTTGCCGCCCACGTCGCCGCGAAAACCGGAATACCCAACCATGCCGTAAATCCAATTGTCGAATCCGTAGCGCAGATTGCTCGGCCCAGCGTGTGTGTCGCCGGTGCCCCAGCCGGAGAAAAGCGTCTTTTTCACGTCGGCGTGGTCGTCGTTTTTGCTCGATTTCAAAAACACGGTTTCCGGCATCTGATGTACGATCACGCCGCCGTTGGCGAAACAGATGCTCGTCGGAATGCTCAAGTTTTCGGCAAAGACCGTAAACTTATCGGCCTTGCCCGTGCCTTTGGTGTCTTCGCAGATTTTGATGCGGTCGTGCCCTTGGCCGGCGGGCTGAAGCTCGTTCGGATAGTCAAACGTCTCCGCGATCCACAACCGCCCGCGTTCGTCCCACGCCATGCAAATCGGTTTGACGATGTCCGGTTCGCTCGCGTAAAGCTGCACTTCGAAACCGGGCGGCACAACAAGATGCGGCTGCGATTCTTCCGGCGAAAGCGGCGCTTGCATCGTGTTCATCGTTTTGCCGGCAGCGCCAAACGCCGCCCCACCTCTATAGAGCGGAATCGGCCCTTCGGCCTCTTTCGTCGGCGGCGCCTTCAGGCCCTCGCGCGGTTTGAGATCAGGGAATACTGTCGCGCCACCGCTGCCACCCTGCCCCGCCGCCCAGCGAATGCCGTGTTCGATCAAATCAATGAATCCCGCGGTCATCCACGTGCGCTGATCGTGGCCCCACGCCGTGTAAAACACACGGCCTTTGCCATGCGTGCGCGTCCACGTGTACGCTTCCGCGCCTTTGTCATCGACGCGATTGGCGAGGACCGTGCGGTCGGGGTTGACGCGATCATGAACATACGTTTCGTCCCAGCTCTCGATCGGCTTCAAATCTTTCATGATCGGATTGTCCGGCGCGACGATGGTGTCTTTGAAGACGCCAGTACCGTGGCGCAAAAATCTGCCGCCGACCAGTTCGATATACGCTTTAGAATTTCCGAAACACGCCGACGCGCAATGAATCGCGACGAGTCCGTGGCCCGACGCGACATAATCGAGCAGCGCTTTTTCCTGATCGGGCGCGATTGTGGTCCAGTTGGCGTAGATGATCAACGCATCGTATTGCTCGAGCGTCGCGGCGTTGAGGTCTTCGAGTTTATCGGTGTAGGTCAGCGTGATGCCGCGTTCGGCCATGGGCGGCTGGAGATTTTTGAAGCGTTCCGCGGGGACGTGGTGGTTGTTGTCGCCGAGGAAAAGCGCTTTGAGCGGCTTCGCGTCGGCGGTGAGGGCGGGGAGCGCAAGCAGAAGTATGAGAGTCGAGAGTATGACAGTGAAGCGTAGAGAGTGGTGAGTTTTCATCGCACGGTATTCCTATTTGCCAAAGGCATGGCGTTCGTGTTTGCGCAATGAGATAGTAACCCTGAGCGGATGAACTTTCGCGCAATAAAATTGAGATATTTTACCGAATGGGAGCGGCGGCACTCCTGCCGCCGTTAACTTGAGTGCCGCCCTATTGCGAAACGCAGTATACCGCGCTATCATCCACCACATACATAGGATGACTCGACAATGTTGTCAATGAAAACCCGCTACGCGATCAAGGCCCTCATTGGCCTCGCGACCAAGGATACCCGCGAACCAGTGCTAATTCAAACGCTGGCCGAAGAACAAAATATCCCCAAAAAATTCTTGGAACTGATCCTGCTGGATTTAAAGGCGATGGGAATCCTGAGCAGCAAAAAAGGCAAGCACGGCGGCTACTTTCTGCGCGTGGAACCGGCGCGCATTCGAATTGGGCAGGTGGTGCGCGGAATGGAAGGGCCGCTGGCCTTGTTGCAATGTGTAAGTCAAACGCAATACGAACGTTGCGAGGATTGTCCCGACGAGAGAATCTGCGGATTGCGCCTCGTATTTAAGGACGTGCGTGACGCCACATCGAAAATTCTGGACAACACCACGCTCGCGGACGTGCTGGCGCGAATTGAGCAGGAGCAAGCGCAACCCGAGGTGATGTTCCACATTTAGGCCAACCATTCCAAAGCACGTTCGCACGTTTTGCAAAGCGTCATCAATCCCTATAAGGCCCATCAGGCCTATCTCACGCGTAAGTCCTCAATTTTATGTTGCTAATTACTATTAACTCGATAGTATTAGTGTGCTAAATGAACGCGCGAATCGGAAAATGGTTTTTTTGGGCCGCGATATTCTTGGCTTCGGCGACCCCGGGCTGCGGGGATTCCTCGGCGAACGCCACGGGCATTGCGCCGGTGCGACTCGGGTATTTTGCCAACATGACCCACGCGCAGGCGTTGATCGGCGTCGCGCGCGGCGATTTTCAAAAAGGGCTCGGCAACACACCGCTTCAGACGAGCATTTTCAACGCGGGGCCGTCCGCAATCGAGGCGCTTTCCGCGAACAAACTCGACATCGCCTACATCGGGCCTGGCCCGGCGCTCAACGCGTTCGTGAACGGCAAAGGCAACGTGCGCGTGGTGGCGGGTTCAGCGGCCAATGGCGTGGGGATCGTCGTCGCGGCCGGCAGCGGAATAAAAACGCTGAACGATCTGAAGGGCAAGCGCATCGCGACGCCGCAGTTGGCGAACACGCAGGACATCGCCGCGCGCGAGTTCGTGCTGGAGCAACTGCATGATAAAGCCAGGAGCGACGGCGGAACGACCGAGATTCAGCCGGTCGCGAATGCGGAACAAGTCGGGTTGTTCAAACAAAAGCGCCTCGATGCCGCGTGGGCCCCGGAGCCGTGGGCTTCGCGGCTGATCCACGAAACGGGCGCGACGCTGCTGGAAGAGGAGAAGAATCTCTGGCCCGAAAAAAAATTCGCGATCACGCTCGTGGTTGTCTCGAAGCGCTTTTTGGACGCGCATCCGGAACAGGTCGAAGCGTTCTTGAAAGCGCATGCCGCGATCACCGAGTTCATTCAGAAATCGCCGGAGCAGGCGGCGGCGCTCGTCAACGAGCAGCTCAATAAGGAACTGGGCAAGCCGCTGTCGTCGGAGGTGCTGAAGGACGCGTTCGCTCGCGTCAAATTCACGACCGATCCGCTTCCTTCGACCATCGAGAGAATGGCGCAGTGGAACGTCGATCTCGGATTTCTACGCACGAAACCCGACTTGAGCGGGCTGGTCGATCTGTCGATTTTGAAAAAGCTACAGACGAAATAAGGCGGGGACCTTGATGCCACAATTGACCACGGCTTCGCCTTCGCTTGAGACGCGGCCCTTCGCGCCAACGCATCCCACACCCGTGCCGCTCGCGCCCGGCGCGGCTAAAGTCGAGTTGCGCGGAGTCTCGAAAATCTACTCGACCGGCGCAAAACGTTTCGCGGCGCTAAGCGAAATCGATCTCGCCATCCGCGACGGCGAATTTCTCGCCATCGTCGGACCCAGCGGCTGTGGAAAATCCACGCTGCTCAATTTGATTGCCGGATTTGAGTGCCCCGATTCGGGCGAAGTGTTTTTCGAAGGCCAAGCAGTGACCGGCGCGGGACCGGAACGGCTGGTGCTCTTTCAGGAGCATGGACTTTTTCCGTGGCTGAACGTGCGGCAGAACGTCGAATTCGGTTTGCGCGTGCGCGGGTTGTCGAAAGCCGAGCGGCGCGAACGCGCGGAACACTATTTGAAAATGGTCCATCTGCAAAAATTCAAGCGCAGCTATCCGTTCCAGCTTTCCGGCGGAATGAAACAGCGCACGGCGATTGCACGCGCGCTGGCCGTCGAGCCGCGCATGTTGCTGATGGACGAACCGTTCTCCGCGCTCGACCCGCGCACGCGCGACATTCTGCATCTCGAACTGCAGCGCTTGTGGATGGCCACACGCAAAACGATTGTGTTTGTCACACATTCGGTGGAGGAGGCCGTGCGCCTCGCCGACCGCATCGTGGTCATGGCCAGCCAGCCCGGAAGAATCCGCAGCGTCTTCGAAGTGGCGCTGCCGCACCCGCGCGAATTCATGGATCCGGCGCTGGTCGAATTGCGCGGCGCGATTCTGCGCGAATTGGAAGACGAACTCGGCAAACTCGTGAAAAAGGAAGGGGACGATGATTGGCGTATTGAAGAAAAGTCTATCGGCGCTCGCGCTCGCCGCGATCTGGATTTCGGTTTGGGAGACGGCATATAGGCTCAGCGGCCCGGACAACTTCGGCCTTCAGCCTCCGCTGAAAGTACTCGCCGAATTCTGGCGGCGCACCGCGGATTTGACCTTTGTCAAAGCCCTCGGCGCGAGCCTGCTGCGCGTGGCATTCGGCTTCGGGCTGTCGATTCTCTTCGGCGTGGCCATCGGCATCGCCATCGCCGGCAGCCGCGCGGCAAGCTGGCTGCTCAGCCCCGTCGTGATGGGCGTGCAATCGCTTCCCAGCATCTGCTGGCTGCCACTGGCGGCGCTCTGGTTTCAACGCGACGAAAACGCAATTCTGTTCGTGATCCTGATGGGCTCGATCGGTTCGATCGTGATCGCAACGCGCGACGGTTTGAAGAACGTGCCGACAACGTACCGGCGCGTGTCGAGCACCTTCGGCGCGAATTATTGGCAGCGCCTGTTCTGGGTCTACATCCCGTCCGCGCTGCCGGCATTCATTTCGGGAATGAAGCAAGGCTGGTCCTTCGCGTGGCGTTCGCTGCTCGCGGGCGAACTGATCAAAAGCGTCGTCGGCGTCGGCGGCCAGATCGAAATCTCGCGCTCCATCGGCGATTACGAGCGCTTGTTCGCGAGCATGATTCTGGTGCTGCTGGCGAGCGTGATCGTGGACAAATTATTATTCACCCAACTGGAGAAGCGCATCCGCGCCCGCTGGGGCATGGCCGCATGACGGAGCGCCGGCTTCCAGCCGGCCAGCATCGGAAAAGAACATCCGCATTACAATCGACTTCTCGCCGGCAGTTTGTTCGCCGTTCGTGCGCCACTGGCCTTGCCAGTGCGGACCCGCGGCGCGCGCCCACAAAACAATCAACTTTGCTGCTGAAAGCTTAATTCACGTCCCCCAAATACACATCCCCGCCCAGCGTGCCATCCGCCTGAATTACTTGCTTCAACACGCTCGGGAAAATCTGGTGCTCCTTCAACTCGCTCAATGCAATCCACACCACATCGGTCTGATCCGCGTCCGGATTATGCGTGGGAAAAGTGCCAAGCGGATCCAGCAATTCGCAGACGAACATGTACTCAACTTGATGCACGTCGCTGTGCCGTTCGGCGAAGGCGTGATTCTTCCCAATGTAATCGCGGACGTAGCGCAAGCCCAGCACGCGCACGCGCGCGCCGAGTTCTTCGCGGCATTCGCGATCAAGCACTTGCGGCAGCGTCTCGCCGGGATTCTGCCCCCCGCCGGGAAGAATATAATAATCGTCGCCGCGCCAGCCGGCATTTTTGGTAAGCAGCAGCTTACCATCTCGGATGACGATGGCTTTGGCGGAGTTGCGGATGGGCATTTAAATTCAAGATTCAAGATTCGGCTCATGAGGCGAAATAAGTGATCCGTGGTGCAGGCGTCCCGCCTGCGAGTCGTGCAGGCGGGACGCCTGCGCCACGGTCCTCACTCGATTCGCCCCATGAGCCCAAAATTCGAACTTCAAAATCACGCTTGAACGAATCTTTCAGTTTTGAATTTTGAATTTTGAATTTCCGTTACTTCGCCGGCGGCGGAGTCACCGGAGCGGGCGGCGGCGGCGGTTGCAACGCCGCGGCTTTCGCGGCAGCTTCAGCGTCCCTTTTCTTTTTGTCGAGATCCTTCTCTTGCGCCTCAATCACTTTGTCGAGCGTATCCAATTCAGGCTTGCGCGCCGGCGGGCGGCCGGATTTGATGAACTTCTCGATCTGCTTCGTGCGCTCATTAATAAGTTGTGCCACTTCCGTTTTGATCATCGAACCCGTCGGCCCTGGCACGTCCTCCATGTTCACTTCGTAAAGTTTGTAGCCGAGGTCCTTGGTGAAATCGTATTCAGTGGGCTTGTCGGCGCCGGGCACTTTGTACGAGACTTTGCCGCTAAGCACCTGGCCTTCCTTCACTTCATTGAGCTGCGCGACCTTCCAGTCCTTTAGCTCGTTGATCCAAACGCGGATTTCGAAGCGCACGCTGTAATCTTCGCGGTCGTGGTGCGCGGGGTCGCGCGGCACTTCGGCCGCCGGCACGGTGCCGTTGACGCCGGCAAGGCGCACGTCGAAATTCGTGGGCGTACGCGCCGAAACGACCGCCGTGTAGTCCGTGGCGAAAAGCTTGGCTTTCGGCGAAGTTGCCGCAACGGCCGTCATGCCTTTCGGGAATTTGTGAATCACTGGCTCTTTGGTGCCGTCGGGCTTGGTCAGGATTTCGAGCTTGCCGTCGGAGTTCGTGTAGCGCGCGACAAGACGCATCTTATAAAAATAATCCATTTGCTGCTCGACGTTGACGTCTTTGAATCCGCGCAGGTCGCCGAGCTTAAAGGGCGGCGGCGGTTTCTTCGCGGGGCCTGTTCCACTCCGGACACGTTCCTTGGGTTCGGGCTCCGGCGGCGGTTTGAAGCCGGGCGGAAGGGGTTCTTCCATATTGATTTCAATCGTGGCGTAAGGCTTGGAAAGGTCGATTTTGTCGGCGGCCGGTCCTCGGAAAATTTCGATGCGCGTGGGTTCCATGTCCACGGCGGCGTCAAGCTTCGGCAGGTTCGCGCTCAAATAAATTTTGCCGTGATCCGCGTGCGCTTCGGGCTTTTCAAGCGGCGGAATGAATCCAAAAATTTCGCGCGCGGCGACTTCCGCGGTAGGCTCCGGCGATTTCGGCCGAGTCGGCTGCGGATACGAAACCCACGCGCCGACCGGATCGTTCTTCGCGTCTTTGATGCGGTCCACGTTGCGCTTGAGCGTCTCCGCGTTTTTGATTTTGTCACGGTTCTCGGCCGATTCCGCATACTCCGGCTTGACCTCGCCTTTTTTCAACGTGTCGTCGATTTTCTTCTGCGTCGCGGCGAGATCCTTGACCTCCGGTGCCGTGTCCGTGTAATAAAGGTAGCCCCACGCGCCGCAGCCAAGCAGCACCGCAATGAAAACCAGCAACGGACCGTGGCGTTTGAGAAGATTATTCATGTTCGCGAACTCCTGAAACTGCGTTTTGATCTTTCATTTGGACGACGGTGCGGGCCGTCGCTTGATTCTCACATCCACACATCACTGATTCGGCGCCGGCGGCGGATTAGTCGGGCGCGCACCCGAATGCGCTGGCGTCGGCGGCGCGGGCGGTTTTTCCATCAGTTCCAATTTCTTCAGATCGATTTCTTTCAAATCGATCGTCAAATCCACGCGCATCGGGCCTTCACCGTAATGCGTGTTCTTGCTCGGATCGAATTCAGCCTTTTTGTAATCCGCTTGAACCTTGGTGTCTGAAACCGCGTTCACCAGGAACGGCGACGCAAAGCGTACCATGTCCGCGCCGCTGATTTCGCCGAAATAATGCTCGTTGGCCTCGAGCTTGTTTTCAATCGTGGTCACGGCGCTGACGTGAACCACAAACTCGACTTCCATGGACGACGTCATGACCGGCATTTCGATGCCTTTCCACAAAGTGTCCTGCGCGCCGCCGGTGTGCTGTTCGATTTTGACGCCCGCCTTTTCGAGCGCTTTCTTATACGCGTCGTCTTTCAGCTTGGCCGTTTCTTCCGGCGTGTGGAAGGTGAAGCTCTCGAATTTGACTACGCTGACCGGCGCGGTTGCGGCGGGCTCATTCTTTTTCGGATCGGTTTCGAACCCCGATGTAGCCACATTTCCATAGCGCTGGCAAAGCACGTCAATAGTGTCGTCCACGAGCAGCAGCACAAGCAGTTGGTAATCGCGATGCTTTTTAATTTCCTTCGAGGCATCGTCAACTTCGGCCCCCGCGAACAGGATTTTGTTGATCAAGTCAGGCGTCGTCTGAACATTCGCGTCGGCGAGTTTTTTGATCAGCCGCTCGCGTTGTTTGAGCATCCAATTCTCGAATTGGCTGCGCTCCGCGGGCGCATCTTTGAATCGCGATTCAAGGTATTTGACGTCATGCAATCTGGGCCAGGACTTGATCAAATCGACCATCTGGGTCTTTTCAGTCTCCAGCTTTTTCGCATATTCCTTGGCGGCAGTGAGGTGCGCGGGCGTGATGATTGGGTTGAAAGTCTTCAGCGCCTGAGTTTTGGTCTTCAAATCGGACTTGGCTGTGTCCGCGTCGGGAATGTAGATCAGCCATGCGGCCAGCGCGCCAACCACAATCACGCCGAGGATGATCCAAAAGAGGTTTTTCTTGATTTGATCCATGAAGCAAAACTCCGAGCAGTTTTCTGTACCGCCGGCGTCCCGCCGGCCCGATTCTAGTCATTCTGTGGCGCGCTTCGCGCGCCATTGCCGGCGGGACGCCGGCGGTACAACTGACGATGCAGCCGCGATTTCAATGCCCCGGTGGCGCCGGCGGCGCCGGTGGCGGCGGAACGATGTCTTTGTCCGCCGGGTCTTCCCAAACGAACATGAAATGAAACGGCATGAACACCCAATTCTTGGTTTCGTCGGCCACCTGTTTTTGCGGATCGAAATCAAGGGCACCGTCTTTTGTGTAAGGAATAATATGCTCGACATAAGTGACGGTGCGGTTGGCGCTGTATTCGAACTCGACTTTCTGCCCCTTGCACTGTGGAATCTTCTTGATCGCGTCTTCGATTTTAGTGCAGACGTCAATGGCGGCGCCGGGGTTGTTATCGACAACCTGAACCTGCCCGCTTAGGATCACGATCAACGGAGCGTCCGGGCGCATTTCAGGCGCCACCTTGTACGGATCGCCCGCGGTTTTCAGGTCGTCGTAAAGGCGCTTGAGTCCTTCACTCGTTCGCAGTGCATCCCAACGCGCGGAATCACTCTTCTGGTCCAGCGGCGCGCGCGATGCATAGAAATTGGTCACGTAGGTTTTGTTCTGCAGTCCGAAGATAGCCTTGTCATCGCCGCCTTTAAGTGTCAGAAGCGTGTTTTCGGCGAAATGGATTTTTTCGCGATCGCGCGAGGCGCTTTGCAAGCGCAGGTTCACTTCCCGCTTGGCCGGAATGTCTTTGATCGCTGTCTTCTCGTCGCCCTGCGCGGCTACCAACTTCGCTTTCAGATCGTCGGCCTCCTTCGAATTGCGCGTGAATTCGTCGAACGCCTTGCTGGAGAAGTAATAGGTAATCAGGAACGTCAGCACCACAATGGCAGCCGACATCGCCGCAAACTTCTTCCACTGCGCCCGCGCCTGATCGACTTCCGTCTGCCGCGGAATCAGATTCAGATTCAGTTCACCCAATCCCAGCCCCTGAATCCCCAATCCGATCGCCACGGCCATGGTCGGGAATTCGTGTTCCCACACCGACGGCTCGACCGTGCTGCCCAAGCGAATTCGCTGCAAGCCCTCGACCAGCGCAAACGGCGCTTCGCGCACCTGGCTTTGCAGGTATTCGGCCATCTTCGGCAGCCGGAACGCGTGGCCAAGCAAATAGCAGTTCTGAATCTTCTGCCCGCGCGATTTCGCTTTGTAAAAGCCGATCGTGCGCTGCACGTCCGCGCCCAAATTGCGCAGCGTCGGTTCGATCACGCTCAAAATCTGGTCCATCTGCGGCGATTTTTCGATGTTCTTTTTCAGGCTCTCCGCCTTGTCGTACGGCACTTTGAATTTGTTTTCGAGCACGCGCGTGATTTCGCGCCCGGCGATCTGGATGCTGCGGAAATAAATCTGGCGCTTGTTCATCACCACGAAGTCCGTCCCGCGCGCGCCGGCGTCGAGGATCAGCGTGATCGTGTTCGGCTTGAATTCGAAATTAATGAAATTGTACAGCGCCATCGGAGCGGCGGCGATGCCTTCGAGCTTCAATTCGTAATTCGCGCAAAGGCTGGTCATTTCCTGAATGTCGCTTTTGCGCACGGCGATCAGCGTGATGTTGATGCCCTTGTTGGCGTCCTCGGTCGCGTCGAATCGTTCGTAGCCCCATTCGACCTGGTCGAGCGGAAACGGAATCTGCTGGCGCGCTTCGAACTGCACCATCTCGTGGAGCTTCGCTTCGGCCGTCGGCGGCAGCGTAAATTCGCGATGCAGACACACCGCGCCGGGAATGGCGAGGAACACCGGATCGTTGCCGAATTTGTGGGTCTCGGTGAGGTTCTTCATCGCCGCGTTGAGGCGCGCGGGCCGCTCCGCCTCGTCCCCGGCGGGGATGTCGATGATGTCAAAGTCGATGATGCTGCATTCCGTATTGAAACGCTGCATTTTGACGGCTTTGATGGCCGAGCTTCCAATGTCGAGGCCCCACACTATGTTCGCTGCCATTGTCTTCCTTTAATCGACGTGAAACGGTTTCACAAACACGCGCCCCCGATTGGTTCGATTCCCAACCGCTCAGCCTCGCCGGGGTTCCCCTCCGGAGCAATCAGAACGCTCACGTGTGTGAAGCTTGATTACAACATTATTATATGGAGTCGTCAAGGCTAAAAAACCCGTGGTGAAGGCGTCCCGTCTGCACGTTTTTGTTAAATCCGCGCGTCTAAAGCGTTAGATATGTACGAGCGACAATCTGCGTGCATTTTTATCGAGCGACGTGACAGAAATGTCGCCGCTCCCAGAACCATATTGGTGCTCCGCGCGTAACGATAGCATGCGTCGTTGGAACTGGCTTCCGATGCACCCTGTAACGGCTTGCCTGCTGCTCGTTGCCGTGGCGGCGCTGTATTGGCTCGATCATTGGCACGTCCACGAGGAAACTCAAATCGAGTATTTCCCCAATGCCCGTTATTCGGGGATATCTGTTCGGGAACTGAGGGACGGATGGCCGCACGGAGTCAGTCGCTATGAGGAGCGCGAATTGGATAAGTGGACGAACAAGGTCAAAGTGTGGCGTTGGTACTGCCCGCCTTGGGATCAGCGAGCCGGCAAGGCGAATGACACGAGGAACGGCGTTTTCGCGGTATTTCTGTTGTTGCTGATCTGGTTTGTCTGCGAACGTGTATTTTTTCGGAGAAAGGCGAGCGGCCGGATTCAATTTCATCTTTCGACCGCCGTTGTGGTCATGTTTGTGTGTGGTCTGCTCATGTTTGCAAATCTCGGCAACGCGGGCGCGTCAATCGATTGGGAGCAGGCGGGATGGCCATTTCAGTTTTGGGACCATTATTCTTTGTTCGCCGATGCATGCATTGGATTTAACATCGTGGTCGGGACCGCGTGGCTGTGCGAACTGATTCTTGCGAGGATGTCGCGCAAATAACCGGGCTTAAGGCGTCTTGACCTTTTCGCGAAAATGCGCTAACGTATCCCGCTTAATGAAATCCAACACCTTTTCTCGAACGCTGCGCGCCGCGCTCCTGGCCGCGCTCCTCTGCGCCGCCCCCGGCTGCCTCCATTCCGATGCCGAAGGCGGGAAAGTCGTCAAAGGCGACGTCGAAGATTACTACTACCACCAAGTGCGCAATTTGGATTACCTCAACCAGGACGTGCACGTTTACACCGAATTGCAGCAGCGCCTCTGGAAGGAAATGATCTCGGACATCAACGATTATTTCGCCTACCACAACGCGCAGATCGACGTCCTGCGCGCCGACGTGAAAGCCTACGAGCAGCTTCAACTGCGCTTGGCGCTGGCGCTCAAACAGGACGTGCACAATTACATGGACTACCAGCGCTCATTGCCCGATGAAGTGCGGGCGGACGTGCAGTTGTATTGGGAAAACGAAAGCGTGCGGCGCACCGCCGCGACGAAAGAAGACATCCACAATTATTTCGAATTTCAGGACAAACAGTTGGTCGATCTGAAAGCCGACGTGGACCGCTACATCAAAGACCAACTCGATCGCTCGCACAAAGTCCACGCGCTCATCGACGACTATTTCGAGCACCAAAATCAGAATCTCGTTGCGGCGAACGCTGACGCGAAGAAATATCTCGAAAACGAAACCAAAATCCGCCCTGAGAAAACGAAAGACGACATCCACGCCTATTTCGAAAACCAGTTCGCGCTGCCCGACGTGCTGCGCAACGATGTCGAAACGTGGTGGCGCAACCAGAAGGACGACGCACAAAAAGAGCGCGCCAACGTTCACCAGTATTTCGAACACCAGTGGACGCTGCTGACCTACCTCAACGACGACGTGCGGACCTATTTGAAGAACGAACTCGCCCGCCGCACCGGCCGCACCAAAGCGAACATCCAGGATTATTTCAAATACCAGGAAGATCAGATCGGCACGCTGCGCAACGATGTGATGACCTACATCGAAAACGAATCGAAACGCCGCCCCTTCAAAACGAAGGAAAACGTCCAGGCCTATTTCGAAACCAACCGCGGCATGGTGCTCACGCTCAACGAGCGCGTCCACACGTGGCTCGACAACGAAACCCGCGTGCGGCCTTCAAAAGCCGTCGCGGAATTGCACGACTATTTCGAATACCAAGACAAGCAGATCAAGCGAACCCACATGAACGCGCAGGAATTGCCGGATGGCACGCTGACGGGACGGAATAAATAATTTCAAAATGCAAAATGAACGGCGGGCCCGTTTCTTAATTTTTCATTTTAAATTGAGAAACTTCTCGTACAAATCCTTCAAATACAACTCCGGATTCTTGTAAAACTCATCCCCCGAATCCGGCAGCATCACCGTCCGCTCCGCCGCCTGAACGACCGGATTCGTCCGCGCAAAATCCTGCACCGCTTTGCCCATCGGCTTGATACGCCCATCGGCTCGAACAAGCCCGAAGAAGCGTTCGTGCCATTGAAAATCGCACGGCGGCAAATTCCACAACGAGCGATCATAATCGGGGAAACACCACGCGAAGGCGCCCAACGCGCCGACGCGTTGCAAGCGCGGCAAAACCTGGCGGTAATATTCCGCGCCGTCTTCGTCCGACGCGAAGAGATTGCTGCGAATTTTTCCGTTCCATTGCGGCATGTCGATCACGCGGCTGGGTTCGTCATTCTCATGCGTGCAAAGGCCGAATTCCTCGAAGATGACCGGGCGTTTCGCCAGCGCGGCGGTGAGCGCCGCCATAAACGGCACATAATCCGGATCGAGCAGATGCCGCGCGAGGCGATCGTAGATCGAATAGCCGTGCATCACCGAAATGTCGGTTTCTTCGGCGACGTGATCGACGCGCAATCCGACGTCGGCGTGCAGCGACGCCGTGTGCAAGCCAATTAGGACGGGATGAGTTGCATCGACGGATTTGATGGTCCTGACCATCTCGCGCACCCACGCTTTTCCGGCGAGCGCATTTGGCGGGCGGCAGAACAAATCGGGTTCGTTGCCGAGGCTGTACGCCCACACGGCGGGATGATCTTTGAGCGCGCCGCAGACCGTGCGCAGTTGCAGCTTCTCGGCTTCGACGACGAACGGCTCCGTATACACATTGTAAATACCAAACGGCGAACCGTCTTTTCGCCCAAGGCTCACAAGCTGCCGCTCGCCCTCCACGCGCGGTTGCCCATTCAGCAGCCAATCCGGCGCCCAATTCGGCCCGCTCATGTGCCCCGTAAAAAACGTCGGCTGCATGCACAGCCCAATCTCGCCCGCAATATCGCACGTCGTCAGCAGATTTTTAATCGCACTCGCGCTGACTTGCTCCGGCTTGGGCTGAAAGCTCTCCCAAAGCAAAAACAATCGGACATAGCGCAGTCCGAGTTCCTTAATGAGCGCAAACTCCTCGCGCACTTCGCCGGCGTCGTAGTTGGCCCACCAATACATGGCCTTTTTGCGAGGCCAGTAGTTGCAGCCGAGGAGGAAGGGAGAGGCGATGGTCATGGATTGATTTGGGTGAGCCAATTAGATTTCCGGTTCGAAGATGTCTTTCAATTTCATTTCACATCCGGGCAGGATGTCTTCGCCGGAAAATGCCTGCGATTCATTCAACACGATGACGGGCCGTCCGCGCCAATAGACCCGCCCTGTTCGGGTGATGGGATCGACGCCCCAGACAAGCGGGACGCCGGCTTCGAGAAATTCGAGCGCTTTCTTATCCAAATCCTGGACGGTGTCGGACGGCGATAGAACTTCGACGGTCAAGTCCGGAACAACGGGAATGTAGCCCCTCGGAGAACGCGCAGGAATGCGATGTTTTGCGATAAAGCTGACGTCGGGCGCTCGCACCGTGTCGGGATCGCGGGCGAGAAAGAAGCCGGTTTCGGCGGCGTAAACCTTGCCGAGTTTGCGAGGCTTCACGAAGTCCCGGATTAATCCGAGAATTTCAGCGGCCACGCCGCCGTGCTCCCCGCCCGCTGGACTCATGAATACCACCTTTCCCCGCAGCAACTCGCACGGATTCCACTCAGGATGGGAAAACAATTCGTCGGCGGAGACGAGCGTTTCAGTGGTCAGGATGCCTGGGTCCATGAATTGCATCCTATGCATTGCGTCGCGAAAGATCAAGCGCTGCTATTTTGATTCGCGCAGCACTTTCAAATCAATCCCGTCGAACGGATCGAAAAGCGTGCCGTCGTTCGCACGAAGGAGTTCGGGGGCAGATCCTCTCTTTGCACGGCTGCACGCATCCGGAAACCAACTCAATTCGAGCGACAGATAGGATTGGCTATCGGAATAATCGAGCACCCGGCGGCTCAGCGTCGTACAGGCGTCATATTTTCCGGCGGAGTAGAGTTTGCGGCACATCGCCAGTCCGCGAAAGCGTGCGTTGGTGAAAAGCCACGCGGGATCGTCGGCGGGAAATCGGCAGGCGCTCATGACCGTGGAGGCGGCGGCGTTCGAGTCGCCTGCCGCGTCAAACGCATACGCCGCCAGCAGCCACGCGGAGAAATCGTTGATTGACGCCGCCCACGCATTTAATTTCGCGGCGGCGCCGGGTTGATCTTTCGCGGAGTCCATGACGTGGACCAGCAGCACGTCGCGCCAATTGTGCGCGTTTTGCGCGGCGAATTTTCGCACGGACTGTTTGAACCGTTCGAGTTCGTGATGCAACAGCGCGAATTGGAAACGCTGCGCGGCGTCCGACGCATCGCTGCTCATCTGCATTCCGTTGTCGCCGGTGCGCAGCTCGAAATGCACGAAGGCACGGTCGACGAATACTTTTTCAGTCAACACGTCGCCGTTGGGGATGGAAACGGTTTCGAGAATCAGGCCGGGTTTCTCTTCGCGTTCGAGCGCCATCGCCCACGCGGTGAACCCGGGTCGATCGCCCGTCGGCGCGCGGGTCAGGCTGTAGCCAAAATGATAGAACCCGCCTCCGAACTCGACGCTTGCGTAACTGCCGTCGATGCGCGCATAGTTTGGATTGAGCCTCAAAACTTCCGGTGGCATCCACGCCGGAACAAGCGTCCGATCCGTGAACCATTGCGGATGCGCCTGGCATGTCTGACACATTTGCGCAAGCGCCATAGCCGCAGGATGATAATTCACGGGTTGTTGCAGAGCCGTTTCGCGCGCGCGAATGCCGGAGCCGAACGAAAAATAAACCACGATTCCCAGCGTGATCGCACCGAGGAACATCAGCAGAAAGACCGCAGCGACGATAGTGCCCAGTTTCATGGAGTTGCCTCGGTTACCGGACGTGATACCCTAAATGGTACGGGATCCATAAGCGAAGGTTACGTCGCAATTCTTGCACTGTATCAATCTTGCCCACTATCCCTCGACCGAACCCTTGCCCGTCCACGATTGCCCATCCAAGGAGTACTTTTGTGTTTTCGTGTCGAACAGATAAACAGTTTCGCCCGTAAGCCGCCCTGAAGCGCGCCAAACTTTCAGTGCGTGTATCGCGTTCTTCAACGTGCGCGAATATGTCAGCCGGCCGCGAATGTCGCTCTTTATCGAGAATCGGCGAAGAATAAAACTCCCGCTCATGACATCCACTCCAACTCCCCGCCCTCCCCATCCGGCAAAACCTTCTGCATCATCGGTGCACCTTTCGCACCGCCTCCGCACCCAGGCCCGCCCGTCGGCATGCCGTGGTCCTCTTCGTAGCGCTTCTTGCGTCGCGCATTCGGCCCCCAACCGTCGTCAGGACGATTTGAAGAACCTTGAATCTTGAATTTCGAATTTTGAATTCGCCGCCCCGCCGGCACGAGGCACTCCGGCCCGCTGCCGATCAAATCCTCGCGCCCGCATTCGCGCAACGCTTCGCGCACGTCGTCGTGATAATCCGGATCGCGGAAAAAGAACATCGCGCGCTGCAAGCGTTTTTCGCGCGCGGTTTTGGCGACGTAGATTTTTTCGTTCGTGAGCGGATTGACGCCGCAGTGCCACATCGCCATGCCCAGCGTCAGCGGCGCAGGATAAAAATCCTGCACTTGCTCGGGCGCCATGTGTTCGTTCTTCAAGAATTCGGCGAGTTCAACCATGTGTTCGAGCTTCGAACCCGGATGCCCGCTAATGAAATACTGCACCGTGTATTGGTCTTTGCCCGCGGAGCAGCTCGCCTTCGCGTACTCGTGCAGGAATTCCTTGTAAAGCTCCGCGCTGGGCTTCTTCATGTGGCGCAGCACTTCAGGACTGGTGTGTTCGGGCGCGATTTTCAAGCGCCCCGACACGTGATACTTCGTGAGCTGGTCAATGTAATCTTTGCCGCCTTCGCTCAGCGCCAGGTCGAAGCGGATGCCGCTTTGGATGAATGCGTGTTTGACGCCGGGCATTTTGCGCGCATCGTTCATCAGTTCCAGCACCGCGCCGTGGTCCGTGTTGAGATGCTCGCAAATCGTCGGCGTGAGACAGTTGCGCGCGTGGCAGCGGTAGCGGCCGATTTTGCAATGCGTGCCAAACATGTTCGCCGTCGGGCCGCCGAGGTCGCTGATCGTACCGCGAAACGCCGGATCGTTGGTCATGTCTTCGATTTCGCGCAGCACGTTTTCCTTCGAGCGGCTCGAGACCATCACGCCCTGATGGTACGTGATCGCGCAGAAGGAACAGTCGGCGTAACAGCCGCGGTGCGTCGTGATCGAATCCTTGATCATGTCGTAACACGGAATGCGCGCGCCGCTGTACGACGGATGCGGATGCCGCGTGAACGGCAATCCGTATATTTCGTCCATCATCTCGGTGCTCAGCGTCGGACTCGGCGGATACACGACGACGTAGCGGTCGCCGTGTTTTTGCGCGACGGGCTTGCCGTAAGTCGGGTCGCAATTGAGATGATATTTGCGGAACATCCACGCGAAACGTTCACGGCCGTCGTCGGTGTTGGGGCTGACTTCGTCCCATGACGGCGCTTCGACCACGCGCGGAATGTCGTCGATGCGTTTGCGGACGATGCTCGTGCCCGGAATACCGTCGATGCCGCCGACGCCATCCGCGCCAATCGGGTTGCCCAGCGCTTCGACGACGTACGTCAGCGCCTGTTCGGCCTGCCCGAAGACGAGAATGTCGGCCTTCGCGTCGAGCAAAATCGGGCGCTTCACTTTGTCCGACCAATAATCGTAGTAGCTCAAGCGGCGCAGACTGGCTTCAACGCCGCCAATCACCAGCGGCGGGCAATCCTGCTTGAACGCTTCGCGCAATCGCTGGCAATACACCACCGTCGCCATGTCCGGCCGCTTGCCGGTGACCGCGCCGGGCGTGTAATGGTCTTCGCGGCGCGGCCGGCGCATCACGGTCAACCGCGCAAGCTGGCTGTCGAGGTTCCCCGCAGTCACGCCGAAAAAAAGTTTCGGCCGCCCAAGCTTTTTGAAATCATCAACGCTCTTCCAATCCGGCTGCGCGATTATGCCCACGCGCAAGCCGAGATGCTCCAGCCAGCGCCCGATGATGCCCGCGCCGAAGGCGGGGTGGTCGATGTACGCGTCGCCGGAGACAAGAATGACGTCGAATTCCTCCCAGCCATAATTGCGGCGGGCTTCTTCAATGGACATGGGAAGCGGGTATTTTGCAAGCATTTTGGCGGTGACTTTTTTTCTCACGCAAAGGCGCGGAGGCGCAGAGGGAGGCGCGGAGAAGAAAGAGCATTCCTTTGTTGGGCTCGTCCCCGGTCGCGCGGCCTGGCCGAATCGATCGGCGAAACAGTCGGCGCTCGCAAGGATTCGCGAACGGAGGGCATTATAGCAGGGAATGGGGGGAAGTCATGGGTTTCTTTTGCGCACGGCGCGGCGGTGAATCCACCACTCGCACACGAACCACACCGCGAAAAGAATCGCCAGCGCAACCGAGAAGTTAACGCCTGCGACGCCATATCCGAAAAAGACTCGAGCCGGTTGACTCATCTTAACGACATCGTTATGAATCCATTTGTAAGCGGATCTGACGTAGACGATTTCCGGCCATCCATAGCCGTTTATTGGGTCTCGGATTAGTTCGTTTTTCCCTCCGCTGCTCTCCGCGCTAAGTTTATAGCGCCGCAAAGCCTCTTCCGGATAGTTGCCGGCCTCCAAAAAATCAATGTACTCGTCTGGTCTGAATTTGTTACGACTTAATTCGCGCGGCATCAGATTCAGCCAGAGTATGCCCCCCGCCACGAACATCAGCACCACCGCTGTGCTTAAATGAAGTTGCAGCCATTCTCGCCGAGGGGCGTCTGGAACCGTTTGTCCGATCTTTCGAGTTGTGCGCCAGCGAACCCACCGTTCGCACACCAGCCACGCAACGAAGAGAATTGCAATTCCCCCGGCCAGATTAATTGCGATGCCAACTTTCGAAATTTCGAAGTCTGAACTCGGCGCCCGCTTCATGAAAATTCCTTGGATGGAACGAACTACCACAGCGTCCCAAGGCCACCCATAGGTGCGATGGTAAACGCCTTTGCCAAGATATTCTTCGCGAGGATCAAGCACATTCGCCCAAATCAACGTCCCCGCCACAAACATCAGCACCAGCGCCGTGCTCAGATGCACTTGCAGCCATTTGCGGCGAGTAACCTCAGCCATCCTTCACGCGCCTTTCATTTTGCATTTTGCATTTTTCATTTTGAATTGACGCTACTTCCCCGCCTGCAAATGCGCTTCCAGGAACCACAGGCGCTGGTCCAAACCGCGCGTGATTTCGGTGTACAAATCGGCGCTGCATGTGTCGCCGTGTTCTTCGGCGAAGTCGATGCCGGCGCGCGAGAATTTTGCCGCGGCAGCGACGGACGTTGACAGCGCCGCCACGTGCGCGCTGCCGTCCACGATGTCTTCGGGATAAGCGTTGAGCTTGGTGTGTTTGAGCGCTTGAGAAAGCGTGCCTTCGGCAATTCCGCCGAGCGCGCCGATGCGTTCGGCAGTCATGTCCACGTAGCCGGAGACTTCTTTGTACGTCTCGTCGAAAAGCTCATGCAGCGAGATGAAATGAGGGCCGCGCACATTCCAATGCGCCTGCTTGGATTGCGATTGCAGGTCGATCAGCGTGGCCAGTTCCTGATTGAGCAGCTTGACCAGCGCTTCGCGTTTTGCCGCCGGCAAGTCGATTTTCGTGGTGTGCATGGTTTCCTCTCCTTTGTGATGTTGTTACCGCGAGACAGTTACTAGACGCGCGACAATTGGGCGCCATCAATTAGTTGTGCGAAGTGCCGCCGTTCTCCCCCCTTCCTCTTGGGGGAGAGGGGCCGGGTAAGGGGTGGCCGAGCGTACGATCGGGCTTTTGAAACGCCCTATGGGCCTTTCCGCGCAACGCTCCAAATGCCAAATGACAAACGCCAGTACGCCGTTAAAATCCGCGCAACCGCGCGTCGTGACGATGACCGGCGCAATGCGCAGCGTCTTTAATTTTGCATTTTGAATTTTCATTTTGAATTTGAGGACCTCATGGCCAAGCGAATCCTATCCGGCGTCCAGCCCTCCGGAAAACTGCATCTCGGAAATTACTTCGGCGCGATTCAGCAGCACATTGCGCTGCAGAACGAGGGCTTTGAATGCTTCTACTTCATCGCCGACTATCACGCGCTGACGACCGTGCAGGACGCGGAGTTGCTGCGCAGTTACATCAAAGGCGTCGCCATCGACTACCTCGCACTCGGACTCGACCCCGAAAAATCCGTCTTCTTTCGCCAAAGCGACGTGCCGGAAGTGCAGGAGCTGGCATGGATGTTCGCGTGCGTGACCGGCATGGGGTTGCTCGAACGCGCCCACAGTTACAAAGACAAAATCGCGCGCGGCATCAAACCCTGCGTGGGCCTGTTCTATTATCCACTGCTGATGGCCGCGGACATTCTCATCTACAAACCGCAGCTTGTCCCCGTCGGCCAGGATCAGATTCAGCACGTCGAGATGACGCAGGACATGGCCACGTATTTCAATCAGACCTATAAATGCAGCGTCTTCCCGCGCCCTGAATCCAAAATGGGCGTCGCACCGAAAGTGCCCGGCACCGACGGCGAGAAGATGAGCAAATCGTACGGCAATACGATCGACTTGCAGTCCGACGAGAAGAAATTGAAAAAAGTGATCATGAGCATCAAGACTGACAGCACGCCGGTCGAAGCGCCAAAGAATCCGGACGGCGACAACATTTTCGCGCTGTATTCGCTCTTCGCCAACGATGAAGAAAAAGCGGCGCTGGCCGCGCGCTACCGCGCGGGCGGCATGGGCTATGGCGACGCGAAGAAATTGCTGCTCGAAAAAGTCGCGACGTATTTCGCGCCCTACCGAGCGAAGCGCGCGGAGTTGCTCGCCAAACCCGATTACGTCGAAGACGTGCTGCGCGAAGGCGCGCGCAAAGCCCGGCTCGTCGCGCGCGCAACGCTGAACGAAGCGAAGTTAGCCTGCGGCCTGGCGTGATTTGCAGTTGCCCTCTCCCTCCGGGAGAGGACCGACGCATGTACTCATGCGCGGGGTGAGGGGAATTCGGCACCCTGGACGACCGCATAACCCTCCCCTCACCCCGCGAGCGAGTACGCTCGTCGGCCCTCTCCCCGTGGGAGAGAGGGAAACGCGCCGCAAACTCGACGCTAGAACCAAAATCGATTTTTTTCATTCCTCATTTGCAGAACCCCGCGCAAGCCTTATACATTTCAAATCTGTCGGCATTCATCGGCAAACTCATTTTCAAACATTTCACAAAAGAGGAGCGATTCCATGAGCGGCGTACGGGTTCTCGTCGGCACAAAAAAAGGCGCGTTCATCCTCACATCCGACGGCAAGCGTGAAAAATGGCAAGTCAGCGGCCCGCATTTCGGCGGCTGGGAAATCTACCATTTCAAAGGCTCGCCCGTCGATTCCAACCGCCTCTACGTCTCGCAAACCAGCGGCTGGTTCGGACAGATCATTCAACGCTCCGACGATGGCGGCAAAACGTGGACCATCCCGGGTGGCGAGTCGATGCCTGGGCCGGCCGGTCCGCCTCCTGACGGCGCCAGCAATAAATTTGTGTACGAGGGCGAAGTCGGAAAACACCTTTGGTACGACGGCACGCAGCACCCGTGGGAATTCAAGCGCGTCTGGCATGTCGAACCGTCGCTCACCGATCCCGATACCGTCTACGCAGGCGTGGAAGATGCGGCGCTTTTCAAGACGACCGACGGCGGCAAAACCTGGAAAGAACTCTCGGGCTTGCGCAAAGCCAAAGCTCACCTCTGGCAACCGGGCGCTGGCGGCATGGGCCTGCACACGATTGTGCTCGACCCGACAAATCCGCAGCGCATGTTCATCGCGATTTCGGCAGCGGGCGCGTTCCGCACCGACGACGGCGGCGAAACGTGGAAGCCGATCAACAAAGGCCTGAAGTCGCCGTACGTTCTTCCCGATCCCGACGCCGAAGTCGGCCATTGCGTGCATCGCATCGCGATGCATCCGGCTCGTCCGGGCGTGTTGTTTATGCAAAAACATTGGGACGTGTTGCGCAGCGATAATGCGGGCGATCTATGGAACGACGTCGGCGGAAATTTACCCACGGATTTCGGTTTCCCCATCGACGTTCACGCGCACGATCCGGAGACGATCTACGTCGTCCCAATCAAAAGCGATTCGGAGCATTACCCGCCGGAAGGCAAACTGCGCGTCTACCGCAGCAAATCCGGCGGCAACGAATGGGAGCCGCTGACCAAGGGCCTGCCGCAGGAGAATTGCTACGTCAACATTCTGCGCGACGCCATGTCCGTGGATACGCTTGACGATTGCGGGATTTATTTCGGCACGACCGGCGGCCAGGTCTACGGCTCGCCCGACGGCGGCAATAATTGGAACGCGATCGTGCGCGATTTGCCGGCGGTGCTGTCGGTGGAAGTGCAGACGCTGCGATAATTGTGGTGCAGGCGGCCCGCCTGCAATTTGTGGTGCAGGCGTCTCGCCTGCACAGTCCCGAGGCTCGATCATGATCCGAGTCGTGCTCCCCTACCATCTGCGAACGCTCGCGAAAATCGACGGCGAAGTGCAACTTGAAGTCGCCGCGCCAGTGACGCAATGTGCCGTTCTCGACGCATTAGAAGCCCGCTTCCCGATGCTCAAAGGCACCATCCGCGATCACGGCAGCAAGACGCGCCGCCCGATGATTCGCTTCTACGCGTGCGAAGAGGATCTGTCGAACGAATCGCCGGACACGCCGCTTCCGGAGGAAGTGATTTCGGAAAAAGAGGCGTATATGGTGATTGGGGCGATTGCGGGGGGATAATTTTATGGACGGCCGAGTTTGAATTCAATCCAAGCGCTCTTGCAATCGCGCGGCCTTTCCCCGCGCAAAATCTTCGGCCAAAATTTCATGGCCGATTCGAATTTCGCCGCCGCGATTGCGCGCGACGCGAAACTGGACGAACACACACTGGCGATCGAGGCTGGACCCGGCACCGGCCTGCTCACGCGCGCGATGCTTGAGAGTCACCCATGCGCGCGCGTGCTGGCGATTGAGATTGATCGCGGATTGGCGGAATTGTTGCGCGACACGTTTTCGAGCGAAATCGCTTCGCAGCGTTTGACGCTGATCGAAGGCGATGCGCTCGATGGGAAACATCGCATTTCACAGGCGCTGTGCGATGCGGCGAAGCAAATTGCTGCGAACGAAAAACGTTCGCGCGTAATTGTGTGCGCGAATCTTCCGTACAACATCGCCACGCCGTTTCTAGCGAACGCGGCGCTGGATGAGCAGGGCTTGAGCGTAACTTTTGCGCTGGCGACGATTCAGCTTGAGTTGGCCCAGCGAATGCTGGCGCGGCCGGGCGATGCGGCGTACGGCGCATTGTCGGCGCTGCTGGCGCTTCGCGCCAACGGGCGGATCGCGCGCCGCGTCGGCGCGGAAATTTTCTGGCCGCGCCCGAAAGTCGATTCAGCGGTGATTGAACTGGCATTCAAGCCGTGGGCGCAGCATCCGATTGCCGATTCACTTCAGCGCGACGAGGCGGCGGGGTTTCAGGAATTCCTGAAACACGTTTTTTCGCAGCGGCGCAAGACGCTGCGCGCGCTGCTCAAGCCGGCGAGCGTTCCGGAGATTGCGGGCGTCGCACCAAACGCGCGCGCGGAGGCGCTGAGTCCGGAGCTTCTGCTGGCGGTGTTTCGAGCGATGAAGCGGTAGAGATGGGTGTATGACTGAATGGAACCCAGGGAGCGCGCGATGAAAACTTTGCTGATCGTTGCGATTATGCTGCGTGCCGCATTGGCGCTCTGCGGAGAAGAGCACTCCCCCGCTCAGCTTCCGGAAAAGACGACAATTTCCGCCACGCTGGACGTGCCGCACCAGAAAGGGCAAAACCTGATTTGGTGCAACACGCTTCAATTGGCGTGGAATGCGATGGGCAAGGATTTCTGCGGCGAAGCGCTGCGGCTCGAAGGCACGCCGGCGATTGAAAAATCGATGAACGCATCGACGGTCAGCAAGGCCGACGTGGATGCGGAGAGCGCGCTGGTCAAAGTCGGTGAAGTGAATCAAGCGTTTCTCGATGCGTTGAATGGAGAATTGAAAAAGCGCTTCGGCGACGATGCGCCGCCTCCGCTCAAAATGGAAATTCATCCGGATGCGCCGGACGTCCTCGCGTACGCGTACCTCTTTAAGAACCTCGCGTTCGCAACACCGCTGGATAAGCAGAAGGAAGCGCTGGCTTGGCGCGGCGACGAAGGCGCGAACGCGCCGCTGCAAGCGTTTGGGCTGATCAAGGTCGGCGGCGCAAACGCCGGCGCGGCGAAACAAATTCAGATCGTCAACGATAAACATGGTGAATACATCATTGAATTGAAAACCAAATCCGACGCCGACCACATCATCCTCGCGCAAGTCACGCCGGGCGCGACGCTCAAAGACACGCTCGACGCCGTGCGTAAAAAAGTCGTCAAGCCTGACCGCGCGCCGTTTGCAATTCAGGTTTCCGACCAGTGTTTGATGCCGTGCGTAGGCATCGATGTGACGCGAGTCTACAATGAAATCATTGGAAAGAATATTCTCAACGCAAAGCTTGCGAACGGTTATTTCATCTCAGACGCGCGCCAGGACATACGGTTTAAGCTCGACGAAAAAGGCGCCGTGTTGAAATCTGAAGCGCAAATCGTGGCATCCAAGAATGGCCATGCTGCGCGCAACATTCTCTTTAACCGGCCGTTCTTACTTTATATAGAACGCGCGCGCGCTGTGAATCCGTACCTCGCGATCTGGTTTGAAAATCCGAATCTGTTTATAAAATCCACGGCTCAGCCCGCGGCTGAGGCGCCGCAACCGAAGCAATCGAAGTTTTGAGGACACAATTATGACTATCGCGCACTTCGAGCCCGTCGGCCTGATTTGTTTCGGTACTTTTTTTCTCATCGGCATCCTCGGCACGATTTTTTGGATTTGGGCGCTCGTAGACTGCGTTAAGAATGAACCATCGGAAGGCAACGACAAATTGATCTGGATTCTGATCATTGTGCTGACCCATTGGATCGGCGCGCTGATTTATTATTTTGTGCGCGTTCCTCAACGCACGCCCGATCTTGGAAGATAAAACATGCACCGCTTCACGCTCCTCTCCTCTCTTTTCCTTGCGCTGCGGCTCGTCCACTGCGCCGAGCCGTCGCTGATTTTTTACAACGGGAAGATCGTCACTGTCGATGAGCGTTTTTCGGTTCAGCACGCGCTTGCGATTCAGGACGGGCGCGTCCTGCAAACCGGCGACGATCAGACGATTTTGAAATCGCGCGGCGCGGGGACGAAAGTCGTCGATCTCGCCGGCAAAATGGTCTTGCCCGGCCTGATCGATTCGCACGTGCATCCCGTCGGCGCGAGCATGACCGAGTTCGATCATCCGATCCCTGACATGGAAACGATTGCGGACGTGCTCAAGTATGTGAAGGAGTGCGCGCAGAATTTGAAGGAAGACGAATGGGTTTCGGTGTCGCAGGTGTTCATTACGCGCTTGAAAGAAATGCGCTATCCGGCGCGCACGGAATTGGACGAGGCGTCGCCAAAAAATCCGGTTTTCTATCGCACGGGGCCCGATGCCTCGCTCAATTCGCTGGCGCTGAAAGCCGCGGGCATCGAAAAGGATTTCAAAGTTACCGACGGCGGATCGGGATTTTTTGAAAAAGACGCAGACGGCGAACCCAACGGCGTGATCCGAAATCTTAGCCGCTTTGTAAAAGTCAACGCGCCTGGGAAAAAAGCGACGGACGCGGAGAAGACCGCGCGCCTCGTCGCGCTGCTCAAAGACTACAATTCCGTCGGCTTGACCACAATCGGCGACCGCGACGCGAGCGAGTCGGACATTGAGCGCTACGTGAAAGTGCGTGACGCCGACCAGCTGACAATGCGCGTGGCGTTTTCGCACGATGTCACGAACATCGGCCCGATTAACGACATCGTTCACATGATTCATCAGATTGCGGAACATCCGCTTTTTCGCGACAAGCAGAAAGACGGCATGTTGCGTATCATCGGCATCAAAACGTACATGGATGGCGGGATGCTCACGGGCAGCGCGTACATGCGCGCGCCGTGGGGCGTGAGCAAATTGTACGGAATTACGGATCCTGAATATCGCGGCGTGCGCTTCATTCCGCACGAGCGGCTGGTGCCAATGGTGCGGGCCGCGGTTGAAAGCAAATTGCAATTCACGGCGCATTCGGTCGGCGACGGAGCGGTGCACGCGCTGCTGGATGCATACGAGGAGGTGAGCAAAGATTTGCCAATTCGCGAGACGCGGCCGTGCGTGACGCATTCGAATTTCATGAGCGAAGAAGCGATTGCAAAGGCGGCGAAGCTGGGCGTATCGCTCGATATCCAGCCGATCTGGCTGTACATGGACACGCGCGCTCTGATGAACCATTTCGGCTACGAACGGCTGCGCTGGTTCCAGCCGCTGAAGAGTATCTTCGCGGCGGGCGTGATCGCGGGCGGCGGGTCGGATCACATGATGAAAGTCGGCTCGTTCCGCGCGATCAATCCGTACAATCCGTTTCTCGGAATGCAGACGGCAATCACGCGCACGGCGAAATGGTACGACGGCGTTTTGCATCCGGAGGAGGCGCTGACGCGCGAGCAGGCGATTCGCTTTTACACGCGCAACAACGCGTACATTCTGTTTTGCGACGATCAGGTTGGGTCGCTTGAAGCCGGCAAGCGCGCGGATTTAATTGTGATCGATCAGGATTTGTTGACGTGTCCCGCCGATGAAATCAGCAAGACACAAGTGCTGGAGACGTACCTCGAAGGTAAACAGATTTATCTCAAACCGTGATGGCGAGATTCAAAATTCAAGATTCAAGATGGCGACCTTCAAAAATGGGCGCGTGAAGCGCGCCGCCGCTGTCAGCCCCAATGGGGCGAAATATGTTAGCCCAGGGCGGAGCGTACTCGCGCAGCCCTGGGTGGGCGCACAACAACGGTCCAAACCCCTGAAGGGGCGGCCTATCGACCCGCATCAGGGGCGTACGACTACGTATGTTTGACAAGTGGTTCACATCCACGGGCTGAAAGCCCGTGTTACTTCGGCGGCTGCGAACTTCGCAGAAACGCGAACAGGTTGCGCAAATCGTCGTCCGAAATATCGTTTAAAATTCCCTCCGGCATGAGCGATTGGCGCAGCAGTTTTTGCAGTTCGATTTGATCGCGCGGGACGCTGGTGTCCTGGCCGTCGGCGCCGCGCAGGACGATGAGTTGCTTGTCCTGCTGCGCGAGAATTCCCGTCAGGCGGCGGCCGTCTTTGGTTTTGATGAAATAGCTTTCGAACCCTTCGCGGATTTCGGCGCTAGGGGCGGTGATGTTGATCAGCATGACGTCGAGGTCGTCGCGTTTGTACGACGTCAGATCGGGACCGACGCGGCCGCCCTGTCCGAAAATTGCGTGACAATTCCCGCAGCGCTGCGCGAAGACGGCCTGGCCTTTGAGCGGGTTGCCGCCGTCTTTGACTTTCGCGGCGAGGCGCGCGACTTCCGCGAGCGTTTCGGCGGTGACGAGCGTCGCGACCGATTCGCGCGGTTTGCCGAAAAGTTTCTCCATCAGCGAAACGACTTTTTCGTCGTCGTGCTGGCGCAGCTTATCGACAGTTTCGCGCGCGATGGCGCTGCGTTCAATTTTGCCGTTTTCGATTTCCTGCAATAAACGCATTGCCCATTCGGCGCGGCTCGCGAGCACCAGTTGCA
>Ga0070731_10000903_pt1 | contig 34453 bp, 38 predicted proteins | sample Coa_R1_2_FD_66448 | JGI IMG/M metagenome (GOLD analysis project Ga0070731, IMG submission 66448) | Surface soil microbial communities from Centralia Pennsylvania, which are recovering from an underground coalmine fire - Coalmine... | ecosystem: Environmental > Terrestrial > Soil > Unclassified ... | reverse complement strand
GGCGCTCCGGCCCCGGCCGGTGCAGCCGGACGCGACCCCAGAAAGCCACCGCCCGGCACCGTACCTATGGTCCGCGACGGCGCGCGCTGCTACCGCAACGAATAGCGGAGAAAGAGGTGATCCGAGGAGCGCCGCACAGAGAGGAGCGATGCGCCCACGCGGCGATCGGGCAGGTAGCGCGACTCCTCGACGAGGGTGAGCACCTTCGCCGCAGTCGTTCGGCCGGCAACGACCGGCGACAGCGTGAGGAAGAGCTCGTCGACGAGGCCCGCGTCGAGCAGCGAGCCGAAGAGCGTCGGCCCGCCCTCGCAGAGGATGCGGCGGAAGCCTCGTTCGCGCAGCGCAGCGACCGCGGCGCGGACGTCGACGGCAGTCGCGTCCTGAGTCGTCGGCGTCAGCACGATCGGCTCGCGTGGAAGCTCCTCGAACGCGATCGCGTAGCCCCGGCCGGTCGTCACGACGGCGAGCGCCGGCTCGGGGCCGAGATCCAGCGCGCGTCGCAGCTCTGCGAACGCTCCGGCGGCGGCCGGATACGCGGACTCCGCGACCCAGCGCGCGGTCGGCGATGCGTGCAGCGTCCCCGAGCCGACGAGCACGACGTCCGCGCACGCCCGCAACAGCGCCATCACGAACTGGTCGGCCTCGCTCGCGTCTGCGATCAGCTTGTTGGAGGATGGAACGTCGGGAATCGCGACGGCTCCGTCGAGCGACTCGACGAAGTTCGCATAGAGACAGCCGTCGGGGAAGCCGAGCGTTCCGGAATAGAGACGCTCGAGCGCGGCCGGCAGCGTAAACGCCGGCAGTGCGCGTCGTTCGAAGAGCAGCTCGAGCGGCTCCACCAGGGGGCCTAGGCGCGGACCTCGTCGAGGAACTCGCGGCGCAGGTCGGCGTCCTCGTCGAAGTCACCGCGCCAGAACGTCGTCACGGTCCGCGACCCGACTTCGGACACGCCGCGCATCTGGGTGCAGAGGTGCTCGGCCTCGAGACGCACCGCCACGCCCTTCGGCGCGATCAACTCGACGAGCTTGTCGGCGATCTCCTCGCCGAGTCGCTCCTGCACGGTGAAGCGTCGTGCAAAGAGGCGCACGAGGCGGGTGAGCTTCGAGATGCCGATGATCTCGGAGCCCGCGACGTACGCGACGTGCGCGGTCCCATGGAAGGGCAGCGCATGGTGCTCGCAGAGCGCGACGAAGGCAATCGGGCCTTCGAGGATGAGGCCGTCGCGTCCTCCGCGCTCGACGTCGCGCTCGGTCGGGAACGCGGTCAGGAGCTTCTCGTCGCCGTCGTAGCCTGCGGTTGCGTCGAAGAGCGCCTGCAGGAGCCGCCGCGGCGTGTCGCGGGTCCCGGGCGTGTCGAGGTCCATCCCCAGACCCTCGAGGACCTCGGCGAGATGGCTCTCGTAGCGCCGCAGGTCGGCGTCCGAGAGCGCGCGGGGAGTGGGCTCGCCGTGGGGGTGCCACGGGAGGACGACGGCTGCTTCGTTTTCCACTGGGCTGCCTCCTTGGTCAGTCGAGGGCGGGAACGGCGCGACGGACGAGGCGTTCGCGCCGGAGCGCGAGCACCGCGACGGCGGCGACACACCCGATGAGCACGAGCACGTACAGCTCGGGACTGCCCGTCGCCAGGCACACGCCGAGCACCGCGAGCTGCGTCGACAGTCCGAAGTTCGCAAGCACGTGCACGGCCAGCGGCTCGTGCCAGGCGTCCGGCCGGCGCCGGGCGACCCACTCGACGAGCCGGTCCTGCGGCTTGTAGGCGACGTCGTAGACGCGTGCGAGTGCACGCGTCGGCCGGCCGGTCGCAGGCGGGCTCGGAGCCGCCTCCGCCGCGCGCGACTGCGTGAACAGGCGCTCGACGTTGAAGTTGACGCTGAGCACGAACGTCAGCGCCAGGAAGCCCGCGAGGGCGAGCCACGGGCCGATGCGCAGGCCGAGCGCGGCGAACACGGCTGCGTCGACGAGCAGGTCGGACTCGGAGTCGAGGTAGCGGCCGAACATGGTGACGCGGCCGGTCAGTCGCGCGAGCTGCCCGTCCGCGTTGTCGAGGACCGTCTTCGCCTGCAACAGGACGGCTCCGGCAACGAGTGAGCCGCGCGCGATCTCGCCGGCTGCGGCGAGGCCGACGCCCGTCGCCGCGCAGACGACGGCGGGCGGCGGAACACGCAACGGCGCCAACATGCGCGCGACGACGTGCGCGAGGGGCCTGAACACGAGCTCGCAGGCGAGCTCGATCCCGTGCCGCGGCTTGCGGTCCGGCATAGTCAGGCGCATGAGCACCCCAGAAGGCTGGCGCGAGGAGGACGGCGCGCTCGTTCGCGAGTTCGAGCTCGCGAGCTTCCCCGACGCGGTCGAGTTCGTCCGCAGGCTGGCGGACCTCGCTGAACGCGAGAACCACCACCCGGACATCGACATCCGGTACCGCCGAGCGGTCGTGCGCTGGTCGACACACTCGGCGGGCGGAATCACAGACCGTGACCGCGAGCTGGCCGCGAGGACCACCGAGCTCGTCTGAGCGCGGTTACCCGGCAAGCGCACCGACCGCCTCCTCGTCGACCGGCTCGCCCGCGGCGATCAGCTCGCGCGCGCGGTCGACCTTGTCCCAGACGTTCCAGAGCAGGATCCCGCGCGGGCGCGCGCTCTCGTCCACGTACGCGACGACGCCCTTTCGCGCCGGCTCGAGCCAGTGCTCGACGGTGGCGAGCCGCGAGTCGAGCTCGCCGACCGCCTCGTAGCCCAGGTCGAACAGATCCGAGTAGAAGAACGGCAGCCGGTCGTACTCGGCGTCGTCCCCGGCGGCGTTGCGCCCGGCGAGGCGCCCGTGGTTGTTCGCGTGATCCTCGTGCTCGACCCGACCTTGCTGCCCGAGCGGCACGATCGGAAACTGCGCGACGTCCCCGGCGGCGAACACGTCGTCGAACCCCTGCACGCGTGCGTGCTCGTCCACGACGATGCCGTTGTCGACGGGGAGGCCCGCATCGACGGCGAGGTCGACCCTCGGCACGATGCCGAGGCCCGCGACGACCGCGTCGGCCTCGAGCACCCGGCCGTCCTCCAGCGTCACCCCGTGTCCGTCGAGGCTCGAGACGAGCGCTTCGGTCACGACCTCGACGCCTTTCTCCCGGTAGTAGTCGGTGACGGCCTGCGACAGATGCGCCGGGTAGGGGCGCCGGCCGATTCCCTCCTCGGGGAACACCATCGTCACGTCGCGACCCTGTGAGCGAAGGCTCGCGGCGAGCTCGGAGCCGATGAAGCCGCCGCCGATGACGACGAAGCTCGCGCCCCCGTCGCTGAGCTCGCGCACGCGGTGGTAGTCGTCGAGCGTCCGGTAGTAGACGACGTCGGCATCGCCGTCGAGCCGCCGCGGCGTGCCGCCCGTCGCGAGCACCAACCTCTCGTACGCGTACTCGTCGCCGGCGTCGTCGGCGGCACGACGCCGACCGGGATCGATGGAGACGATGCGCCGTCCGAGCCGCAGGTCCACGTTCAACTCCGCGGTCTGGCGCCAGATCTTCTCCTCCGGTGCGCCGCTCCACAGGCCCTTCGTCAGCGGCGGCCGCTTGTAGGGCCGGTGCGGCTCCTCGCCGACGAGCCCGATCGACCCTTCTTCGTCGACCTGTCGGATCCCCTGGCAGACGGCGTCGCCGGTCATGCCGCCTCCGATCACGAGATACGTGAACGAATGTGTCGTCAAGTTGTTCCCTCCTGGATCTCGATCGTGATTCGGCAGGACTCGTGCGCCTGCAGGCAGCCGTGCGTGCCGCACGTCACGGCGGACGCCGAGACGCCGTCGAGCGCAGCCTCCGTGAGGCCGATCCACATCCCCTCGTCGATGGCTGCGGTCTCGGGCCGGGTGACGACGAGCGGCCGCAGCGGGCACGTCGGTGTGGCGAGCACGGCGCCCTGCTCGTCCGCCCGCTCGACGGTCGTCTGGTAGCCGAGCGAGCGCAGCGCCGAACAGATGCGGTCGAAGCCGCGTTTCCGGTTGCGTGTCGAGGCGAGGCCCGCGCTGCGTGCGAGCTCGTGGCCGAAGGCGACACCGACCGCCCGCAGCCTGGGCCTCGACAAGCCGTCGGCCAGGAGCCCGAGCAGCGCCTCGTAGCGGCGCGCCGGGAACTCGATCCCCGCCAGCTCCGGAGTCGCCCGGTACGTCTTCGCGGGCCGCCCGCCGCCGGGCCCGGCGCGCCCGGACCGGCGTTCGAAAGCGACGTCGAGCAACCCGGCTTCGACGAGCCGTTCGAGCCTGCTGCGCGCGACGTTTCGATGGATGCCAGCGTGGGCGGCGAAATCGTCGGCGGTGACGGGTCGCGCCGCCCCGCGGACGTAGAGCAACGCGTCGCGGAGGGCCGGATCGCCGACCGCCTCCAACCGGTCGGATGCGTCGAGCATAAAAACAACCTAGCAGTTTTTAGAATGCATACGTTTGCCGCCGTGCGTGCGCGGCATAGGGGGTTCATGCCGCCGCGGGGTGTGAAGAAAGGGACGAAGCGGGCCCGCCAGTACGAGCACATCAAGGAGAGTCAGCTCGAGCGCGGGACGTCGGAGTCGCGCGCCGAGGAGATCGCGGCGCGCACGGTCAACAAGGACCGGGCACGCGCCGGCGAGTCGAGGCAGCGCTCACGCACCTCGATCGAGGACATGTCGCCCGAGCGGCGCGGAGGCTTGCGCTCGGGCACCGATCGGCCGAAGGGCCGGACCTACGAGCAGCTGTATCAGGAGGCACGCCACCTGAACATCGAGCGAAGGTCCAAGATGAACAAGGCCTCGCTCGAGCGTGCCGTCGACCGAAAGAAGCGGAGATGAGCGAGGACGAACCGATCCGCGAAGACGAGGATCGCGACGAGGACGAGGGCGAGGAACACTCGCCCTGGGCGAAGACCTCGTCCGGCGACGCCGACCACATCACGACCGAGGACCCGGAAGCAGACTGACGTCGCAGCGAGGCGCTGCAGTGCGCGGCGCCTCCCGTACCCTGGTCGTGTGAGCATGTTCTGGCACACGGCGCAGGAGGTCCCGGAGCGGCCGGCCGACGCTGCCGTCAGGCGCGCGAACCTGCGCCGGATCGGCGGGCTCTTCTCGCCGTACCGCGTGCGGCTAACCGGCGTGCTGCTGCTCATCGTGGCGTCGGCGGGTCTCGGCGTCCTGCCCGCATTCCTGCTCAAGCGCGTGCTCGAGGCGATCGGCCGCAACGACACCACGGCGCTGTCGGTGAACGCCGGGGCGATGATCGCGATCGCCGTCGCGACCGGCGTGCTCGGGGTCATCCAGACGCTGCTCTCGAACCAGGTCGGCCAGCGCGTGATGCACGACCTGCGCGCCGCCGTGTTCCGTCACCTGCAGCGGCTGTCGTTGGCGTTCTTCACGCGTACGCGCACGGGCGAGGTGCAGTCCCGCATCTCCAACGACATCGGCGGCGTGCAGAACGTCGTCACGAACACCGCGACGTCCATCGCGTCGAACGTCACGACCGTGATCGCGACGATGGTCGGCATGATCGTCCTCAACTGGCGGCTCGCGCTGTTCGCCTTCGCGTTGATCCCGTTCTTCGTCCTGCTGACCCGCCGCGTCGGGAACGAGCGGCGACGGATCGCGAAGACGACGCAGGAGACGCTGGCCGACATCTCGAGCCTGGTCCAGGAGTCCCTCTCCGTCTCCGGAATCCTCCTCGGCAAGACGATGGGACGCGGCGGCGAGCTCGCCGACCGGTTCGAGACCGACTCGCTGCGGCTCGCCGATCTGGAGGTCCGCCAGCGCATGGCCGGACGCTGGGTGATGGCGTCGATCCAGACGAGCTTCGCCGTCATGCCGGCGGCCGTGTACTGGTTCGGCGGGCTCGCGCTCGCGCACGGCTCGCACGCGGTCTCGATCCCGTTGCTCGTCTCGTTCACGACGCTGCAGACGCGGCTGTTCTTCCCGGTGGGCGGATTGCTCGGCGTCGGGCTCGACGTGCAGACGTCGCTCGCGCTGTTCGACCGGATCTTCGAGTACCTCGACGAGCCGGTCGACATCCAGGAGCGCGCGGGCGCGCGCGCGGTCGGCCCTGCCGGCGACGTCGTCTTCGACGGCGTCTGGTTCCGGTACGGCGAGGAGTGGACACTCGAGGACGTCTCGTTCACGGTCCCCGCGGGTACGACGACCGCCCTCGTCGGCGAGACGGGATCCGGCAAGACGACGCTCGGCTACCTGACGGCGCGCCTCTACGACGTGGAGCAAGGCTCGATCACGATCGGCGGCATCGACATCCGGGACCTCAGCTTCCAGGCGCTCGCAGACCTCGTCGGCGTGGTCTCGCAGGAGACCTACCTGTTCCACGCCTCGGTGCGCGACAACCTCCGCTTCGCGAAGCCGGGTGCGTCGGACGACGAGATCGAGCTCGCCGCCGACGCCGCGCGGATCCACGACCTGATCGCGTCGCTGCCCGACGGGTACGACACCGTCGTCGGCGAGCGCGGCTACCGGTTCTCGGGCGGCGAGAAGCAGCGCATCGCGATCGCCCGCACGATCCTCCGCAACCCGCCGATCCTCGTCCTCGACGAGGCCACGAGCTCACTCGACACGGAGACGGAGCGCCTCGTGCAGGAGGCGCTCGACCAGCTTTCCGCGGGGCGGACGACGATCGCGATCGCGCACCGGCTTTCGACGATTCGCGACGCCGACCAGATCCTCGTGCTCGACCACGGCCGCATCGTCGAACGAGGTCGTCACGACGAGCTGATCGCGGCCGGCGGCCGCTATGCGTCGCTCGCGACGCGCGACGTCCAGGTCGACGAGCCCGCCCAGCTCGTCGGCTGATCTTCACCAGTTCTGTACCGACTCCGAACCGGTCGGGCCCTCTGTGGCGGCAGGTCACGACGATCCACCCGAGCATGCTGGTCACGCACGACGGCGGCCGCACGTGGCGCAGGATTCACGCCGCCGCGAACGCGGGCCGAGCGAGCGCTCTTCCGGCGCGGAGGCGGTCGTACACCGGGCCTGCGTGGCCGGCAAGCCCGGCGAGCAGCTCGAGCTCCTCGTCCCGTGGGCGGCGACCCGACAGCGGATCGCCGAGTGAGAAGACGCCGACGAGGTTTCCGTCCCGGTCGAAGAACGGCAGGAAGAGCTCGTCCTCGGGGTGCCAGTCGTTGGGGTCGTCGGTCGGCCGCCATTCCGGCGTGTACCGATCGCCCTCCTGATCCGACCAGTCGAACTCGCCTGCAAGGATCAGATACGCGCCTCGCCGGTTGAAGCGCTCGATGAACACCGGCTCCCACACCGTCTTCGGGTAGACGCTGCCGGTCAGCGTCTCGCGAACACGGTCGTCGCCGACGACGCAGCTGACGACGAACTGCTCCGATTCGGGCTGGTAGACGTTCACGACGACGGTCTGCATCTCGAAGGCCGCCGCGATTGCGCCCGCGTAGTGCGCGAAGACGATCTCCGCGGACGTTCCTGCTCCTGCGAGCTCGAGCGCCTGCACGATCTGCTCCACTGCACGCACGGGACCGAGCGGTGCATCGGGGCGCTGCGGCGGCGGCGTCGCGAACCGGCTGCGCTTGTCCGCTCGGGCGCTCTCGCCCACCTCCGCCACGAATGCCTCGACGACGACGGGGTCGAACTGCGAGCCCGAGCAGGCGCGCAGCTCCGCGAGCGCCTCGTCGGAGGTCAGCCGCCGCTGGTACGGTCGGTCGGTCGTCATCGCGTCGTAGGCATCGCAGACCGCGACGATGCGCGCGCCGAGTGGGATCTCCTCACCCGCGAGCCCGTCCGGGTAGCCCGCGCCGTCCCAGCGCTCGTGGCTCGAACGCACGAGCGCGGCTGCCGGCTTGAGCGCCGGTGCGGCCGCGAGGATCCGCTCGCCGACGATCGTGTGGCGGCGCATCAGCGCCCACTCCTGGGCGTCGAGCGGCCCGGGCTTGCGCAGGACGTGTTCCGGCAGCGCGACCTTGCCGATGTCGTGCAGCTCGGCCGCCGACTCCACGCCCGCGATCTCGTCGGCCGTCATGGAGAGGCGTCGTGCGACTGCCCGCGCAAGCGCCGACACCTCGCGCACGTGCTCCTCGAGGTCCGGCTGCTGCTCGGAGATCAGCTGGCGCAGCAGGTCGCGCGCCTGCTCGTCCGTCGAGCGCCGTGTGCGCTTCTGCGCGTACATGCGGTCGTCGACGAGCTGCAGCGCGGTCGCGACGTCGTTCGCCTCGATGGGCAAGGCGACGGCGCCGTGCGAGCAGCCGATCGGGAAGGTAGACCCGTCGTCCTTGAGCGACGCGACGACGAGCTCGATCGCACGTCGCGGGACTTCCCGGGTCAACGAGACGAGCGCGCAGAACTCGTCGCCGCCGATGCGGTACGCGGTCCCGGACGCCGCGAGCGAGTCGGCGAGCGCCCTGCCGAGCCGTGCGAGCAACAGGTCGCCCGCGGGATGGCCGAAGGTGTCGTTGTACCGCTTGAACTCGTCGAGGTCGGCCATCACGAGGAGGCTGGGCTCGGCGTCGCGCCCCGTCGCGCGCTCGAGGTCGACCATCAGCTGGCGCCGGTTCGCCAGGCCCGTCACGGGGTCGGTGTGCGCCTGGCGATGGCTGTCGGCGAGACGTTGGGTGAGGCGCACCGCGTACGCCATTCGCACCAGCAGCACGAGCAGAGAGGCCGACGCGAGCTCGACGGCCAGGGTCCCCACGCTCGCGCTGTGATCCACGACCAGGACGGCGAGGGCGAGACCGCCGAACGCCCCCGGAAAGGCGAGACCGACGTGCCTGCCCCTCGTGGCGTCCGCGTCGCACGGTGGGCGCGCGAGCGCGGCGGCGGAGGCGATGAGACCGAACCCGGCCGACCAGCTGACGTCGAGCAGACCGCCGATCCGGTAGGTGTCGGCGATGATCCGGAACACGTAGAGCACGTCGCCGGCGAACCAGGTCGCGAACGCGGCGCAGAGCAGGCCCCAGGCCGGAAGCGGTTTCGCACGCGTCAGCGCGGCGCCCGCGACGAGGACCGCGAGCAACACGATGTCTGCCGCGGGGTAGGCGGCGCTGAGCGCGGCCGAGCTCACGCTGTGAGCGTGCTCCCGAATCGGTTGGTAGACGACGGCGGTACCCGCGGCGGCGACCGCGAGCCCGGCGATCGCACCGTCGAGCCACTCGCCGTCGCTCTGGTCCGCCAGTGCGCGAATCAGCAGGGCGACGGCGGCGAGCGCGACGGCGTAGACCGCGAGGTAGAAGTAATTCCAGTTGTCGGTGAACCAGCCGGTCGCGAGACCCGTTGCACCGAGCCGCCAGGCCGCCGTGGCGATCGTCCAGCCGGCCGCGGCACCGCCGAGCGCCAGCCAGGGAAGACGGAAGGGGGGTCGTGCGGACAAGAGGCACACGACGCCGGCGAGCAACGGCGGCGCGAGGTAGCCGATCGAGTCGACCCAGCGGGCGATGCCCGGCCCGAAGGCGAACGACGTCCTCAGCGCATACGCCGCCACCGCCGCCCACTGGATTGCGAGCACGGAGAGAACAACCCGTTGCCGCACGATCTCTTTAGTGTCGACGGCGCCGTCCCCCGCGGCATACCCCGAAAGGAGGATGCAGGCGACTACGCTTGATCCGTGCCTGTGCCCTTTGCACTCGACGGCCGCCACGCGCTGGTGAGCGGCTGCGGCAGCGTCGACGGGATCGGCTTCGCAGTCGCGCGTCTGCTTTCACGGCTCGGCGCGCGCGTGTCGATCACGTCGACGACCGAGCGCATCCACGAGCGCGCGGACGCTGTCGACGGCGCATTCGGCCACGTCGCCGACCTGACCGATCCGGCGCAGGCCAGGAGCTTCGTCGCTGCCGCGCGCGACGCCAATGGGCCCGTGGACATCCTCGTCAACAACGCCGGCCTCACCCAGAGCGGCGTCGATGCGCCCGAAGGCCCGACGTTCGCGGCATTGACGGCCGACGCGTTTCAACGCCAGCTGGAGATCACGCTCAAGACCGCGTTTCATCTCACGCAGGCGGTGCTGCCGGAGTTGGTGGCGCGTCGGCGTGGGCGCGTCGTGATGGTCTCGTCGGTGACGGGTCCTCTCGTCACGGCGCCGGGCTCCGCCGCCTATGCAGCAGCGAAGGGCGGGCTCGACGGACTGATGCGCACGATCGCCGTCGAGCACGGCCGCGACGGCATCACGGTCAACGCCGTCTCACCGGGCTGGATCGCGACGGCGTCCTCCGAACCGGACGAGCTCGTCGCCGGCGAACACACGCCCGTCGGGCGCCCGGGTGCACCGGACGAGGTCGCGGCGGCGGTCGCGTTCCTGTGCTCGGACGAGGCGAGCTACGTCACCGGTCAGACCCTCGTCGTCGACGGCGGCAACACCATCCAGGAGTACCACGGTGTCGACGTCTACGGAGGCGCGGCATGACGTCCGTGCTCGAGTCGACGCCGCCGCGGTTCAGCGCAGACGAGGTCGCCGCCGTCGCCGCCGAGCTGTTCGGCATCGAAGGCGACGCGAGCGACCTCGGCAGCGAGCGCGACCAGACCTTCCTCGTCGCGGGAGCCGGAGCCGAAGGCGTCGTCAAGATCTCCAACCTCGCCGAGGATCCCGGCACGCTCGAGCTCGAGGCGGCGGCGATCGACCACGTCTTGCGAGTCGATCCCGGGCTCCCGGTTGCGCGCCTGCTGGCCTCGGGAGCGGTCGAGGGACCAGACGGCATGCACCACGTGCGTCTCTTCGAGCGCCGGCGCGGTCGTCGCGGCGGCCCGGACCTGTCCGACGCCGCAGTCCGCGACTACGGGTCGACGCACGCCCGCCTGACCCGGGCGATGCGGAGCTTCTTCCACCCGGGCGCGGGCCGGGAGCTCCTCTGGGACCTCGCCCGCGCGGCGAAGCTGCGCGCGCTCGTGCCCGCGATCGAAGACCGCCGGCGCCGGGAGCTCGTGGAAGCGGTGCTCGACCGCTACGACGAGCGCGTCGTGCCGCGCTGGCCGCAGCTGCCGGCGCAGGTGATCCACGGCGATCTCAATCTCGACAACGTGCTGCTCGACGACGACGGGCGCATCTCGGCGATCGTCGACTTCGGGGACATCTGCCACTCCGCCGCAGTCGGCGACCTGGCGGTCGGCATCGCATCGCTGATGCGCGGCCGTCCCGTGGACGATGTCTTCCGCATCGCGCGCATTGCCGCCGACGGCTACGCCTCCAGGCTTCCGCTCGAGCCCGTCGAGCTCGACGTTCTCGGCGATCTCGTGGCAGCGCGGCTCGCCGCCATCGTCACCATCAGCGCCTGGCGCGTCGCGCGCTACCCGGAGAACGCCGCATACATCCAGGCCTGGGACGACGACTCGTGGGCCCTGCTCGAGCTCGGCGCCGACGCGTTCGCGCACGGTCTGGGTGCCCCGCAGTCGGTGCCGACCGCGACACTGGCGAAGCGACGCGAAGCCGCGATGGGCGTCCTGCTGACGGAGCTCACCTACGACGAGCCGGTGCATGCCGTCCGCGGCGAAGGCGTCTGGCTGATCGAGACCGGGGGCCGACGACTGCTCGACGCGTACAACAACGTGCCGGTCGTCGGGCACGGCCATCCGCGGGTCACCGAGGCTGTCGTCCGCCAGACGCGCACCCTCAACACGCACGCGCGGTACCTCTACGAGCCGCTCGTCGAGCTCGCCGAGCGGCTGCTCGCGACGATGCCGCCGGCCGCGGGCCTCGACACGGTCATGCTGGTCAACTCGGGCAGCGAGGCGAACGACCTCGCGTGGCGGATCGCCGCGGACGTGACCGGCCGCCACGGCGCGCTCATCACACACCACGCGTATCACGGCGTCACCGCGGCGCTCGCCGACCTGTCGCCCGAGGAGTGGCCTGCGGGCTACGAGCCGGATCACGTTGCCCGGATCCCGGTGCCGTGGACTGACGCCGACGTCGCCGCTGCGGTGGCGCAACGACCGCTCGCGGCGGCCTTCCTGGATGCCGGCCTGACCAGCGACGGCATCCACGGCGAGACGCCGGAGCGCGTGCAGGCGCTGACGGGCGCAACGCGTGCCGCCGGAGGGCTCTTCGTCGCCGACGAGGTCCAGCTCGGCTACGGCCGGAGCGGCGAGCACCTGTGGGGATTCGCAGCGCTCGGGATCGAGCCCGACGTCGTCACGCTCGGAAAACCGATGGGGAACGGCTATCCGGTCGCCGCGCTCGTCACGCGGCGCGACCTCGTGGAGCGGTTCGCGTTCGCAGGAACGGTGTTCAGCACGTTCGGCGGCAACCCCGTCGCCGCGCGGGCGGCGCTCGCCGTCCTCGACGTCATCGACGACGAACGGCTGATCGCGCACGCGAGCCGCATGGGTGAGCTGCTGCAGGCTCGGATCGGCGGGCTCGGCCATCCCGCCGTCCGCGACGTGCGGGGCAGCGGTCTTCTCGTCGGCGTCGAGCTCGACGATCCGGGCCGCGCGCGGTCTGTCGTCGACGCGTTGCGCCGCGACGGCGTCCTGATCGGGCGGACCGGCCCGCGGGAGGACGTCCTCAAGATCCGGCCGCCGCTCGTCTTCGCCGAGCCGCACGTCGACCTTCTGGTCGAGGCGCTCGAGCGCGCTTTGCGCGCGTAACCAGATTTCACGGGTCGTTCAGCTGCGCGCAAGACGCGCGCAAGTTCCTCCGGCAACGGTGTCGCGGTACATCGAGACGAAGGGAGAGCTGCATGCGTCTGTCGATCAACCTCAATCTGCTCGCGCGGACGGCCGCGGGGCTTGCGGTCGTCGCCGTCGGCGCAGTGCTCGCGGAGGGGGCGGCCGCGTCCTCCGGCGTCGTGGGCCATGTCTACGTCGACGACAATACGGCCGGTGCGAACACGATCGCCGCGTTCGACCGCCACGCTGACGGGACGCTGACGCCGGTGCACGGGTCGCCGTTCGCCGCAGGCGGCGCAGGCACCGGATCGGGCATCGGCTCGCAGGGGGCGTTGCAGATCACGAGCGACGGCAGGTACCTCCTCGCGGCCGACGCCGGAAGCAATCAGATCTCGGTCCTGCGCATCAAGCCGGACGGTGGACTCACGCCGGTCAGCGGCAGCCCGGTCTCCTCGGGCGGGAACGAGCCCGTCAGCATCGCCGTCCACGGCGGCCTGGTCTACGTCGCGAACGCGGGGAATGGGGGGAGCGACTACACCGGCTTCACGCTGAATGCCGGCGGCCACCTACGGCCGCTGGCCGGCTCGACCGTCTCACTGCCGGACGGCTCGTCGCCCGGCGACGTGTTCTTCAACGGTGACGGGTCGCGGCTGGTCGGCACACGGGTCGGTACGTCGCTGATCGACAGCTTCGTCGTCGGTTCCGACGGCCTCCTGACGGCTGCGCCGGGCTCGCCGTTCGCAGCCGAGGGCGTCGGCCCGTTCGGCAGCGAGTTCAGTCCGGCCGATGCGAGCCGGCTGTACGTGTCGAACGCGCACGGCGGCACCGGCAACGGCACGGTCTCGGCGTTCAGCGACGGGAGCGACGGTTCGCTCGCGCCGATCGGCCCGTCGCCGTATCCCGACCACCAGACGGCCCCGTGCTGGGTGGAGATCAGCCACGACGGCCGGGTCCTCTTCGCCGTCAACACGGCGAGCGACAACATCTCGAGCTACGCGATCGAGGCGGACGGATCACTGAGCCTGGTCGGGACCGCGTCGCTCGCGACTCAGAGTGCGGGTGCGGAGGATGCGCGGCTCGCCCCGGACGGACAGACGCTCTGGGTGGTCGACACCAAAGCAGGCTCGATCAGTGCGTTCACGGTCGGCGGCGGCAGCCTCTCCGAGCTCAGGTCGTCGCCGACGGCATTGCCCGCCGGCGCTGCGCCGTTCGGGATCGTCGTCACGTAGCAAGCGTGCTTCAGACGGCGGCGGGCGCGCCGGCGCCTGCCGCCGTCCACCACTCACGCTCGCCGACGTAGAGCAGCAACTCCTCTATGCCGTAGTAGCTCGCAGTGCCCTCCCGGCGCATGCCGGCTTTCTCGGCGACGCGGCGCGACGCGATGTTCGCGGGCATGACGAGCGCGATGATGCGTTCGAGGCCGGCGTGTGTGAAACCGTGTGCGAGCGCCGCGGCCGCAGCCTCCGTCGCGTAGCCGTTGTTCTGCGCGGCGATGCGAAAGTGGTAGGCGAGCTCGATCTCGGGCCCTTTCCACTCGGTCGGGTACAGGCCGCACTGGCCGACGAACGTCCCCGTCAGCTTGTCCTCGACCGCCCACACCGTGTGGCCGCGCTCACGCTCGAGCGCCGAGCGCCGCTCGACCATCCGTGCGAACGAATCCTTCGTGGGCGGCGCGATGGGCGGCAGAAAGCGGCCGAAATCCGGTTCGCCGACCATCGCGAGCCAGGCTTCCTCGTCGCGCGGCTCGAAGCTGCGGAGGACCAGGCGCGCGGTCTCGATCACGACGTGATCATCAGCGGCCCGCCGCGTACCCCTGCATGCCGCGTGCGTTCGCGGCTGCCTTGAGCACGCCGTCCGGGTCGCGGCCGGCGGCGGTGACGCGGCCGAGGGACCACGGCGGCGCGACGTTCACGTCGTGCCCACGGTCGCGCAGCCCGCGCACCGTCTCGTCGCCGATCCGCTCTTCCACGGCGACGTGGCGAGGCAGTGTCTCCCGCGGATAGAACGAGCTCGGGAACGCCTCGGTGTGATGCCCGGGAGCGTCGATCGATGCCTGCAGGTCGAGCCCGAAATGCACGTGCGCAAGGAACGCATGCAGCGTCCACTGGTCCTGCTGATCACCGCCCGGGGTCCCGAGCGCGAGGTACGGCTCGCCGCCGCGCGCGACGAGCGTCGGCGAGAGCGTCGTGCGCGGACGCTTTCCGGGTTCGAGCGAGTTCGGCAGCCCTTCCTCGAGCCAGAACATCTGCGCACGCGTGCCGAGACAGAAGCCGAGCTCCGGGACCACCGGCGCGCCGTCGAGCCAGCCGCCGCTCGGCGTCGCCGAGACCATGTTCCCCTGCCGGTCGACGACGTCGAGATGCACGGTGTCGCCTCTCCGCGTCGGCTCTCCGACACCGGCCGCCTCGGCGATCTCGGCGTCCCGGTCGATTCGTGCGAGCCGGGGCTCGCGTCCGTCCGGCGATCCCGGACGCAGCTCGCCGGACGACTCGTCCCCGGCCAGCGTGCGCCGGCCGGCCGCGTAGCCGCCGGAGAGCAAGGTCTCGAGGGGCACGTCGACGAAGTCGGGGTCGCCGTACCACGCTTCGCGGTCGGCGAACGCGAGCTTGGCGCACTCGGTCACCGTGTGCACGTACTGCGCCGTGCCCAGCCCGAGCGCCTCGAGGTCGAATCCGTCGAGCAGCCGGAGCTGCTGGAGAAAGACCGGCGCCTGGCTCCACGGCCCCGCCTTCAACACGGTGAGCCCGTGGTAGTCGAGCGCGACCGGTTCCTCGAAGCGAGGCCGCCAGTCGCAGAGGTCCTCCTCCGCGAGCACGCCGCTGTGACGTTCGCCCGAGCTGTCCATCCACGCGTGCTCCGAGAAACGCGTGAACGCCTCCGCGACCCAGCCTCGGTACCAGATCTCGTGTGCCGCCTCGACCTGCTCTTCGCGGTCGCTCGAGCGTGCCTCGCACTCCTCGAGCAGGCGACGATAGGTCGCAGCGAGTGCGCGATTGCGGGACAGCGCGCCCGGAGCGGCGGCGGGGAGGTACACCTCGGCCGACGTCGTCCACTCGTCGCGGAACAGTTGCTCGACCTTTCCGATCGCGAAGGAGATGCCATCGTGCGTCGGGAATCCGTCCTGTGCGTAGCCGATCGCGAAGCGCAGGACGTCGCGGAGCCGAAGCGTTCCGTAGTCGCGGAGCAGCGCGAGCCAGCCGCCGAACGCGCCCGGGACGACCGCGGCCAGCGGCCCCGTGCCCGGCACCAGCGGCAGTCCGAGCTCGTCGCGGTAGTGCGCGATCGTCGCAGCCCGAGGAGCCGGCCCCTGCGCGCACAAGACGATCGGGTCGCCCCCCGCCGGCCAGAGCAGCGCCGGCAGATCGCCGCCGGGCCCGTTCAGATGCGGCTCGACGACCTGCAGCGTGAATCCCGTGGCCACGGCCGCGTCGAAGGCGTTGCCTCCCAGCTCGAGCACCGCCATCCCGGCCGCCGACGCGAGCCAATGCGTCGACGTGACCATGCCGAACGTGCCGCGCAGCTCCGGCCGTGTCGTGAAGCTCATCGCGCCGTCACGCTACCCGGGCCGGGCGCCGGCGCGCGGCGAGGTTAGGGTCCGTTGGATGCGCGACGTCGCCGGCCGGCCACATGGCATCAGTCGTGAGCTGCTCGCGATCGGCGCCCTCGGCGGAGCGTTGTCGGGTCTCCTCGGAGTCGGCGGCGGCATCGTCATGGTGCCGCTGCTCGTCCTGTGGGCGCGTTACGGCCAGCGCGATGCACACGCCGCATCACTGGCGGCGATCATCCCGATCAGCATCGCGGGCATCGCGACCTACGGGATCGCCGGCCAGGTCGAGGTCTGGCCCGCGATCGCCCTGGCCGTCGGCTCGATCGCCGGCGCGCGCGTCGGCGCCGGCCTGCTGGCGCGCATCGACGAGCGCCTGTTGAAGGCGCTCTTCGGCGCGTTTCTGCTCGGCGTCGCGGTGCTGATGGTGGTTCGCCGGTGACCGGCGTCGTTCTCTACGTCTCGCTCGTGCTCTTCGGGGCGCTGACAGGCGTCGCGTCCGGGTTGCTCGGGGTCGGCGGTGGGACCCTGATGGTCCCGTTCCTCACTCTTGCCGTGGGCCTGACGCAGCACCAGGCGGAGGCAACGTCGCTGCTCGTGATCCTGCCCACGGCGATTGCCGGCACGCTCGCGCTTCGCCGGCGCGGCGTCGGCGAGGCAGGCGTCGCGCTTCGTTTCGGTGTCGTCGGCGCCGTCGGCGCCGTCCTCGGCGCGTTACTCGCTCTCGCACTTCCGGCCTCGACGCTTCGACTCGTTTTCGCCGGATTCGTCGCGATCGTGGGCGTGCGGCTTCTCCGCGACGGCCTCCGCGCGCACAGCCGAGCCGAAACGGGCTAGGCGAGCGGCAAGCTCCGTAACCGCCTACTGTAAGCGGATCCGTGGGGACGGGCTCGGGCAGCGGAGTGCGTGTGGGCGTGGTGGGCGTCGGCCGGATCGGCGTCCGGCACGCGGAGGCCCTGCGCGGGCTGCCGGCCGTCGGCGCCGTCGTCGTCGGCGACGCGGACGCCGCTCTCGCCGAGCGTGTCGCCTCCTCGCTCGGTGTCGAGGCGGCGGCGTCCGTCGAGGAGGTCGTCGCCGGTGGTGTGGACGCTCTCGTCGTGGCGGCGCCGACCCCGGCGCACGTCTCGCTGCTCGCGCTTGCGGCAGCTGCGGGTCTGCCCACGTTCTGCGAGAAGCCGGTCGCGCTCGACCTCGAGAGCCTCGACGCGGCGATCGCCGAGGTCGGCGCGGCCGGCATTCCCGTCCAGGTCGGGTTCCAGCGCCGCTTCGATCCCGGCTACCGGGCCGCGCGCGACGCCGTCGCGGGTGGTGCGGTCGGCGAGCTGCTCGTGCTGCGCGCGGCCACCCACGATCCCGTCCCGCCGGCGGACGAGTACATCGCGCGCTCGGGCGGCATCTTCCGCGACCTGCACATCCACGATTTCGACGCGATCCGGTTCGTCACGGGTCGTGAGATCGTCGAGGTCTACGCAGACGGCGCCGTTCGCAAGAGCGCGTCGTTCGAGCGGTACGGCGACGTCGACGTGGCGGCCGCGCTCGTCCGCCTGGACGACGGCGCGCTCGGGGTCCTCACCGGCGCGCGGCACGATCCCCGCGGCTACGACGTGAGGCTCGAGCTCGTCGGCACCGGGGACTCGATCGCCGTCGGCGTCGACGCCCGCAGCGCGTACCGGTCGGTCGAACCGGACGTGCACGAGCCGGAATCGGGCTATGCATCCTTCGTCGACCGCTTCGCGTCCGCCTACCGTGCGGAGCTCGAGACGTTCGTCACGCAGGTCGTCGCAGGCGGCCCGAGCCCGTGCACGCTCGAAGACGCGCGGGCCGCGTTGGCGGTCGCCCTCGCTGCCGACCGCTCGCGCTCTGAGCGGCGTCCGGTGAGGGTGGAGGAGGTGACGCCGAGCGCAGTCGCTTGAGATGCGGGGCCGAACGTGGTTAGAAGTCGTATCCGTACTGACCGAGCCGGGAGGAGTTGCAGATGAGCGAGCGGTTGGACGACGGGATCGAGATGGGCGAGGGCCTCACGGTCGATCGCCGCAGCCTGCTTCTGAAGGGCGGGCTGGCGGCGGCGGGCGTGACGCTGCTCGGGTCGCCGGCGGCGGCGTTCGCAGCACGCAGGAGCGCCGGAGCGGCGGCGGCCGGCAAGACGACGAAGATCGCGGTCGTGACGCACGGCGATACCGGCGCGTTCTGGTCGGTGTTCAAGCACGGCGTCGACCAGGCGCACAAGGATCTGTCGGCGCGGGGCGTCAACGTCACGCAGGTCTACGCGAACAACGTGATCTCACAGCAGGTCGCCGGCATCAACGCGGCGGTCGCCGCGCACGCAGACGTGATCGCGACGTCGGTGCCGGATGCGAGCGCACTCCAAGGTGCGCTCACCTCCGCGGCCGCCAAGGGGATCGAGATCATCACCGTGAACTCCGGCGAGCACGCGTTCGACAAGGTGCCGGCGATCATGAAGACGTTCATGACGCACGTCGGCCAGGACGAGATGGTCGCCGGCGAGGGGGCCGGCAATCAGTTCAACCTGGCGGGGGCGAAGTCGGTCGTCGTCGTCATCCACGAGGCGGCCAACTCGGGCCTGACCGCGCGCGCCGCCGGCGTCAAGAAGACGTTCAAGGGCAAGACGAGCACGCTCCTGATCCCGAACGCGAAGTCGGACATCCCCGGCACGGTCGCCAAGGTGAAGGCGTACTTCTCGTCGCACAAGGGGACGGACGCACTGCTCGGGCTCGACCCCGACGTGACCGTGCCGCTGCTCGCCGCCGTTCCGGCAAAGACGAAGGTCGGCACGTTCGACCTCAGCCCGGGGGCGATTCAGGCGCTGCAGAAAGGGCAGCTGCTGTTCGCGGTCGACCAGCAGCAGTACCTGCAGGGGTATCTCCCCGTCGTGTTCGCCGTGCTCTACGTGACGAACCTGAACACCGCGGGCGGCCAGCAGCCGATCCTGACCGGCCCCGGCTTCGTCACCAAGGGGAACGCGGCGAGGGTCGCCGCGCTCGCGAAGAAGGGGACGCGCTAAAAGGGAAGCACGAAGGCTGGGCGGTCTGCACGGCCGCCCAGCCCTTACCCATGTCCGAAACGACCGCAACCCGCGCCACGGACGAGCGCCTCCTTCGCGTCAGCTTGCTGACGCGACTGCTCACGCGGCCCGACATCGGCGCACTCGCGGGAGCAGTGGCCGTCTTCCTGCTCTTCACGTATTTCGCGTCGAAGAACGGCAACGATTGGTTCAGTTGGAACGACGCCGTGCAGTGGACCGACGAGTCGGCGCAGTACGGGATCGTCGCCGTTCCCGTTGCGCTGCTGATGATCGGCGGCGAGTTCGACCTGTCGGCCGGCGTGATGATCGGCAGCACGGGACTGCTCCTCGGCTACCTGTCGACCTTCGAGCACCTGAACATCTGGGCCGCGATCCCGCTCGTGCTCCTCTTCGGCGTCGTCATCGGCCTCGTCAACGGCATCACCGTGATCAAGACCAAGCTTCCCAGCTTCATCGTCACGCTCGGGACGTTCTTCATCCTCCAGGGCTTGAACGCCGCGCTGACGCTGAAGCTGACGGGCGCGACCGCGATCTCGGACCTCGACAGCGCGAGCGGCTTCAACTCGGCCTATCGCTGGTTCTCGTCGACCGTCTGGTCGCCGCACGACTTCAAGGTGAAGGTCATCTGGTGGATCGGGATCACCGCGATCGGCGCATGGGTGCTGGCGCGCACGCGATTCGGCAACTGGATCTTCGCCGTCGGCGGCGACCCGGTCGCCGCCCGCAACGTCGGCGTGCCGGTTGCGTTCACGAAGGTCGCGCTGTTCGTCGCGACCTCGGTGGTCGCGTCGCTGCTCGGGATCATCGAGGCGCTCGAGCTGCGCTCGACCCAGGCCGCGGAGGGAATCGGGCGCGAGTTCTACTTCATCATCTCGGCGGTCGTCGGCGGCTGCCTCTTGACGGGCGGCTATGGATCGGTGATCGGCGCGTCGCTCGGCGCGGCCATCCTCGGCATGGGTTCCGTCGGGATCATCTTCGCAGCCTGGGACTCGAACTACACGTACACGTTCCTCGGCGGCATCCTGATGCTCGCGGTGCTGCTGAACACCGCGATCCGGTCTCGCGCCTCGAAGTCGCGGTGACATGAGCGAAGCCAAACCGCACCTGCTGGAGGCCGAGAGCATCTCGAAGTACTACGGCAACGTCGTCGCGCTCAAGGGCATCTCGATGTTCGTGAACGCCGGCGAGGTGACGTGCATCCTCGGCGACAACGGCGCGGGCAAGTCGAGCTTCATCAAGATCCTCTCGGGCGTGCACCAGCCGGACGAAGGGCGACTCCTCGTCGAAGGCGAGTCGGTCACGTTCCAGTCGCCGCGCGATGCGCGTGCCCGCGGCATCGCAACCGTCTACCAGGACCTGGCGATGGTCCCGCTGATGTCGATCTGGCGCAACTTCTTCCTCGGCGCGGAGCCGCGGAAGGGCTACGGCCCGATTCGCTGGTTCGACGTCGCGAGGGCGAAGCACATCGTCCGCCGCGAGCTCCTCGACATGGGCATCGACGTCCGTGACCCGGACCAGCCGGTCGGCACGCTCTCCGGCGGCGAGCGGCAGTCGGTCGCCATCGCCCGAGCGGTCCACTTCGGCGCCCGCGTGCTGATCCTCGACGAGCCGACGTCTGCGCTCGGCGTGAAGCAGGCCGGGGTGGTGCTGAAGTACATCCTCCAGGCGCGCGACCGCGGCGTTGCCGTGATCTTCATCACCCACAATCCGCATCACGCATATCCGGTCGGCGACCGGTTCGTGATCCTCAACCGCGGGCAGAGCCTCGGGAGCTACGCCAAGGGCGCGATCGATCAGCAGGAGCTCGTGCGGCTGATGGCGGGCGGACGCGAGCTCGCCGAGCTGGAGCACGAGCTGGAGGTCATCAAGGCGGAGGTCGGCTCAGCCGGCCCTCAGGGCCCCTGAACGGGCATCAGCTGGGCCCCCGCGACACGTTCGCGCCGCTTGAAGCCGAGCGATTCGTAGAGGCCGAGTGCGTGGTAGCCGAGCTCGGCCGCGATGACGAAATGCTCGGTCCCGAACACGGCGCTCGACAGACGCGCAGCTTCGACGACGAGCCGTGAGCAGATGCCCCGTCGCCGGTGCGTCGACGCCGTGACGACCGACTGGTAACGACCGCGGCCGGCGATGACCACGATGCCGCACGTGCCGACGACCTGTCCGTCCGCCGGGTCGAGGGCGACGTACCACGTGCCGTGTCCGGCCCGGAACAGCTCCTGGAGCTCGCCCTGGCGGGCACGGGTGAAGGTGCGGTAGCCGTCCTCGTCGTGCTCGGGCTCGCGTGTCTCCACGTTGAGCTCGACCACGGCATCCCACAAGGCGTCGTCGCCGAACGGATCGAGTGCCGCGATCGCGACCTCCCGGTTCGCGCGGCTGTGTGGTTCGAGGTCGTGCGAACGGGCGACCAGGCCGACCGTCTCGTCGATCGCGTAGCCGCCCGCCGCCAGCTCCGAGCGCGCCTCTCCGAGCTGCCCGTCGATGCGATCCCAGGCGAAGGTGCGATGGCGGACCCGCGGCTCGTCGCCGAACGCGTCCGCGAAGGCGCTTTCCCAGCGGGCGAGATCGCCGCTGCGCGGCGCGTCGTCGAACAGGAGGAAGTTCCCCCAGTAGAAGTCGGGGTTGCCGGGCGAGCGGATCACGAGGTGGTCGGCGCGGCGCTCGACGATCCGATCGGGGCCGAGCACGTCGATCGAGGTCGCCCACACGAGCGACCGGGGTACGTTGCCGGACGGCACGGCCGGCCGTGCTATTCGAGGACGTCGCAGAGCACGTCGCCCCAGCAAACCGTGGTGAAGCCGAGGCGATCGAGGACGGGACCGGACATCGCGCCCGCCGACACGGTCAGCGCCGGGGTTCCGCGCTCGACCGCCGCGTCCCAGCGGGCGCGCACGAGCGCTCGGTACGCGCCACGGCCCCTGCTGTCCGCGCGCACGGAACCGCCGACCATGAACGCGGCGTTCGCGCCGAAGATCAAACTCGCGCTGCCGACGATCTCCTCGCCGACGACGGCGACGAACGACTTGAAGTTCGGATAGCGCTGCTGCCAGTCCCAGTATTCGGCCTGCCGCTCTGCGAAAACCTTTCGATCCCGTTCCGACATGTCGAACGCGTCGTTCGCCACGGCGACGCCGGCGACGAACTCGTCGACGGTCTCGACCTGCCGGCCGACGACCCCTTCCGGTGCGGGCGCCGGCGGGGAGACGAGGACCATGCTGCGGAAGCGCGGTCCGAAACCTTCCGCCTCTCGCTCCCAGGGGACGAGGCCGCATTCCGCGAGTCGAGCGACCACCCCGGGGGGCTCCGCCGCCTCGCTGACCACCCATGCGGCGCGCGAGAACCCCTCGGCCGCGATCATCGCTCGCACCTCTGCGACGCATGACTCGAGTCGGTCCTCGGCGAGCCCTCGCACCCAGACCATGGCGTACGTGGTGCCCGGCGTGAAGCCGACCTGGTAGCCGTCGCCCTTTCGAATCTGGAACGGATACCCCTCCGGCGGAGCGGGCAGGTCGAGCTCCGGAAACCGTGCCGCCTCGAGCAGTGCAGGAGTCAGCGCCGTCACGCGGCGAAGAATCTCAAAGTTCCTCGCACTCGTCCGCGATCGTGTCCCGCAGGGTCTCGGTGAGGGGGCGTGAGGTGTAGTCGAGCTCGCGCTTTGCCTTCGCCGGCGAGACGAACCACCAATTGGCCGCTGCCCGCACTTCGTCGGGCGAGACGATCCACGGTGTCACGCGCGCGGCGGCCGTCGCCGCGGCGGCCGAGAGTGGAAACGTGCGCCGCTGCAGGCCCGAGACTCGTGCGACGAGCTCGAAGAAACGCTCCCAGGTGAGGTTGCCGTCTTCGCTCGCGAGGATCGTGCGCTCGCCGCGTCGTCCACCCTCGGCGAGGGCGATCAGGCCGGCGGCGACGTCGCGTGCGTCCGCGAACGCGAGACCGCCGGGGACGGTGAAGCGGAGTCGGCCCGACAGGTACGCGAAGACGGGCCAGGTGGAGACCCGGTGCGTGTCACCCGGGCCGAGGAGGAAGCCGGGGTTGGCGACGACGACGTCCGCGCCCGCGGCGGCGGCGTCGAGTGCGAGGCGTTCACCGGCGTGCTTCGTCGCCGCGTACGGAAGCCGGGCCGCTGCAGCCGGGAACGGAGACAGCTCGTCGGCGCGGTCGCCGGGAGAGGCGACGAGGCCGATCGCCGCGGTGCTCGAGACGTGGACCACTCGTGCTCCTGGATCGACGGCGGCGAGCAGGTTGCGCGTGCCGTCGACGTTCGCCGCGCGCAGCCGCGGCAGGTCGCGCCGGCGGTGCGAGACCACCCCGGCCAGGTGGTAGACCCGTCCGCAACCGGCCGCCGCCGCGCGAACGGCGTTGGCGTCCGTGATCTCGCCCATCGCAACTTCGACGCCGATCGCCCGCAGCCGGTCGGCGTCGGCCTCGCGGCGGACGAGCGCGCGCACCGCCTCGCCGCGGTGCGACAGCCGGGCGAGGAGGTGCCCGCCGAGGAACCCGGTCGCGCCGGTGACGAGAGTCGGCACGCCGCGTCGCGCGCTAGCTCATCGGCACGCGGCGGAGCAGCTGCGGCTCGATGCGGTCGAGGATCGCAGTGAGTGACGGGCCCGTTGCGGTGATGCCGTGGTTGCGCAGCCCGACGACTGCTTCTGCCGGCCGCGAAGCGGCCGCGACGAGCGCGGCGACGCTCTGGGCGAGCTCGTGGCTGCCGCACGGGTAGTTGACCTCGGTCGCGGTGATGCCCTCGAGCCAGGCGTGGATGTGAAGGATGGCTCCGACATGCGGGTTCTCGCGATAGATCATCCAGTGCTCGATCGCGTCGACGGAGACACGCCGCGGCCGAGCGTTCGGCGGCACGCTCAGGATCATCCGCCCACGCGTCTCGTCGTAGTCCGAGACGAGCAGGATGTCGCGACCCGGCTGCGACAGCCTCGACTTGTCGACCCCGCTCGCGCTCATCCAGAAACGCCGCGAGTCCTTGCGGGTCGACAGGTTGCCGTACGAGAGTCCACCGATGCCGTACAGCCGCTTGATGTGGCGCAGGTCGCGCTCGCCGACGAGCTCCTCGACGGGGAACGGCGCAGGGAGCAGCCCAAGCCGGTCGAGCCGCCTGCCGACGGCGGCGAGCTCCGCCGTGAGCTCGTCGCCTTGCCACAACTCCGGCTCGAGGTCCGGCCGGAACACGTTGTCGATCACCAGCCGTGCGGTCGCGAGCGGCAATAGACGCTCGACGACCCGTTCCGCCAGCCGTCCGTCGGTTTCCGGGACGAGGTAGTAGCCCTGCTCCATCGTCGTGAAGAGCACGCCGTGACCGGGGATGAGGCAGAGCCCGATGTTCGCGAGCGCGCGCACCAACATGGGATACGTCTCGCGGAGTCCGTCGGCCGGCATCTGCGGCAGGCTCCAGAGTGCGGCGGCGAAGGTCCCTTTCGAGTGTCTTCTGAACGGCCGGGGCTCCGCTGGATCGACCAGGTTGAGGACGACGCTCGACTCGGTGGTCTCGGCGGCCGCTTCGAAACCCGCCGCCTCGAGCACACCGATCAGGTTCCGCGTGAAGTCGCGCAGCGGGCCTTCCGCCGAGCCGACGACGGCGAACGTGTGCGTGGCACCCGAGTTGCGCGGTGTCGCGCGCCCGGTCGCCGATGAGATCGCCGATGCCAACCTGCAGGCATCCTCGGTCCGACCGAGGCGCCCGGCATCCGGAAGAAATGCGGATCTCCGAGCGGGCTACGGGCCCGTTCGGCTGAGTGCGAATCGCGCGGTGATCGCTTCGCGTGCGCGCTCGATCGGCTCGGCGGTGCCGTAGAGCAGGAAGGCCATGTTCGCCATCAGCAGATAGCCGTTGAGCTCGAAAACGAGCTGGTCGGGGTCCTCGGCGCGAAGCTGGCCCGCCGCCTGCGCGTCGCGCACGCACTGCGCCAGTAGATCGGTCCAGCCGCGCTGGAACTCGGAGATGCGCTCCCTGACCGCGCCGGGATGCGTGTCGAATTCGGCGGCCGCCGATGCGAAGAAACACCCGCCCGGGAAGACGCGCCGCTCGATGTGCGAGAGAAACTGCTCGCACAGCGCCCGAAGCCTCTCGAGGGGCGTCGCCGCGTGCTCTGCCGGCGCGATCACCTCTTCGACGAAGATGCCGCCCGCTGTCTCGATCGTGGCGAGCTGCAGTTCCTCTTTCGAGCCGAAGTGGGCGTAGAGACCGCTCTTGCTCATCCCGATGTGCTCGGCAAGGCGGCCGATCGAGAGGCCCTCGAGCCCTTCGACCGTGGCGAGCTTCGCAGCGGTGTCCAGGATCGTGCGCCGGCTGCGTACGCCGTCCGACCGAGACTTTCGGTGGGTGCGCTGAGGTGAGACGGCCTCCATGACTTGACAAGTTAGCACGAACGATCGTATATTCTCAAGAACGACCGATCGTGCTAACTAGGAGGTAGGCAATGACTGTCACGGAAACGTCCGCGCCGGCGCTGGAAGAGCTGAAAGGGCGGCAGCAGAAGATGTGGGCGAGCGGCGATTTCCACGCCGTCGCCACCCTGATCCAGCCGGTCGCGGACGCGCTCTGTGAGGCCGTCGACCTGCAGGCGGGCTGGCGTGTCCTCGACGTCGCCACCGGCAGCGGAAACGCCGCGCTGGCCGCTGCGCGCTGCGGCTGCGACGTCGTTGGGATCGACTACGTCCCGGCGTTGCTCGAACGCGGTCGCTGGCGCGCCGAAGCCGAGGGGCTGGCGGTGGAACTGCTCGAGGGCGACGCAGAGGCGATCCCGTTCCCGGATGCCGGCTTCGACGCCGTCCTCTCGGTGTACGGCTCGATGTTCGCCGCCGACCACCGTCAGGCGGCGGCCGAGCTGACCCGCGTCTCGAGCCCGGCGGCCGGATCGGCCTCGCCGCCTGGACCCCGGACGGATTCATCGGCGAGATGCTGAGAGTGGTCGCGGCTCACGTGCCGCCGCCGCCCGGTGCGCCCTCGCCGATCCGCTGGGGAAGCGAGTCGTACGTCCGCGAGCTGCTGGGAGACCGGGTCGAGACGATCGTTTCGAGAGAGCGGACGTTCACGTTCCGCTTCCGCTCCGCCGGTGCTTTCGTCGACTACTTCCGGACCTACTACGGGCCGACGGTCAAGGCGTTCGAGGCCGCCGGGCGTGCCGGAGGCGACGACCTCTTCGGCGATCTCGTCGACCTCATCCACCGCTACGCCCGGGCGAGCTCCGGTTCGGTTGGGATCCCGGCGACCTACCTCGAGACCGTCGCCGTCCGTGCGGCATGAGCGTGTCGAGCGCGACGAGAAGGGGCGACGGTCACACTGCGGCCGCCGCCGTCCTCTTTCTCTGCCTGTTCGCCGGACAGGCAGGAGCGATCGCACTCGCTCCCGTGCTCGCCGAGGTCGCCCGCGATCTCGAGGTCTCGACGGCGGAAGTGGGGCAGCTGCGGACGGTCGCAAGCCTCGCCGCGGCAGTGACGGCGCTCGTCCTCGGCCGTCTCGCCGCAGGAGTCGCGCTCGGCCGGCAGCTGCTGGGCGGCGCGCTCATGCTGGCGATCGGCGCGCTCGCCAGCGCAGCCGCCCCCGGCATCGCCCTCCTCGCCGTGGCCCAGGTCCCGGTCGGATCGGGAATCGCGGTCCTGACCACCGCCGGCACGCTCGCAGCGGCCGAGTGGGTGCCGGCTGAGCGGCGCGCCGCAACCCTCTCCTGGGCGCTCATCGGCCAGCCGGCCGCCTGGATCGTCGGGATGCCGCTGCTCGGGTTCGTCGGAGAGCGAAGCTGGCGGTACGCCTGGCTGGTGCTTCCGCTCACCGCAGCCCTCCTTGCCGGCGCAGCACTCGTGGGCCGCGGCAGGACACCGCGTGCGTCGACGACTCCTCCACGTATGGGTGCGGCGCTGGCCGTTCCGGGAATCCGCCGCTGGCTGGCGGCGGAGCTGCTGGCGAACACGGCGTGGGCGGGAACTCTCGTCTACGCGGGCGCCCTCTTCGTGGAGTCGTACGAAGCATCTCCGGCGCTGGCGGGCGGCGTCCTCGCCGGCGGCGCGGTCGCCTACGTGACGGGCAACCTCGCGTTCCGGCCGTTCGCCGAACACGAGCCGCGTCGACTGCTGAGCGGGCTCTCGATCGGGCTCGCGGTCGCCACCGCCCTCTTCGGCATCGTCCGGCCGTCGCTCGGCGCAAGCGCCGCGCTCTTCTCCTTTGCGGCGTTCTGCGCCGGCGGCCGCACGCTGCTCGCGAGCGCTTACGGCTTGTCGGCACCTCAGGAGGTTCGGGCGGCTGCCGTCGCCCTTCGAGCTGCCGCGATGCAATTCAGCTACTTCACCGGCTCGTTCACCGCCGGTGCCGCCCTCGCCGTCGGCGGCTACGGCGCCTTCGGCGCGACGATCGGCGCGCTCTTCCTTGCGGCGGCTCTCGTGCTCGGCCGGGCGGCAACCGGTGACGAGCGTTCCCGGACCGCGCCCGCCCGGCTGCGCCTGGCGCACATCTCCATCTGGCGGTGACGTCCAGGCTCTCTCCTCCGGGGGCGGCTTGCTTTCGCCCGCCTGCTGGAACACATGCGTTCCTCGGGTTCGTTTCGCTCGTAGCGGGGATGCATCCTGACCAAATGGCTGAGTCCGATTTCTCCGTGGTGGCCCACGACGCTCGCACAGCAGTCGAGCGGTCTCGCGCCTTGCGCGCCAAGGTCGCCGCAGATCGCGAACGCAGACAGCACGACCGAGTCCTCAGGGAGCAGCGCCTACTTCCGAACGTCGTCCGCTTCCACACACTCTGATGCGTTCTCGTGGTCGAGGGACGGAAGGTGAGAGCGCGTCGCGCGAAGCTGAAGGGTCGCCGCGACTTCTGCCGGAAACGGCCGCGACGCTTCAGCGATTCGCCTGAAGAGGAACCTGGAGCATGTGCTCCCACGAGCAGCGCGTGGGCACGCCGAGCACGCCGCCCGAGGCCGCGCACGCGTCCGCGGGCATCGTCTTCGGCCATGTCCCGTCGAGGCTCGGGACCCCGGCCCCATGGTCACGACGGCGGTCGGGCCGACCGGCCCTGACCGAGCGCTGGACATCTGGGAACAGGCCCGATCCGATCATCGTCGACGATTATCCCGTCAGCGGACGGTCGATGCGGAGGGCCTACCTGGAGCGCAGCCTTGACTTCGTCTCGGGTTTACCGGTTGTCCAGACGGATAACAGCGCCGAGTGCCGATCAAGGTCGAAAAGAAGAACGGCTTGTGGAACGTCGACTACGGCGGCGGCATCGAGCAGGACTTCCGCGACTGGGGGCGGGCGATCGAAGCCGCTCACGCCGTCGCTGCGATCGACCGCCGTGGGTACGTGGTCATCGACAGAGACGACTCTCTCAGCCGGATCGTCTCCCGCCCCGCCTGAGTCCCTCGGGCGGTTCAGGCGACGCGCAAGCCTGTCAGCGGTCCAGGCAGGCGTTGCTCGTCATCGAGGTGGAAGATCCCCGGTTCCGTCTCGACCCATCTCGACGAACCGGTCGTAGGGGCCGGGTTGCCCGTCGTGCGCCCGGCGGTGGACTTCCCGGTCGTCAGATGATCTTGCGAGGCGGGCATCTCTCTCATCGCCGGCTCACTGTGGTTGCGAGAGCCGACTGACGCGCCGGAGGAACGTCCAGGTTGCACCTGGCCTCTTGCCCTACGCCGGTCCCGATCCGGCCGAACTCAGCCCGACTAGATGGTGTAGCCGACCGCCGCGAGGAGCGCTTCGCTCTCGGGGTAGCCGAGTGCGATGAAAGAGCGGAACCGGGCGACGAGGAGCGAGACCAACGTCTCCTCGTCGAACTCGGCGACGAACGCGGTGAGCGCCGTGTCGGGGCCGAGCGGTTTGCCGTCGATCATTGACCAACCTCCGCAGTGTGGGCCGAAGCAGATCGCTTATCGGCGACCGCAAGCGGAGGGTTGAGGACCGGGCCGAGGCATAGCGAGCCGTTCCCCGTGCGATGATTGATTGGATGGGCCGGGCAGGGATCGAACCTGCGACCTTGGGATTAAAAGTCCCCTGCTCTACCGACTGAGCTACCGGCCCCCGGGGAGTAGGCTTCCTCCGTGGGCAAAGGGTACGCCGAAGGCTCCGCCGTCGAGGAACGTCTCGCTGCGCTCGAGCGCGGCGACGACCTCGACGCGGCACTCGACTCGGGCCGAACGGCGATCTACGGCTCGACCGACGACGAGCCCGAGTCGCACTTCATCGGCTGGGCCGACGAGGTCGACGCGGACGCGCTTTTCCAGTCCGGCGCCGCGTGGGGCATCCGCCTCGTGCGCCGCAAGCGCTAGCCGACCGACAGCGGCGGACTCGTCTGCTCGGTCACCGGGCCGGGGTTCACCTGGTTCACGAGCCGCACGTCGAGGCTGTACGTCCCCGGCTTGAGCTTCGCCTGCGGCAGCGTCACGTTGACCGGCGGCATCCCGCCGCGCAGCGAGCCTCGGCGTGCGACGACAGGCCGCCCGTCCGACCCTTCGAGCGTCACGAGATAGAGGCAGTCGCGCGCACAGCCGAGGACGAGCGACACAGGTGACGCGGGATCGAGCGTGGTCGGGAAGGTCAAGGTGCTCGCAGATGCGGGCACTCCGAGACCGGGACACACGACGATGCCGCGCTGTGCCGGGCCGACCGCCTTCGCGACCGTCGCCGCTCCCGGCTTCGCGGCGCCGCCCGAGTCGTACAGACCGATCGGATCGTCGGGCGCGTCGAGCAGGCGGTCGAGCACGACGCCGTCGACGCTGGGATTGCACGCGGCGGATGTGATGGTGTCGGCGTACGTCGACGCGGACGTCGCCGCGACGCCGTCGAGCAACACCGGCGGCACCGCCGCGAACGACTGCTGCACGGCCGTCACGAGCTGGGAGACGTTCGCGGTCGTCCACTCCCCGCTTGCGGCCGCGGGCGCGGGCCGGAACGCGATCACGTCGACCGGCGCCCCGGCGAGAGCCTGGCCGAGCGCCGCGACGACTGCCTTCGGAGCCTGCGACCCGTCTATCGCAGCGCCGAGGGCGACCGTGGGCGAAACCGTCTGCACCGAGGAGCGAATCGCCTCGAACGCCGCTGCGTAGTCCGGCGCCGTGTCTGTCGTCGGAGCCGGCGCAAGCACGAGCTCGTGCACCGCCGGCACCTGCTGGGCGAGCGCCGCGGCGAACTCCGCCAATGCGGCACGGCCGGCGTCGTCGACCGGCAGCACGTCGGGCGTCAGCTCGGCGATGACCGACGTTCCGGCTCGCAGCTGCTGGAGCGCGGCGACCACGGCTGGATCGGGCGCCGTCTCGTCCGCCGTCCACGGAACAGTCAGCCGCACCACTCGGAGGCCGAGCGCGCGTGCGAGCCCTGCCTGCGAGGGATCGTCGATGCCCGCGCCGACGCTCAACGCGGCCGGCGGCGAAGGCGCAGATGCCGACGCCGAACGGATCGGCGCCGTCTTCCCCGCGGCCGTCACGCGCACGATCGGCAGAGACTGGAACGACGCTCGGTTGCCCGCCCAGTCGACGGCGGTAGCGCTTATCGGGTACACGCCGGGCCGCTTCGGCTCGCCCCAGAAGAGCGTGTGCCACCCCCCGCCGAGACTCGCACGCTTGGCAGGTCCCGCCGCCGTGACGACCGTCACCGTCGCCGGCTTCGAGAGCCAGAACCGCAGTGTTCCGAGGCCGCCGTTCGCGACCATGAACGCCGGCGGTTGGTGCACGTACGCAGGGATCCTCGCGGCCGCCGGCGCGAACCGCGAATCGGTCGACGCGAGCTTCGTCAGCAGCTGCCCGACGTACACCTCGTAGTCGAGCGGTGCGAAGTCGTGCGCGAGCGAGTAGTACGTCCAGTAGCCGGTGTCGAAGCGCGGCAGCATCTCCAGCGCCGACTGCTCGAGGCGAGTCGCGAGCGCGGAGGCGTCTGGATCGTGCGCCGCTGCGGCGTACGACTGCAGCGAGATCACGGCCTGCAGCTGTGCGTTCAGCACCGGCGTCGAGTCGAACGCGTACAGCTTGATCCACGGTCCCGCCGCGACGCGTGTGAGCAGTCGGCCGCGAATCGCGTGATACGCGGCGCGCGCCTCGCGCATGTAGGCGACGGCCCTCTCCGTGACGAGACCGGCCGCGCGCGAGAACGCCTGCGCGGCCACGGCCTGCGCCATCCCGGAGAGCCAGGGCGGCTGTCCGCCGCCGAACGAGAACAGGTACTCCCAGCCGATTCCGCCGCCTTGCTGGTACACGCCGCGGGCGACGAGCGCATCGGCGAGCTTCTCGGCGCCCGCGACGTCCTGCGCGGCGACGAGCGCGTTCAACGCGCCGAAGTCGGCCAGCGGGTGGAACTCGAGACAGCGGCCGGCGAAGTAGCGGTAGACGACGCCGTCCGAGCCGACCACGTCGGTCCTGTCCGCCGGGGCGTAATGCCTGGAGAAGTAGTCGTCGTTCGCCTTCAGCTGGCCGAAGAGCGTCAGCGCACGTGGCGCGGTCAGGCGACGGTCGAACGCCGCCACCTGCTCCAGGGCGATCGCGACGTGCTCGCGCCGTCCCGACGGGAGCGTGCGGACGAGGTGCACAGCGCGCTCGATCTCCGCGCGGTCCGCGGAGGCGCTCGCCGCGTCGATGTTGTGCGACGCGAGCGCGTGATGCACTGCGTCGAACGCGAGCTTCTCGCCCGGCACCGGCGCCGTCGCCGGTGCCGCGGCGGCCGCCGCCAGACCCGCTGCGAGCACGACAACGGCCGCCGTGAACCCCCTCACGGTGAACACCGACGACAAGCGTGCCAGGGAGTTAGGACGACTTCTCGCGTTCCCAGGCGTCGAGTAGCCGCCCGACGTGGCGCAACTGCGCGTGGTTGAACGGCATCAGCTCGACGAGACGGCGCGCCTCTGCGGGATCGTCGTTGGCGATCGCCGCCTCCAGATGCTCGCGTTCCGGCGACCGCTGCCGCAGCTGCCGCCGCAGCCAGCGGAGGAGAGAGACGGTGGCGGCGCTCGTCGTCACGCGGAGGTCAACGGTACCCTCCTCTCGCGCGCCCCCATCGTCTAGCGGCCTAGGACGCCGGCCTTTCACGCCGGTAGCGCGGGTTCGAATCCCGCTGGGGGTATCAGCCGGAGCGGGTAGCGTCAGCTCGATGGCAGGCGACCTGCTGATCGAGGCGCACGCATTGACGAAGCGCTACGGCGACTTCGTCGCCGTCGACGGAATCGACTTCGGGGTGCGGCGCGGCGAGACGTTCGGCTTTCTCGGTCCGAACGGCGCCGGGAAGAGCTCCACGATGCGGATGATCGGCGCGGTCTCCCCGCCGAGCGGCGGCACGCTGCGCGTCTTCGGCAGCGATCCCGCGGCGCACGGGCCGGACATCCGCGGACGGCTCGGCGTCGTGCCGCAGGAGGACAACCTCGATCTCGAGCTCGACGTTGCGGAGAACCTCTTCGTGTACGGGCGATTCTTCGGCCTGCCGCGCGACGTGATCCGCAGCAGGACGGACGAGCTGCTCGAGTTCGTGCAGCTCACGGAGCGCCGTGACGACCGTGTCGAGTCGTTGTCCGGCGGCATGAAGCGCCGCCTGACAATCGCCCGCGCCCTCGTCAACGAACCGGAGCTGATGCTGCTCGACGAGCCGACCACCGGACTCGATCCGCAGGCGCGTCACGCATTGTGGGACAGGCTGTACCGACTGAAACAGCGCGGCGTCACTCTCGTGCTGACCACGCACTACATGGACGAGGCGGAGCAGCTCTGCGACCGGCTGGTCATCATGGACCGCGCCCGCATCGTGGCCGAGGGATCTCCGCGTGAGCTGATCGCGCAGTACGTCGAGCCGGAGGTCGTCGAGCTGCGGTTCGCGTCGGAGAACGGAGTGGCGTCGCAGCTCGAGGGCATCGGCGCGCGCTTGGAGGTTCTTCCGGACAGGATCCTGATCGGCGCCGAGGACGGGGACGCGGCGCTCGACGCCGTCCATGCACGCGGGCTCCATCCGAGGAGCTCGCTCGTCCGCCGGAGCACCCTCGAGGACGTCTTCCTCACGCTCACCGGGCGCAGGCTCGTCGACTGATGGAGGCGGTACGGAGAGTCGTCGCGGTCGTGGGCTGGCATGCCCAGGGCTACCGGCACACCTGGCGAGGAACCGTCACCGTGTCGTTCCTCAACCCGATCTTCTTCCTACTCTCGATCGGCGTTCTGCTGGGCAGGCTCGTCGACAGCCGTCACCCACAGCTCGGTGGGCTCGACTACCTGCAATTTGTCGCGCCGGCGCTGCTCGCCACGACGGCGATGCAGACGGCCGCGAGTCTGACGTCGTTCCCCGTTCTCGCCGGTCTGAAGTGGTTGCGGACGTACCAGGCGGTCGTCGCGACGCCCGTGCGTGTGTCGGAGCTCGTCGCCGGCCTGCTCGCCTGGACAGGCGTGCGCGTGCTCTTCTCGGTCTCGGTGTTCGCGGCGATCGCGGCCGTCGGCGGAGCGTTCACGTCCGCGTATGCCGCACTGGCGCCGCTCGCCGCACTGCTCTGCGGCGTTGCGTTCGCAGCCGCCGTCACCGCCTTCGCGGCGCGCCTCGAGAATGCGAACTGGCTGGCGCCGCTCTTCCGCTTCGTCCTGGTGCCGCTCTTCCTCTTCTCGGGCACGTTCTTCCCGCTCTCGCGGCTGCCGGAGTGGATCCGGCCGCTGGCGTGGGCCACGCCGCTCTGGCACGGCGTGTCCCTCTGCCGAGACATCGCCGCCGGGCACGTGTCGGCCCTGCCCACCGCGATCCACGTGCTCTACCTCGTTGCGCTGGCCGTCGCCGGCACGACGCTTGCCGTGCGGACCTGCGAGCGGAGGCTGCTCGGGTGAGCGCGCTCAGCACCGGTTTTCGGATCGTGCCGCGTGTGCCGTTCCTCGGCGCGCGGCCGTGGCGGCTCGTCGAGCGGAACTTCCACAGCTCGCGCGACGGCTGGCTGGTGTTCGTCTCCGGCGTCTTCGAACCGCTCTTCTACCTGCTCGCTCTCGGCGTCGGCGTGGGCGGGCTCGTCGGGCACATCCGCTTCGCGGGTCATGCGGTTGCGTACCGCGACTTCGTCGCGCCGGCACTGCTCGCCGCGTCTGCGATGAACGGCGCCGTGTACGAGTCGGGGAACGTCTTCTTCAAGTTGAAGTACGCGAGGACCTACGAGGGCATCGTCGCGACACCGATGACAGTTCGCGACATCGCGGTAGGCGAGATCGCGTACACCCTGCTGAGGGGAGCGATCTACTCGATCTCGTTCGTCGCGATCATGATCGCGCTCGGGCTGATCCACTCGCCGTGGGCTGTGCTCATCGTGCCGGCGGCGCTGCTCGAGGCGGCCGCGTTCGCTGCCGCGGCCGTCTTCTCCACGACGCTGCTCCGCAGCTGGGCCGACTTCGC
>Ga0070731_10000902_pt1 | contig 34494 bp, 26 predicted proteins | sample Coa_R1_2_FD_66448 | JGI IMG/M metagenome (GOLD analysis project Ga0070731, IMG submission 66448) | Surface soil microbial communities from Centralia Pennsylvania, which are recovering from an underground coalmine fire - Coalmine... | ecosystem: Environmental > Terrestrial > Soil > Unclassified ... | reverse complement strand
TTTCTGCCGATGCTCGCGAACTGCGGATCGGTCTTCAGCGTCTCCAGGAACTCCAGGTTGTTGTTGACGCGCACCGCCTTCAGGTACGTCAGGAGCCGAGTCGCCAAGATGTCCTTGTGGTAGCGCAGGTCAGTGTTGGACTCGATCTCTTTGATCGTCGCATCCCGCACCGTGAACCGGCGCCCAGCGAGCGACCCCTTCGACGGCACGAAGACGCGCTGCTTGGCGGACGCAGGGTCGTAGCGCGTCCCGATCTCCAACGCGATAGCCTTCAAGTCTTCGACCTTCTGCGCGAGCGTGTTCAGCCGCCCCTGTAGGCGCGTCACGTTCCGCGCTGGCCCCTGAAGCGTCTTCAACTCCCGCACCGCAGCGGCGAGGTCGCGCTTCTGTGCTTGAATCCGAGCATCGAGCGGGACGCCTGCCTCATCCGCCGCGCCTGCGAGCCCACTGGTGAGGCTGTCAATCTCGCTCTCCAACTGCGTCACTCGCTGCGGGAGGTTCAACGTCTTGACGCTAGACAGCGCCCGGATGTCCTGACTCAACTTGCCGATGCGCCGTTGGATAGGGGCGAGTTCTTGTGCCTTCAACTCGTCCAACGTCCGGAACTTGAACGCCCCAAGGTCTTCCCTCACCCCGTTCGCAAACGCGGTCACGCGCCCGTCTTTGATCGCCACGACGTAGCGGTGCCCCTGATCGTCCTCGATGGCCTTCATGGTGCGGCCCTTCAGGAAAGAAGCAGCGGTCGAGAGGCGTCCTCCGAGGGAGAACCCACGCCGCGCCCCCGACAGCGCACGGTCTACGAGGTTGCCTCGCTCTTGGACGTAGTGATTCGTGAACTCGTCCGGCAGTGTGTTGGGGTCGAGCCCCCGGAGTCGGGCGAAGATCTGCGCCGTCGCATCCTTCAGCGGACGAATCACCGTGTCGTAGACTTGGCGCTGCTCAGGCGTCAGCGGGATGGAGTGGTTCTCGTCGTAGTGGATGAGGACGTTCTCCGGGTCCGCCTCGCGCATGGTCCCCTGGATGGATTCCAAGAGGTGACGCGCCCGGATCTCGGCCTCCTGGCTTCGTGTCCCCAAGGTGTACAGGCGATCTTCAATCGACCCGGCAGCGGGCTCAGGCGTGAGCGTATTGCGGACGAACTGCTGAACGGCATCGGTCAACTCGTTCGCCGCCTTGAAGCCCGGCGCGACGATGCCTACGGGTTGAGACTCCAAGCCGGTGCCCGCAAGTCCGCGAATCAGCGAGGCCGGAGAAGGCGTCCGACGCTCTGCGGCTTGCTCGACGAGTCCTTGGCGAGCCCCCTCATCGAACAGCGAGAGTTGGTCTGCGCCTCGGTTGATGCGGTCGAGGATCTGCTGAGGGGTCTGTCCGGTTTGGCGGGCCTGTCGCGCTACATCTTCAGCGACCGACTCGGCAGACCGTCCGAGCTTCGAAGCGATGGCACGGATGATGGGGGCGAAGAGTCGCAGAATTCCTTCACCGGCCATGAAGGATGCGCCGCTCGACACAGCCGCGCCAGGGATTCGAGAGACAGGCTCGCCATGGACGGCGGAGCCAACGCCTGCTTCACCCGTTCCGACCATCGCACCAGCGAGGCCCACGCGCAGGAGCATCGGGGCTGCTAGACCCTCGGTCGCCATCATCGCGAGGATGACAGCAGGCGTCTGACCGATCATGTTCCCGATGCCTTCCACGATCCGACCGGCCTGCGTCTTCGCGTCCTCGGGACGGATGAAGCCAAGCGTCAGGCCGCGCTCGATGCCGTGGAGCAAATCCATGCCGTACTGCAAGACGCCTTCATGCTCTTGGACGGCAGGCTTTGTCGCCGACGTGGCGGGCTGAGCGGCGCCGGGCGCGAAGATGTCTGCGCCCCCCGGAATCGTCAGAGTCGGCGCCGTCGTCGGGGGCGCGAAAATATCGACGCCTCCCGGTCGAGCAGACGCCTCCGCTGGGCGTGAAGCGAACGCCGTACCTGACAGGATGGAGCGGACATAGTTCGCGGTCTCAGGGATGCTGAGGGCGCGTCCCGACCGCACCGCCCCAGACCCGGCATTGTAAGCCGCGAGCGCCTCCTGCCAGTTTCCGAATTCGCGGTACTTCTGCGCCAAGTAATCCATGCCCGCCCGGACGTTGGCTTCCGGGTCACGCGGATTCACCCCGAGTTCTCTTGCCGTGGCAGGCATGAGTTGCGCCGGACCAATCGCGCCCGCCGAAGAAACGGCGTTGGATCGGAAGCCCGATTCTTGATTCACCAGGCGGAGCGCAAGGTCAAGCGGCACGCCGTACTGACGTGCATATTGCTCGACCCATCGCCGAATTTGCTCAGGCGTCGCCGCACGATTAGAGGACTGCGAGACGCCCGCGAGCGGAGTCCCTGCGAAGATGTCCGACGAACTTGTCGGCGCCTCCGGAGCGGCAGGTTTCGGATCGAAGATGTTGACAGCCACGTCTTATCGTCCTGGCGTGACTTAGCGCTGAGTCTGCGGAGAGCCAATCGGACGATACGAGCCTTCGCCAAAGTCCGGGCCGAGTGCGGGCACAGACTGCCGTCCACCGTTGTTCAAGAATCGGACTTCTTCCGTCGTCAGGTGAACCGCTGCGGCCAGCCGGTTCTGCTGCTTCGGAGTCATTTGCTGCCAATCCGCGAGCAGCATCCCTAGCACGTCCCTCCGCGCTTGCACGTTGGAGGCTCGCCGAACGCGCAAGATGTCGGCGTTGAGCCGGTCCTGCGGAATCCCTTGCGGTTGTTGAGTCTGCCCCTGACCACCAGTCGGGGCCGCTGCGCCACTGAGAGACGCGAACTCCTGCGGCGTGATGCCAAACAGTTTCGCGTAGGACTGCCGCTGTTGAAGGCTCAGCCCCTTCCACCATGCCGAGGCTCCGAGCGCCTTCAACACGTCAGCGCGAGGCTTCGTCCGCAGCGCGGCCTGGAACTGTTCGACCGGACTGCCGGTCCCGGTTCCTGTGCCGGTCCCCGTCCCTGTCCCGTCGCCAGTATCACCACCTGTTCCGGCGCCGCCGTTCTCGATCTGACTCTCCAGGTCAGTCATCCGCGAATACACGCCGGAGAGTTGCTGGTTCAAAGTGGCGATGCGCTGGTCGATCTGCTGGAGTTTCGCTTTCAGCGCGGCTTGCTTGGCTGGGTCCGTTTCGATGTTCAACTGATTCAGGATCAGTTGCTCGTCTCGCTGCGCGGCGCCGATCTGCCGCTCCAAGAGAGTCGCCTGCGCTGTCAACGCGCGATAAGCCGGATTGTTCTGGGCGTTGCGATTGTACCGCTGCTGATTCTCACGCTGCGTTGCTCCCGACTGGACCCCCGCCATCAATCGAGGAACGTCGAGCGTGTGGTTCTGCGGGTCCCAGTAGGACGCGAGCGAGGAATCAAGCACCGTTGAGAAGTCCGGCCCCATGCTTTGTTCGAGCCGCACCAGCAGCGCGGGGTTGACCTGCTGGAGGTACTGGCGCACACTCGGGACCTTGCCGCCAAACTGCTGTCCTACGGCCCCGAGAATGTCGTCGCTGGCCGAACCCTGTCCACCCAACGCGGTATCAGGCCACGCCCCGTTCTTGTCGGGTTGAGGAAACTCGCCCTGAAGTCCGGGGAACAGCCGATTGAATGTCGCCATGCGTTCGCGCATGAAGGCCGCACGCTGCTGAGGATCCGTGAACTGGCGTGCCCGAGTTGTCGCGTCCGCGATGAAACGCTGCGCGTCTGCCTCGTCGCTTCGAGCTTGCCCGCGTGTATCCGCAGCCGTGACGTAGTGCCCGTTTACTCGGCGAGCCTGAAGCACTCCGCGTAGCGCCTCGACGATCCTGTCTCCGTACTGCTGTTTGAGAAGGTCGAGTTGCTCGTCGATAAAGCGATCAGCCGCGTCCGGATCGGTCATCTGCCCGGCTTTCGTGAGGATATCGCGAAGGTCGGCTTGCAGTTTGCCCTGCAACTCGCGGCGACTCTTCTCAACACCCGTGTCAAATGTCTGCGGCGTGATGCCGGGGAGCACTTTATCTCGGAACCACTGCGGCAGTTGCGGGTTCTGGAGGAACTGCTGCGCGGCTTCGGGTCCCTGCGCTTTTGCTTCGTCCCACGCGCGAAGGAGCGCTTGAGCCTGCTGGTTGCGCTGGGCTCGGCGCACGTTCCCCAAACTTCCGAGCAAATCCCCGAGGGCGTCGCCCCAACTTGGCGGAACCGGACTCGTCCGACCCCACGACGATTCGTAAGTGGATTCCGGCCCGTAGACTCCAGGGTCCTCGGGCGGCGCGAAAAGATTGTCGAGGGGATTGTTTGCCATCGAGGCTAGTGAACTCCGCGCGGCGTTGCTTTTGCGTCTCCGTCGAGACTAATCCACGTCTCGAAAAGCGGAAGCACCCTCAGAACATGGTTCACGAACGCCTGGGCCTCATCGGCTGTCGCCGGTCTGGCTGTCGGTCCGACGAGCCGTCGAGCGTGCAGGATGTAGTCTTCGAGAGCATCCGCCCATGAATCGCTTCCCATTCTCTCGAAATGGAAGCGCAACTTCCGCGAGGTCTCGTCAAAACCGCGAAGCGTAGCCGAGATCGAAATGTCGGGAGGAATGTTCCATGCGTCCGCAGGCAGGTCGCGGCCTTCGAGCGCCGCACGCGCCGCGAACTCGCCGTCCAACAAAGCAAGCAGCGGCGCCGGACTGATTCCTGAACGCTTGGCAGAAATCACCGCAGCCTCGGGAAGCGTCTTGATGACATACAGAGAGACTGCCGGATCGGGCGTGTGTCCAAATGCAGACTCGACCGCAGCGTTTACCACCTGGCGCGTCATCGCGGCTTTCTGCTCGCGCTCGCCGGTCATTCAGTTACCCTCCTGAATATCGCCACCACGCGACGGAGCCGGTGGCCGCATTCGCGGCGCAAACTTCTCCCAAACGGTCATTGACGACGCCGCATCACGCCGCTTACCATTTCGGATATGAACTTGGCCGAGTTGTTGCCCACTCTTCAGACGGACGCTGCCGCAAAACGAGCCGCCGCCGTCATGTTGTGGTGGCTGTTCTTCAATTTTGGAGCAACCCAGCATCTCAGCACCTCACATCCCGATCCATTCAACACTTACGCGGACTGCGCTCACTACGCGATGCAGGCCCAACGCGGAGAAGGTGGCGCTTGGCACTGCGAGTCTGAGCCCCCCGCCTCTCCGCCGTCCCCCTAAGAACCGAAGCCTGCGAGATCAGCGCCGCCGACCCCGCCCTGCCCGCCGCCAGTCCCGCCTCCCGTGCCGCCACCTCCACCGCCTGGCTGGTCAGGAGCGGGTCCGCCGCCAGGGCCACCGCCACCCGTATTACCGGTGCTGCCTTCGGTCATCGAGGCTATCGCGTTGTTCACAATCGCAGTGATCCACGCGGGCGTAGCGCTCGGCGCCGACGCTGCCGGTGCCTGCGTCGAAGTCGGTGAAGGGGCCACCCCAGCAGGAGCACCCGCAAACTGCCCAGTCGGCGGAAGACCACTTGGATTCAACTGGCTCGCGATCTGACTCAAGGGCGCTTTCTGCGCCATGATCTGCTGGATCTGAGGTGGCAACGTCAGGCCGGGAATCGTCGGAGAGATCGCTCGACCCGAAGGCCCCTGCTGAGCCTGGCTGTTTGCCCAACTCATCAGGCCACCAGACTGCGCCGGACTCGGTGCGCCGTTCGCCTGGAGCATGGCGCGAAGTTGGGGCGTGAGCAAAAGTTGTAGCATCAGGCGAGGGTCTAACTGGTACGGTTGTCCGCCCGCTTGCACACCATAGTAGCCGCCCTGGTTTGCCAGTGACATGTTCTCTCTACTCCTCCTGCGGGCTAGAGAAACAAAAAAGCCCCGCTTCCGCTTCACGCGGGCGAGGCGCATCGCTTTTACCGGAGGAGCACGTCCGTAAAACGGGGTGAGGGGTTAGATCAAGGATCGTCCCTGCACTAGGCTCAACTCGAACGGCGGGCGATCAACCCCGCGCGTCGATATGAACTTGATCTTCTACTCTTAGCGTAAACCCTTCCGATGAATCATTCAAGGGGCCGCCGGAAATGCTGTCCCACTCACGCCGCTGCCTTAAGATACTGGACGACTTGCCGCGCCCATCCTGGAGAACACGCAGTCGGGTTCGCGTGCCGAAGTAGGTTCGCTAGACCGATCTTCTCGACGCGACTATAGACGAGCCCGTTGCACGAACCGCAGACTAGGGCTCGCACGGCCTCGCGCACGTCTCCAATCGCATGATCGTGGTCAACTTGGAGCCGCCGCCGACGATGACACATCGCGCACACGCCGCGTTGGCGCTTTCTCAGGATGGCGAGGTCTTCCGGCGTGAGTTGGTATCTCACCCAAAATTGGTGGCGCTTCCAGTAGGCCCGCATCTTCGGCAAACGCTCCTCGCGGTTAGCCGCGTACCATGCGCGAAACGCCTCGCGCTTCCTCTCCCGGTTGGTCATAGTCGTCATCCCCGGTTCCCCGGCATAAAAAGCGCCAGCGTATGACCGAACCGGCCTGTATGCTCTCCGACCTTCTCGACAAATCCGAACTTCAGCAGGTATCCGCACATAGCGCTTCGCACCAAATCAATCGGAAGATTGCCCAACGCTGAAAGAAGGTCCCAGGTCATCGGCGCCGGAGCACCCCCATCCTTGTGCCAACGGAGAGCAAAGAGTCGATCCACTTCTTCACGGACAGCCTTCGCATACCACGGCCAATCCTCGGGAGCGGCCCGAAGAATGTCGCGGCTCACTTTCAACAGCCCTGCTCGCTCATAGAGATCCATTGACCAGAATACGAGCAGTGGCGCGTTCGACTTAGAGATTCCATCCCAGCGCGTGCCCCCCGTGCGAATCGCTGCGTGGACTTCCGGCAGCGAGTAGAAGGGTTTCATGCCCTTTCGGTGCCAATCTCTCAGGCCGATAACGCCGTTGTCCCCTCGATAGATCTGCGCTGACGGGTGCCATTCATCATGTTTAGGAAGGGGGCAGCAGAACGACGAACCTAGAGTGATGCCGTCGGGAAGCCCGAGCACGGGAGCAACGAATGGCAGAGCGGCCTCGCAGGTCGCCATCTCGCGAAGAATCTCACCCGCCTCCTTCCCGGCCCCTTTCAGCGTAGCGGCAAGCGCGGTCAGGTCACTACTGGAGTAGACCGGCGGGGTAGCGGCAGCGTGGGTGACGGGGACTCGGGATGAGTTTAGATCGGGACGGACAAACCGGCTCCACTCTTCCGGCAACGCGGGCAACGAGGCAACGTCATCTAGCGGTGAAATCCAATACCGGCCACGGGAAGGAGGAACGACTGCCAAGGAACCGGCACCCCGCACCTCGACCTGTGGATGCGGCTTCACCGTCCGACACGGCGCAGCCGTCGAGTAGAGACGGTGGGCGCCGCGCCCCTTCGTCCGTGCGAACATGGCCGTATCAGGAAGCCGGAGGCCCTGCCTCTCGACCTCGCGGGGACCGTCCGGCCCGTCGAACTCCACGTCCACGACCGACGCATGAGGCGATCCTAGGATAAGGGCAATATCGTGCGCCGGGTACCGGGTCGCCCACTCCGCGACCTCTTCAGGCGTCTGCCGCCGGGAACGCAGATGACTCCAAGCCGCCCCCTTTGGGGGGAACTTCTGCCCCGGCACGACCGGGACGACGTTGAAGCCCTTGGCGTGGTATTCGAGGGCCGTCTCGAAGAAGGTCGCGCTCATGGCTGGACCCTCGCGCTCTGGAGCCGGAACCCCTGGAAGACTGCCAGCCGGACGGCCTTCCCGGCTCTCCCCCCACACCCCCCACAACTACAACTACATAGCTGAACGCTAGTCATGTAAAGGGGAGGGGATGCCTCGGGGGGACGACCGGGCCTCCGGGTGGGGTAGGTGGCCGACCCTGAACCCGGAGGAGGAAGCACCTCTTGGCGTGAGCCCGCCATAGAGGGCATCTCGGGGGCAGGCTGGACGCTCCGACCGCCGCCCACGCTGGGAGCGGGGAGGGTCCCTCGATGAGTCTGCGAGAGAAGCATCCCTTGGCGCGAGCCTGCCAGGTTGGGGCTGTATAACAACGAACGCGGGGGACAGGCGGCAGCCGTCACGGAAGCGCCTCCCGGAGTTGGCGTCGAACAGAGCGCGGGAGGGCACCGGCCTGCGGGGGCCAGGGTCGAGAGGCGCCTGCGCCGAGGCAGATGAAACTCGGAAGGTCTAGGGGCTCCGGGTGGGTCCTGAAGACTTTCAGTGTGCCGATAGGCCGATGGGCTGATGGCAGACTATCTGATTGACAAACAGTGGAGACTTCCTTATACTGAAGCATGTCAACTTCTCCCTGCTCCGCCGGAGCCGCCCGCATGGCGGCTTTTCGGTTTCCAGCGGAGTCTTCAGAATCACCCCCGGAGTCTCAGTCTTGGAGAACTGAGTGGTACGGGCGCCGTGCCTACCTTCCTGCGATTGCCTCCTCGCGACCGATAGTGGTAGAGTGCTTGCCTGCCCGCTTGGCCCGCCATGCCTGGAGCCGAGCGAGCGCCTTCGGTCGGAAGAGGCGGGTGCCGTTGCTCATGCGGATGTAGTCAACGCGCCCGAGTGCCGCATGATACAAGAGCGCGTTTCGAGTGAGCCCGAGCCGCTTCGCAGCATCGCCACTCGTCAGCAGGTCTACAGCCATTCGTCTATCACCTCGCTTCGACTTGATTCGCCCGTACCGTAGCACACCTGCTGTCAAGGTAGTAGGGTCGGATGGAACAGTTGCTTGGAACCCGTTGCAGGGTGGACGGCGAGGGCCTATAATCTGGTTGTCTTTTTTCATATATCCGAGCCGCTGATCTGCGGTGAGACCTGCTGCAACCGGCCGGGCCGGAAGCGCAGTGATCTCCGGGTAGGCGTGGCTCCATCGGGTGATTGACCCGGAGGAGTGCAGTCCATGGCCGCCCGCCCGGCTCCGCAGCGCAAGTCGAAGTCGTCATTGAATGATCCTGGTATCCGCGAGTTCCTCGATGGGCTCGCTGTCCTGATTGCTCGCCGGATTCTCGCGGAGCGCAGGCGCTCTGAAGCGCTGGAGAGGGAGAAGGCGGCGTGTTGAGCGCGGCGGTATACGCAAGATACAGCAGCGCCCATCAGAAACCCACCTCGATTGACGATCAGGTCGCGCTTTGCCGGAACGTCGCCCCGACATTCGAGTGCGTTGTCCTGGACGATCATATCTACGCCGACCGCGAACTCTCTGGAGCGGTCACTCAGCGCCCAGCGTATACGCGGCTCCTTGAAGCAGCGCAGGCCCGCGCGTTCGACGCCATCATAGTCGAGGGCTCAGACCGCCTCTGGCGCGATACGGCGGAGATGCACAACGCGCTGAAGCGCCTGCGGTTCTGGGGTGTAAAGGTCTTCGCTGTCTCGACGGGTTCTGACCTGACGACGCAGACCGGCAAACTGCTCGCGTCCGTCGTCGGCTGGAAGGACGAGGCGTTCCTCGATGATCTTCGAGATAAGATCCGGCGAGGAATGACGGGGCGTGCGAGGGATGGCTTCTCGGTTGGTGGTCGATGCTACGGCTATACTTCGCAACCGATCTATGACCCGCAGAAGAAGGACCCCTATGGAAACCCCTTCGTAGTCGGCTATCGGCGCGTGATCGAATCCGGCGAGGCTGAGGTCGTTCGGCGCATCTATCACCTCTACACGGGCGGGCTGAGCCCTCGCGATATCACCCACCTGTTCAACCATGAGGGAGTGACGCCGCCCAGGACGGCAGGTGGGCGGATGCTGAACGGATGGACGTATCAAACGCTCATCGGCTCGAAGCATAAAGCTCTCGGCATCCTGCGGAATCCCCTCTACGTGGGGCGCCTCGTCTGGAATCGGACGCGGAAAGTCAGGCATCCAGATACCGGGAAGCGCATTGTCCGGCAGCGACCCGAGAGCGAGTGGATCTGGGCGGACGTGCCGGAACTTCGGATCGTTCCTGATGATCTCTGGAAGGCCGTTCAACTGCGGAGCGCCCAGCAGAGCCACGGTGTCGGCCACAAGACGGGGCGCAGGGTGAAGTACCTCCTCAGCGGGCTTCTGAAGTGCGAGTGTGGTGCGAACTACATCGTGCGGAACAAGAGCCACTACGGATGCGCGGCGCACCACGATAGAGGGCCTGCTGTGTGCAACAACGAGAAGCAGGCGCCACGGGAACACTTGGAGCGCGTCATTCTGGATCGGGTGTTCAATGAGGTCCTCGGGGATCCCGAAGTCATCGCCTACCTGTCGCAGAAGGTGAACGAGGTCCTCGCCAACGCCACGCTACCTGCCGATGAGTTGAGGAAGAAGCATCAGGCCGAACTCGCCCAGGCGCGGCGCGAGTTGACGAACATCGAACGGGCCATCCGCCGGGGACTCGATACCAAGACGACGCGGCGAATGGTCGCGGAGACCGAGGAGCGGATCGCCCGGCTCGAAGCCGCGCTGGCGATCCCCGAAGAGAAGCCGAAGGTGGTCTATCTCCCCAGCGTCGTGGAGGCCTTCGCCCGTGACCTAAAGGGGTCTCTGGAGACCGACCCGGACGAGGCCCGGCGCCTCCTGGGCAAGTTGCTTGGGCGTATCACCCTGCGGCGAGACGGGGAGCACCTCAAAGCAGAGTTTCAGGGCCATCTGCGCGGTCTGCTCGACGTGGAGACCATGGGGAGAACTGCGGTGCCGGAGGAGGGACTCGAACCCCCACGGGTGTGACCCCAGGCGATTTTGAGTCGCCCTCGTCTGCCATTCCGACACTCCGGCACGGCGCGCGCGGCAGACCGACTCAGATGTAATCGTATCATCGGCGGCCGCCGGCCGCCAGTGCGCCGGGCCCCGGCCTTCGCCGGGGCCTAACGGCTCCGCTCGTAGATCAGCCTGAGCCCTTCGAGCACCAGCATCGGATCGTGGTGGTCGAGGCAGCCGCACTCCCCGACCACAAGATCGGCCCAGCCGCCGGTGGCGACTGTGACCGCGGGCGTCCCCAGTTCGTCGCGGATGCGCCGCACGACATCGGTGACCAGGCCGACAAACCCGAAGACGATGCCGGCCTGCATCGCGGTCGTCGTCGAGCGCCCGATCGCGGTGCGCGGCGCGAGCAGCGGCACGCGGTGCAGCTGGGCGGCGTGCTCCGCCAGCGCGTCGACCGAGATGCCGATGCCGGGCGCGATGGCGCCGCCGAGGAAGTCGCCGTCGCGTGAAACCACCGAGAAGGTCGTCGCGGTCCCGAGGTCCACGACGATCGCCGGACCGCCGTGGCGGGCGAACGCGGCGACCGCGGCGCAGATCCGGTCCGCCCCGACCTCGCGCGGATTCTCGTACAGGATGCGCATGCCGGTCGGGGTGTCCGAGTCGGCGACCAGCGGGGCGACGTGGAAGTAGTCGCGGGCCAGCCGGCCCATCGTCTCCGTCAGCGCCGGGACGACCGAGCTGATCGCCACGCCGCCAACGGCGTCGAACCGGAGGCCGGCGGTGTCGAACAGCCCGCGGACCAGCACCGCGTATTCGTCCGCCGGCCGGCTCGTATCGCTCGACACGCGCCAGTGGTGCAGCAGGTCGCGGCCCCGATAGACCCCGATTTTGGTCAAGGTGTTGTTGGCGTTGAGCGCGACCAGCAGCGGCGTGTCCACGGTCCCATCATACCTCCAAAAACGGCTCGGGACCGCACCCCGCGACCTGAGCCCCCTCGCCGGCCCATGCTATAATTTTAGGTAGATGTCTCCCGCCGATCGCCGCACACTGCTTCTCGTCGACGCGAACGGCCTCGTGTACCGCGCCTTCTTCGCGCTTCCCTACTTTACGACGCGCGACGGCCGCCCCACGAACGCCGTCTACGGGTTCACGACGATGCTCCTCAAAGTGCTGGAGGAGCAGGCGCCGACCCATGTCGCGGTGGCGTTCGACAAGCCCGGACCGACGTTTCGGCACGAGGCGTTCGCGGAGTACAAGGCGCTCCGGCGGCCGATGCCCGACGATCTGCGGCCGCAGATCGCCCTTGCCAGGCAGGTTGTGGAAGTCCTGGAGCTGCCGATGTTCGAAGTGGCCGGCTTCGAGGCCGACGATGTGATCGGCACGCTGGTGCGCCGCGCCGAAGCCGACGGCCTCGACACGCTGATCGTCACGGGTGACCTCGACGCGCTGCAGCTCGTCTCGCCGCACACGAAGGTCATGATGACGAGCCGCGGGATCAGCGAGACGGTCATCTATGACGAGGCGGGCGTGGAGGCGAAGCTCGGGGTCGCGCCGGCCCAGGTCCCGGACTTCAAGAGCCTCAAAGGCGATTCGACCGACAACATCCCCGGCGTTCCGGGGGTGGGCGACAAGACGGCGGGGCGCCTCTTGGCCGGCGGGGTCACAGTCGAGGCGCTGCTCGCGGACCTCAACGGCATGTCCGACGCGCGGCTGCGCGCCAAACTGGCCGAGCACCGCGAGCAGATCCTGTCCAGCAAGCACATCGCGACGATCGCCACGGACATCGACCTGCCGATCGATTGGGCGGCGCTGCGGCGGCACACGCCGGACATGGAGCGCGTGCGCGCCCTCTTCACCGACCTCGAGTTCCGCACGCTGCTCGACCGGCTGGGCGTGGCGACGGCCGCGCCGGCGGATCAGACGCGCGGAACGTATCGTACGATTGCGGCCTCGGATCTCGGCGCGGTCCTCGCGACCGCGACGCAGCTCGCGGTCTCGCCGGTTGCCGAGGAAGGGCATCCGTTCTCCGCCCGGCTGCGCGGCGTCGCGCTGGCAACGCGGCCCGGGGAAGGCGTCTACCTCGAAATCGGCGGCGACGTCCCGCGGCCGCTCGCGGATGCGCTGGAGCGCGAAGACCTGCCGAAGCTGAGCCAGGACGTCAAGCGCGACGTGCTGCTGCTGGAAGGCGCCGGTCTCGCGCCGCGCGGCTTCGTCTTCGACGTCGGCCTGGCCTCGTACGCGCTCGATCCGGCGAAGCGCAGCCACACGCTGGCGACCGCGGCCTTTGACTTTCTGCACTGGCAGCTGCACGAAGGGGCGGCCGAACCCGGCGGACTGGCGCTCGGGGAGAGCCCGGCCGAGGCGGCCGGCGAGGAAGCCGACCTGATCGTCCGCCTGCGGGACCCGATGGAGCGGGGACTGCGCACGCGGGAGGTCGACCGGCTGTACCGCGACCTGGATCTGCCCCTCGCACTCGTGCTGGCGCGCATGGAGCGCGTCGGCGTGGCGATCGACGCCGCGGCGCTGCGGGCGCTGTCGGTGTCGTTTCGCGAGCGCCTGGAGGTGCTGACCCGCGACATCCACCGGCTCGCGGGGACGGAGTTCAACATCGGCTCGCCGAAGCAGCTCGCGTTCGTGCTGTTCGAGAAGCTGCAGCTGCCCGCGCAGAAGAAGACCAAGACCGGATACTCGACGGACGCGGAGGTCCTCGAGCAGCTCGCGCCGCTCAGCGAGGTCGTGGAGAAGATCCTGGAGCACCGCCGCCTCAGCAAGCTGCTCGGCACCTACGTCGACGCGCTGCCCGCCGCGCTGCACCCGGCGACCGGGCGGCTGCACCCGACCTACAACGAGGCGGGGTCCAGCACCGGCCGCATCGTCACCACGGAGCCCAACCTCCAGAACATTCCGATCTTCGAGGAGGACGGCCGCGAGGTACGGCGTGCCTTCGTGGCGGGGCGCCCCGACCACGTTCTGCTCTCGGCCGACTACTCGCAGATCGAGCTGCGGGTGCTCGCCCACATCACGGAGGATCCGGGTCTGCTCGCGGCGTTTCAGGAAGGCCGCGACATTCACACGGCCACGTCGGCCGAAGTTTTCGGCGTCTCGCCGGACTCGGTCACGGCGGAGATGCGCCGGCAGGCCAAGATGTTCAACTACGGGATCGCCTACGGCATCACCGACTTCGGGCTCGCCGCGCGGCTCAAGACCAGCCGCGAGGAGGCGCGCGCGTTCATGGACGCCTACTTCGCGCGCTATGCCCGCGTCGCGGACTACATGCGCGAAGCCGTCGAGCGGTGCCGCCGCGATGGGGACGTCCGGACGCTGCTCGGCCGCCGGCTGCCGGTGCCCGACATCCTGAGCCGCCACCGGCCGACGCGCGAGCGCGCGGAGCGCGTCGCGATCAACGCCGCGATCCAGGGGACCGCGGCGGATATCATCAAGCTCGCAATGCTGAAGATCGCCCGGGAGCTGCTGCCGCGCTTCCCGGGCGTCGAGATGGTGCTGCAGATCCACGACGAGCTGCTGTTCGAGATGCCGAAGGACCTGGTGCGCGACGTGGCGCCGGAGATTCGCCGGCTGATGGCCGACGCGTATCCGCTGCGCGTCCCGCTGCCCGTGGATGCCGGCATCGGCCCCAACTGGCTTGACCTGACCGACGTCGCGTGATGGTCCGCCGGCGCCCCGGCGCGCTCCGGATCGGCCTGACGGGAGGGGTGGCGAGCGGCAAGAGCACCGTCGCCGCGGCCCTCCGCGCGCGCGGCGCGGCGATCGTCGACGCCGACGCGATCGCGCGCGAGGTGGTCCGTCCCGGCGAACCGGCGTATCAGGGCATCGTGGAGGCCTTCGGCCCGTCCGTGGTCGGGCCGGACGGCGCGCTCGACCGCAAGGCGCTGGCGCGGCGCGTCTTTGCCGATGAGGACGCCCGCCGGCGTCTCAACGCGCTGACCCATCCCCACATCCGGCGGCGGATGGCGGAGGAGGCCGCGCGCCTCACCGCGTCCGGGGGGACCCCGGTGATCGTCTTCGACATCCCGCTGCTGCTCGACACGACCGACGGCCGCGATCTCGCTCTCGATGGCATTGTCGTCGTCTACGCGGATCCGGAGACCCGGCTGCGGCGATTGACCGCCCGTGACGGCCTGCCGGAGGACGACGCGCGGCGGCGTCTCGCCGCGCAAACGCCGCTCGAGGACAAAGTGAAGCGGGCGAACTGGGTGATCGACAACTCCGGGAGACCGGAGGAGACAGAGGCGCAGGTGGAGCGCTTCTGGCAGACGTTGATGGAACGTGCCCGTGGCTGACTCCGGGCGGGAGGCCGACGGCCCGACAAAGCCGCGCGTGCTGGTGACCGGCGGAACGGGCCTGGTTGGGGGCGCGATCGTCCGCGCGCTGCTGAAGCGGGGACGGGCGGTGCGCGTGCTGGCGCGGGATCCCGGCCGGGCCCGCGGACTGTTCGACTCGAACGTGGACGTTGCGCCCGGCAATCTTCAGCATCCGGAGAGTCTGCGCGCGGCCTGTCGAGGGATTGAGGAAGTCTATCACGTTGCCGGCGCGGTGGATACGCACGAGCACGGAGACGCGGAGATCCTGGACACGAACGTCGAGGGGACGCGCCGGCTGCTCGCGGCCGCGCACGCGGCGGGGGTCTCTCGGGTCGTGTACACGAGTTCCGTGTCTGTGTACGGGGACCGGCTTCCGCTTGGGGTCGCGGAAGACGCTCCGCCGGCCCCGGCCGGGGTGTACGGGGTCTCTAAAGTTCAGGCGGAGCGGTTGGTGCGGGAGGCGATCTCGGCCGGGCTGCGCGCGGTGATCGTCCGTCCGTGCATCGTCTACGGGCCGGGCGACCGCTACTTCGTGCCCCAGGCGTTGCGCGTTGTGCGGCTGCCGGTCGTGCCGCTTCCGGACGGCGGGCGCCACGTCGTCGATCTGGTGCACGCGGACGACCTGGCGACCGCGCACCTGCTGCTCATGGCCGCCGGACAATCCGGCGAGGCCTACAACGTGACGGGCGGCGGCCGCCTCCAGGCCGGAGAGCTCATCCGGCTGATGGCCGGGGCGCTCCACCGGTCTCCGTGGCTGCCGCCGGTGCCGCGGTCGGTGGCGACCGGCCTCAAACCGTTCATTAATGTGGCCGGACGTCTGTGGGGCCTGCGCGAACTGGCGCGCCTCGACTGGCAGGAGATGAACGGGGTGTTCAGCGATTACCACTTCGATATCTCCAAGGTCGCGGCGCTGGGGTACGTCCCGCGCATCGACACGCGCACCGCACTCCCTCACGAGATTCGCGAGCGGGACGGGTCGTTTCAGCGCCGCCGGCAGTAACGACCGGCCTCCGCGGCCGTCCCGCGCGGGTCAGGGTGTTCGGTAGTCTCCGTCCAACCAGTGGTCCTCGTTTCGGGCCCGATGCTATAATTATGTGATGGCTCAGTTCAAGATGGTCACAGATCAAGCTCCGGCCGGCGACCAGCCCCAGGCGATTGCGAAGCTCATTGAGGGCACAAGGCGCGGCGACCGCTACCAGACCCTGCTTGGAGTCACGGGCAGCGGCAAGACTTTTACTGTTGCGAAGGTCATAGAGGCGATCCAGCGACCCACGCTCGTGCTGGCCCACAACAAGACGCTGGCCGCACAGCTGTACGGCGAGATCCGGCAGTTCTTCCCCGACAACGCCGTGCGCTATTTCGTCTCCTACTACGACTACTACCAGCCCGAGGCGTACGTCCCGCAGACGGACCTCTACATCGCGAAGGACGCGTCCATCAACGACGAAATCGACCGGCTGCGGCACGCCTCGACGAAGGCCCTGATGGAGCGCCGCGACGTCGTCGTCGTGGCGTCCGTGTCGTGCATCTACGGCTTGGGCTCACCCCAAGACTACGAGGACGTCATGCTGTTCGTGCGCCGGGGCGAACGGCGGTCGCGCGACGACATCCTCCGCCGCCTCGTCGATATCCAGTACGAGCGCAACGACATCGACTTCGCGCGCGGGCGGTTCCGCGTGCGCGGCGACGTGATCGAGGTGTTTCCGGCCTACGAGGACCGCGCCGTGCGCATCGAGCTGTTCGGCGACGAGGTGGAGCGCATCCACGAGGTCAACCCGCTCACCGGCGAGATCCTGGACGGCAAGCCGGCGGTCGCGATCTGGCCCGCGAAGCACTGGGTGACCACGGCCTCCAAGCTCGAGCAGTCGCTCGGCCGCATCGAGGCCGAGCTGCGCGAGCGCCTGCAGTGGTTCAAGGACCAGGGCAAGCTGCTCGAGGCCCAGCGTCTGGAGTTCCGGACGAAGTACGACCTCGAGATGCTGCGGGAGGTCGGGTACTGTCCCGGCATCGAGAACTACTCGCGGCACCTCGCCGGCCGGGCCGCCGGGGAGCGGCCGGGCTGCCTCCTCGACTACTTCCCGAAGGACTTCCTGGTGTTCCTCGACGAGTCGCACGTCACCGTCCCTCAAGTTCGCGGCATGGTCGAGGGCGACCGGGCGCGCAAGCGGAACCTCGTGGACTTCGGGTTCCGCCTGCCGTCGGCGTTCGACAACCGGCCGCTGACATTCGAGGAGTTCGGCGCGCTGGTGCCGCAGGCGGTCTTCGTCTCCGCGACCCCCGGGCCGTACGAACTCGAGGTGTCGACGCAGGTGGTCGAACAGATCGTCCGGCCGACGGGGCTCGTCGATCCGCAGGTCGAGATCCGGCCGGCGAAGGGCCAGGTCGACGACCTCATCGCCGAGATCAAGGCGCAGGTGGAGAAAGGCGAGCGCACGCTGGTCACGACGCTGACCAAGCGCATGGCCGAGGATCTCGCCGACTACCTTCAGGAGATGGGCGTCAAGGTCCACTACCTGCACGCCGAGGTGGAGACGCTGCAGCGGGTGCAGATTTTGAAAGACCTGCGCCTCGGCACCTACGACGTGCTCGTCGGCATCAACCTGCTGCGCGAGGGCCTCGATCTGCCGGAAGTTTCGCTGGTGGCGATCCTCGACGCCGACCGCGAAGGCTATCTGCGATCCGAGACCAGCCTCGTGCAGACGATGGGCCGTGCCGCGCGGAACGTCGGCGGACGTGTGCTGCTGTACGCGGACGAGACGACCGACTCGATGCGCCGTGCCATCGAGGAGACGAACCGGCGCCGCGTGATTCAGGTGCGGTACAATGAGGAGCACGGGATCACCCCCCAGTCCATCGTGAAGCCCATTCTCGACCACATCGAGCTGCAGGAAGTGGCCGAGGACCCCGCCGGCTACGGTGGGGAGCAGGACGGCGCGGCCGCGAACGCGCCTGCGGCGCCCCGGACCGGCGCGGTATTGACCGCCGAGGAGCTGATCGGGCTGGCCGAGCAGCACCGCAGCCCGGTGTCGTGGGACATCGCGCGTCTGCTGATGCTGAGCCCGGCGGAGCTCGAGCAGACGATCGAGGCGCTGGAACGGGCGATGCGTCACGCGGCGGGCGAGCTGCAGTTCGAGAAGGCCGCGGCGCTGCGGGACCAGATCAACGAGCTGCGCAAGGGATTGGGCGAGCCGTTTTTCGCCGCGGCCGGCGGCCGCGGACGAGGCGGCCGGCCGCGGGGGCAGGGCGGGGCCCGAGGAAGACCAGGGCGGTCGTCCTGGCGCCGCCGTTAATTTCATCGTGGCCGGGAGCGGAGCGGACGGCGGGCATAGCGCGGGGCCGTCGAGCGGAGAATCGAACACTCAAGGAGCGGAGTAAGCAGGCGCATGCCCCTGGACCGGATCGTCGTGCGCGGCGCGCGCGAGCACAACCTGGCCGGCATCGATCTCGAGATCCCCCGCGACCGCTTGGTCGTGCTGACCGGGATTTCGGGCTCGGGCAAATCGTCGCTCGCGTTCGATACGATCTACGCCGAGGGACAGCGGAAGTACGTGGAATCGCTGTCGGCGTACGCGCGGCAGTTCCTCGGCCTGATGGAGAAGCCCGACGTCGACCACATCGAGGGGCTCAGCCCCGCGGTGTCGATCGACCAAAAGGGCGCCCCGCGCAACCCTCGATCGACGGTCGGAACGGTCACGGAAGTCTACGACTACCTGCGGCTGCTCTACGCGCGCGTGGGCGATCCGCACTGCCCGAAGTGCGGCCGGGCGATCTACCGCCAGACCCCGGAGCAGATGGTCGACCGCGTGCTGGAGATGCCGGCGGGCACCCGCATCCTGATCCTCGGGCCGATCGTCCGCGGGCGCAAGGGCGAGTACCGGCAGCTGTTCCAGGACCTGCGGCGCCAGGGGTTCGTCCGCGTCCGCGTGGACGGCGCGCTGTACGAGCTCGGCGAGGAGATCGCGCTCGACAAGAACCGCAAGCACACGGTCGAGGTGGTTGTGGATCGCCTGATCGTGCATCCGGACATCCGGTCGCGCCTCGCAGATTCGATCGAGACCGCGCTCAAGCTCGGGCAGGGCATCGTCGGCATCTCGATTGTGGATGGCGAAGAGCTGGTCTTGAGCCGCAACTTCGCCTGTCCGGAGTGCGGCATCAGCCTGCCGGAGGTCGAGCCGCGTCTTTTCTCGTTCAACGCGCCCTACGGCGCCTGTCCGGTCTGCACCGGACTGGGCTACAAGCAGGAGATCGATCCCGAGCTCGTGCTCGACCAGCACCTCTCGCTGTTCGACGGGGCGGTGGTGCCGTGGGCGGCGTCGACGAGCGAGTACTATCAGGAAGTCCTGCGGTCGCTCGCCGACCACTTCGGCGTGGACATGAGAGCACCGGTGCGGAAGCTGCCGAAGGAGTTCGTGCGGGCGCTGCTGCACGGGACCGACGACGACGAAGTGCGCCTCCGGTATCACAACCGCTGGGGCGAGCTGCGCAACTACACCGCGCCGTTCGAGGGGCTGATTCCGCAGCTCGAGCGCCGGTACAAAGAGAGCGATTCCGAGTACGTCAGGGAAGAGATCGAGCAGTACATGAGCAGCGCGCCGTGTCCGGTCTGCCGCGGCACGCGGCTGAAGAAGGAAGTGCTCTCGATCACGGTGGGCGGCCGGTCGATCGCGGAGGCGTGCGCCCTTACGGTGCGCGGCGCGCTGAAATTCTTCTCCGACCTGACGCTGGGCGAGCGGCAGCGCATGATCGCGCAGCAGGTGCTGAAGGAGATTAACGCGCGGCTGAAGTTTCTCGTCGACGTGGGGCTCGACTACCTCACGCTCGACCGCACCGCCAATACCCTCTCCGGCGGCGAGGCCCAGCGTATCCGGCTGGCGACGCAGATCGGGTCCGGCCTGATGGGTGTGCTGTACGTCCTCGACGAGCCGAGCGTCGGCCTGCACCAGCGGGACAACCGCCGGCTGATCAACACGCTGATCCGCCTGCGGGACCTCGGAAACACGATCATCGTGGTCGAGCACGACGAGGAGACGATTCGCGCGGCGGACTGGATCGTCGACATCGGCCCCGGCGCCGGGGCGCACGGCGGCCGGGTCGTGGCCTCCGGGCCGCTCGCGACGATCCTCCGGACGCCCGCGTCGGTGACAGGCCAGTATCTCACCGGGGCCCGCCGGATTCCGATCCCGGCCAAACGGCGCGCCGGCACCGGCGGCGCGATCGTGATCCGCGGCGCGCGCGAGCACAACCTCCGCGGGATCGACGTCCGGCTGCCGCTCGGCAAGTTCGTCTGCGTCACCGGGGTCTCCGGCTCGGGCAAATCGACCCTGATCGACGACATCCTCTACCGCTCGCTGGCACACCGGCTGCACGGCGCGCGCGGCCGCGCCGGCGCGCACGACCGCATCGACGGGCTCGACCTCGTCGACAAGGTCATCAACATCGACCAGTCCCCGATCGGCCGCACGCCGCGCAGCAACCCGGCGACCTACACGAAGACATTCGACCTGATCCGGGAGCTGTTCGCGACAACGCCCGACGCGCGGGTGCGCGGGTACAAGCAGGGCCGCTTCTCGTTCAACGTCCGGGGCGGCCGCTGCGACGCCTGCGAAGGCGACGGCATCGTGCGGATCGAGATGCACTTCCTGCCGGACGTGTACGTGCCGTGCGACGTCTGCAAAGGCCAGCGGTACAACCGGGAGACGCTGGAGGTCAAGTACAAGGGCCGGTCGATCGCCGACGTGCTGGACATGACGGTCGACGAGGGCATCGCGTTCTTCGACGCGATCCCGCGGATCCGGCGGAAGCTCCGAACGCTCGCCGACGTGGGGCTCGGCTATGTCAAACTGGGGCAGCCGGCGACGACCCTGTCCGGCGGCGAGGCCCAGCGCGTGAAGCTGAGCACGGAGCTGTCGCGGCGGGACACCGGCCAGACGGTCTACATTCTCGACGAGCCGACGGTCGGGCTGCACTTCGCGGACGTGCACCGGCTGCTCGAGGTGCTGCACCGGCTGGTCGACGCGGGCAACACGGTGATCGTTATCGAACACAACCTCGACGTGATCAAGACCGCCGACTGGATCGTCGACCTCGGACCGGAGGGCGGCGAGTTCGGCGGGACGGTGGTCGCGGAGGGGACGCCGGAGGACGTGGCGCAGGTGGCCGCATCCTACACCGGCCAATATCTGCGGCCGGTGCTGCGGGAAGCCGCGGCGGCGGCGGGTGCGTCGCGAAGCGGCGCGCGGGCCGGCTCCAACGGACGGGGCAGACTGATCGCCGGCGGAGCGACCAACGGGCGCGCCGCGGCGCGCGGCGTGGTGAAGGCGGCCCGCAGGCACAAGACCTCATAGGGGAGGACGGCATGGCGACGCAGCAGGTCGTGCTCTGGATGGAAGGCGAGCAGGGACCGCGGTTCGCCCTCGATACGGCCGGGATCGAGCGGGCCGGCGGAGTGACGCGGTTCGTCGCGTGCAAGACCGACGCCGAGCGGGTCGAGGCCGTGGCCCGCGCGCGCATCCTGGTCGCCGCCCACACGAAGATCACCGAGGATCTGTACCGGGCGGGGCCGCGGTTGGCCGGCGTAATCCGCACCGGCATCGGCCTCGACACCGTGGATATCCCGGCCGCGACGCGCCACGGGGTCTGCATCGCCCACGTGCCGGATTTCTGCTACGACGAGGTCGCCGACTCGACCTGGACGCTGCTGCTCGCGGTGGCGCGGAAACTGCCCGAAGGCGGCCGCCGCGTCCGGAGCGGCGAGTGGGTCCCGAACAACCTGCTGCCCGTGCACTCGCTGCGCGGCCGCACGCTCGGCCTCGTGGCGTTCGGGCACATCGGCCGCAAGGTGGCGGAGCGCGGACGGGCGTTCGGCATGCGGATCATCGCGGCGGATCCGTACGTGGACGAGGCCGCGATGGCCAAGGACGGCGTGGAGAAGGTCTCGTTCGAGGATCTGCTCGGCCGCGCCGACGTCGTCTCGCTGCACACGCCGCTCACGCCGGAGACGCGCGGCCTCATGAACGCGGCGGCGTTCGCCCGGATGAAGCCGGGGGCGATCTTGATCAACACGTCCCGCGGCCCCGTGGTCGACGAGCCCGCCCTGATCGAGGCGCTGCGGGCCGGACGCCTCGCCGGCGCCGGGCTCGACGTGCTCGCCGCCGAGCCGCCGGCCAAGGATAATCCGCTGTTTGCGATGGAAAACGTCGTGCTGACGCCGCACTCCTCGTCCACGACCGTTGAAGCGCTCGAGGACCTCGCGCGCAAGGTCAGCATGCAGGTCGTGCAGATGCTGCGGGGCGAGTGGCCGACGTATCTTGCGAATCGCGCGGTGCAGACGCGGGCGGACGCGCGCCTCACTGCCGGCCGGGTAGCCCCGTCGGGGCGGGGCGGGGCGGCGTCATGACGCCCAACCGCGCGAAGGCGCGCCTCCGCGAAGGGGGCATCGCGATCGGCACGATGATCTCCGAGCTGCGGACCGAGGAGGTCTCCTACGTCCTCGCCGCGGCCGGCTTCGACTTCTTCGTCATCGACACGGAGCACGCGTCGGCGAACTGGGAGACCGTGCAGACCCTCAGCCGGGCCGCGCGGAGCGCGGGCATCGTTCCGCTGGTCCGCGTGACGGACACCCTGTATTCGTTGATCGCCCGCGCGCTCGACGCCGGCGCGATGGGCGTCATGGTGCCGCACGTCGAGACCGCGGCGGATGCGCGCGAGATCGTGCGGTGCGTCAAGTATCCGCCGGTGGGGGAGCGCGGGTTCGGGCTTCGCGGCGCGGTGACGGACTACGGCCAGGTCTCCGCCGCTCAGGCGATCGAGTGGTCCAACGCGGAGACCCTCGTCTTCGCGCAGATCGAGAGCGGCCGCGCCCTCGATAACCTCGACGACATCGCAGCGGTGCCCGGGATCGACGTTCTGCTGGTCGGGCCGAACGACCTGGCGCTGTCGCTGGGGGTGCCGGGCGACCTGCTGCATCCGAAGCTGCAGGACGCGTACCGGCGCGTGGCGGCGGCCGCCACCCGCCACGGGATCGCCGGCGGGCTGCACCCCGGGGACCTCAAGGTGGTGGAGTGCGGGTGCACCGCGGGGATGCGCTGCCTGATGTACGCGTCGGACATCCGGATGCTGCTCGGCGCCGCGAAGCAGGCGGTCCAGGGCCTCCGCGCGCTGATGCCGGCGGACTCGCCGCCGGCCACCATGAAATCTAATCCGGCCGCGGCCCGCTAAGCCGCACGAGGTCCCGACGGCGCGGACGGAGCCGGTCCGCGCCGTCGGGCATTTCCGGCGCACAGGTATAATAAATTGTCATGAGTCAGGAGTCGTCGGTCCACACCGAAACGCCGCTCGCCGAGCGGGTGGCCAACCTCCCCGCCAAGCCCGGCGTCTACCTGATGAAGGACGGCGCCGGCCGGGTGATCTACGTCGGCAAGGCGTCGTCGCTGCGCGCACGGGTGCGCCAGTACTTCCAGCCCGGTCACACCGACAGCCCGCGGATCCTGCACCTGATCTCGAGGATCCGGGACGTCGAGACCGTGGTCTGCGCCAACGAGGTCGAGGCGCTGATCCTGGAAGCGACGCTCATCAAGCGGCACCGGCCGTGGTACAACGTCAGGCTGGCCGACGATAAGGCGTATCCGTACCTCAAGCTCACCAACGAGCCGTTTCCGAAGATCGTGATGACGCGCAAGGTCGCCCGCGACGGCGCGAAGTACTTCGGCCCGTATCCGTACCACGAGCCCAAGCTTGTCGGCCGGACGATCCGGCTGATCCGCCGGCTGTTCAAGCTGCGAACCTGCAACATCGAGATCACGCGCGACCTGCCGCGGCCGTGCCTCGACTACTACATCGGCCAGTGTAGCGCGCCGTGTGTCGCGTGGGGCGCGAACGCGGAGCAGTACGCGGAGCAGGTCCGGCAGGCGGGGGACTTCCTCGACGGCCGGCACGATGCGCTGCGCAAGGACCTCGAGGCCCAGATGACCGCGGCCGCGGAGGGGCTGGAGTTCGAGCGCGCCGCGGCCCTGCGGGACCAGCTGCGCGGGCTCGAAGCGCTTCAGGAGCCCCAGCGGATGGTGTCCGAGGGCGGCGAGGACCGCGACATCGTCGCGGTGGCGCAGGACGGCGACGCCGGCTGCGTCCAGATGTTCATGGTCCGCGGCGGACGGGTCACCGGGCAGGAGCACGTCATGCTGCAGGGGACGCGCGGCGTGCCGCCGGCCGAAACCCTGCGCGCGTTTCTCACGCAGTTCTACGAGGCCTCCACGACGGTGCCGCCCGAGATCCTGGTGCCGGAGCCGATCCCGGATCACGATGTGATCGAGCGCTGGCTCGGCGAGCGGCGCGGCGCGCGCGTCCGGATCGTGCAGCCGCAGCGGGGGGACCGCGCGCGGCTCGTCTCGCTCGCCCGCGACAACGCGGCGCTGCATCTCGCGCAGGAGGCGGCGCGGCACGGCGGCGGCGCCGGCCCCGGCGTGCACGAGCTGCAGGCGCTGCTGCATCTCGAATCACCGCCGGTGCGCGTCGAGTGCTTTGACGTCAGCAACTTCCAGGGCGGCGAGACCGTGGCGTCGATGGTCGTGGCCGAGGGCGGCCGCGTTCGGCCCCGGGAGTACCGGCGGTTCAAGATGAAGACGGCCGAGGGGCCCGACGACGTGGCGATGATGCGCGAGGTCCTCGCGCGGCGCTTTGCGCGCGCGCGCGAGGAGCAGGACCGGCTCGATCGCGACGAGCCGATCCGTCCGAAGTGGGCCGTCCTGCCGGACATCGTCCTGCTCGACGGCGGCCGCGGTCAGTTGAGCGCGGCGCGGGACGTGCTGTTCGAGTACAACCACATGATTCCGGCGATCGCGCTGGCGAAGGGCCAGGACCTGATCTACGTCGAGGGGCTGTCCGAGCCGATCGCGCTGCCGGCGGACTCCCCGGCGCTGCAGCTGCTGCAGCGGCTGCGCGACGAGGCCCACCGGTTTGCCAATGCCTATCATCAGCACCTGCGGGGGCGCCGGATCGTGTTCTCGGCGCTGGACGAGATCCCGGGCATCGGCGAGCGCCGGAAGCGCGCCCTGATCCGGCACTTCGGCTCCGTGCGCGGCATCCGGGCGGTGAGCGCGGCGGAGATCGCCGCGGTCGAGGGCATCGGCGCCGTCCAGGCCGAGCGCATCTACCAGTACTTGCGCGAGCATCCCGACTCCGCGGGGCGGCACGGCCCCGACTCCGCGGGGCGGCACGGTCCGGCGTGACCCCGTCTGCGCGGGGCGGGGCGGCCGGGGCCCCTCGCGTGCTGCGGGCCCGCGGGCTCGCCCTCGACCTTGCCCCGCGGCCGCTCGTGGTCGGCGTGTTGAATGCGACGCCGGACTCTTTCTACGACCAGGGCCGGTACTACGCGCGCGACCGCGCGCTGGCCCGCGCCGACGAGCTCGTCACCGAAGGCGCCGATCTTGTGGAGGTCGGAGGGGAGACCGCGCGGCCGGGGCCCCCGGTGGACGTCGCGGAAGAGCAGCGCCGCGTGGCCCCGCTGATCGGCGCGCTCGCCGTGCGGCTGCCGGTGCCGCTGACCGTCGACACTTACAAACCGGAGGTCGCGCGCGCCGCGGTCGACGCCGGCGCGGTGCTCATCAACGACATCAGCGGCCTCGCCGACCCCGCGATGGCGGAGGTCGCCGCGTCGACCGGGGCGGCGCTCGTCGTGATGCATATTCAGGGCCGGCCGAAGGTCCGGCAGGCGGCGCCGCGCTACGACGCCGTCGTGGACGAGGTCTACGCGTTTCTCGAAGAGCGCACCGCGCGGGCGCGGGCGCTGGGAGTCCCGGGCGACCGGCTGCTCGTCGATCCCGGCTTCAGCTTCGGCAAGACCCCGTACCACGACGTGGAAATACTGCGGCGCCTCGGGGAGTTCTCGCGATTGGGCTATCCGATCTACCTGGCCACGTCGCGCAAGAATTACATCCGCGACATCCTCGCGCTGCCGGTGGAGGATCTGCTCGAAGGCACCCTGGCCGCGGTCGCGTACGGCGTCGCGCAGGGCGCGCAGCTGGTTCGGACGCACGACGTGCGGGCGGTGGCCCGCGTGATTCGGATGACGCTCGCGATCATGCGCGGCCCGGATGATGCTGCGGACGCGGCGGCCCCCCGGCGCGGCGGCAGCGTGGCGGCGGGCCGGGAGAGCGGATCGGGAGAGGAGAACGGCGGATGAGGCAGGCGGGACGCGTGAAGGCGCGACGCAGCGGACGGGTCCAGAACGGCTCGCGGCCGGCGGCGCCCGGTCTCGGCGGCGGCGCCGCGGGCAACGGCCGGACCGCCATCGACAAGCCGGCGATCGAAGGCGCCGTGCGGACGATCATCCGGGCGATCGGCGAAGATCCGAACCGCGAAGGGCTCGCCGGCACGCCGCGGCGGATCGCGGCGATGTACGCGGAGCTGTTCTCCGGCCTGCATGCGAACCCGGTCGATGTGCTGGCGGTCGGTTTCGATGAGGACCGGCATAAGGAGATGGTGATCGTCAAGGACATCCCGTTCGAGTCGACCTGCGAACACCATTTCCTCCCGATGCACGGCGTTGCCCACGTGGGGTACATTCCCAACGGCCGGATTGTCGGCATCAGCAAGATCGCGCGGCTTGTCGAGGTACTGGCGCGGCGCCCGCAGGTGCAGGAGCGGCTGACGTCGCAGGTGGCGGACCTCTTAATGGAGGGTCTGAAGGCGCGCGGTGCGGCGGTCGTGATCGAGGCGACGCACCTCTGCATGACCATGCGGGGAGTGCGAAAGCCGGGCAGCAAGGTCGTGACCTCGGCCAATCGCGGCATCTTCCGCGAGAACCCGAGCACCCGCGCGGAGTTCATGTCGCTGATCGGCCACCGTTAAGCTCAGGGTCGGCCGGCGCGACAGCGGGTTGCCGCCTCTGCTATAATCGGTTGCGGCGGTGCGGGAGTAGCTCAGAGGTAGAGCGTCTCCTTGCCAAGGAGAAGGCCGTGGGTTCAAGTCCCATCTCCCGCTCCAACCCGACGGCGACGTAGCCAAGTGGCAAGGCAGGGGTCTGCAAAACCCCCATTCGGCGGTTCGAATCCGCCCGTCGCCTCCATTTTAACCGCAGGCTCTCCTCGCCGGCCCACCGGACCGTGACCGCAAGGGCCGGCGCCGTGTTTCGCGAACGTACCCGACCGGGCGAGTGTCGGAATAGGCAGACGAGGGGGACTTAAAATCCTCTGGCCTGATCGGCCGTGTGGGTTCGACTCCCACCTCGCCCACCACCGCCGAGGGATGGACTGCTGATGGACAAGCCGCGCAGCGCGGTTCCCGGACGGGTCGGCGTCGCCCTGATCGCGGCAGCCTGCGTCGTGGCAGGCGCGGCGGCCGGCGGGCGTGCGGCGCCGCCGTCCACGTTCACGGCGTTCGACGTCCCCGGGGCCGCCGACACCTACGCGTTTGGCATCAACAACAACGGCCAGATCGCCGGCAATTACGATGACGAAAACCAGCGGTCCCACGGATTCCTCCGCAGCCCGGCCGGGGTCATCACGAAGTTCGACGTCCCCAACGCCGCCAGCACGGACGCGTCCGACATTAATAACGGCGGGCAGATCGTCGGGGACTTCCGTGACGCGGACAAGGCCTCGCACGGATTCATCCGCGCGGCCGACGGAACGTTCTCGACCTTTGACGTCCCGGGCGCGGCCAACACCTTCGCGAACGGCGTCAACGACGCCGGACAGATCGTCGGCAGCATCGAGGACGCGGCCCATCGGTCGCACGGCTACGTTCGCACGCCGGCCGGCGCGGTCGCCACGTTCGACGCCCCCAACGGCTTCACGACCGTGGCGAACGGGATCAACGGCGCGGGGCAGGTCTCCGGCTTCTATCGCGACCGGAACGGCGACTATCACGGTTTCATCCGGAGCAGCGCCGGCGCGTTCACCACGGTCGACGTCCCGCGCGCCACCGCCACGGTGGCCTATGCCATCAACAGCGCCGGACAGGTCATTGGATATTTCCGGGACGCCGACGAGGTGTCGCACGCGTTCGTGCGCGCCCCCACAGGCGGCATCGCCGTCGTCGATATTCCCGGCGCCGCCGGCACGGCCGGATACGGCCTCAACGCGTCCGGGCAGATTGTCGGGACGTTCGACGATGCGAACGACAAGACCCACGGGTTCGCCGGAAGGCGCTAGTTCGCCTCACCTGGTCGTGGAATGGCGGGACAGCCACGCGGCGCAGGCCCGCGGCGATCGTAGACGCACCACGGTGAGATGCGCGATCGCCGGATCTTGTGACGCGGCGCCGTACGTGCGGCGGTTCTTCCGATAGGTCCGGAGCGTTCAGAGGAAGACCGAATCCCTGCTGAAGAGCGCGGTGCGCAGATCCTCCCGATTGCCGGACCACAGTTCCTGCCGGGTGACCATCCGGCGGACCGTCCGCCGTAGAAGCCGCCAGAGGATGACCGGCAGCGGATAGTCGAGCCATACGATTGTGTCCGCCCGGCTCCACACAATATCCCGCACGATACTGTAATTTCCGTCGACCACCCACGCGTCGATCTCCACCGCATGCCGGACCCTGTCGCGAAACTTATCGGGCGGCGCTTCCGTCCAATTCGGCTGCCAGTGGAGCGCGTCGAGTTCGACGTGCGAATAACCCAGCCGCGCGGCAAGGCGGCGCGCCAGGGCCGTCTTGCCCGAGCCGCTCGTTCCGACCACGACGACTCTCCGCACGCCACCAGTCTACCGATTCGGCCGGGCGGATGCGACGTGGTTTATTCGGCGAAGGGCGCCTCGCGGACGAGAAGACTCAGGCGAAGAGTCGCTGGAGGCAGGCACGCCGTGTCGCTGCACGCCTGATAACGGACCGCGATCTCGAGCCGCAGATCACCCGTCCCCGCCGCGACGGCAAACGTCACGGGTATCTGACCCCGGATCGTCCCGTCGAGCACCGAGAACGTTTCGTCGAGGCCCTCGACGCGGTGGGGGCGGCCGGCCGGCCACGCGGGTGCGCCGGCGTCGATCCCTGCCACCGGTGTGACCTCGGCGCCGAGCGCGGTGTACCCTGCCGGGACCGGCGCCGTGTACACGTGCCACCCGTTTTTGACCGTCATCTCGAGCGTCAGACGCAGCTGTTGATACGGCCGGTACTCCGGCGCATCGAAGTAGCCGCGCACCTCGACGGCGTCGCTCCCGGCCACAGCCTCGGGCCCGTGCCGCGGGGACGCGATGCCCAGGGCCGACTCCAGCAGGCCCGTTCCGGTGTCCCGGATCCGGTATTTTGGATGGAACCGCTTCTCGGCGACGACGCCGTAGCGGTCGAGCAGGAAGACGGCCGGATAGGCGACCCCGCGCTGGTCATCCCGGACCTGGCGCCCGAACTCCGCGTGATGACGGTCCAGGTCGTCGTCCAGCATCCCCAGGTCGCGAATGACCCGGCTGCCCTCATCGGCCAGCAGCGGATACGTGATCCCGTGCTTTGCCGCGAACCCGGCCAGCGTTTCCACCGAGTCGTAACTGATCGCAAACAGCGCGATATCGGCGCGGTCGAGATCCGCGGCGATCTTCTGCAGCTCGACGAGCTGCGTTTTACAGTAGGGTCACCACCGCGCGCTGCGGTGGAAGACCACAAGCGCCCTGCGGCCCCCTCGCGCCTGCTGAAGGCGCACGGGGACTCCGGCTTGATCCGGCAGCGTGATGTCGGGAAACCGCGTTCCGATCGCCGGACCCTTTCGGGTCAACTCGTCCGGCATTCGACCCTCCGCCGAGATTGCGTTGCCCGTTACAACGAGCGGCCGGGCGGTTTTCTTCCGAGGAGGCGGCCCGGTGCGACGGGGGGCGGAGCATCCCGCAGCCTTTATCGAATCTTTACGCGAATATTGCACGATTCAACGGAGCGGCGTGCCGCCGGTGCTCGGTCTGTGGCGGCGACCCGAACACGCGGGGAGACGATGTGACGGGACGGACCCAGCCCACGGTGCTTGTCGTCGATGACGACCACAAACTCATCGCGCTCGTCCGGATGTACCTCGAGCGCGACGGGTTCACCGTCGTCCCGGCGTACGACGGGCGTCAGGCGCTGGACCTGTTCGCGCGGCACCGCCCCGGCTTCGTGATCCTCGACGTCATGCTTCCGGAGATGGACGGCGTCGCCGTGTGCCGGGCGCTGCGCAAGCGTTCCGAGGTCCCGATCCTCATGCTGACCGCGCGGGTTGAGGAGAGCGACAAACTGTCGGGCCTCGCGGTCGGCGCGGACGACTACGTCACGAAGCCGTTCAGCCCGCGCGAGCTGGTAGCCCGGGTGCACGCCATTTTGCGGCGGGCCGGTTCCGGCGGGGCGCCCGCGCCGCGGATCGTCCGGGGCGATCTGCTCATGGATCTCGAGCGGCACGAGGTCTTCGTCGGCGGCCGGGAAGTGCGCCTCACGGTGATCGAGTACAAGCTGCTGCAGGCGCTGATGGAGTTTCCCGGCCGCGTGTTCACCCGCGAACAGCTGCTGACGCACGTCTACGCGTTCAACGAGGTCGCGGTCATCGATCGGACGGTCGACGTGCACGTGGGCAAGCTGCGGGAGAAGCTGGGCGACGATCCCGTCCGCCCGCGGTACATCGAAACGGTGCGGGGGGTCGGCTACCGGCTGCTCGAGCCGACGCGTCCGAAACGTGCGGGATAAGCTGCTCTGGCGGCTCCTCGGCGCGCAGCTGCTGGTGATCGCCATCGCCGTGGCGATCTCCGGCGCGCTCATCATGGACCGCGCCGCCCAGTTCTTCATGGTCATCATGACGCGCTACCACATCGACCCCACGGTCGTGGAGCGGGATTTCGTGGACGCGATCCAACGCGTGCTGGTCGCCGGCAGCGTCGCCGCCGCGGCGGTGGCAATGCTGCTGGGCTGGATCCTCGTCCGCCGGCTGGTCCGCCCGATTTCGGATATGATGCTCCTCGCCGAGCGGATCGCCGCCGGCGACTACGCGCAGCGGGTCGAGACGCGAGGCCCCGACGAGCTCGTGCGGCTCGCGGATTCCCTCAACCGCATGGCGGCCTCGCTGGAGCGTGTCGAATCGCTCCGCCGCGATCTTGTCGCGAACGTGGCGCACGAGCTGCGCACGCCGCTCAGCACGCTGCAGGGCTACCTCGAGGGGCTGCGGGACGGCGTCGTGCCGGTCAGCCGCGAGACCCTGGCATCGCTGCACGAGGAGGTGCTGCGGCTGGTCCGTTTGGTCGACATGCTGCAGCAGCTCAGCCGCTTCGACGCGCGGATGTCCGGACTGCAGCGCACGCGGTTCGACGCGGGCGTCCTCGCGCAGCAGATCGCGGCGCTGTACCATCCGGAGCTGAGCGCCCGGAACCTGCGCGTGACCGTCGTCGCCGGCGCGCCGCGGCCCGAGGTGGAGGCCGACGCCGATCTCGTCGGACAGGCGCTGCGCAACCTGCTCGACAACGCGCTGCGGTACGCGTCCGCGGGCACGGACATCACGGTGCGGGCGGCCTCGCTCGACGGGGGCGTGCGGCTGGCGGTGGAGAATGTCGGGGAGGGGATCGCCCCCGACGACCTGCCGCACATCTTCGAGCGGTTCTATCGCGGGGAGAAGTCCCGCTCGCGGGATACCGGCGGCGCGGGGATCGGCCTCGCGCTGGTGCAGGAGATCGCCCGCGCCCACGGCGGGGACGCGGGCGCAGAGAGCACGCCCGGAGGCACGATCGTCTGGTTGACGCTGTCGAACGCGGGCCGCTGATCCGGAGCGGCGGCGCCGCGCGCGGAGGGGCTCGATGACCAACGTTCGGCCGCTTACGGCCGCGGATCTCGACTGGGTCCCGGCCCTCACCGACGCGGCGTTCTGCCGGATATCGGAAGCGCTGTACGGCCGGCCGCGCACGCCGCCCTTGTTTCCGCCGCACCAGTTTTCGTACCGGCTGGCCGTGGATCGCGACGGTTGTTTCGCGGCCTTCGACGGCGAACGCCCCGTGGGCGCCCTGTTCTCGGTGGCGCGCGGCCCGTTGGCATGGGTCGGTCCGATCGCCGTCGCGCCCGACGTGGAGAACCAGGGGATCGGTCAGGCGCTGATGGCCGCGTGTCTCGAGAGTTGGGCGCGGCGCGGCGTCCGGCTCGCGGGCCTCGAGACGTTTCCGTCGAGCCCGAAGCATCTTCATCTCTACGCGAAAGCGGGGTTCCGGCCGGGGTGGACCGGTCTCGGCGTGCGGAAAGAGTGGAGCCCGCCGCCGGCAGCGCCCGCCGCGCCGGCCGCCGCGGCCTCGCCCCCCGCCGCCGTCCAGTGGCCGGACGGCGTGGCCATCTCGGGCGACCCGCCGTCCCTCGACTTCGTCTATCCCGGGCTCGATCTGCGCGCCGAGGCGGAGACGACGCGGCGTCAGGAGATCGGCGAGTTACTGGTGACGGACGGCGGCTGCGCGTTGTGCCACGTCCGCAGCACCTTTCATCCCCGGCCGGGCAGCACCTTCGTGCCGTTCCTCGCCGCCCGCGACGCGGCGGCGTTCGACCGGTTGCTGCGGGCGGCGGAGTGCCTCGCGGCGCGGGCCGGATGCCACGCGGTCAGCCTGCGCCTGCCCGGCTCGTGCTGGCGGGCGTACCGGCATCTCGCGGACCGCGGGTACCGCGACATGGGCGCGATGCTTCGGATGAAACGCGGCGAACGTCCCGACTACGATCACGCGGATCTCTTGTACTGCGACAACTGGCTGTAGATGCCGCCCCGGCAGTCAGCGGCTGCCGGGCACGCGACCGGCGAGGTTCGGCTGGCGGAGCTCGCGCAGCGCGCGGGCGAGGTAGGGGGCCGCGTCGGACGGACGTTTCTGGTCGATCAGGAATTCGCCCAATTCGTTCGCGGCGGCGGCGAGATCGGCGCGCATGGCGAGGTGTTCGAACGACGCGATCGCCTGCTTGTAGTGCCGCACCGCGTCGGCCGGGTGGCCCTGCGCGCGCGTGAGCCGGGCCCGCACGAGGGTGATCCGCGCCGCCTCGGTCGTGTCCTTGAGCCGGCGGGTGAGACGCTCCGCTTCCGTCAGCGCCTCTTCCGCCTCCGCCAGTGCGCCGGTCGCGATCAGCGCCCGGGCCAGCTCGGTCAGGCTCCGCGCGCGTCCGGGATCGTCGCCGAGCTGCTGCTTGATGTGCAGGCTGCTCCGCAGCTGCTCGATCGCGTCGCGCACGTCGCCGCGCTCCAGGAGCATGATCCCCATGCTCGTACGCGCCTGCGCGAGGAGCCGGATGTCTTCCAGCAGCTCGAAGATGTGCTCCGCGCGCGCGAGGTGCGCGAGGGCGGTGTCGGGGCGTCCGGCGTCGCGGTGCGCGATGCCCAACTGGACGTGGACGAGGCCGATGCGGCGCAGGTCCTGCGTCGGTTCGAGCAGCGCGAGCGCTTCGCGGTACCAGCGCGCCGCTTCTTGGTGCTCGCCTGCCTCCTGATACGTGTTGCCGAGGTTCAGCAGCAGCGCCCCCGCGAGCGACACGTCCGGTTCGCCGTCCGCCTGCACCCGGCGATGCGCCTCGAGGAAGTGTTCCCGGGCCGTCGTGAGGTCGCGCTCGTAGTAGGAGATCAGCCCGAGCACGTGGCTGATGCGCGCGAGGTGGCGGGGCTCCTGGATCTCGCCGGCGAGGTCGCGCGCGTGCGCGACGTTCTCCCGGGCGAGGTCGAACTGGCGGAGCCCGGCGAGCGCGGAGCCGAGCCCGCAGCAGGCCTCCGCCTCGGCGTTCTTGTCGTCGTGCTGCCGGGCGATCGTGCGGGTCTGCGTGAACGTCTCCGCGGCCTGCGTGAATTCACCCTGCTTGAGCAGCGCCCAGCCGAGGCTCAGCAGGGTCTGGAGCGCCCGGCGGCCGAGGGGCGTGCTCTCTTCGAGGAAGTAGCCGATCGGCCGCTGCAGCCGCTTCGCGAGCAGGATCAACGTTTCGATCGACGGCTTCGCCCGGTCTTTTTCAATGAGGCTGATGAAGCCCTTCGTGAGCTCGGTGCCGCCGAGCTGCGATTGGGTGAGGCGCAGTTCTTTGCGCCGCCCGCGGATCCGTTCGCCGAGCGACAGCATCCCGTTCCTCCGGAGTGGTCGGGTGGATGAGGTCTGCGACGTGCCCCCGAACTCCGCGCGAGTTAGGCTCAACGGCGGGCGCTTCCTCCGACAATCCGTCAACCGGGTCTGCGGACAGTTTAATGGTACAATATGCGTAACGGCGCTGCACGCTCTGTTATAATCGGCTGTGCCGGCCCACTCTGCGGCCGGCCACGATACGGTGAAAGTACGGGCCCACGTAGCTCAGGCGGCAGAGCGTGTCCTTGGTAAGGACAAGGTCACCGGTTCGAATCCGGTCGTGGGCTCCAGGAACCGCCCCCAAGCCCGATCACAGCGGGGTTTTCCCGTGCACCGATGAGCGATGGGGGTACTCGCGAGATCGGATGCATCGGCTCGCGGGCGTACGGAATCGGATAAGGCGCGGGAAGACGGCGCGAACGGAGGCCGGAGATGGCGAAGGCGAAATTTGAGCGGACGAAGCCGCACGTCAACGTGGGGACGATCGGGCACGTGGACCACGGGAAGACGACGCTGACGGCGGCGATCACGGGGGTGCTGG
>Ga0070731_10000901_pt1 | contig 34528 bp, 32 predicted proteins | sample Coa_R1_2_FD_66448 | JGI IMG/M metagenome (GOLD analysis project Ga0070731, IMG submission 66448) | Surface soil microbial communities from Centralia Pennsylvania, which are recovering from an underground coalmine fire - Coalmine... | ecosystem: Environmental > Terrestrial > Soil > Unclassified ... | reverse complement strand
GCCCATCGCCATGACCCAAAAGTTGAAGCCAGAGGAATGGGAACGGCTATTCGCGGCCACTCGAAATACGCTCAAATTGTGGACCGATGATTTAAGCAAAACAGCGCAGGCAGAGTTTCCCGAAAAAGTGACCGCATTTCGCAAGGGCATGGCGGTCCATGGAAAGTATGGCGAACCTTGCCCGAGATGTGGCGAGAAGATTCAGAGGATTCGTTACGCGGATAACGAAACCAACTACTGCGCGCGCTGCCAGACCGGAGGAAAACTTTTGGCGGATCGCAGCTTGTCACGGCTACTCGGTTCAGACTGGCCTCGTACGTTGGATGAACTTGAGTTGCTAAAGCGACGATAAACCGAATCAGGTGTTATCTCCTGCGCAAAACAAAGCCCCCGTGAACCAGAGCTCACGAAGGCTTTTCAATTTCGCTGCAACTGACCTTATTTTCCCTTGAAATAGTCGGCAAAGGCTTTTGCCTTTGGCACGCCTACTCCGGTTACGTTGTCCCATCCTGCCTTGGTGTGCAGGGCCGAAGGGCTGTTGCAAGGGGTCCCAAAACCGGGAACTGCAAAGCAATCTGTTCCAAATGAGTTAACCAGGGCGGTGTACTGGAAATATGGATAGTCCCATATCGCACTTACGAATTTGCCCGAGAGTACGTCAGTCGGCCCACCGACAACCTGTGCAGCCGTGTATTTGGTCGTCCCATTCGAGTCCTTAATAACAGCTGTGACATTGGTTGAGGATCCCACCGGGACGATATCGTAGATGGCGTTACTAGGCAGCGTATAAAGATAAGGAGCTGCCTGTCCTAGGGAAGCACCACCGCCCGCAATGGCCTCCTGGTTCGCAATTGCCCAGAGCGCAGAGAACATCGGACAGGCCACGCTCGTGCCTCCCCAGATCTGCCAGACTTGTTCTGGAACCTGCCCAGGGATGCTAATCAGGATCGCAACTCCGGCATATGGGTCAGCCAACCATCCAATGTCTGGAAGTTGACGATATTTGCTTGGCAAGCTGCCCTGAAACGACGGCTTCGGGAACCCTGCCAGGCAGTTGCCGCTGGAATCCTGGCTGGCACAATTGCTGGGGCCTCCACCTGCTCCGCCGATAAACGAGAATGCTAGAGGTGGATCGAAAACTGTCCCTTGTTGAGCCAGCAGCGTTTGGTTGTTCCCCCATCCGGCTTGCCACGCGATCGAAAAGTCCTTGTTCAACGCCAGGGTGACGCCACCAACGGCGGTGGCGTAAGGCGAATCAGCAGGGGCACTGACCGTAGGCGGGATGCCGTCGAAAGTGAAGTCGCCACTGTCGCCGGTAGAGAAGTTGGCGGAAATCCCCATTACCGCCCCAATTTCATTGATCAGGTTCTCGCTCGCCAGTACGGTTGCCGGCGTGAAGGATTCCGGCGAACCATAGCTTCCGGAAATGACGTTCGCCAAACCATAGTTGATGGCAGTGAACTCCGCCTCATTGACATCCGAAAAGCTGGCGCTTGGAGGAACAATCAGGTTGATATTCGCGCCCGGCGCCACCGCATGCGACCACTCGACGTCGATGTTAATTTCTACTTCGTCGTAACCCTCACAAAAGCTCGGTCCGGGAATATTTGTGATCGCAAAATTCGAAGAAGTAAGGAGCGGCAACCCATATCGTTTGGAGAACGCATTGGCATCGCTCTGTATTGTGAACGAACCGCACCAATCGATAATGCCGATAGTCTGCCCCGCGCCGTTATAACCTTCCTTGTAAAGACCCTTGAGATTGTAGGCCGTCTGAATCATCGGCGGCGTGTACCCACAACCTGCACTCGTCTGGCTTTGCAAGTTCAAGTGATTTCCGGAATACGTTCCCTTTGGCAAGGAGCCATTGGCATTCGTGGAAAATGACTCTGTCTCCACACCGTTAAAGCAAGTCTGCGAGAAGATATCGGCTGCAAAACTTGCGGCGGCATTTACCGTAGAACCTGATCTACCTTTCGCTACGGGAACGGTTTGTGGCAGCATCGGATGCTGGTACGTGCCGGAATCCAGCCCTGAAATACTCATCACGAATGCTCCCGCCGCGCCATCTACGTACGGATCGCGATCATTCGCTCGGACTGACTTCCCGAGCACCTGATAATTGTTCATCTGAACCTGAAAAGCCTTTTCTACCTCGCCAACCGTCCCTCGCCCTCGCACGTAGAAGTTGCTTGGTCCAACTCTGACCACGTTTAGATTGTGGGATGTGATGAAGTTCTGCACCGCCTTGGCTTCTGCCGCGGTGGGCATGAATTGTGCTGCAAGCTGGCTACGCGTGAGCCAATGCCGGTAACTGGAGGATGCAGGATTGTAGAGTTGCCCGGCAAGCGCATCGAGTTGTGCCCGATTGTGAGGTTTGAGCCAGATGATGAACTCTATGCTCTGAGACGGATCAGCCGTGCCCAGATTGTTGGCGGAAAGCACATAGCCAGGGATGTTGTTAGCGATCCGCTGGCCCGTGGCAGCATAAACGCTCTTTGCAGTCACGGTGGATACTAGGCCAATTAAGCAGAGCAATGCGAGTCGAGCGCCACCAGCGATGACGTTTGGACTTCGGTTTTTATTTTGCTGATTCATACTCCCTCCCCGGGAATTCGTTGGGTCTGCGCCGAAATGGCGGACGGAGCGCCGCTATTGTCGTTACAGACGTGGGAGAAACGGTAGAGAGTCAACCTGCGGCCAACGTTGACGGCGGTATCGTACCGGGTACTCTGCTCCTTGGCAAGTGCCTGGCATTTACGTTTCCGGGCAAGCTTGCCACCTTCCGAAAAGACTTGTTTGCGCAATTGTGTGAGAAGCGCCTACGCCACCAGCCCTTGGCTACTTCAAGGAATCCGTCAGCCTATAATCGTTTGCATGCTTCTGACCTTCGATCATGGTCCAATTCGCGAGGTGCGGCTGAATCGACCGCCGGTGAATGCACTCTCTCACGAGCTAATCGTCGCACTCAGGCAAGCGCTTGAAAATGCCATGAGCGATCAAGTTCGCGCCATCGTCCTATCAGGATCAGCCGTAAGATTTTCGGGCGGACTTGATGTTCCGCTCCTGCTCACGTACGACCACGCAAGAATGGCCGATCTTTGGCACGACTTTTACGCCTTGGTGCAAGCACTTGCTTGTTCCCCAATTCCAATTGCGGCCGCAATCACCGGCCATGCTCCTGCAGGTGGCACTGTGCTCTCGCTCTTTTGCGACTGGCGAATCGCAGCCGAAGGTGATTTCAAGATTGGGTTAAATGAAGTTCAGGTCGGCTTGCCCTTGCCTCCAATCATTCTTGCAGGGCTGCGGCGACTTGTCGGCTTAAGACAAGCCGAGCGGCTCGCTGTCGCTGGTTTGCTGATTTCGCCAAAAGAGGCGCTTGCAGCCGGATTAGTCGATGAATTAGCTCCACCGAACGAAGTTATTGGCTGTGCCGTTCAGTGGTGCAACAACCTGCTAGCCTTGCCGCGCGAAGCCATGAGTGCAACCCGCCGTCTCGCTCGCGCTGACCTGATCGCCTATTTCGAGCAAGACCTCGAGGCCGAAGTGCAAGGAGTTATTGTCAGTTGGTGGTCGCCAGAAACCCAGAGCGTATTGCAGGGAATATCCGCAAAGCTGGGGAAAAAGACAGTAGCGAGTAGTTAGTAGCTAAGCTTATACCTGAGAGCTCCGGGGTTACCTCGCTCCTCGCTACTAGCTCCTAGCTACTTCAAAAACGGATTACTCTCCCGCTCGGCACCGATAGTGGTGACAGGCCCATGTCCGGGAAGCACCACGGTTTCATCCGGCAGAGCCAAAACCTTTTGATGTAACGAGCGAATGATCTTCTCGAACGAACCACCGGGCAAATCCGTTCGGCCAATGCTCCCGGCAAACAGCGTGTCTCCCGCGATCAACTTCTTCTCAGCCGAGAAGTAGAGGCAAATGCTGCCTTCCGTGTGGCCCGGTGTTTCAATCACGTTGGCTACGAGCGATCCGGCTTTGACGGTGTCGGCCTGTTTCACGGTTTGGTCAATATCTACCTTCCCGGGGCTGGCCATTCCCACCCAGGCCGCCTGCATATCCAGCATCTTCAATAAGGCGTAATCGTTTTGATTGAGCAGAATCGGCGCGCCGGTGGCCGCGCGTAATTTCATCGCACCGCCCACATGATCAATATGCGCATGCGTGATGACGATCTGTTTTACCTGGAGTTTGTGCTTGGCAATGAGCGCCACCAGGACTTCAATGTCATCGCCGGGATCGATGACCATTGCTTCGCGGGTGGACTCATCTCCGATGATGGAGCAGTTGCACTGCAAGGGGCCGACCGGGATTATTTCATGGATCATATGAGCTGATGCGAGCTTCGAACACCCGCACGGCTATCCTCGATGGTTCTATCCCAAAATGCAACTTGACGCGCATGCGAACCGAGGATAGAGCATGACCGCTTATGGATGTTGCTTGCGGCTCTGCGACGCGGCGGTTTTTTTGTTGGGAAGGCGGGTGAGCCGCAGGTCTTTGCCACGCGTAAGCTTGGTGAGATAGGTAATCTGGCCCGCGTGATAAGCGAAATGCTCGTATACGTGGAGAATGGCTGTCAGCCCTGAGACTCGGTAGTTTTGAATTTTGAACTCCTGCAACAGCTTCTCGGCGGGAAGTCGATCTATTACTTCGCAGGCCTCTCCAACGCTCGCCTTCAGCTGCGTAATCAGCATCTTCCGCGGGACTGGGCCGCGTTCGCTGAACTCCTTCTCTCGCACACGCAGGTCCGGCGCCCCGCCCAGCCCGGAAACGATCCATTGCCGGACGTTCCCGCACAAGTGCAGAATGACATTGCCGGCCGCGTTTGACGCCTTGTTGGGGCGCCACCAGATTTCCTTTTCATTCAACGACTGCAGGCAGCGGACGATACTCAGCAGGTATTTCTCGAAACCGGAGCGCACATCTTTTCGAAGGCTTTTGACCAAAGCATGTTCGTTAGTATCCATCGCGAGCGGTTCCCATAATATCCTAAGCTGCTTTCGGTCTTTCGCGAATGCGCGAATCCCTCGCACGCAGAGCCAGTGGCATGCCAAACCAAAGCCATCCGAAAAATATCAGAAGGGCGAAGGCGATAACGGCACAAATTAGCGAAGACTGCGTAATGGTCCGCAGCACGACGTAGAAGTCACCACAAATTCCAAGCGCCAGAGGCGGTAACGCCCAGAGCAGCATCCGGCCAGTGAAGCTTAGAAAGTGCTCTGTATTTTCGCCATTCTCCACAATTCGGTGGTACGAAGCAGGGGTCATCAGCAGTATCACGGAAAGTGTCATGAAGATTACGCTAAGGACGTGAATTTCTTTCAGAGAACGCCCAAGTTTCTCGAAATCCGAGAGGACGAACGTGATGAGCTGAAATCCGAGGAGCGCTTGGGCTCCGGGCAGCACCATCCGGATTTCAGTCAGCGCATGTCGAATTTCTTGATCGAGATCGTCTTGTTTTGGCATCGTCGATTCTACCGAGTTCGTCGATCGCGCCGCAGGAGCTTCAGTCCATACCAAAAAAAGACTGCCAGTCCGGTTGAAACAACCGCCAAGAGAACGCCCCACGGCCGCCCCAATACACTGTTCACAAATACGTATAAAGAAAGACCAATCGAAATCGCGAACGGTATCAGTCCTACTTTCATGATCGACAGAACATAGGCATTGAATTCCTGGCTATCACCACCTTGCTCGACGATTCTGTGATAGGAGGCAGGCGCCATTAGGACAACAATCGCAAAAATGATGAGACCAAGCGCGCAGGCAACCAGACATTTCGAGGTTGTCGAGAAATGAGCATATCCGGGCTCGAACGCCGATCGATACAAACAGCCAAGCAAGATTTGTGCACCAAGGATGAGTGTGCGCCCCTCATCCAGGGCATTCTGCGTCTTGGTCTGCAGGTCAGTCATCTGTTTACACTCGGCGGCTGCCCGGGCCGTCGCAAACAGTTGTAGAGATTACGTATTAACCTGAGAAGTTGCTTATGCAGGGTGGGTCTGCTTCTTGTATTGATCAAATGCGGCAAGAAACCGGTCAATATCTTTCTTCGAAAGATAATACGGCGTGGAAAGACGAAGTTTCGATGGCTCGCCGCCGCGAATGCGGATTTTGTGCTCTTTCCACATCCAGTTTTCCAAGTCCATCCGTTGAATTGGCGGCACATTCACGGTAGCAATTGCGCAGCGCAACGCCGGATCTGGCGAAGTCCACGACTCCGCCCCGCGCTTCGTCATTTCGCCGAGAATGTAGTTGCACATCTGCCGATGCCGACGCTCGATGCGATCCAATCCGATGTCGTTCGCCATTTTGATCGCCGCCCGAAGCCCTAAAAGCGACGGCACATTGGACGATCCAATACGCTGAAAGCGCTCCGCTCTGAGCTGGGGTTCGTCCCAGCCTTCCGTCGCAATCGTGTTCCACACGCGGTCGATGACTTCGTTGCGAACGTACAAAAAACCCGAGCCCTTCGGTGCCATCAGCCATTTATGTGGGCTGGAAGAATATAAATCGCAGCCGATATCGTGCAGGTTTAATCGCATCATGCCGACCACGTGCGCCCCATCGACCGCGGACAAAATACCTTTCGACCGCGCCAAAGCGCAGAGCTCTTTCCCGGGCAGAACCACCCCGGTCGCTGTCGTGATGTGGCTAAAAAACATGACGCGAGTACGCGGTGTAATGGCATCGTTGAATAAATTAAGGACCTGATTGGCATCTTTCACCGGCTTCGGCAACTCGACTTTCTTCACCACGACGCCATAACGCTTAGCTCTTAAATTCCAGGGCTGCAGTCCGCCCGGGTGCTCCTGGTCCGTCATCAACACTTCGTCGCCGGGCTGCATATCAATGCCATTGGCGATATAGCTATTGGCTTCGGTGGCGTTGCGCACGAGCGCAATTTCGTCGCGGGTGCAGCCGACAAATTCCGCCAACGGATCGCGAAATTCGTTCCATGCTGCATAACCCCAGATCGGATAGTCCTCCGGGTCCTGCTGATCCATCTTTTCGGTGCTGTTGTAACCGTCAAAAACTGCCCGCAGCACGGGCACCGGACTGGAGCCGACTGTGCCGTTGTTCAGATAAACCTCGTCGGCAGGAATGACGAATTGTTTCCTTATCTCCGACCAATAAGCATCTTCGTCGCTGTCGTGTAGCCCACGATCGGGAAGGGAAGCGGGCGCCTTATCAAGCTGCGCGAGCAGAGTCGGACGCAGGGCTATTGCCGCTGCAAGTCCTGCGGCTGTAGAGGTAAGGAATCCGCGACGATCGAGCATGAACGCCTCCGGTCTATAAATTCCGGCTTGCCGAGAACGCGCCATCTTACGACCGCGAGCCCGCAATGGCAAGCTATTGAGGGCAAGGCGTTTTAACCGCCAATGTTCACCGCAAGATTGTAGATAACCTTCCTTACTCCCTTTGCGTCCTACAGTTAGAGACTGTCGCGTACGTGTCTGCGCCGCAGCGTTATAATCAATCAAAGCTCTGTCTCAGGGCGGGAGAAGTGGCGTATGAAGTTCCGGACTTGGCTATTGGCAGCGGTTTTCTCGATGGGCAGTATTTTTGCGTTGGCTCAGGCTCCGGGTATGGGAAATCCCGGCCAGTCCTCGCCCCCTCCTGGCAACGATCCCGGAGTGTCGACCCAGACCCCTCCGTCTCCGAATTCAAATTCGCAGGCGCAACCCAACCAGCAACAACCGTCCGCTGATACGCCGGTAACGCCCGCCGATCCCAGCAAAGTTAAACACGATGGTGGCAAGGACGACGTCGACGCCATCGGCAACCGCAAGATCGGTGGCCGCGGCTTGGGCAACTGGTACTCACTCGAAACCGATATGAAAATGGGTAAGCAGTACGCCCAGATGGTGGATTCTTCTTCGAAGCTTATTAACGACCCGATTGTTACCGAGTACGTCAACCGGCTGGGACAGAACCTCGTGCGCAACTCCGACGCTCAGGTTCCATTTACCTTCAAGATCATTGATTCCGATGTGATCAACGCTTTCTCGCTGCCTGGCGGATTTGTCTATATCAATACTGGAACGATTCTGGCCGCGGACGAGGAAGCTGAGCTGGCGGGAGTGATGGCTCATGAAATCGCCCACGTTTGCGCTCGTCACGCTACTCGCCAAATGACCCGCGCCCAATATGCCGGCATCGCCACAATCCCTTTGATCTTCGTCGGCGGAGGCCTGGGATATGCGGTCTACGAGGCATCTGGCCTTGGCTTGCCGGTGGCGTTCATGAGCTTTCAACGCGGCTTCGAGGCCGAGGCTGATTATTTAGGCCTGCAATACGACTACAAGGCCGGATACGATCCGCAAGCCTACATCAGCTTCTTTGAGAAGGTTGAAGCCCAGGAAAAGAAGAAACCTGGCTTCATGGACAAGACGTTTGCCAGCCACCCGCAAACTCCCGATCGCATTGAAGCCTCGCAAAAGGAAATTGCGACCATTTTGCCGGCTCGCCCTGAGTACACCGTTACCACCTCGGAATTCGACGACGTGAAAGCACGCTTGGCCTCGATTGAGAATCGTCGCAAGATGACCCAGCCCAAAGACGCCAATAAGCCCAGCTTGCGGCGTGCGAACACGAAGAACGGCGGCACCGATCAGACTGGTGATAGTAGCGGGGATGATCGTCCAACCCTGAAGCGCCGCGACGACAGCAACAACAACTAAGTTACCTAGATAAAATTACAAAAGCCGCGATTCTCATCGCGGCTTTTCTATTTGGCGGCCGGTCCCGGCCGGCTGCCCCACCCTAGCTGAACGTTTTTTGTGAGGTTAGGGTGGGGTGTTCGAAACGTTTTTACTATCAAGGCCGGGTGGCCCAGGTTCGCGAGCGCTTTTGCGAGCTAACCTGGGTAAAGAAGGAAGATGTCACCGTTCGTTCGGAGCTTATGCGGCTTCTTTGGTTGATAACGAGCGTAGATAGTGGCGCTCGTCGGATCGGGTACCGATGACTTTCATCTCTTCCCAGTCGTACGGAAATTCCTTGCCGCAATCCAGGCACACGACATAGGTCCCAGTAAGTGAGGCAGTTCCCCGGCGGCGCGCACCGGGACGAACGCTGATGGGGAAGCTGTAATGTCCATGCCAGCAGCCAAACACGCTGTCCAAAAATTTGCCCCACATACGCCCTCCCACAGAGCCCGACAACTCGCATATTACCCGTCTCTGCCGTGCTCTCCCATCATCTACTTAGATTCAGCTCTGGATGAAAAGGTTCTTCCTGCGCAAGAGCCCACAACGCAGGCGGGAAGCGGTTCTCAGCCTATTCAGAAGGCTTTCGTAGAGAATGATTTAGAAGCCGCGGGCTCCAGGAATGCCGTTAGACCGGTTCTGGTCCAACCTTCTTTTTGGCCTTGCACTTGGAGACTATGGCTGTGCGTAGACGAGTCCGCAGGTCTTCGGGAAGTTCGTAAAGTTGGGAATCGCGATAAATTTCGATGGTCTTCTTGGTTGTGTCGCACACCACGTAGCAGTTGTGGCACCAGGCAAGATGGTCTTCCAGTTCGGCCTTTGTGTGATCGTCGATCACACCATCAAGATAGTTGGTGAGTTCGTTGAGGAATTCAGTACATTTCACTGGTTGCCATCTCCGCCATCGTGTTTTGATCCCCCGTTTGCGCTGTCGCGTTTTTGGAAGTAACGGCTCAGCCGTTCTCGTAACTGTAAACGCGCCCGCAGCAATCGGGACTTCACCGCCGGGATACTGAGGTCCAGCGCCTCAGCCGTTTCCTCGGTGGAAAGACCTTCCACGTCGCGCAAAACAAAAACCGTACGAAAACTCGGAGGTAAGCCCTGAATCGTGCGGCTCAAAATGTCCCGCAACTCCGCCTGGCTATATTGCTGCTCAGGATTCGGGCTCCAGTCCGCGACTTCGCGCGGCAGCGAGTCTTCTTCTGTTTTTACATCTTCGTCCAGCGAAACCATACGCTCGGGGCGACGGCGCCGCAACTTCATCAGCGCTTCGTTCACCGCAATGCGTACAAGCCAGGTATAAAACTTGGACTGGCCCTGGAACTGGGCCAGGTTGCTATATGCCTTTAGGAACGCGTCCTGTACTACATCTTCAGCATCCTCCCGGTTCTGGGTAATATGCTGCGCGATGCGGAATACGTTCCGGTCGTAACGCTGAACCAATTCTTCAAAGGCCCCAACGTCCCCGGCTTTCGCTGCCTGAACCAGCGCCAGTTCATCCCTGACCGGTTCACTTACTTTGTTTTGGATGGCATTCATTTCTGGTCCGATGCAACAATTTTCGCGGACGAGGCAGCGGCAAAATTGCTATTTTACTGGCTCACCGGCCTTTACGCGTACTTGTTTTGACGTAATTTCGAGCTGTGAGTTTGCTGCTGTTGCACTTGGGCTTACGGCGCTTCCGCAGAGCAGGTACTTCGGTCACCAGCCAGCATACCAAATTGGCCCTATAATCAGAAAGTTGCAGAGCACAAGTTCAGGACCCATTAACCCCCGAAAATTGATCAAAGATGGCAGAATCTAGCCAGATCGCGAAAGTCGTAGAAAGGGCTGTGGCTCAGGTCCTTGAGAGCCATCTGCCTGAGTTGCAGCGGGAATTGGTCGAACTTGTCCTCAAAGAACTTCAGCCCGGCGCGGCCAATTCAGGCGCCAATGGTGCCGGAGATCTGCTTAAGGCGGTCTCTCTTATTCACGGCGGCACGACTCAGAAAGAAATCCTCCGCGCCCTGCTTGAAAGCACAACCCATTATTGCGGGCGGGCCGCGTTATTTGTCATGAAGGCTGGGGCAGCCAATGGATGGCAGGGGCGTGCTTTTGATAACAATGATGACATCAAAGATTTTGCCTTGGATGTGAATGCTTCAGCGCCATCTCAAGTTTTGCAATCCCGGGTTCCGGTGAATTTACATGTCGCCGAGATGGACCCCAATTTCATTTCGCGTTTTGGCGCCCCGACAGACGATCAGATTTTCCTGTTGCCGCTTCAGTTGAAAGATAAAATTGCGGCTCTGGTTTATGCCGATGGTGGCATGGATGGCGCCGGTCCCACCGACACGGCTGCGCTCGAGTTGCTGGTCGCCGCCACCAGTGCATGGCTCGAAGTCGCATCGCTGCGCAAGCAAGCGGCAAAAGAGGGTACTGCGGAGCCGGCCGGAGAAAGTGTTCCTGCGCCGGTGCAGACAGTTTCTTCGTATTCGGATCCTTTCGCCGGACATGCGCCGACTCATGCCATGGCTGCGGCAGTGGCAGAATCTCCGGAAGCAGTCGTGGCGTCCGCAGCAGCAGGCGCGGCGGCTGCGGCAGCTCCCGCTAAAGATGCCTTCGCGCAGATGTCGCCGGAAGACGCGGAAATCCATCGCAAAGCCCAGCGCTTCGCGCGTCTTCTCACCGACGAGATCAAGCTTTACAACCAGGCCAAGGTCGCCGAAGGTCGCAAGCACAAGGATGTTTACGATCGCCTCAAAGAAGATATTGAAAAGAGCCGCGCCACGTACGCGAAGCGCTATGGGAACACCGCCGCAGCAAGTGGCGATTACTTCAACAACGAAATCATTCGTAGCCTCGCCGAAGACGATGTCGCGCTCATGGGGCCGCATTTCCGCAAATAGCCTATTTCGGAACCAACTTTGGCATCCAGCTCTGGCAGAAATAGAAGATAATTAACTCAGTGGTGTTTCGTCCGTATCTGATTGTCGCTCTCGTCCTCGCAGCATTGACCAGCGCCCCCGTGCTGGGACTAGACACGCCTACTCAAACCCAACACACAAAGACCCACTCGGCCTCCAAAAAGAAATCTGCGGTAAAAACCACACGCAGGAAGAAACGTTCTTCCCCTCGGTTGCGACGAATGCATCAGGCGTTCATTGCGTCGGCGACTCTCAAGCCGATGGCGAGGCAATTGGTTCAGGATCGAACCCCAGCCGCCTATGCGGGAGTTCAGGCCTACGCCGTTCGTCATTCCCGAGAGGATGCCGGCGCACTAGCGTGGCTTGTAATCGGCTACGCTCGCATTCTCGATCACAACTACGCTCAGGCCATCGACCCGCTGAGTCGCGCCAAGCCGCACGCGGGTGACATTGGCGATTATGTGACCTACTATCTGAGCACGGCCTATGAGCAATCCGGCCATTTGGCCGAAGCCATCGCCACACTAAGCTCGTTCGATAAGACTTACCCCGAATCGCTGCTGATTCGCGACGCGCACGTTTTGTATGCGAACGCGCTCATTGCAGACGGGAAAGCCAGCGACGCAATCGAGCTTCTGGAGAAAGATCGCCAGCCGACGCGGGCCGATCTCGAACTGGTCTTAGGCCGAGCCTACGAAGCTGACGATCAGTCTGCAAAAGCGTTGACCATCTTTCGCAATCTCTATTACACGATGCCCCTGAGTTGGGAAGCCGGTCAGGTTCAAGGCGATTTGGCCAAAGTTGAGCCCTTGGTTCAAGAGCATCCCGTCAGTATCGATGCGAAGCGGACGCGCGCCGACCTGCTCGAAAAAGGGAAACAGTATAATGAGGCAGCGAATGAATATCGCGACCTGGTCAACGAGGTTCCTTCTGATCAGCGCCCTCAGCTGCAAGTTGAATTAGCCGAGGCCTTGCGCCACAGCGGCCAGCAGAAAGAAGCCAAGAAGCTTTTAGAGTCGCTGCCTGACTTCACGGCGGAGGTCAACGCCCTGAAGTTATTTAATCTCGGCGAAATCGCACGCAGTGCAAACGATGACGATGAATTCTTACGAGTCGTTGACCAGCTTCGGCACCAATATCCCAGCAGCCCATCCCTTGAGCAATCGCTGCTGTCGGCGGGCAACATCTACCTGCTGCGCCACGATTACGATAAGGCTATTGACTGCTACCGCGAACTGCAACAGCGAGTTCCCGAGGGTGGCCGGGCTTCCTATGCGCATTGGAAGGCAGCCTGGTTAACCTTGCGGCAAGGCAGAAATGATCAAGCCAAGGCAGATTTCGAAGATCAGATCGCCTGGTATCCGTCCTCTTCCGAAGTTCCCGCTGCGCTCTACTGGCGGGCTCGTTTGGCAGAAGAAGATAACGATCTGCCGATGGCTCACGCCTATTACCAGACACTCTCGTTGCGGTACCGCAACTATTATTATGGCGAGCTTGCCCGCGAACGGCTTGCGAAATTGAAGGTCGATGTCGCTGCTGAGCCGCCGCACTATGCCGTCCTGGACCGTGTACCTCCGGTTAATAATCTGGACAAAATTGCGCCAGATGAGGTGCCGACAGATAACCTGCGCGTGCAAAAAGCAGAGTTGCTCGCCAACGGCGCTCTCATGGATTTTGCCGTCCGCGAGTTGCACGCCGCCGCTGAAGAGGAAAAAGGGAACTGGGCGCCAGCCGAGATTGCCCGCTTATACGAGGATTTAGGCCGATACGATCAGGCAATCGAAACTTTGAAGCATGCCGCGCCCAATTACTTTGCCGTCGATTTGCCTAACCTGCCGCGTTCGTATTGGGAAGCTTTATTCCCGCGTGCCTACTGGACAGATTTGAAAAAATACGCATCGGAGAACGCCCTCGATCCCTATCTGGTGGCTTCGTTGATCCGGCAGGAATCCGAGTTCAACCCCAACGCGGTTTCACGTGCTAACGCGGTTGGCTTGATGCAGTTGCTGCCGAAAGTCGGGAAGGGCGTAGCCAAGCAGGAGAAAATTCGGCATTTTAATTCGCAGCAGCTCTTCACGCCGACAACAAACTTGCGTTTGGGAACTCGCTATTTCCGCAGCATGGTGAATCAATTTGGCAGCTTCGAATATGCGCTCGCTGCCTACAATGCGGGCACCGATCGCGTGCAGGATTGGATGGGACAAGGGAAGTACCGCGATCCTCAGGAATTCGTCGAGTCCATACCTTTCACCGAAACTCGTGAGTACGTGCAGAACATCATGCGGAACGCGAATGTGTATCGCCAATTGTACGAGGTATCAAGCTCAGGCTCTGGCGCTCCTGCAGCAAACGACCGCGCCGCGTCGAGAGGTCCGGAAGCGCCTTCCGCAGTAAAAAACTGACCTTATGGGTTTCCTGAGTGGTATCCGTTCTTTCCAGTAGGGATACCCGTGGGGCGGTCAAGATCGAGGTCTCCCGCAACTACGTACGACTCCGCAGCTCGCCGGGAAGCCTTGTGTACCGCCCGGCGTGCAACCCACGAGCGCATCGGCAACCAGCGAGGCAATTTCCGTACGCGTGAGATGGTGCGCAACGCCCCAATCCGATTTTGCAGGTCGAAAGTGCGAACATACTGTCGAATGATTTCCGGCATGCTCATGCGCAGAGCCGCGGAATGATTTTGCAGAGCCATCTGTCGTTGCCGTGCTCGGTTTTCCAAAATGTTTAACAGCGCGTCTGCCAGGCTTTGTGCATCACCCTGACCGTAAAATTCGATGGCCAACCCCTCTTCGTCAACGAGTTGATGACAATCCGGGATGTCGGATGCCACGATCGGAACGCCATACGCGCAGGCCAGGTGAGCCACGCCGCTGGATCCCGCCGATGACGTATACGGCATCGCAACGATAGTAGCGCTTTGAAACAACTCGGGAATGCTCTTTTCCGCCACGTACCCAATGAACTTCACCTTCTGCTGCGAACATTTTCTCTCGATTGACTTGAGGTAACCGGCCGCTTTGGGGTGATCCGTGCCCGCAATCAGCAACTCGACATTTGGCATTTGCTGACAAAGCAATTCGAAGGCTTCCAGCATCATCTCCAGACGCTTGTACGTCCCCCATTTTCCGAATGCCAGAATGCGGTGGACGGGATTTCCCCGCTGCGAGAAATCCGGGTATTCGGGTTTTCCCCAGAGAGTGCCATGCCTGCGCACGTACACTGCACCCCGTTTGTACTTCTCGCGCAGAATGTTGCGGTACGCTGGCAGTAAAACGGAAACAGAGTTCGCTGAAAGCAGTACGCGAGTTGCGACAAATCCTCCCACCTTGTACAGAACCGGCGAACGTACGCCCGCATCTTTCAGGTCGACGGTCTCCATTAACTGATGTAATGTGACATGCGTATCGAAGCCCTGCACGCGGATCATTGCTGGCATCACAATTCCCAGGAACGCGGGAATGGGCTTGTCTCCGAAGCTGGCAAAACCAAGATTGAACCATACCGCGTCGGGTTGCACTTCGCGCAGTGCTCGCAAAAGCCGCCACGGATTCGACAGACTGTTGAACGACCAGCAGCGAATTACGGAGTAATCAGATAACTCCGATACCCCTCGCGGCAAGTCGTCTCCCAACACTGTCAAGGAGAGCCCAGGGACCTGCTGCAACTCCCGGGCGAGGTGAAACCCGTATTCATTGAGCGCTTGTTGGCTGGGCGGGAATGCACTCACCAGACAGATTCTCATTGCTGAGGCCTGAAAACTGCATACCGGGAGAGTTTTCCCAGAAGCGATAAGTAATTTAGCGCTACTTTCAAGTCCGCCTTGCTGCTTCCAGCGTGGCGCAAGCCAAACCGGTATGGGATTTCCGCGGCGTTTCGCATACGACCTTTGACCAGAATCTCGAGCAGGATCTTGAAACCTTGAGGCTGTAAATTTAGGCCTTCGATACACTCACGCCTGACAACGAAATAACCCGACATCGGGTCTTTCACCCGCAAACCTTTACGTTGCAGGGGCGTAGTTAGCGCAGTCGTGCAACGGGAAATAAAATGCCGCACCGGGTTCCAGTCCGCAACACTATCGTGCTTGCTTGAGGTGTAGCGACTGGCGATAGCAATATCGCTTCCACTTTGAATGGCTTCGAGCAGTTGCGGCAGTATCTCGGGAGGATGCTGTAGATCGGCATCAATAATCCCTAAGAGAGTGGCATCAGTATGTTTCCATCCGTGAATCACGGCACCCGATAAGCCCCTCTGCCCTTTGCGAACAAGCAGGCGGACACGGGGATCGTGTACGGAAAGCGCCCGTACCACGTCCGACGTCCCATCTTTACTGTCATCATCCACAACAATGAGTTCGTAATTAAAGGTTACTGTTTCCAGGGCATTGCGTAGACGGTTGATGACCTGAGGGATATTCTCAGCCTCATTGAGGGTGGGAATCACGATTGCAACTTTTTGGTGAACGACTTCCATCTTCCCGGGATCTCCTGACTGCGCGGTAGTGTCTTTGGATGGTGGCTGAGTAGGAAGTGTTGGTTTTCAGAGCTGGTTTTGGCTATAGCGTATGCAAGGAATCAATGTAGAAGAAGAGCAGAGATAGGGTACTACCCTGACGCCAGACGCAGTCACGAAAGGTTCCACTTTGGCAGTTGCCGGGTACAACTCAAACCCTCTTATGCCGCCAGTTTCCGACCCAGAGCTTTTACCCGGTTGCCGAGTTTACTTCGACGGCCGCCAGACACGCTGGCCTCCCACGGTTCTTCGACGCCCATCAAAGCGAGCGCCCCACCCGCGAGCGCCAAGTTTTTCGAAAAATTCACCATGTCGTTCATTCGCTCATTCGCATCTTCCTTGTGCCAAAAGTCATGCATGACTGGGGACACTCCAGCCAGGAAGCCGAGGATAGCTAACGCTCCAAGTTTGGGTTTCACACCCAGCAACAAACTCGCGCCGCCCATGATCAGCGGAACCCCGGTGAGTGCCACCGCCAACTCTGGCGCTGGTACGCCTTTTTCTCCCACATACGGCGCCATCTGCTTGCGATTAAGCAAATGGTTAATTCCGTTGTAGAGAAAGAAACCGCCGAAGATCAGGCGACCGATAAGAAAGGGAGCTTTCATGACGATACCTTTAGCTGATTGCCGTCTCTTTCGATTCGCGTCTGCGCGCTCGTGTTGTCCGTGGATTAACTTCGCCGGCTAACTAAGAGATTTAATGGCCGCTTTCATTCAGAAGTTCTGCCAGGTACTGCTTCCAGATGGCTGGCAAACTGTGTGTTCCATGGCCGCGAGTTTGGTCAGTAATGGGCAGTAGAACGAAGCGGCCTCTTTTCACTTTCTTTATTTCCTGTTCTGCAATTCCCAATTCAGGTGGGTTGATCACATCGTCGGCAGAATTGACGAACATGACGGGCGCCTTGATCTGATCGAGTTTCGGCGCCGGATCGTAATCTCGAGACGCGTCGAATGCATATAACGTGTCGTTAGCATCCATCACATGCATGCGGGCGTCGAGGTACTTTTCTAAGAATGCATCAGCTTCATCTCGCGTTGGATATTGCTTCTGCAGTTGTAGCGGACTGGTGGCCATAATCAAGAAAAAATCAGCGACCGTTCTCATCGCGGGTGGTTGTTGTTGATAATCGCCCTTCATCCACGCCGGATCTTCTCGGATCGTATCGATAATCATCTTCCGCCACATACGATTTCTACCGGCAATCTGCACCGGCAGGCAAGCCAGCGGCATCGCGGCATCCATAAAATCCGGATATTTTTCCAGCCAGATCCACGAATGCATGCAACCCATGGATGTCCCCATCAGCAGTCGTAGATGGTCAACCTTCAACCCCTGTGTGAGCAGCAGGTGCTGTGCCTCGACCATATCATCGTAATCGTAATGTGGAAACCGGGCATGAAGTCCATCGCTGGGCTTCGTCGAGTGCCCTGTCCCGATTCCATCGGGAAGAATGATGTAGTAACGGCTGCTGTCGAGCAGTTCGCCTGAGCCAAAGAGCACGCCAGCGAATTGCGGAGTCACAAATTGTTGTCCTGAGCCAGTGGTTCCATGCAGAACCATGGCCGCATTGGTCACGTGACCAGCGCTGTCCGTAGACGGTTTTCCGTACGTTGCGTAGTGAAGCTTCAACTCCGGAAGCGATTCACCCGAGCGAAAATGAAAATCATGCACGACAAAATCGCCCTCCGCCGGTTTAGCTGCCTGCTGACCGAACCCGGCAACGCAGAAAATGGTTGCACTTAGAACCACCGCACTGATTGAGAATCCTGGCAAGCTCATGACCCCGCAGCTTAGAACATAGGCCTGCCCCAGGCAAGCGCTCTTACCATATTTGGGGAACTGGCGTCGGAGGCGAGTGACATGGTTTGCGATCGTGCATTGGCGCGCTTATCTGGTGCTTTCTCTGGCTGACAAGCGGCCCGGCATGCGCTTAAAATTGTGCTGCTATGAAGCTGATCTGGTGTACAGCCCTCTTTGTTGCTCTATCCCTAGCTTCCTTTGCCCAGAACCAAGGTAAGAACAAAGACAAAAGCCAGGAAGATGATGTCGGTCCGGTCGCAACCCTCAACTTTGTTATATTGAAGGACGCCAACGGCAAACCGGTGCGCAATGCCGCCGTGATCTTGCATGAAGTGAGCAACAAAGGCCAGCAGGAAAAGGGTGGCTTGGAGTTGAAGACCGATCTCGATGGAAAAGCTACTTACGAAGGCGTTCCGTATGGAAAATTTCGGGTTCAAATAATTGCAACCGGCTTTCAAACCTTCGGTGCCGATTACCAGATCGACCAGCCAACCATTAATATCAGCATTAAAGTGAAGCGGCCGGAAGGGCAATACTCCGTTTACGAGAATCACCCGGAACAAAACAAAGACAATCCACAAAAGCCCCAGTGAACTCACATCATGGACTATCTGCTAAAAACTGAGCCTTCCGAATATTCTTTCGCTGATCTTCAGCGTGATGGAACAACGACTTGGGACGGAGTTTCGAATCCGGTGGCGTTAAAGCATCTGCGCGCCATGAAGCCCGGCGAGCACTTGGTCATCTACGAAACTGGCGATCACAAAAGCGCAGTTGGAATTGCGAGTGTGGTTTCCGTGGATGCATCGGATCCGAAAAATCCGCAGGTCAAAATCAAAGCCGGCAAGCCGCTGCCCAAAACCATCTCTTTGGCGGAGATAAAAGCCAACAAACTCTTCTCGGATTCACCGCTGGTACGGCAAGGGCGGCTGAGTGTTGTGCCACTGACCGCCCCGCAGTTTGAGTTTCTAAGCCAAGGCCAATCTTAACCGCAGACTTCTAATTTGAAGCAGAAGTCGCAACCGATGCCGGCGCTTTCAGCAGGTCCGTTCGCAGTTTGAATTTCTGTTTGGCCACCAGGTTCACTTCAGTCTGGAACGTCTGGTATCCCGGAAGGCTGATCGTGATCTTGCGGTGTCCCGGCGCTACCAGCAGACTGTGCGCCACCCCGTCGAACTCCGAGGCATGACCGACGAACAGGTCGTCCACAAAGACTGCCGCGCGATTCGGGTTCACCGCTAGCTTTACTTCGGAGAAGACCGGCGGCATTGTGAAACGCGAATCCTTCACCATGGTAACAACCAAAACCTGTTTTTCTGCCGGTTGTAAGGTGATGTTCGTCTTGAAATCCTGGTATCCGTCCTGGCGAACGGTGATTTCATGCTCTCCCGGCAGAAGGAGAACCTTCTTGTTTCCTTTTAGCTCTTTTAAGTAGCCGAGATACTGGCCGTCAATCCAAACCCCGGAATCCCTTTCAACTTTACTTGCGCCTTGGAGCTCCACTTCACCGAGCACTTTGTTTTCGCCGAAGGCGACCGCAACGAAGGTCAACAATACCCAAACGCAGCAGACTTTGCGAAGCATACGCATGAACCTCTCCTTTGGTTCATCATAATGAACATGCGAGGGGTTTCTGCCCAGTATGTACTCCTGAGTGGGTATTCACTTTGGTGCGTGGGCAGCCAACATGGGATGTAAAAGAAAACAACGATGCAGTTCGGCGACCGGGATCAGTCGACTGCCGCACCGGCTCGCACACTACGGCCGGAGGTCGTGCGTCCAAACATCACCCCGGTTTCTACTTCCACCACTTTTCCACGATCTAGGTAGGGCTTGAATTTCCATTGCTTGAGCGCATCTGTGATTGCCTTCTGCTGATCCGGAAATGCGCTAAGAAAATGGATGTGTTTAACCATGCCGTGCGCGTCGATGATGATACGGACAGGAACGGGATTGAACCAATGCTCCGTAAAAATCGGATCCACACGCCTGATAAGTTGCCGGGTCTCGGCATAATCCTTGATGCACACCGGAAAACCTGTTGCGGCTGCAGGCAAAGACATTTTGTTCAGCTGCAGCACCAGGCTTTGCAGCAATTTGGTGTCATGGCTGGTGAATACGAATTCCAATGTGTGACAGCGAATTTCAGTTCCCAACACGTACCAATGCAACTGGGCGACAGGTGACCAATAGGCAAAAAAGGAAAATGGTTCTCCGGCAATTTTTGTTTGTGTGACGGGCAATTCCGCCTTGTAGTCGGGTTGCAAGTTGTCCTTCTCGTACGAAGCTAACTGAAAAGCATTGTCGACCGGCGCATTGCTGAAGAACATGTCTTGCGCACTCACTAAAAGTTGTGCCCGTGTTGCGCCCGTGGCAGCCTGCAGTTGTGCCAGCACGTAGCGGCCGCTATCCGAGGGTGGCGGCCCTTCGAACTCCTCTCCCCAACCGTTCGGTAATGGATAGCTCAAGCCGAAATACTCGTTCTTGTACACGCCACCGCTAACGAGGCCCCGCTCAGGTACGGCGGTCGAATCGCTCGAAGCCGACCATGCCCCTTTTACCAAAATCACCCCACTGGGTACTTTGGTCAAAGGTTGTGTGGCTTTCGAGAAATCTCCGCCGCTTGCTCGCGAGTTCTGCGCCCCGGCAGCGTTGATCCAGATCAGCAGCAGAAAAAAGAAGGAAAGAACCCGGTAACATCCTCGCATCATTATCCCCCGCGACTCACAGGTGATCGGCAACAACCACACATCTGTAGCTCCCTAGGAAACAACTAGCGGGATTCCCTCTCACCCCGCCAGCCGTCAGAACCCTCACAATGAGCGCAGGAAGTTGAGCAAATCCTGTTGCTGACTGGGAGTGAGGGTGTTGAAGTTTCTCTCCACCGCCGTAGCTTCGCTTCCATTACTTGCATGGGCACGGATGGCGGTGATCAGGTTCGTGGTCCGGCCATCGTGCAAGAGAAAGATGCGCTGTCCCAGACCCCACAACAGAGCTGTGCGGAACTGGTCACCACCTGCACCGCCTTGCGAAACGTTATCCGCTAACCCTGTCCCCATGTGGTGAATTTCCAGATCGGAAAAGGCACTTACCGGCTGCTGGCTCAAGCCGCCAGTAACGCTGGATGCTTGGGTTGTACCGACCGTCGGGTTGTGGCAAGTAGCACATCCGATTGAACTGAACAACGCGCGGCCATTGGCGATTGACGTCGAGGCGACCTGTTGTCCATTAAGTACTACTCCCCCGGGCGCCGGAGGAGCCAACGTTCGCATGAAGTTGGAAAAAGCTGAGACATCATCCAGAACCGCTGGCGCACTCGTCTGCCCAGGGTTGTTCGTGTCTTCGGGATACCCTTGTCCGCTCAGATTCAGGCAGTTTGCCGCAAGACCAGTCGAACGGCTGCCTCCTTGCCCATCTTCTCCCGGCAACGGGCGCTCTTGCGGAAACACAAGATTGGAGATCCCCATCTCCACGTTGTAAGCCTCGCCGGAAAACATCTGCAGAGACTTGTTCTGCGCCTTCCATCCAAAGCGGCTGATCGTTCCATCATTGCCGTTGTGGTTGAAAGTGCCGGAAATGCCGAAGTTGTTTCGTAAGTTCGCCAGCTGATTGCCAAGCAGAGTGGAGTCATCCAGGTTTTCGATTAACCCTGCGCCAAAGGTGGGCGTGGGAATCCGGAAAATCATGTCGTTGGCTGCTTGTGCGGCAGCAAAACTGGGCTGCTGCAGGCTGCAACTTCCCGCATCCGGCCGGCCGGAAACCGTGAACAGGTCTTCTACTCCTCCATTAGGATTGTTAAGGTTCGGTGAGCCATTGCTGTTGAAGAAGAATGGAAAACGTACCTCACGCATGGGCCCGTTCGCAGTGATGAACGGCGGGATCACATTGGTCGCGCCACTCACCATGCCATCACTGACAGCCTGGAATTGCAGGTTGTTCGCCGGGCTGCTTCCTCCAATTGCAGGTTGCCCATGGCAGCCGGAGCATTGGTTGAGATTGAATCTTGGTCCGAGTCCATTATTGGTGCCGCCGGAAACCACCTCTACCGTCTGAAAACGGCTTTGACCATCGCTAAAGAACGAGAGGATCCCCGGATTATCGTTGGCCAACACCGAACCCAAAGCGGCGCCCGTTCCACGGTTGCCACTCTGCACTCCAGGATCGGTTTGGGTAAGTGATATGCCGGCGAGAAGAACCACCGCCAGACTCAGCGTGGAAACGATTTGAGTTGTTCTGAACACAAGTCCTCCTTCTGAACTGAATTCCCTGACACTGTCTGGGGTTCGTGACCGCGCACACGAATAGCGTTGTGCCTCGCAGGTAGAACTCCGGGGCTAGCTATTTGCCGAACTGCGTTTCGCGATCCGAGAGACCCCAACCATCGAGCAAAGGTTCAAGGCTTGGAACAACGCGGTGGCACGGTGCTGCTGAAGTGGACACGAACAAAGTTGGTGGCACGCTGCTGTGAATCGGCGAAGTGGCCCTCGTCCGATGCCGATGGACTTTATCAGAATCAAAGTCGTTGTCAACAAATATTCCGGACGATGTTTCGCCTCACTTGTTATCTTGTTGCTGAATCGAACTCTTCTCGGGTTCCGCACGGATACTCGAAAGTACAACAATCGAATTCGTGTCCTCTTGTTGATTCCTACAGCCGCCTATATCGTAGGGAATGGCCGAGTTCTCTGAACCTTTCGACGTTTTAACAAGGATCTTTTGAATACTACAGGTCATAGTTTTCCGAAGTTCGCCAACCGGCTGCTCCAGATCGCATGCCTATTCTTAACCCTAGCCGGTATTCTGCTTGCGCAAACTTCCTCACAACAGCCGAGTTCGCCACAAACCCAGCCCTCACCACCAGCCAGTCAATCACCCAGCGGGGATGCTGGCGACCAAAAAATTTCGCCGAAAGAAGCTGAACAGCTTTTTCGCGACGTAGACGAGATTCTCAAATTCGCCAGCAGAGATTCCGATCTGCCAATCAAGCAGGAAGTTAAGCGCAAGCTCACCACCCGGGATGAAGTGGTGGCCTATCTTCAAAAAACTATGGCCGAGGACAAAGACGCACAACGGTTGCGTCGCTCAGAACTGGTGCTGAAGAAATTTGGACTGCTGCCTGCCGATTTCAATCTGCAGGATTTCCTGGTGAAGTTGCTGCGCGAGCAGGTCGCGGGCTACTACGACGCCAAAACCAAAACTGTAAATCTCCTGGATTGGATCGCGGCGGATCAGCAACGCCCCGTGATGGCCCATGAACTTACCCATGCGTTGCAGGACCAATCCTTCGGCCTCGACAAGTGGATGAAGGCCGGCGACGTAGATCTAGATGAGAAGAAAAATCCCACGCCCGAGGACTTGGAAAAAGACGAAGTGAGTGAGGCGCGACAGGCCGTCGTCGAAGGGCAAGCCATGGTGGTGCTGATCGACTACATGTTGCAGCCGACTGGCCAGTCGTTGCTGACTTCTCCTCAACTGGCGAATGCACTCAAGGAAGGCATGCTGGTGGGAACCAGCGACTCCCCAGCATTCCAGAATGCGCCAATCTTTCTGAAAGAAGCCTTGACGTTCCCCTATCGCTATGGTCTTGATTTTGAGACCGAACTCTTACGCAGTGGAGGCAAGCAAAAAGCCTTCGCAGCGGCGTTCACCGATCCTCCTGAATCAACTCGCCAAATTATGGAACCGAAGACTTATCTCTCGGGCGAGCGGATCGAGCCCATGCGCCTGCCGGATCTCAAAGAGGATTTTAAAAACTACGACCGTTTCGACATCGGTTCCATGGGTGAATTTGATGTGGCTATTCTGATCGATCAATATGCAGGCGTTGAGACTTCGCATGCGATCTATCCACATTGGCGCGGCGGCTATTATTACGCGGTCCGACCGAAAGGAGACGCCTCCGCGCCCCTCGCCTTGCTCTATGTTTCCCGCTGGTCGGAGGACGACAGCGCGGCAAAGTTTGCGGCAATTTACGCAAAAGCGTTGGGCAAGCGTTATCACCATGTCCAGGACAGCACAGAGCAGGGAAGAGCCGCCGTTGAGCTTCAGAATCTGGAAAGCTTGACCGGGGCACACACGTGGCTGACCGAGCAGGGATCCGTCGTCATCAATGTGCAGGCCACTACGGTCTTCATCTCGGAAGGCTTGGATCAGCCAACGAACGAGCGACTCGAGAAAGAACTCTTGGAACCCCAAACGGTGACGGCGGGCCGCTGACCTGGCAACTCACCTTCTGTATAATCTCCAGTTTGCAATCTGATATTTGAGGAAACTCTTGGCTCGGGCAGAAATTGGCATTATTGGCGGCAGCGGCTTGTATGCCATGCGGGGCCTGAGCAATGTCGAGGAAGTTACCCAGAAAACGCCCTTCGGCAATCCGTCGGACGCCTATGTTATCGGAACTTTGGAGAAGCGCAAGGTCGCGTTTCTTGCCCGGCATGGGCGAGGGCATCGCATTTTGCCATCGGAGTTGAATTTTCGCGCCAATATTTATGGTTTTAAGCAGCTTGGAGTCGAACGCATCGTTTCGCTTTCTGCTGTCGGATCACTGAAAGAAGAACACAAGCCTTTGGATTTCGTCATTCCTGATCAATTCTTCGATCGCACCCGCCATCGAGTGGATACGTTTTTTGGCGAAGGCGTGGTTGCTCATGTCTCCTTTGCCGATCCTATCTGTCCCGAGCTCGCCAAGGTTTTGGAGGCAGCGTGCAAAAAAGCTGCTGTCACCAGCAGGCGCGGCGGAACTTATCTGTGTATGGAAGGCCCGCAGTTTTCCACCAAAGCGGAATCCAATCTTTACCGCACTTGGGGTATGGACGTCATCGGCATGACCAACCTTCAGGAGGCCAAGCTCGCTCGCGAGGCGGAGATGTGCTATGTGACCGTGGCCATGGTCACGGACTACGATTGCTGGCATCCTCATCACGATTCCGTGACTGTCGACCAGATTGTGGCCGTGCTGATCAAGAATGCTGAAAACGCCTGTCGCGTAGTGCAGGAAAGCATAGCAGGCATGCCAGTCACTCACAGCTGCAAATGCGGCTCTGCTCTGTCACATGCAATTATCACGGAGCGCGATAAAATTCCCGCTGCTGCGGGGAAGAAATTAAAACTGATTTTAGGTAAATACTTGAGCCCTGCCTCACATGGAGACTAAGAGCCAACGATGAGTATTGTTGCTGTGGGTTCCGTTGCTTTTGATTCGATCCTTACGCCGTCAGGCCGCGCCACCGATATTCTAGGTGGCTCGTGCACGTATTTTTCTCTGGCTGCGAGCTATTTCACAGAAGTCCGAATCGTGGCGGTCGTCGGCGAGGATTTCACTGCCGAGCACGAGGATATTTTTTGGAAAAGAAAAATTGACACCAAGGGTATCGAACACGAGAAAGGGAAAACCTTCCGTTGGGGTGGGCAGTATCTGGAAAACTTAAACGAAGCGAAGACCGATTTTACGGAACTCAATGTCTTCGAAAACTTTCAACCGCGCATCCCCGGTGAATACAAGGATTCCAAGTTCCTATTCCTCGGAAATATTCATCCCGTTTTGCAAGCGACGGTCCGCCAGGAAATGAATGGAGTCCAGTTCACTGGCGGCGATACCATGAATTTCTGGATCAACGGGACTCGCCCCCAGCTCATTCAAACCCTGAAGCTAATTGACGTTCTTTTGATCAATGACACTGAAGCCAAGATGCTGGCCAATGAAAGCAATCTTCCCCGGGCCGCGCACAAGGTACTGGCCATGGGGCCGAAAGCGTTGGTCATCAAGCACGGCGAGTATGGCGCGACAATTTTCTTTCGTGAAGGAGCTTTCGGTATTGGCAAGCATCCCTTTCGAGCACCTGCACTTCCCATTGCCGAAGTCAAAGATCCGACCGGCGCCGGCGACTCCTTCGCTGGTGGTTTCATGGGCTACCTCGCCTCGCAGGAAGAGATCAACCGGGAAGTCCTGAAACGGGCCTTATTTTACGGCGGTGTCATGGGATCCTTTGCGGTCGAGCGCTTCGGAACCGAGCGTCTGCAAAATCTCACCCGCGAGGAAATCGATGGCCGCTTTGACGTGTTCCGCGAGTTGACTCACCTGGAATGAACGCTCATACCACGGGCCGTTGGGATGGTGAGGTCACGCTCGTAACCCAATTGGCTGCTGCCGCATCGTTATTTGCTTTCCTGTTTTATTTTCGACGCGGAGATCTTCTCCTCTACGGCGACGCGGTCGCGCACATCAACATCGCCCGCCGCGTGCTCGACTCTCAAACTCCTGGGCTCCTGCAACTAGGAACGGTGTGGTTGCCCCTGCCACATCTGTTCATGATCCCCTTCTTGTTTTCTACGGCGGCCTGGCAGACAGGAATTGCTGGTTCGATTCCATCGATGTGCGCATATGTTCTGGGAACCGCGGCGGTATTTCTTCTGGTTCGCAGTTGCCTGGGAGACCAACCATTGTCCGGGCCTTCGTTGCCACCGAAGCCGACCGCAACTGCCACACGAACCGCAGCGTGGATAGCCGCTATCGTCTACGCGGCCAATCCCAACTTGCTCTACATGCAGACTACGGCCATGACCGAGTCTTTATACTTGGCGTTTTTTCTCTGGTCCATTGTGCACTTCAATGCCTTTGCAAGGGCGTCTACGCCGAACGAATCAAGTGCGGCAGGATCACTGATCAAATGTGGATGGTGTGTGCTAGGCGCTTGCCTCACACGCTACGACGGATGGATGCTAGCCGGCGTCCTGTGCGTGGCTGCCGCGTCTGTAACCATCACGTCAAAATGGAAATTGCCTAGATTCACGCTGGCAAAATTCATTTTGCTGGCGAGTATCGGCCCGTTGCTGTGGTTGGGTTACAACGCGATCATCTATCGCAATCCTCTGGAATTCGCCAATGGTCCATATTCGGCGCAGGCCATTGAGCAGCACAAAACTGCTCTCTCGGCTTCGTCGCCGCATCCCGGATGGCATGACTTTCCAGTTTCCTTTAGCTACTTCTTCAAATCTGCACAGGACAACGTTGCCGAAGGAGGGTTGCGACTAGTCTGGGTGGTCCTGCTCATTCTCGCATTTTTTGTAATTCTCAGATTCGCGAGAAGGTTGTGGCCGCTTTTGCTGGTAGCTCTTCCGACTCTGTTCTATTCGCTATCGGTCGCGTATGGCAGCATCCCCATTTATCTGCCCGACTGGTGGCCATTTTCGTATTACAACGCGCGCTTTGGCTTGGAGTTAACGCCAGCCTTCGCAATCGCGCTTGCACTGGTAGTGCATTTCTTTCTGAATCGTATTGATAAGAATCCGGCCAAATTAGCAATCGCGTTAGCATGCCTGGGATTCGTTGCCGCTAGCTACGGGCTGATTTGGAAGTACCAGCCTGTTTGCTACCGCGAAGCCTGGATCAACTCCCGATCGCGAATTGCCCTTGATCAAGCGCTGGCTTCAACTCTCCTAAAGCTGCCACGCGATTCCACCTTGCTGATGTACCTCGGCGATCACGTGGGTGCTCTGCAGGATGGCGCCATCCCACTCCGCCGCACCATCAACGAAGGCAATCATCGCCCGTGGAAAACTCCTTTCGATCCCCAAGGCTTATGGGAGCGCGCTCTGGCTGATCCCCAAAAGTACGTTGACTACGTAGTTTCAATCGACAACGATCCGGTTGCCGAACACGTGGAGCGGCGCGATCTGACCTCCATGGTCGTGATTCGCACGATTGGCCAGCCTCCTGCAACCATCTACTGGACTCATCGCGCACCCGGTAATCAGACGCGTTAACTAGGCTGCGAGAAGTCCCGCAGAGCGTCCATTTTCGCGGTGCTAAAATTCACCCAAGTACGCAGATGCCGAATTTTCAGCATATCTATCAAGTACTGCAAACGGAATTGGCGTCCGTCGCCGGCGTGTCGATTATGCGTTTGATTTTGGCCGCGATTTTGGGCGGAGCTATCGGCCTGGATCGCGAACTCAAGCGCCGTCCGGCAGGACTGCGCACCAACCTTTTCATCTGCGTCGGTTCAGCAATGTTCACCTTGCTCTCGGATGCCTTGGCTGTTGAGCATATCGGCGATCACACGCGAATCGCCGCCCAAATCATTCCCGGCATCGGCTTCATCGGGGCCGGTTCACTCATCCACGCCCAGGGTGGCCTAGTGATCGGCCTCACAACCGCAGCTACTATTTTTGTTGTTGCCTCAATCGGTATGGCGGTTGGCGGCGGACTTTATTTGACCGCACTGTTCGCGACCTTACTCGTTCTGCTTTGTCTTCTGCTTTTGGGAAAAACCGAGCAACAGTTTGGCTTGAAATTGTTGACGTATTCTTATGAAGCCATTGGCCCCAGCCTGGAGGACATTACTGCCGAAGTGAATCGTCTGTTGGAACCGATCCATGCCATCATGGAAAATGTGCAGTCCGCCGCGACCAAGCAGCATGTTCGTGTGCAATTCGAACTTGCGGCACGTCAGAAGGAACACGAGCGATTTGCCCGTGACCTTCAGACTTCATCCGTTCTGCAGGATGCCGTTTCGTTGGGCCCGGTATATCCGGAATGACCCCTCCCGGCGCGGTTGTTCCTTTTGTCAAAGCCAGCGCCTGCGGAAATGATTTCCTCATCATTGATGGGCTCTATGCCCCAGCCAACCTGGCGGATTTCAGTCGCCAGATGTGCGACCGTCATCAGGGTGTCGGTGCCGATGGCGTGGAATGGTTGTTTCCCGCCCCAGATGCTGACGTGCGCGCCCGCTTGTTCAACGCCGACGGTTCGGAAGCCGAAATTTCTGGAAATGGCACTCGCTGTGTAGCTGCTTATCTCTCTGCGGAGCAGGCAAAAGAAAGCATTCTGGTGCGAACCGGCGCTGGTCTCAAAACCTGTACGCTCACGGCCCGCAGCGAACACCAGTACGAATTCGAAATAGCCATGGGTGAGCCGCAGGTCGGAGACGTATTCCCCATCAAGCTGGCTTTCGACGAGATCCGCGGCATCCCGGTTTCTATGGGCAATCCCCATTACGTAGTTTTTGTCCGCGATTTCAATCCCGCATGGCAAGCGGAAGCTGCCGAAATCCAGCGCCATCATGACTTCAAGCATGGGATTAACGTTGAATTTGTAAGTGTCGATAATTCAAAGAACATCTCTGTCCGGTTTTTCGAGCGCGGAGTCGGAGAAACTCAGTCCTCGGGAACTGGTTCCTGTGCCGCGGCCGTCGCTGCTATAAGCACCAGGAAGGCGCAGTCTCCGGTCCGGGTGCATGCCCCCGGAGGACTACAGACCGTCCGGTGGGAACAACAGGTCTATCTTCGTGGACCAGCGCAGTTGATCTGCCGCGGGGAATTTTTCGTTTAAGATTGCAGCCAGATGCCCTCCACTCCAGTCAGCGCACGCATCAAGCCTCCCGCTCTTCGACCCGGCGATACCGTCGCCATCGTCGCGCCCGCGAGCAACATAAAGCCGGAGCTTTTGCGGGCTGGATGTGAGGCCTTAAGTCGATTGGGCTATAAGCCCTTCTATTTCGATTCCATTCTTGATCAGGATCTTTATTTTGCCGGTCCAACCGAGCGGCGCGTGCGAGAAGTGGAAGAGATGTTTCTGCGCCCGGAGGTGCACGCCATTGTTTGCGCTCGCGGCGGGTACGGAACAAACTACCTTCTAAAATCGCTTGACATCAGCCTGATCAAAGCGCACCCCAAAATCTTTGTCGGCTACAGCGATGTGACCACTCTTCTGACCTACTTCGCCGATGCCGCCGGCGTGATTACACTTCACGGTCCTATGCTCACGAAGGATTTCAGCCATGCCGATGGTGTCGAGATGAGTTCATTTCAAGCAGCACTCACCGGCCGGCCCAAATGGATCGTCGGAGCGGAATCGGGAATTAGATCCTTGCGCCAAGGCAAGGCCCAGGGAATTCTCTACGGCGGCTGTCTTTCCATGCTCGCTGCCTCCCTCGGCACTCCGTATGAAATTCACACCGATGACACTATCTTGTTCATTGAGGACGTCGCGGCAAAGCCGTTTCAAATTGATCGCATGCTGATGCAATTGAAGCTTGCCGAAAAATTCGAAAATGTCCGCGGGATCGTTTTCGGTGAAATGCTCGATTGTGTTCAAAATCAGAATCAGGACTATTCGCTGGAGGAGGTGGTGTTGCGAGTAGTCGGCGACCTCGGTTTCCCCGTTGCCTATGGATTACGCTCGGGACATGTCTCTCGTGGTAATGTGACGTTGCCGATCGGTGTGCGCGCGGAACTGGAGGTAAGTCGTGAAACCGCGCGCCTGACGGTAATGGAATCCGCAACCACCGAAGATAAGACTGCAAGTGATGCGAAGGCCCACGAGCGAACAGTGACCGGAAGGCGATAACGCGCTGAATGTATGAGTAAGCACCTCCATTTAATCGGTATCTGCGGAACCGCCATGGCTTCTCTGGCCGGCATGTTGCAGCAACGCGGTTTTCGCGTCACCGGGTCGGATGCCGCGGTCTATCCGCCGATGTCAGATTTCCTCGCAGGCCTTGGCATTCCGGTCAGCCAGCCGTTTGCAGCTGAGAATCTTCAACCACAGCCGGACCTCGTCGTAGTTGGCAACGCGATTTCGCGCGGCAACCTCGAACTGGAGCATGTGCTCGACCAGAAGATTCCTTTTTGCTCGATGCCGCAGCTCCTGCATGACGAATTTCTACGCGATAAAGAAGTTCTGGTCGTGGCAGGCACACATGGAAAGACTACGACAACTTCAATGCTCGCGTGGATCTTTGAAAATGCAGGATTGCAGCCATCTTTCCTCATTGGCGGAATTGCCGAGAATTTTGGCAGCAGCTTTCACCTCGCAGCAGGAAAGCACTTCATTCTGGAAGGCGATGAGTACGATACGGCTTTTTTCGACAAGGGACCGAAGTTCATGCACTATTTCCCCGATGCCGCAATCCTGACTTCGGTGGAGTTCGACCACGCGGATATTTACAAAGATCTCGATGCCGTCGAGACGGCATTCAAGCGGCTAGTAAATCTGGTACCTCGGCGTGGCAAAATCATTGGCTTTGATACCGGGGCGAGCATCGATCGCTGTTTGGCTCGAGCATTTTGTCCTGTGGAGCGCTATGGTTCAAAGCGAGATTCTGGTTGGCAGATCGACAATTTGCGCCTACAACCCACGCGCACGGCTTGGTCGGTGATTCACGAGGGCCAGCATTGGGCAGATTTCGAGTTTTCCCTGGCTGGTGAATACAACGTCTGGAATGCCTCAGCCGCCGCGGCCCTTGCTGCGCACTGCGGAATCGAAAAAGATCAGATCGCAAATGCACTAAAGAGTTTTAAGAGCGTCAAGCGGCGCCTGGAAGTTCGCGCCGTTGCACGCGGAGTGACCATCATCGATGATTTCGCCCATCATCCCACTGCCATTGCGGGTACCCTCTCCGCTCTGCGCTCTCGTTATCCGGGATCCCGCCTTTGGACGATTCTCGAACCTCGCTCCAACACCATGCGTCGTAATGTCCTGCAAAACGATCTGGCGAAGAGCTTGGCGCTAGCCGACGAAATCGTGGTCGCTGACGTTTTCAAATCCGAGGCAATTCCGGAATCCGAGCGTTTGGATCTGGTCGCGCTGGCTGCTGCAATCAAAACTCACGGCCGCCGCGCTCGCATCGTGCCGACCGTGGACGGCATCGTGCAGTTGGTGGTCCCGGAATTGCGGCCCGGCGATGTCGTAGCCATTCTTTCTAATGGCGGTTTTGGCGGGATTTACGAAAAGCTGCCGCAACGCCTGAACTCGCTTGCGCACGCCGAGGCAGGCCGGTGATCCGCACCGTCATCATGCTTACCTTTTGGGGCACGATTGCAGCTTTCAGCGCTCTGTTCCTGATTCCTTGGACCTTGATGACTGGCAACATCCGGGCCCTCTATCGCACCTCCATGTGGAGCGCGCTAAAAGGCGTGCAACTGGCCGGCGTGCGCGTGACCCCGGTTGGCCGCGAAAAACTCGATCCCGCCGCGACCTATATTTTCATGTCGAACCATGCTTCGAATATTGATCCACCCTTGATGATGCCGTTGATTCCACGCCGCACTTCAGTAATGGCGAAGAAAGAGCTATTCGGATACCCGATCTTGGGCACAATCATGAGGCTCGGAGATCTGGTTCCCGTGGATCGCGGAAATCGCGAAGCCGGAATCGCCGCTGTACGTGCGGCCAGCAAGGTCATCCAGGAGGGGATCAATATGACGATCTATGTGGAAGGCGGGCGCTCGTACGACGGTAAGCTGCTGCCTTTCAAAAAAGGCCCGTTCTATCTCGCCCTCGATTGCAAGGTGCCAGTGGTTCCGGTAACAATTTCTGGGTCATACTACGTCATGCCCAAACGCCGATTTTCGATTAGGCCGGGCGAGATCAAAGTGATTTTTCATGATCCGATTCAGCCAAAAGATTTTGGGGATCGTGAGGCTCTGATGCAAAGAGTCAGGCGCGTTATCGACAGCGGCTTGCCCCCGGACTTGCAGGAGCACACATCTTCGAGCACACAGCCACAACTCGATGACCGCGGAACCGGTTCTCCAGCCTTAGGCTCCTCCGAAGCACCAATTATCTAAGGCGCGAAGTTCTGACCAGAATTTCTGAGAAAAATTTTCTCGCTTGCTCCAGCCCGGCCTACTCACAAGCCGACACTCGCATACAGGACCCACCGTATTCGTCACAAAAACATTCCTCGTTTCGACCTCTAAGAGTGGGCGCATCTGTTGCAACCACAGTGATGGAACCTTGGAGAAGGAAAGTCATCGTCTGAGGGCTTGGTGGTACGGCAGGTTGATTGCTCGATCGCAACGATAGGCTCTCGGCCTAAACGGAGGATCTTGTGAGAAAACCGCTCCACTCGATTTCATTGCTCGCCAGCTTGGCTGTGTTCTGCGGGGCTATGTGCTTTGGTACTTTGCTCCATGCACAGCAATCGCCGGATACGCAATCGCCAACGTCACCGGCGCAAACACAACAGACGCCGGATACACAATCACCAACCCAGCCGCCGCAGTCGCCGGCTCAGACGCAGCAAACTCCCGATACGCAAGCACCCCCTGCGGCGCAGCAACCTTCAGGGACACCGGGCCAACCGGGGCAATCCGCCACAGGCCAGGCCGCTGCTCCCGATCCGAATGGCGGCCAAACCTTTACCGGAACCGTCGCGCAGCAGAATGGTAAGTATGTCTTACAGGCAGAAAACGGAACGGTGTACGACATTGATCATCAGGATCAGGTGAAAAAGTTCGAAGGCAAGCGCGTCCGAGTGCATGGCACACTCGATGCAAGCGGCAAGATGATTCACATTCAGTAGCTTGTCTACGGCTAGCCGGATTGCAGGTTACACCTCTCCCTGCACTTCCGGTTTAATCGTTCCCCGCACCCTCGCCACACCGCGACAGCTGGAGCGGTGTGGCGTCATCTTTTGACTTCCTGAGTCCTTATAGGCTTCGCTGGCTGAGTTCGTAATCGCATTTTTCGCACTCGGCTTTGCATTCGCATTGATGGCCTTCTATTCTGCTTAAGTTCTAATCGAAAGCCCCGGGTTATGACGGATCAGAAATGAGCCGAGCGATTGTGGCTGCCGCCTTTTACAGCATTCTTGCGCTCTCAGCACATGCTCAGAACGTATTTGCCGCCCCATCATCTGGCCCGCAGCTCTTGTCTTTCGAAGAACTCGTGGCTCTCTCCTCAACAGCGAGTCCTTCAGGAGCACTGGACGAACGATTGAATGCGCTGCTTACAACACCGTTCATATCTAACGACGCTACGCAAGCAGGCAGTTCACCCCATCGGCCTGTAGTTGAAAAGCTCGGCCCGGTGCTTCGCCTGGCTTTCTGGAATGTTGAACGCGGTTTGAATTTCGAATTGATCCGGTCAGCCCTCACCGATCCTGCCGAGTTCGAACGTGTCGCCGGCCCGCAAAGCAAAATAGCCCCTAATAAGCGACACCTGGTTGAACTGCAACTCCGAAACCTCAAAGATGCCGATGTCCTTGTGCTAAATGAAGTCGACCTCGGCATGAAGCGCACCGAATACCGCGACGTGGCCCGGGAACTGGCCGCGGGCTTGCACATGAACTACGCCTACGCCGTGGAGTTTGTCGAAGTCGATCCTATTTTTGATCTTGGAACCGAGCAGGTTCACATACCCGATGCACAGGAAGATCAGCGCTTGCAGCGGGATCTCCAGGTCGATCATCTCCGTTACAAAGGACTTCATGGAACAGCAATTCTGAGCCGGTATCCGATTGCCGGCACCCGAGTTTTTCGTTTGCCGGTTGGCTATGACTGGTACGGACAAGAGATCAAAGCAGCTTCGAAGCTTGAACAAGGCCGACGCTGGTCGGCCAATAAGCTGTTCAAAGAAAGAGTCGAACGCGAGATTCGACGTGGCGGGCGGATGGCACTGATCGCTGAGCTATCGGTCCCAGAGATGCCCACCGGTAAAGTGACAATAGTCGCGACTCATTTGGAGAATAAGTGTGCGCCCGCCTGTCGCCGCAAGCAGATGCGTGCCCTCCTGGCCGACCTGAGTAATGACAGAAATCCTTTGATTATGGCGGGGGATCTCAACACCACCAGCAGGAACAACACACC